>Ga0187892_10003978_pt1 | contig 25775 bp, 24 predicted proteins | sample MA1701073metaG_FD_139345 | JGI IMG/M metagenome (GOLD analysis project Ga0187892, IMG submission 139345) | Bio-ooze microbial communities from a basaltic lava cave in the Kipuka Kanohina Cave System on the Island of Hawaii, USA - MA170107-3 metaG ... | reverse complement strand
GGGGTCAGAGAAGTACCGGATAGCCTCGATGAGGGTCTGAGGTTCAGTGATCATCGCGTTTGTTCTCCTACTGAGAACAATTCTAGCCCAGATCGGTCACTGAGTCAAGTATATTGTTGCCCTCCCGCTGGGAGAGGGGTTTTGGGACAGTTACTTAGGACAGGCAGTACATTCGTACTCAGGACTGTAGAGCAGACGAAGCTACGTTATGCTCCAGCCCGGGTCAGACAGGCGATGCGAAGCTGGCCACGCCGGTCTGCGAGGCGCCATGACCGTTCACGTTTGAGGTCTGCGCTTGCCCGGGCCCTGCGCACCGCACAGGTCGGGCGGCGGGATGAGTCCATCGCATATTTTCGGGGTCTGTAGGTTGGTCGGGGCACTTCGCCCGCGCGATGGCAGAGGGCTCAGCGAGGTGCTGGAATCCCTGCGGCTCCTTGACCTTCATGAGCAACGTCTAAACTGTTCAACAGCGCAGTCAGTTCGGACGCATAGTTGTCCAGGTTCAGTCTTGCTTCCACGAGAGCACGGGCGCGGCCGCCCATCCCCCGCGCCTCTTCAGGATTTGCAAGCAGACGGCTGATTGCCGCCTTCCACCCGAGAGTGTCACCGGGGGCTACGTAGTAGCCAGTCTCTCCCGGTGTGATGAGTTGCAGGTCTTTCTGTCCCTCGGTCCAAGTAGTGACCACAGCCTTGCCCATCGCGAAGGCCTCGTAGACTACAAGCGACCCGCTTTGCGCCTTGCTAGGGAAAAGGGGTACCGCCACAAACAGAGCGCGGTCATAGAGCGCCCTCAGCTCCACAGGCGTACAGCGTGTGAAAGAGACATTCGGCGGCAGGTCACTCCGGCCGCGGCGCCGCCAGCTGCCATTGACCCAGGGGCTGTGGGCCGCTATGACGACCTGCACATTCATACCCCGGACCGCTTCTACGAGAGCGCCCCAATCCCGTCGTAACATCCCGGCGCCCACGACCAAACGTTCCGGCGGAGCCCCCTGAGGACGCCAAAAAATGTGGTCAGTCGCGTGCCGCACGGTTACGAGGCGGTCCTCTGGCAGGTCCAAGCTACGGCGCACGTGGGAGGCCACTGCGGGCCCGTAAAATACGAACTTGTTTATATGCGTCGACAGTCTGAACAGCCTCATCATCGCCAGGGCCCAGGGCTTTGTGATCTTCCCATGACAGACCATGACATGCTTGTTCTTGGCTCCTGACAGCTTGAGCAGGAACGCCAGCAGCAGGCCAACGTGCTCAATGTCGGAGACAAGCACGTCGTATTGATGCCGCGAGCGAAAACCCCTCCAGGCAGTGGCCAAATACCGCCATCCAGGGAGCCAGGACCAGCGGGATGCCTTGCCCGCGGCGATCACTGTCGCACCCGTCCGTTCCGCAAGCTCGTAAAAGTCTTGCCGCGGCCGTTTCCCCTCACGTATCTCCGAGCACGTCCGGTCCGATACAGGCGCGTTTACCAGAAGGGCGACTCTCATTGGTCCATTCCATGGGAGGAGTTCCGCTTCTCGCGGATCGGCCGGGATATCGTCATCTGCTCCCCACAAGGGCGGCCGCCGAAAGACCGGCCCGGCGCTCCTCCAGTTCGCGGGCGCACCTTTCCACTTCGTCGAGCGCGATTTCCACCGGCTCGACGTCCATCCCGTGGACAAGGACCACCCTCGTAGAGAACGTGTTTAGCAAAGGCTTTGATGCTTCCGGCTTCTTGCCGCTCACCAGCCCTAGGATTAGCTGTGCCACATTGATGTGTCCGCGGAACGGATGGATGACACCGCCGCTCATGAACCGGCCGCAGTTGATTTCGGTTACGCGCGGATGGCCGCGCGAGTCGTACGCCATGTCCACACTGAATATGCCATGGGGTTTCGGGTCCACTGCTTCAATGGCGCCCAGTGCGATCCCGTCTACTTCAGGGTCAGCCACCCACTGATGGGCGCCACCTATGCCCGTCACCCCGGACAGAGCTATACCGCTGAACTCCCAGTACAGCCGGCGCCGCCCCTGTGCGAAGACCAGGTCTCCGTGCCACCAGACTGACTCCCAGGTGACGGTGGACTCTGTCATCTTTTCCGCAGCCATGAACTGGCCCCACCCTTCATTCAGGTCCAGCCAGCCGCGAGCTGTCTCCAGGTCCGACACCGGCAGAGACCCCTTGCCCCCTGTCCCACTTATCGCCCGGACCCAGATGTTAGTGCCGAAGTCCCGGAATGCCTTTTCGAGGTCCGCCGGACTTGAAACTAGGGTACTTGCTGGAACGGGCACGCCCGACCGCCGGAACCGTTCATACGAGGCAAGCTTGTCCTGACAGACGGCGATGGTGTCGGGCGGTGGCAGAAACGTTGCAGCGGGGACCGCGCCTGGCTCACTGGCGATGACGGCTATCTCCCCTTCGTGGTTTGGCCAGACGAACTCCGTACCTGTCTCACGGACTAACTCCGCGAGCACCGGCAGGTAATCGTCCTCCTTCGCTCGCGGCACGAGGCGGACCTCGTCTACTGCTGCACGGTGCACTTTGACCCTGTCCGAGTCCACGCCCATGACGCGGACATACTCGGGACCGGATTTGAGCGCCCGCGAGACTCCAATGCCCAACCGGCCGCCGGCGAATGTCACCAATACTCTATTCACGGAGTCTCCTCCACATGCAACGCTGGCGCGGACACCACTCGATGCGTCAGTCCGCAAAGGCCAGCATCGCTCTTCCCAAAGATGCTCCCACATGCGGTGGGCGCACCATATGTCCACATGCGCGAAGACAAATGGGAGAGCGCCTAGCACCATCGACCGGCAGCAAGTCTGAAAGTTCTCTCCCGCGGGACTAGTCACCTCGTTAACACAGTTACGGCATTACGGGGTTTTGGAGTGTCCGCCGCGTTGATAGCGTCCAGACGTTGCTCCTGCGCTTGCATAGAACGCAAGAGCACTGCCTTGGCGATGATGTTTGCTGCGTGCCGAGGACAGCGTGACTAGCCACGAAATCCTGGCATCTCCGGCGCCAGGCCGCCCGAGCCAGCCTCCGCCATCTACTGTTTTTTCATAGTTCGCATGTCTCCCGGCAAGCCCGGGCCTTATGAGTCTCTGGCGATGAATACATGACGATAACTCTGGCTCCTAAAGCCCTTGTGTCGGGCGACCCCATATCAAGCCCGCTGTGGCGGGACCTGACATGCAGCCCGCAGGCGTCGTTGTTTCATTCCCAGCCGTGGCTGCGGGTGATAAGGGACACCTACGGGTTTGAGTTCCAGTCTGTCGTGCTTCTAGAGGCCGGCCGGCCAGTCGCAGGTATCCCGTGGTACGAGTCAAAAGGGCTCCTGGGCCAGCGCCGCGTCACCCTGCCGTTCTCAGACTACTGCGACCCGCTCGTTTCTGAAGCCTCGCAAGCCGCCGAGCTTTTCGGCTGCGCCTCGGACGGGAAAACCCCCTGGGCGCTGCGGTTGCTCAACGGTGGCATCGCCATGTTCGAGTCCATCGCTCGCGTGGACTCAGCGCACAAGTGGCACGGGACCGAGCTTTCTCGCGACGTCAAAAGCGTCTGGGAAGGCTTCTCACCGATGGCTCAGCGCGCCATACGAAAGGCGGAAAAAGAAGGCGTCACGGTCTCGGAGGCACGTACACGAGAGGAACTCCGGGCCTGGTATCTGCTCCACCTGCGCCTGCGGAAGTATAAGCACCGCCTCCTCGCCCAGCCGTTCGCCTTCTTTGAGCATATCTGGGACCAGTTCATCGAGCAGGACCAGGGGTGCCTCCTACTCGCTAGGCACGACGGGCAGATGATCGGCGGAACCCTCTATCTCTTTTGGGGCGACTGTTGTTACTACAAGTTCAACGCATCTGACCCCTCATACCTGCCGCTCAGGCCGAACAACCTGCTGTTATGGCACGGGGTTCAACGCGCCGCAGCGCGCGGTTGCCGTCTGCTCGACCTCGGCAGGAGCCCTGTGTCCCAGGCAGGACTCATTGCGTTCAAGAGGTCCTTCGGAGCACGAGAATGCGAAATAACCACTGCCGTGCTGGGCACGGAAGAACACACTCCCGTCACCCGCGAAGCTAAGGTCCTCCTCCATCAGTTGACGGACCTCTTCGTAGGGCCAGAGGCGCCTGACTCGGTCACCGAGCAGGCCGGGTCGCTGCTGTACAAGTATTTCGTCTGAACTGGAAAGGGTCTCAAGCGCAACAGGCCGGCCCCTCATGCCGGCAAGTCTGGGGGTAAACATGCCGTCACCGCACGGAGCGCCACCTGATGCATCACTGGACAGGGCAGTGGCCCGAAGCCGCAACGGCGCGAGTCCCAGGGTGGTCTGGCTGCAGGAAACCGGAACCAGGGACCTCCACCTGGTGGGAGGTAAGGGAGCCAGCCTGGGAGACCTCACCAAGATCGGCATGCCCGTGCCTCCGGGGTTCGTGGTGACCACTGAGGCGTTCCGTGAATTCGTCCTGGCAAACCGTCTGCGCGATACCTTGGCCCGCCTGCACTCCGCCGCCGACGTCAACAACCCGGAAAGCCTTGCCGCCACCGCCGCCGGCATGCAGCAGGCAGTCCTGGGCGCGCCAATGTCGCCCCGGCTAAAGACAGAGATCGAACACGCGTACAGCGAGCTTGGCGGCGGGCCAGTTGCAGTACGTTCGTCGGCGACTGCAGAAGATTCAGCCGCCGCCTCTTTTGCCGGGCAGCAGCGCACATTCCTCGGAGTCCGCGGAGCATACGATGTCGCCGCAGCCGTCCAGAAGTGCTGGGCTTCTCTTTATGAAGAAAGGGCGCTCTTCTACCGCGCCACTATGGGCTATAACGTCCTCGAAGCGGAAATGGCCGTCCCGGTGCAGAGGACCGTCCCGGCTGAGGTCTCCGGAGTCTTGTTCACCGCAGACCCGTCCACAGGCAGCCGCGACACCGTGCTGATTGAGGCCGTCTATGGTCTTGGAGAGATGCTCGTCTCTGGCGAACTGTCTCCAGATTCATACACAGTGGACGCCCGTTCGCTCGCGGTCGTGGGGAAGCAGGTCGCCGCACAGGAGCAGATGCTCTGCATGGCCGAGGATGGACACAGCCAGGAGACCTGGACCGTCCACAAGACTGTCCCTCCGGAAAGGCGGTCCGCTGCGAAACTGACCGATGAGGTCATCTCGTGCCTGGCCAGGCTGGGGCTCAAGATCGAAAGTCACTACGGCCGGCCCCAGGACATTGAATGGGCCTTCAGCGGCGGTGAGTTGTACATACTCCAGGCAAGGCCAATCACCGGCATCCAGCCACAGGCGGTCACGCTCAATGGCCGCTCCCCGCTGGACCCCGTCATTCAGGGGCGGCCTGCGAGCCCCGGCGTAGCCGCGGGCCGCCCACGCGTGATTGATGACAAGCTATGCCTCTCAAGTTTCAGGCCTGGCGAGGTCTTGGTAGCCGGGATGACCACGCCAGACTTCGTTCCGGCCATGAAGCGCGCCGCAGCGGTAGTCACCGACAGGGGCGGCCGCACCTGCCACGCGGCGATCGTCAGCCGTGAGATGGGCGTCCCGTCCGTGGTTGGCGCCGGGAACGCAACCCAGCGTGCAGGAAGATACGACATGGTCACAGTGGACGGCAGCACAGGCAAAGTATTTGCCGGGGATGTGGTGTCGGCGCTGCCCGGAGCGCACGCCGAGCGTACTGCCTCGGGCGAGCACAAGACGCGGACCAAGCTGTACGTCAACCTGGCGGACCCAGACTCTGCTGAAAAAACCGCATCCCGCCATGTGGACGGAGTTGGGCTCCTCAGGGCGGAGTTCATGATCGCTCATGCGGTCGGAGAGCACCCGCGTTCAATGCTGGAGGCCGGCCGCAGCGAAGACTTCGTCAGCCTGTTGCAAAGCGGCCTGTCCAAGTTCGCGCAGGCGTTTGCACCGAGGCCGGTCGTCTTCCGCTTCTCGGACTTCAAGAGCAACGAGTACCGGGGCCTGCTGGGCGGAGAACGGTTTGAGGCCTCCGAAGAAAACCCTATGATCGGCTACCGGGGGTGCTCCCGCTATCTGGCTGAGCCTGAACTCTTCGCCCTCGAGGCCGAGGCGGTCAGACGGACGCGTGAGAGCCACGCCAACCTCTGGGTCATGCTGCCCTTCGTGCGCAGGGTCTCTGACCTGAAACAGGCGCTGGCACTCCTTGAGACCAACGGCCTGCCCAGGCATGAGCAGTTCAAGGTGTGGATGATGGCCGAACTGTGTTCGAACGTCCTCCTGCTCGACGAGTTTCTTGACACAGGCGTCGACGGCGTGTCCATCGGCAGCAACGACCTCACCCAGCTGATCCTTGGCGTAGACCGTGACAGCGAAAAAATCGCAGACGTCTTCGACGAGCGCGACCCCGCTGTCCTGAAGGCCATAGAGAGCCTCGTCCGGGGCTGCGTCAGACGGGGCGTAAGCATTTCGATATGTGGTCAGGCGCCTGCCGTGCACCCTGAGCTCGTGCCGTTGCTCGTCTCGTGGGGGATCACGTCTATCTCCGTGACACCAGATGCCGTGGACACAGTCAGAACGGCAATATACGAGGCTGAGCGTGCCGGAGCGGGGGCGAAAAACTCCAACTGACCGCGAGAGATGCAGTGGTCGGGAGCAGCCAAGTAACTATCCCAAAACCCCTCTCCCGGCGAGAGAGGGTCAGAGCTTGCCCCGGACTTGTTCCGGGGGTGAGGGAGAAGTCTGAACTCGACTGTGCCTGGTCGAAGTCACCCGCGGGCCGTTTTGGGATAGTTAGGCTTTGTTGACATCCTTCGCCCCCGTCATTCCGAAGCCCGCAGGGCTGAGGAGTCTGGGAGGGTATCACTCCACTGCATAGTGGTCCACCACCCCAGGTCCCTCACTTCGCTCGGGATGACGGCGTCCATGTGAGGATGTCAACAAAGCCGGATAGTTACTAAGCCCCCGGTGGCAGGGCTTGAGTCGGGCGCCCTTGTCTTTCAGGCAGCTGAGACAGGCTGCGCCGGGGACCTCGCGCCTTCGGAAGCAGGCAACCCCGCGACGCCAAGGGACATCTGGCCGTCCAGGACCTGATCTGTCCTGCCCCCTTCACGGAGGATGTGAATGTTGCCTCCGAGGACCATTAACTCCGCCGGGGTCGGGTGGCTGAGGAATGCCAGGCTGCTGGCGCTGTATCCATAGGCGCCGCTGCAGAACACCGCCACCAGGTCACCCGGCTCCACGCCGCCGAGGTTGAAGTCATGGGCCAGCACGTCGAGCGGAGTGCAACACGGTCCCGCGACTGTCGCCGGGTCTCCAAGCTGCTCGTGTCTTGTACTGACCAGCGAGATCGGATACGCCTTACGGAATACCTGGCCGAAGTTGCCGGTTGCCGTGATGTGGTGGTTCATCCCACCGTCTGTGACCACGATGCGTCTACCGCGCGTCCGCTTTACGTCCACAACCCTCGTGATGTACACGCCAGCCTCAGCCACAAGATACCGGCCAAGCTCAATCACATATCTCGTGTGCCCCAGGACGGGGTCCGCGCGCCACTTCCGCGTCAGGGCGCGGAAGCCGGACCCAAACGTCTCAAGGTCGAACCCAGGTGAGTTCTCAAAGTATGGGACAGCAAACCCACCGCCGAAGTCGATCATCTCCAGCGGCCTGACAAGGCGGTCTGCGAGCTGCCTTCCCAACCCTGCAATGCGCTCGCAGTGAAGCAGCAGCGCGGAGATATCTGAAGCCTGGGTGCCCGAATAAACATGAAGCCCGACGAGCCGGACATACTTGTGGTCCCGGTACCTGTCAATGACCTGGAAGGCCGACTCCTCGTCCATCCCGAACTGCTGCGCTCCCCCTGCCATGTGCATCTGCGACTTGGGGGCCGGGAATGCCGGGTTAATCCGCAACCCCATGCGCACTGGTCGCCCCATCCCTGTCGCAACCAATGCGAGCCTGTCGGCCTCACCGGATGATTCCACATTTACGGCGCCAATGCCCAGTTCACAGGCGAGTGCGAGCTCACGTGAGGTCTTGCCCGGCCCAGCGAAAACGGTCCGTCCTGAGAGGAACCCCGCCCGCTGTGCTAGCAGCAGCTCCCCAGCCGAGGCCACCTCTGCGCCCGCCCCCGCGCGGGCAATCAGATCACAGAGGCCCAGGCTTGGATTGGCCTTGATTGAATAATGGAGGTCTGCCTCCGGCCCTATGGCGTCCGACACCCTACGGACCTGGCGCAGTACAAGGTCGCCGCTGTAAACGTAGAACGGGGTCGCGACCATGCTGGCCAGCCTGGTGACAGGCACGCCTCCGATTTCCAGCTCATCGCGGTCGCTACCGCCGAGCAGCTTCCGCAACTGCACCACTTTTTGCGACTGCGTATTCACTCTTGAGGCTGCTCCTGTCAATCTTTCCGGTAGGCGTTTTGGGCAGCTCCGCCAAGATGACCACCTCGCGCGGGACCATGTAGGACGGCGCACGCTCCGCGCAGGCCCTGCGCAGCTGGTCGGCCGTCAGGCTGACCCCTGCTTTGAACGACACCACAGCCGTCACTGAACTCCCCCAGGTCTCGTCCGGGACACCGAACACTGCAGCTTCCCTGACCGCAGGTATCGAGCACAGCAACTCTTCGATCTCGATCGGACCGACTCTGTAACCCTGTGTCTTGATGAGTTCGTCGCGCCGGCCAACGAAGTAGAGGAACCCCTCGTGGTCTCGCTTCACCAGGTCGCCGGAATAGACCACCTTGTCGAAGCCCCGCATTTGCCGCGGAGCGAACGGGTTGGGGCGGTACACACTGTTTGTCCGCTCTTCATCTCCCCAGTAGCCCAGAGCGACAGTCGGACCACGGTGGACAAGCTCGCCCACTTCCTCTGGAGCACACTCGCGCCCGCTCTCGTCAACCACCCACACCTGGGTGTTGGGTATCGCTTTGCCTATGCAGGCAGAGCCTCTGTGGATCTGCGCCGGAGGAAGAAAGGTAGAACGGAACGCTTCGGTAAGTCCGTACATGAGGTAGATCTTGGTACGCGGCAGGAGTATGCGGAGAGCGTCAAGGTGAGGGCCCGGGACCGTACCTCCGGAGTTCGTAATGTAACGGAGTAAGGTAAGCGGTTCACGCTCGATGCTCTGGCGGGCCTGCAGCAAGAGCGACCAGAAGGGAGGCACTCCCGCCAGGCCAGTGATGCGGTTCTGGTGTAGTGAGCGGAGGATGTCTCCCGGAAGGAGAGAGCGCTGGAGCACAAGCGACCCTCCCACGCGGACCATCGTCGTCAGCTGGTTGAGTCCGTAGTCGAAACTGAACGGCAGCGCCGCCAGCACCCGGTCGTCGTAAGAGTTGCCAAGGTAAGTGGAAACTATCTGCGCCCCAGCCACGACGTTGTGGTGGGTCAGCATTATGCCCTTGGGCCGCCCTGTCGAGCCGGATGTGTAAATGATCGTGCACAGGTCGCTTTCGATCGGCAGATTGGTCTTCGCCCCCTCGTTACTTCCTACCTCGGCGAGGACCCTGGACAACGAGAACCCAGCCAGTGACCCGGCGCCACGAGGCACGGGAGCGCCCAGATAGAACACCGCCCTTATTCCGCGGACGACATCCGGGACCAGTTTCTCTGACTCGGCGATCAGGACGTCTATCCTGCAGTCCTGGATGATGTGCTGGACCTGGGCCGTCCTCAGGAGAGGGTTGATGTTCACGAACACCGCCCCGGCCGCGGAGACCCCGAACATCGCGACAACAGCCTCCCAGCGCTTCTCAAGGAACACTCCAACACGGTCGCCAGGCCGGACGCCATGCTCCTGAAGCTCGAGCGCCAGGCGCGCACTCTGGGTCACCAGGTCCCGATAGGTGTACGACCGCGTGCCATTAACCACGGCCACATGGGACGGTGCGCGCTCGGCGCTGTTGAGCAACATGTGGTGGAGTGTGAATTCTGGGTACCGCATCATTCTCCCCGTATCCGAGACATGACCAGGTCTGTCACACAGTTCATGCTGAAGAAGTTCTCTTCGCTCACGTCTTCAGGCTGGATGCGCAGGCTGAACCGTTCCTCCAGGAAAAGGACGAGTTCGACTGCCTGCAGTGAAGTCATGTGGCCGTTCTCTATCAGGGGCTCATCGTCAGAGAGCGCAGAGTCCCCGTTTTGCCCCGGCGTGGTCGAAAGGAACTTTCTGATGGCCGACAGGACCTGGCCTCGGCTGGGTGTAGGCAATGCCGGCTGGGCCGTTTCAACAAAGCCGTCAAATTTCCGCATGACTCGCCTCGCTGTCTCCGTAGGAATAGCTCCAATTGGCCTGTGCGGCCGCCGTCGCCTGCAGATCTGTGTCCTCAAACCTCACCAGCATCTGGTGTCCTCCGCGAGTGACGAACCCCCTTGCGTGGAGCAAAGACAGGGGTGGGGCATAAGCGGAAGGCACGAAGTGGTAGCGGACGACCCATGCTCCCTTGGCCCGCAGCCTGTCTACCGCGTAGTCGAGGAGCGCACCCGTCAGGCCCCCATCTCCGGGTGGGTCCGTCTGCAGGTCCAGGATGCAGCTTGCATGGCTTACCGTCGGTGAACAGTGGAACACAATGTAACCGCGCAACTCGCCATCAGAGCTAGTTATGACCCCGACTTCAGCACCGGCGTGGGGCGAGGCAGCGCCGTAACGCCACCTCAAGAAGGCAAGGCTGCGCTCGACCGTTGCCGGTACAGTGCGAGCCAGCCGTTGAAAGAAGCGGTCGAAGTGGCAATCAAAACCGGCGGCCGGAGACGCTCCGCCTCCGCCTGGTGCCTGCAGGACACGGACCCGGTCTGCCAGCAAGATGGATGCAGTGAGCGGCCAAAGAGCTGGAGACGGCACCCTGTTCCACCCCCGGCGCGTGCGCAATGAGCGGGCATCCAGGATTTTCACAACGCGGACCATACGCCCCGCCCGACGCGCCCCCAGCCATTCGGTCACCTTGATAGTCGCGGGGATGTCGTCGCAACTGACGCAGTTCTCGCAGACCTCGAAGAACCGCCGCATCAGCAGGATGCCGTTAAAGCGGTAGCCTGGGAGGACCGCGTAATCGCAGGGCGTATGGGCGATAACACGTTCCCCGGCGATCCGGTAAGGCAGCGGAACTGTCGCCAGGAACCCGACCGCCGCCTGGCCGTGAGATAGGACCCAGGCAGGTGCACTGTCCTGCCCCAGGTCCGTTGACCGTGACCACTGCCAGCGTGAGGCAAAAGCAGCCGCGGCTGCTTCGCCGAACGTCTGGGCGTACAGCGCCTGCACGCCTTCCTTCCAGCGCCAATCGAAATCGACCACCCTCACGCGGTCCTTGCGCCCTTTGCGGCCCGCGTCCTGGCTGAGTGTGGCTATGGCCACTTCAGGCGTAGCAACCGGGAGGTCCGGCGTCATCACTACGTCCACGTGCCACCTCGGAGCGTCCTGCTCATGTACTCATCCTCATCCGGACAGTTAGGTCACACCAGGCGAAAAAGTAGTTCCCTTCCCAATTGGAGTCACACACAGATTTGGAGCGGCGGGACCACAATGCAGGGTGTTGGCGGTGGGGTAGAGTCAGCCTCCTCGGTGGGTGTCGGAGTCGCAGTTGCGGGTGGTTCATCAGTCGGCTCTGGCGAAGGAGTAGACGTTGGTGTTGCAGTGGCAGGAGGTGGGTCTACCGGGGTCGGTTCCGGAGTCGGCGTGGCCGTCTCAGAAGCCGGAGTCGGAGTCATGGTCGCCGTTGCAACTGGTGTAAATGTCGGCGTGGCCGTCCCAGAAGCCGGAGTCGGAGTCATGGTCGCTGTTGCAACTGGTGTAAATGTCGGCGTGGCCGTCCCAGAAGCCGGAGTCGGAGTCATGGTCGCCGTCGCAACTGGTGTAAATGTCGGTGTGGCAAGGACCGGCGGCACCAGGGGGGTTGGAGACAGAGTGGCCGTCGAAGTAGGTGTCGGCGTCGGTGTGTAGGTGGGGGGTTGCCGCACCCGGGTCGCAGTGGCAGTAGGTGTTGGAGGCGGTGGCAAGGCCGGCGACGGCGTGTGGGTTGCGGTGGGCGGTCCTACCTGTGGCGGCGCCGTAGTCGGAGTCGCAGTGGCCGGGATTGCGGTAGAGCCAGAGGTAGGCACCGGCTCGGATGGGACGGGCTGCGTGGGGTATCCACTCAGCATCGTGTAGACGACCTTGTTCCGGTCCGGGACATTAACTAAAGGCGGGTTGACAGCAGGCACCGTGATGGCGGGCTCTGAACTAAATACACGCGCAGGGCTGACCACGAGCTCCGGTATCGGATTGCCACTTTCGTCCGCGAGCCGCGCGCTCATCTGCCACACCGCCGGACACCCGTCTTTCTGTGCCGTCTTGATGAGCAACCTGTTCCATCCTGCGGCCAGCTCGACGTCGGCGCGGTGCTGGTCGACAAAAATCGAGGGGGTTGCTCCAGTCGGGTCCGCCGGGACGCACATGTTCTGGTCGAGCACGAGGTCGTCTCCGACCCAGGCTTTTACGGGGTCACTGCTGCCGACCAGCAGCACGGCCTTACGCGCCTTTTGCGTGTACACATATGTGGCGAGGTATGCAGCGGAAGCGGGGTAATTGCCGTTGATCCGCGCCCACCCCGAATAGGGGTATTGGTCGACCACTTCGTTCACGAGCACTACGCCTGGCACGATGTTGTCCCACAGTTTCCACATCTGGCCTGCTGCGCTTGCAACTCCATCTGCAGGCGCCGCCGACTTTTCACCGTTCAGGTGGTCCCCGTCAAAGCGAGCTGGACCGTCAAGCTCCACAAAGGGCCCGGTCACCAGCCAGTCTTTGATAAAGCTGCGCGCCGCGGGGGAGGCAGACGCCATGTACCACTCCGCGAGCACTGGGCCCGACATGAACCCGCCAGAGACGCTGACATGCGGCCATCCGGCTGCGCCTGACAGCCCGATCAGGTCTCCCTGGGCAACTTTCTCCCCAATCACACCGGGCGTGACCTGGGCCAGTCCCCGCAGGTAGCCCGGCGCCATCTCGTCCCTTCTTGTTCCGGGAGTTGCAACTACCGCAGTCCATGACCCATTCCGCGCAGTCGCAGCCACCGCACCGGAGGCCCAGGCCATGACCCTCGTGTGAAGTGGCATGCCAACATCGGTTGTCGGCGCCCGTATGACTGAGTTGTTCGCGTGATAGAGGCTCTGCCAGTAGACCGTGTCATTGCCCGATTGCCATACCAGGTCTGCAAACGGCCACCGGTAGTCCGTAACGCGAGACAGTGTGTAACGGGCGTCGCTTAGGACAAGGCGCGCGCCGTGCACCGGAGGGGCATCCAGATCCCCGGTCCCGTCGTTGAATTCAGTTGTAGTGACGACGTAGACACGCACGTCGTTGAGCACAGTGGGTTTCTGGAAGTAAGACGCGGGGACCTCCGCAACTGCAGGACCATGTCCGTCCCCCCAGACTTCAACCATCGCGACGGCCCATATGGTCGTACCGCCGGAAACGAATTTCAGTTCAGTGCCCCGCAGGGCCACGGTCCGGCGCTGCCCGTCCCGCAGGATGAATGGCACCTCCTGGCCCAGCTCAAGGTCCACCACTAATGGCCAGGCCGAAGAAGGAGGCACCAGGAGCGACCGCCCGGAATCGGCCGGTCCTGTTGGGGCCTGGTTACTCAACGCCAGAGCGTCGTCCGTCCGGGCTCCAGGCGTCTGAGCGCGTGAGTCACCAACAGGTTGGCTCCCCGGGATCAACTGCACATTGCCGCTCCGCGAAGTAGCCATCTGCGCGATTACAAGGGCCACCACCGTGATGGCAGTCACCGTGGCCCCAAGAGGCAGCAGGCCTCTCAATGGCATCTCCCCTCGTCATCGCTCCACTTGGCTCCCCACCCAACATAAGCCCCTGCCGTACCCGGAGACACCTACTCACAGACGGAGATTGGAGCGGCTACCAATTAAGCCATTTGGACTAGGGGCTGGCGAACGGGCATTGCGCCTGGCAGCCGTTACAGCCATTGCCTCCGTGTGGTCTTGCGACCGGAACTGACCAGGGACCTACAGTCCGGCCCTTCCGTAGTCGTCTTCGATACGGACTATGTCATCTTCTTCCAGATAATCGCCGACCTGGACCTCGATTATCTCCAACGCTTCGCTTGCAGATGGGTTCCGGACCCGGTGCGGCACTGCTTTCGAGATGCTGATCGTCTGGCCCAGCCCGAGGTTGAATACCCACTCCCCCCGGGTTGCCTGGCATTCACCCTGCACGATGGTCCAGTGCTCGTCCCTGTGACGGTGCCACTGGAGCGACGTCCTGCGTCCTGGGCTGACCGTAAGTCTCTTGACCTGGTAACCAGCGCCGCGTCCCAGCACCATATAGGACCCCCACGGTCGCACTTGCGCAATCACACTCGCGCTGCTGGCCGGCGCCCCGGTGGTCATCTTGGTGCTGCCTCTGGTCCAGCGGGCGGTCCAACTGGGACTTGTGCCTGAAGGTCCATGCGCGCCGCGCCTGACCTCCGGGCCGGCGTCACTCCACCTTCGACTTCCCGCAATGACTGCCTGCTGTACCGGAAAATAGATACCCAGAGGAACGCGGCCCAGCTCACGATCGCAAAGAACTTGGCCCCGTCCTCGTAGATATGATTGACGTCACTGACCGCCGCGACGCCGTAGTCGGACGCCAGGTCAATAATCAACGAAGCAGCTGCAAAGGTCAGGGCTGCAATAGCGTAAAACCGGGCCTTCCGGTCTATCTGCTTCCGGAACGCAAACACGTAGGCGCCCGCAATCCCCGCATAAAAAGCAATCGTAACGAGACTTGCGTCTGAGACCAGTCGTGTCAGCAGGCCGTCATGGACGAGGAAGAGGTCATCAATTGCCAGCCACGCGGTCAGGGCCCCTGACACCATAAGGAACGTCCGCCTTGAGACGGCTCTCGGGGGGCAGGTCACCAGCATTGCCGCGTGTATCGTCAGGGTCGCCATGACGATCAACACAACGACTCCAAAATGTGAAAGATAACCCGCATAGAACTTCAATTGCGCCGCCTGAGCACGGTCCCACGTGAGGTAACTTATCGGCTTCCCTTTTGCTTCAGCAAAGAGCCAGGTCATGAACAGGACCAGGCCAGCCGACCCATAGATCAGCAGAGGCGCCCAAATGGCCGCAGGTATTGCCCGGAGACGCACCCCGGACGCACCGCGAGACAAGGCCCTGCCTGTGTACGTCACACTGGCCATTGGCGTGAGATCTCATTTCCTCTCATAGTCAAAACTCCCTGGACCGGCGCTCACACCGGTCGCATGCGCCCGGGTGGCCGCGGCCCAATAAGCGGCGCAGGCAACCTGCAGCCGGGCGGCCCGCCCCAAACCTGGAACCTCTTTTGCACGCGCAGCCAGGCTAAACAGCCTTCGCGTGGAGCCCGCTCAGAGACATCGCGAGGGCCGGCAGCCGTCTTTCGGCCCCGGCGTTGCCATTTCGCAGCTGGAGTGGCGGGGGAGTGTACTTCCAGCCGGATTGAGACTGTGTGGGTTGAGGCTGCCTTTCCTGTTTACCGAACCCGTACCGCACGCCGTAGATGGCCAGCTGGGTGCGGTTCTCTGAATTGAGCTTCTGCATGAGGCTGCGGACATGGGCGCGGACCGTGTTTTCAGAAATGACGAGGTCCGAGGCGATCCCCTTGTTGCGGGCCCCCTGGCAGATGTGGTCCAGCACACACTTCTCGCGTTCTGTCAGGAGGTCGGCAGGTTCTGTGGCGCTCCTGCTCGCGGTCCCCTTTGCCAGGCAGTCAATGAGCTTCCTTGTCGCCTCCTCAGTGAGCGCTACTCCGCCTGCCACCACCTGTTTCACGTGCTGGATAAGGCTTGATGCGCTCACGTTGGTATTTACATACCCGCGTGCCCCGGCGCGCACTGCTTCAAGGACTTCGTTCTCGTCAGGCACGTCTGAAAAGGACAGGACCACCACCCTGCTCGAAGGGACCTCTTGGGCAATCAGACGGGTTACGTCAATGCCGTCAAGCCCTGCGATCCGCCGGTTGACAATCACCGCGTCGGGCTTCAGCTCTCTGGTCTTCTCTACCGCCTGCATCCCAGTGTTTGCCTCACCCACCACCGAGATATCGCGGTCGGCTGTGACAAGTTTTATGACACCCTGGCGCAGTAGCGTATTGCTTTCTGCTACGAGCAGCCTGATCTCCATTGCTTGCCTCCTTGACCGCAGATCGCCTGACCGTGCGGACTCCTCTCAGGTGGGGGCCATGGCGCTTTCCGCTCGCCAGCCCACTCATTTGCCTAGCACGAAGTTACAGTCCTCCGGTAACAAAAACAGTCACCTTGGTCACTTGACAGCAACACTCGCGTCACACCTTGGGCACGGACACGCTGCTCCAGCTCTTTCCGTCCTGGGCAGGCGTGGGGGCCGGACCGCGCGCAATTCCGCAGTTGTGCCCCTCGCCGCCTTGCGCTCCCGCGCCAGGTGCTGATGTGTGACTCTTCGCCTTACGCATAGGCCCTTTCTTGTTCCCATGACTCCGCATCTGGGTCCAGGTCCGGACGGCGTGGCGACGAGAAACCACTGTCTTCAACCTCAGACCAGTAATCCTCTGGCGCGCTCACGTCGAAAGGCAGGGGGCGGCGTCCACCCCAATATCTTGAGCATTGCAGACAAGTGAGGGTTGGACCACCATCGTCTTCGCTGAAGAAAACATCGCCCGTACACCGCGGGCATGATTTGAAATAAATCACCAGAGCTGCGCCTCCCCTCTCGTACCTCGCATAGATACGGCGTTGGCGGGAGGACCATGATTCGCCTTTGGCAAAAGGCCCCGCCCACGTCTGGCGCCGAAGTTAGCAGGCAGGAGTAACGAAACCGGTCACTGGCGTAACGGGCAAGGCTCAGGTCAGTAACGGCAGGGCCACAGGCGCAAGCAGACGACACCCGTGCGAACGAGGCGCCCTGCCTCAACGCCAGGCCATGTTGAGGCGACGCGATAGACGTCCTCAGGTGCCGGTCAGCCGCGCGGGATAGTCAGGCTATAACCCATACCGCGGTGGGACCGGATGATCTGCGGCCGCCTGCTGTCGTCGCCCAGTTTCTGGCGGAGCCGGTACACGCACATCTTGATGGCGCCCGGGTCAATGAACTCGGTGCCCCACACGTTCTCTGCGAGCCTGTCGTGCGAAATGACCTTCCCCGAGTTCCTGACTCCATACGCGACGAACTCCCATTCGATAGGCGTCAGCTCGACCGCGTTCCCGTTCCTGTACACCCGTTTGCCTGAAAGGTCCACACTCAGGGTCTTATCGCCGACCAAGCCCCCGCCTTCGGACTTCCGCACACTGCCGGTGCGCCGCAGGACCGCATTCATGCGCGCCAGAAACTCCGTGTGAGAGAAGGGCTTGACAACATAATCGTCCGCGCCGGCTTCCAGGCCCCTGATCCGGTTCACCTCATCGCCACGCGCCGTCACGACCAGCACGGGCACGTCTGAAAAGCTCCTGAACTCACGCAGCAGGTCAAGCCCGTCTATGTCAGGCAGCGTGAGGTCCAGTACGACGATGTCCGGCGCCGCCGTCTCCACCAGCACCGGCGCTCGCTTGCCCTCCGAGACCGATACAAACTCGGTCCCCGGCCACCTCATTGAGATGCAGAGCTCTATTGTCTGAGCGACTGTCTTCGAGTCTTCAACGATGAGGACCTTCATTTACGCCCTCCACGGCCACGGGTGAAGACATGACCGGAAGTGACACGGTGATCAGCGTCCCCAGACCCTCTTCACTCTTCAGCGAGATAGTCCCACCGTGTCCCTGCACGATCGCCTGGCAGAGCGCAAGCCCAACGCCCAGCCCATGGGTCTTCGGACCGTTCTGCGACGCGCGCACGAACGGCTGAAATACCCTGGTCCGGTCCCACGCGGAAATCCCCGGACCATAGTCTTGGACCGAAATCTCCAGGCGGTCGCCTGTCACACCCGCCTTTAAATCTATCGCCTTGCCCTCCCACGCATACTTCACCGCATTCTGCACCAGGTTGGACAGCACCTGCTCTATCCGCTCCGGGTCAACACGGACCTCGGGCAGGTCAGGCCTTATGTCCACCCTGAACTCGATGCCGGACCCGGCAACTTCCGGCTCAAGCCTCTGGCAGATACCCCGTAGGAGGGGGAACATCTCGACAGGGACCGGGGCGATACTGAACGTCCCCGATTGAAGCCCCACCAGGTCTACCAGTTCATCCACCCGCTCCTGTAGCGATGCCGCGCCTGCCTGGATGTTTTCAACCAGTTTCAGAGCAGTCGCGTCGCGGCGGTCGTCCAAAAGCTCTTTAAGCATCCCGGCGCTGGCTTTGACTGAAGTCAGCGGCGCCCGCAGTTCGTGGCCAAGCACCAGGCCAAACTGCAACGTCTGCCTGATGGCATCGGTTGACTCGACGTAGCCGCGGTGAGTGATCTCAAATGAGGCAATGGCTTCACGCAGGAACTGACCCTCCAGGCTGATCCGCGCCTGGATATCTGCGGACATGCCATCACCCGCCAGGTACATGCGGAAGGCGCGTTGATGGATCTCCATCAGTTCGATCAGGCCGCGTCCGGCCGCCAGCGCCCTCCGGCCAAGCTCATAGGAACGCGCCAGGGCATCCTCGCCGCCCCTGGTCAGGTAAGTAGAAAGGGCTGCAGAGTATTCCTTTTTGAACCTGGTATCTTCAAAGTTCATGGCCCGCCCCGATGTATTTGGCGACCAGCACCAGGGCGTCGTCATCGGACGTCGCATATCGTTCGATGATCCGCTTTGCTATTTTTTCGGGGCTGTCAGCGAGCCTGATGTCCTGATAGAAAAGGGGGGCTACGCCGTCCGTCGTGAGTATCAGCGTATCCCCCGGTGATAGCGCATGCACCTCGGCCGCGAGATGGGGCAGTTGGTAGCCGAGGAGACCTCCGCGTTGCAGAATATGGTCAACCCTGTCGACACGTCTGCCGTTCGCGCGCAAGAGCACCCCCAGCACGTTGCCGATCCCCGACCATGTTATGGAATTGTCTCTCCTGTCATATGCTGCCGCACCTATCACAGCGCCCCGAGTGCCGCGCAATCGCTCGTGACAAAGCTTCAGGATGTTCATCACTGGTTCGTCTGCATTCGCCCGGATGGTGCGGGCTGCAGCATCCGCGCTTTCGCGCGCCTGATCGCCGTGCCCAAGACCATCTATCACGGCCACAAGGACTCCATAGCGTGTCGGGACGACTACGTGGTGGTCGCCTGAGACTTTCTCGCCACTGCGCGTTTTGGTGGCAACAGCATGCTCTATCAACGTCTAATCTCAGGCAAGTACTTCTTGATGGTGACAGTCGTCCCCTTGCCAACTTCCGAGGCGATGTCGAACTCGTCCATCAGCCGGCGGACACCGGGCAGGCCAAGTCCCAGGCCGCCGCTCGTGGAGTACCCGTCCTGCATTGCCTTGCGGATGTCAGGTATGCCCGGGCCGTTGTCCCGCGCAATGACCACAAGGCCAGGGTGGGGGTTGCTGTGATTGATTACAAGGACCAGCTCGCCCTGGCGCGCATACTGGACGATATTACGGGCGAGTTCCGAGATGGAAGTGATAATGAGCGCTACATCAGTCGAGGAGAAACCCATCTCCGCGGCCACGCGCCTGCCTTCCTGGCGTGCGTTGACAATATCGCCATGCGCCGTTATTGGAAGCCGGATTTCATCTAACACTGGGCCCCATGCCATCCTGAGGCTGCTCCTCCGCCTTCTTGAACTTATCGTCCAGGTAGACCAGCCCCTCCTCCAGGTCCAGCGCCGTTGCGACGCCCTGGAGCGAGAGGCCTAGCTGCACCATCGCGAAAGCTACTTCGGGCTGGAGCCCTACGATCACCGTCTGCGCTCCTCTCAGCCGGATCATGAACGCTATATCGCGCAATGTCCGCGTGGCAAATGAGTCCATCACATCGAGCGGCGTGACGTCCACTATGACCCCGCGCGAGCGGAACTTTCCCACCTGCTCCACCAGCGCCTGCCGGAGCCGGATGAAGTCGTCATCGCTCAACGTCGACTGAACGGACGCGATGAGGTAAGGGCCTTGTTTGAGGATCGGGACTTCCACTTGTCGTTACCGCGCTTGCTGGGCCTCTGCTGTAATGGGGACGATCCGGTAGCCGAGCAACCGGGACGCCTCCTCAATGCCTCCCTGTAGGTCACCCACTGTATCCATCTTGGCCAGGTCAACACCAATGTTGACCAGTGTCTGTGCGATGTCCGGCGACAGACCTGTCACAATCACCGTTGCGCCGAGCAGCCTCGATGCCTCGACTGTTTGCACCAGGTGGTTTGCCACCGTCGAGTCCATCGCGGGCACGCCAGTGATGTCAATCACGACCACTCTGGCGCGGTTGTTGCGGATGGCGCGTAGCAACTGTTCCATGAGCTGCCGCGCCCGTTGCGGGTCAATCAGACCGATGATCGGCAGGATCAGCAGCCGCTCACGGACCTGCAACACGGGGGTTGACAGTTCCCGGATGGCCTCCTGCTGTTCACGGATCGTCCTTTCACGTTCTTGTACGAACCCTACGGACACCGTACTGGCGATGCGGTTCGCGGCCGGTTCATAGGCGTCCAGGATTTCCGTCAGTTTCTTGATGTCACCGTGGTACTTGGTGAACAGGGCCCGTGCCAGCACGTCACGGAGCAGCAGCACGATCCCGACCACTTCGTGCGTTTCAACGCCCCTCGGGATGATGCGCTCTGAGAGGTTCTGTGCATATGCCTGCAGAGCGCGGAATGCGCCAGACTCCAGGGCTTCAACATACTGGTCGTAGACAGACACGACCTCGGCGTAGATCTCTTCCCGGGTCATGGCTGTGAGCAGGTTGGCCTCGATGATCCTCCTCGCCCACTCCTCCCGCAATTGTGGGCCCTGCTCTCTAAGGTGGGCGAGGAGCTCGTTCAGCAACGCAGCTGTGTAGGCGTCCCTGGGCCTCGCCGGCGGCGATTGACTCTCTATGTCGTGACCGGTCCCATCCAGAGCGGGAGAGCGCATGGAAGGCCTCCGTGCATCTGAAGTAACCGGTGTGCGCCGGTCAGATGTCTGACCGCGCCCGGCATTCGAGCTCAACGGCGGCTCGCGGCGTGATGTGGTCAAAGTTCAGATACCTCCATTTGATGGCCGGTATGGACTGCGGGGGCAAGTTGACCGCAGGTGTTAAGTAGCACGCCAAAGTAACAATACCGGTCACCAAAGTAACAGAGGCGTCACATTTTCGTACCGCATGAAACAAAGTGGGACCGTCCCGCGGCCTTTCTGGAGTCCCCCAGGTTTTGTTGACATCCTCTGGTTTTCATCCCCTCTCCCTGGCAGGGAGAGGGTCAGGGTGTGGGTCGGACCTGGTCCGGGGGTGAGGGGTCGTAAACTCGAGACTTCTCCCTCACCTCAGTCCTCTCCCTCTGGGAGAGGAGGATGTCAACAGGGCCAGTCCCCTACAGGTCGGGACTAGGCCGGATGCGAGGCGGTGCTCCGCTGTTCGCGGGTATTGTGTCGCCCCCGGCGCAGGTAATTTCAGGTTTGTTTGAAGGCGGGGTGCGGAGTTGGTCACACGGTTTGTCCGCAGTCTTGCTTGCTTTCTGTCTCACCGGGCCGTCCGTTCAGCGGCTGGCTTAGCACCAGCGGGAGCGAACATGACAACGACGTCGGTCCAGCAGCCCGTTCTGGTCCGGGACCTGATGAAACCCGGAGTCCGGGTACGCTTCGATCAGCCGCTTGGTGAGGTCGCCATGGCAATGCTTCAGCACAGGCTCGACACAGTGCCCGTGTGCGACCGCCAGGGCAGGCCGCTGGGCGTGGTAACTTGCCAGGCGGTCACTTCTGGGCGGCCGGCAGGCAGGGTCAGTCACGTCCCGGTCTCCCCGGCCCCTTCCATTGATGCAGGGTCGGACCTGACAGAAGCCGCTCAAGTGATGCTCGGCCAGCGCTTTGACAGTCTGCCGGTGCTCGATGGCGGAGAAGTGGTGGGGGCCCTGACAAGGGCCGATATCGTCAGCGCCTTCTGGGACTGAAAAGCGTCGGCGGGCCTTTTTTCGGGCCGCAAGCCTCCAGGAATGTCCTCATACTCTGAGGGAGAGGGGTACCGTGCATCCCCTCTCCCTCTTGGTCCGAAGCACTCCGGGATAGCTAGCAGCCGAACCGGCGCAGACCCTCACCAGGCAACCAACAGCCAGACTTTTGCTGGACCCCTAGCCTTCTGAAAGGTTCGCTACTGGCCTCAGCCATGCCACAGGCCGGACTGTCTGTTCGCGTCTCAGGATATCTGCAAGCACATTCATGCTGGAGGCGTCTCGGACAGGGTGTAGCTCCTCCTTGAAACGGACGCTTGAAGGCTCACGAGATGCCGCTTTGAAGCGCCTGACCGGGCTCTGCCCATTGGCGAGACTGTCTTCGCGCCCGAGGTTCCTCCTGAAGTTGGCCGACCCGTGGTCATAGGAATACGCGGTCGAAGCCGAACCCTGGCACACACCCAGCAATGACGGGATATCGTAGTAACCCGCGATCAGGCATGGCTTGCCGGGGAGGGACTCCACTGCCCCTTTCCGCACGGTGAATTCGTGAGGACCGCCAGGCTGCGCCGGACGGATGGAGTCATGACCGGCGTCCCAGACCAGCCGTGGCCTGGCAGCGGCGCCCGCCATGCTCCTGATCACGTCCATGGTCATCCTGTACACCGCGGCCCGAGCAGCGTAGGCGTAGTTCGAGCAGGCAGCGTAGGCCGCGAGGTATCGCTCTCCTTCCCTGGTTTCTGTAGGGATCACCGTGAACTGGCGCCCTCGGAAGTACCGCGACCACCGCTCGGGGAAGGTTGACCAACTCCACGGTGCGCCAAAGTGGAACCTCACCTTGGAAGCCGTATAAGCCATCCTCTTCCAGAAGGGCTTGTCAAAGAAAGTCTCCCTCAGCACGTAATGCTGGTTGACCATGTCAGTCACCTGATGGTCCGTGTGGAGCATCAACACCAGTCTGCCCTGCCGCAGGCCCATGGCGAGCAGGGCCCTGGGGTCCTGAACGAAGCCCACTTCTTGTGCTTCAAGAAAGTGGTTCCCGCGCAAGTCGGCCCGGACCGGCGTAGTGGCCTTCTTCATCCGGCGGACCGTAAGGGGGACCAGTTCATCGAGGTCGTGCCGCGTCGTTAGCGGGGTGCCCGGGTCGACACCCCCGAACTCAAATGAGCCCGCGTCCTCCGGCTGCAACCAGCCGCTCGAGACAAGCGCCGGGGCGCCTTCGAGGAAGCAACGGTCGACCTGGCCCGCGCTAAGGACGTAATCGCCCTGACCGCTCGCGCGCCAGATGGCCTTCAGGAGTTCAGAGGGCCACTCCGGAGGTACCTCGCTGGCGTTGACTGAGGTATCAAGGAGACTGATGCCGCAGTTGACAACATTCGAAGTGAAGGCGGGGATGATGAAACCGCTCGATTGGACCGCCCAGCTCACCGCCTTTTCGGGCCCATTCGGCGCGGCGTCAGGCAGCAGGACGACGCGCTCAACGCCTGGAAGCCGGCTGGCCCGCTCCGCCAGCGCCTCAAGTTCCGGGCTGCGCCGGATTATTCCATCTGCGACAAAGTGAATGTCGCCCCCCGTGCTCAATGGGGCAGCAAGGGCAGTTGATACTCGTGAAGACAACACCTGGCGGGAATCGTCGGGCACCAACCGCGCCGGTGCACCTGCGCAAACGCTTATTTCGCTCATTAAGAACGATTAACGCAGTCTGCGAGTTCACGTCCGGGCGTCATGGCATCAGTCCTCAGTTGGGCCCTACCGGCCCGGAGCACCCATTCACCGGCAGCTGACATACAAGTCACGCGCTTGAGCCGTCTATGCAGGCTTGGTGAACGGCCTTAGCTTTGTTGAGATCCTCTGGTTTTCATCCCCTCTCCCTGGCAGGGAGAGGGTCAGGGTGTGGGTCGGACCTGGTCCGGGGGTGAGGGGTCGTAAACTCGCAGCTTCTCCCTCACCCCAGTCCTCTCCCTTTGGGAGAGGAGGATGTCAACAGAGCCAACGGCCTTCAGGACTAATTACTGGTGGTCTGTGGTCACGTCAGCTTGTCGCGCCGGGAGTTGCTGGCATGGAGTGGCGGATGGGGGCCTCGTCGCGCCCTGGATTGGATGCGCTTTGATTGTGCCGGCGCCATGGAGTGGTGCTCCGTGTACGCGTCCCGGTCCTCTCCCTCAACAAGAAGAGAGGGAATGAATTGACAGGACGGATACAGAGTCGGATAGTCACTAACACGCGGCCCTTCGACAAGCTCAGGGCGAACGGAAGGACCAAAGAGCAAAATAACTTCAGGTTGACGTTTTCGGGGTGACGCATAGGTGCCATACGTCAGCAATAACGGCCTTCGGATCTACTACAGGACCGAGGGCAAAGGCGAGCCGGTCGTGCTGATGCACGGCACGTCAGGCAACATGGAAGACTGGCGCGAGTACGGGTACGTCGACGCGCTGAAATCCTCTCACCTTGTTGTGCTCATCGACTCCCGCGGGCACGGTTACAGCGATAAGCCGCACGACCCATCGGCCTACGCCCTTCGTCTGCGCGTCAGCGATATCACGGTTGTCCTCGACGACCTGAACGTCGAACGGGCCCACTACGCCGGCTACTCGATGGGCGGCTGGACCGGGTTTGGCATGGCGAAGTATGCACAGGCGAGGCTCCTCAGCCTGTCTCTGGGCGGAGCGCACCCGTATGAGGACCAGATGGCGGCCCAGCAGGGCCAGTTCGCGCGCGGCATGGACGCGTACATCGCAGAGACCGAAGCCCAGGGCATGAAGTGGCCCGCAGAGCGCAGGGTCCGCAAGCTGGCGAACGACCCGCAGGCGGTGACCGCTGCAACAGGCCCACGCCCCAACATTGAAGACGTGTTGCCTGTTGTCCGGGTGCCTTGCCTGCTCTACGTAGGCGACGCTGACCCCCGGTTTGCACAGGCGAAGAAGGCGGCCGCATCCATCAAGGGGTCAACGTTTGCGGCGCTGACCGGCGCGGACCACCTCGGCGGCTTTGTGCGGAGCGACCTCGCCCTGCCTCACATCACTGCGCACCTGGCTGGCACCACTCGAAGGCGGCTAGGCTGAGCGGGCGCTGCGGTCACTCCACCCTCAACCTGTACAGGTACTCCTTGCCACGGAACGGGTGGACGTACTCGCCGTGTTGGGTGAAGCCGAGTTTCATGGCAAGCTGCTGCGAGGGCACGTTGTCTAGCGCGATTTCGAGCTGGAAGTCGCGCACGCCGTGGACGGTGATGGCCCAGTCCATCAGGCCCTTGGCCGCCTCGAATGCGTATCCCTGCCTCCTGAACTGCGGGGCGACGCCGTAGCCGAACTCGACTATGCCGGGCACGTCCTCCTCGAAGATGTGCATCCCCGGCGGCTGGTAGTGCAGGCCGATGTTTCCGACTACCTGGTTGTCCGCCCGCCGGACCATGATGCGCATGCCCCACGGGGCGAGCCCGGGCACCGCGGTCACGACACTCGCTCCCGCCCTCAGCACCCACTGGGGGCCCGCCTCCCAGTTCTCTGGCAGGCGCACATGTTCCATCCCAGCGGCATCGGCGAGCCGCCCTTCGTATAGCGCCTGCAGAAACCGGGCGCTCACGGGGCGAAGTTCAAGGCGTTCTGTGAAGATGGTTCCACGAGTCATCGGGCCTGGACCCTTTGGCAAGTGCTGCCTCCTCACTGCCGGTGAGATTCTGAAACGAGTTCAGAATGAAATTCGCCGGTCCCCTACCGTCCCTGCGTAATGAACTCCGCCACTTTTTCGCCCACCATAAGGGCGGTCGCGTTCGTGTTCGCTCGCACGCAGTCGGGCAATATCGACAGGTCGCAGACGCGCAGGCCCCCAACGCCGTGCACACGGCCGTGCTGGTCGG
>Ga0187892_10003977_pt1 | contig 25784 bp, 27 predicted proteins | sample MA1701073metaG_FD_139345 | JGI IMG/M metagenome (GOLD analysis project Ga0187892, IMG submission 139345) | Bio-ooze microbial communities from a basaltic lava cave in the Kipuka Kanohina Cave System on the Island of Hawaii, USA - MA170107-3 metaG ... | reverse complement strand
GCCGAGTAGGGGCCCATGTTGGCCTGGCCGCTCAGCGCTCCGGTCGCCCCAACGTTGACGATCTTGCCGCGCTTGCGCTCGATCATGCCGGGCACCACGGCGCGCACGCTGTTCAGCAGCGTGCGCACGTTGAGGTCGAACATGCGCGTCCAGACCTCGTCGCCGGCGACGTGCACCGCATCGCCCATGGTGAAGCCGCCGGCGATGTTGCACAGCACGTCGACGCGGCCGATGCCGGCGAAGCAGGCGCGCGTGGCCTCGGCGTCGAGCAGGTTCACCTGATGCACGCTCGCCCTATCGGGCGCAGAGGCCGCCAGATCCGCCACGGCCACATCGAGCAACGCGACTCTGGCGCCCTGCGCCCAGGCCGCCTGCGCCAGCGCGCGGCCGAGATTGCCGTTGGCGCCGGTCACCGCCACCACTTGATCGTCGAATCGCATCGATTTCTCCCGCGCGGATCTTCGTCATGCCGCGTCGCGCATGGTAGCGCATCCGCCGCGCTCTGCAGGCCGCGCGCGCTTCTGTCAAGATTGCGCCCTTTCCACGCCACCCCGGGAGAGGAGCGCCATGAACGATCCGCTGTTCGAAAAAGGCCTGAAAGTGCGCCGCGAGGTATTGGGTGCCGAATACGTGGATCGCGCGATCCAGACGGCCGACGACTTCAACCGCCCGATGCAGGAGCTGGTGACCCGCTGGTGCTGGGGCGAGGTCTGGAACCGGCCGGGCCTGGATCGCAAGACCCGCAGCATGCTGAACCTGGCCATGCTCACCGCGCTCAACCGGCCGCACGAGATCAAGATGCACGTGCGCGGGGCGCTCAACAACGGCCTGAGCCGCGCCCAGATCAGCGAGGTGTTCCTGCACGCCGCGATCTACTGCGGCGTGCCGGCCGCGATCGACAGCTTCCGCACCGCCAAGGAAGTATTCGCCGAGCTGGACGGCAAGTAAGGCGCCGCCGGATCGGGATTCGACCGGCCGACCTTCAGATTCCCCGGTAGAGCCAGTCCATCCCTTCCAGCGCCTGGGCCGGGCTGCGCTGCGAAAGCCAAAGGTTGCGCAGCTCGCGCGCCACCCCCGCCGCGTGGAAGACTTCTCCGTACACGCGCGCCATGATCTGGCAGCGGGCGGTGCGAAGATAGCGCCGGCGCTCGTACTCGCGCAGCGCCTCGGACGTGCTGCCGGCGCTCGCCACGCAATCGGCCAGCACCCAGGCGTCCTCGATCGCCATGCAGGCGCCCTGAGCGAGATACTGCAGCATCGGGTGGGCCGCATCGCCGAGCAGCGTCGCCCGCCCCTTCCCCCACACCGCGATCGGCTCCCGGTCGCACAGCACCCACATGCGCCAGGAGTCGATGCGTTCGAGCAGGCCGAGCACGTTGCCGTGCGCTTGCGCGAAGCGCTCGTTGAGCTCCGCACGGGATCGTGCCGATCTCCTCCGCCGAGAGGCCGTCCTTCACCACCAGTCGGCGGGGAAATACCGCCAGTCCGCGCGCCTGCTCCGTGAGTCCGAGCCGCGCGAAGATCTTCCACACGTTGGGGCCGAGCTGGATGCCCGCGCCGATCTCGGCGAACTGCGGCGCGCGTTCCACGACCACGGTCGGGACGCGCCTGCGGGCGAGAGCGATCGCCGCGGCCAGGCCGCCGATGCCGCCACCGGCGATGACGATGGGTGCCGCGCTCATGCTTCAGCTTCGCATGAAGGCCGAGCCCCACAGATTCAAGGTGCGCTCCTCGTGCTTCCAGGCACGCTTGGTGACCGCGTCCGGCACCACCTCCAGCTCGGCCGAGATCTCGATCAGGTAGCCCTGCGGATCCTGGATCATGAAGAACAGGTTGTTGCCCGGACCGTGACGTCCCGGTCCCCACCACAGCGGAATGTTCAGACCCGCCAGGTGGTCCGCCCAGTCGCGGATATCGTTCCAGCAGCGCGTCTCGTAGGCGTGATGGTCGGGCCGGGTCTGCGGGCAGCGAAACACCGCGAAACTGTGGTGTTCGGGATCGGAACGGAAAAAGCCCACGGTCGGCTCGCGTTGCGCGGCGTCCTGATACACGTAGTCGGAAACCAGGAATCCCAGTTCCTCCTCGTAGAAGCGCAGCATCGCGGGCAGGGCGCTGGATGCCACCACGACGTGCTGCAGGCGCCCCGGCAGCTTCGCCGCCGGCAGGCTGTCCGCAGGCACGCGAGGCGGCAGGTCGGCGCGCGGCAGCCCGAATACGGCCAGTCGTCCGTCCGGGTCGCGCACCGCGAACGCATCGGGCCCGAAGATCGCGCTCGGGCTCGCGAGCGGGGCCAGCCCGCGCGCCAGGACATGGCGCCTGAAGGCCTCGAGCTGCTCCCGGCTCTGAACCCGGAACGCCATGAAGGGCTGCTCGCCGCGCTGGCCCGGCCCGATCAGAATGCGTCGATCGGGCGCCTGCATCAGCACCGTCCCGTCTTCCAGTGCGGTGGCCGCCATGCCCAGCGCGGCGCGATAGAAATCGACCAGCGCAGCCGGACGGTCGCTGTCGAGGCGGACGTGATCCAGCTGCGCCGGCCACAGCGGCGTTCTCTCGATCATCGTGAGGCAGCCTCAGTCCAGGGAGATCTTCGCGCGCTTGACGATATCGCCGTACCGGCGCGATTCGGCTGCGATCGCCGCCGCGATCTCGTCGGGTGAAAGGGCCAGGGCTTCGAAGCCGATCGCGACGAGGCGTTGCTGCAGGTCGGGCTGCGCCAGCACCTTCGCGATGTCCCGGTTGATCCGGGTGATGATCGGCTTTGGCGTGCCGCGCGGCGCGAGCAGGGCGATCCAGGACTTGACCTCGAGTTGCGGCGGCCCACCGGCCTCGGCCACCGTGCGCACCTCGGGAAAGGCGGCGACCCGCTTCGGTGCGGCCACCGCGAGGAACTGGACTTTCCCGGCCCGGTACATGGGGCCCGCCGACGCCGCCGAGCCGAATGCCCAGGCGACGTCTCCGTTCGCCACCGCCGCATACAGTTGCGCCATGTCCTTGAACGGAACGTGGCTCATGCTGGTGTCCGTGGCGGCCTGGAGCATGGCGGCGCCGACATGCCCGGGGCTTCCGATGAACCAGGAGCCGTAAGTCAATTCCCCCGGCTTCGCTTTCGCCGCCTGGACCAGATCGGGCACTCTGCGCCAGGGAGAATTCGCCGGTACCACGATGAAGAAGTAGGTCTTGAGCAGCGTGGCGACGGGGGCGAGATCGCGCACCGCGTCATAGCGTGCGTCCGCGTACAGATGCGGCTGGAGAGCCATGTGCGTGTCATCCAGCTCCACCAGCGTGTAGCCGTCGGGCGCCGACCCGTTCGCAGCCGCGACGGCGATGATGCCGCTTCCCCCCGGGCGATTCTCCACGACCACCGGCTGTCCCCAGAGCTTGGACAGCTTGTCCCCGACCAGGCGCAGCACCGAATCGGGCCCGCTGCCGGCCGAGAACGGGGTGATCACCCTGACCGCTTTGGTCGGGAACTCCTGCGCAACCGCGCCCGGAGCGAAGCCCGTCAGCGCGAGCAAGGCCGACAACGAGAGAACACTCGAACGACGCATCCCGGACCGCATTGCCCGCCTGATTCTATCGATGAGGGCGGCCGCCGGCGCTCAGCTGGGCAAGCGGTCGGCGAGCTGCCGCTCGAACATCCAGCCGGGGTACTCGCGCGGGATGCGGCTCACTTCCTCGAGGGCGTGCAGCTCGGCGTCGGTGAGCCGCAGGTCGGCCGCCGCGAGGTTGTCCATGAGCTGCTCCTGCGTCTTCGCGCCCACGATCACGCTGGTCACGCCGGGTTGAGCCAGCGCCCAGGCGAGCGCCACGCGCGCCACCGATACACCGTGCGCCTGCGCCACCGGGCGCATCGCCTCGACGCAGCGGAACACGCGCTCGCGGTCGACGGGCGGGAAGTCGAAGGTGGTGCGGCGCGCGCCCTCGGGTCCGGCGGCGCCGGCGCTGAACTTTCCGCTCAACAGGCCGCCGGCGAGCGGGCTCCACACCAGGATGCTGAGCCCCTGGTCGCGGGCCATCGGCACGATCTCGCGCTCGAGCTCGCGGCCGGCGATCGAATAGTAGGCCTGCACGCTCTCCAGCCGGGCCCAGTCGTGCTGCGCGCTGATGCCGAGCGCCTTCATGATCTGCCAGGCCGCGTGGTTCGAGACCCCGAGGTAGCGCACCTTGCCCGAGCGCACCGCGTCCTCCAGGGCGCGCAGCGTCTCGTCGAGCGGTGTCACCTGGTCCACGCCGTGGATCTGGTACAGGTCGACGTGATCCAGGCGCAGGCGCCTCAGGCTGGCGTCCAGCTCGTTCAGGATGTGCACCCGCGACAGCCCGACCCGGTTGGGAGTCGGCCCCATGCGCACGCGCACCTTGGTGGCGACCACCAGGTCTTCGCGCGGCAGCCCGAGCGCGGCGAGCGCCTGGCCCACGAGCTTCTCGGATTCGCCTTCCGAGTAGACGTTGGCGGTGTCGATGAAGTTGACGCCGGCGTCGAACGCCGCCTTGATCTGCGCCTGCGCCTCGGCGGCACCCAGGCGCCCGACCACCTCCCAGCGTCCCTTGCCGCCGTAGGTCATCGCGCCCAGGCAGATCTCCGACACGTACAGGCCGGTGCGGCCGAGCAGGCGATAGCGCATGGCGAGCTCCTTCTCTTGGAAACCTGGCAGTATAGCCTTGGAACAGCGAGGAGCAGATCATGGCCAAAGCGAAGTTGTCGAGCGCGCGCCGGCGGCTGATCCTGCCGGCACTGCGGTTGGGCGGCGCAAGCCTGGTGCTCGGGGCCGCCGTCTTCTCGTCGGCGGGCGCTGCCACGCCGGCTTTGGCGCGCCCGCGATTCATGAGGCGCGCCTTCGAGTTGCGGCAGATATCTCTCGAGCGCGGTGACCACGGCTACGGCGCGGTCGTCGTCAAGGACGGCGTGGTGGTGGGCGAGGGGGCCAACGCGGTCAACACGACTCCCGATCCGACTGCCCACAGCGAAGTGCAGGCGATACGCGACGCCGCGCGCCGTCTCGGCGCGGCGCGACTGAGCGGGTGCGAACTGTTCACGAATGCGCGGCCTTGTCCGATGTGCGAGATGGCGGCCTACTGGGCCGGGATCGAGCGCATCTACATCGGCGAATCGATCGTCGACGCCGGCGCCCCGCGCTACGGGGGGTGCTGAGCGTCGAGCGCACGCTGCTGCGACCCATCCGGGGATCGGAGCCGTGCGCCACGGCACAGGAACAGCGCGACCCCGGCTGCGGTCAGAACAGCTTTGGGAGGAGGCCAGCCATGAAGCACAGAATCGATCCCGAGGGCACCCGCCTGCCGGTCAAGCTCGACTCCACCTCGAACGCTGAGTTCATGCCGATCCCGCTCTCCGAGGTCAACCGTGCCGCCAACGGTCTGGCCCGGGAGCGGGCGAGCGCCAACGCCCGGCGCCGCGGCGTCGGCCGCCGCGATTTCCTGCTGTCCGCCTGCGGCGTGGCCAGCACGCTGCTCGCCTTCAACGCGGCCAACGCCGCGGCGGGCAAGCGCGGCGGATGGTTCGACCTGGATGCCGAGGCCGCGCTCGATCCGCAGCTCGCGGCCGCGCAGCTCGAGGGCGACGAGTTCATCTTCGACGTGCAGGGCCACTTCGTGGATCCGGACGGCGCGTGGCTGCGGAAGATCGCGGCCGGAGCGGAGCCGTTCAAGTGGGCGCCCAAGGCGAGCTGCGCGATCGCCGCCGAACCCGGGTCGCGCAGCTATCTGCGCTGCCTGGGCCCGGAGGAGTTCGTCAAGGATGTGTTTCTGGACAGTGATACCGACATGATGGTGCTGTCCTTCGTGCCTTCAAGGCGCGACGCCGAGCCCCTCACCATCGCCGCCGCGGACGCGACGCGCCGGATCATCGATCGCATGGAGGGCACGCACCGGCTGCTGCTGCACGGGCGCGTCAACCCGAACCAGCCGGGCGACGTGGAAGGGATGGACGAATTGGCGCAGCGCTGGGGCGTGAGCGCCTGGAAAACGTACACGCAATGGGGCCCGGACGGCAGGGGTTTCTTCCTGTCGGACGACGTGGGCCTGCGCTTCATCGAGCGGGCGCGCGCGCTGGGCGTCAAGGTGATCTGCGTACACAAGGGCCTGCCCTTCGGCCGGCAGTCCTACGAGCACAGCCAGTGCAGCGATATCGGCGTGGTGGCGAAGCGCTTTCCGGACGTGAGCTTCCTGATCTATCACTCCGGCTTCGTCGCGGGCAACCAGGAGCGCGCCTACGATCCGAACGCGGCGCGCGACGGCGTGGACACCCTGGTCCGCTCGCTGCTCGAGAACGGCGTCTCGCCGAACAGCAATGTGTACGCCGAATTGGGCAGCACGTGGCGCTTCGTGATGCGCGACCCCGACAGCGCCGCGCACGTCCTGGGGAAGCTGCTCGTCTACGTGGGCGAGGACAACGTGCTATGGGGCACGGACTCGATCTGGTACGGCTCGCCGCAGGATCAGATCCAGGCGTTTCGCACCTTCCAGATCTCCGCGCAGCTGCGCGGGCGGCATGGCTATCCGCAGATCACCCCGCGCTTGCGCGCGAAGGTGTTCGGCTTGAACGCGACCCGGCCCTACGGCATCAGCGCCGAGGAAGTGCGCAAGCACGCACGGCGCGACGCCATCGCGCGCGAGCGGCTCGCCTACCGCGAGCGGCCCGAGCCGCATTTCCGCACCTACGGGCCGAAGACGCGGCGCGAGTTCTTCAACCTGCTGCGCTGGAACGGCGGGTCGCGGGCCTGACCCGCCTTTCCCGGCCTACTGCACGTTCACGTCGACCTTGCGGATCGACGCCGAGATCACCACGCGGCGGTCCTTCTGCAGGCAGGTGATGAGCTGATCGCGGTCGATGTCCTTGACGTCGCACTCGTGCGCCCCGGTGACCGGCTCGTGCATGCCGCGGCCTTCGACCTGCATCTTGGTGACCGGCACGCCCTGCTTGGCGAGGTAGCGGGCCACAGCCCAGGCGCGGCGCTCCGACAGGTACTGGTTGTAGTCCTCGGTGCCGATGCGGTCGGTGTGGCCGACGATCTCGATGCGGTCGTACTCGGCGCCCTTGAGCCGGGACACGAGCGTGTCCAGCAGCTCCTTGACCTGCTCGCGCAGCACGGCGCGGTCGAAATCGAACTCGCCTTGACCGTCGACGCCCAGCGTCATCGGCAGCAGGCCACCGAGCGTCAGCGGAATCACCTCTTCGTTGCGCGTCGCCCTTTTGCCGGGCGCTTCGACCACGCCGACGATGAGCGGCTCCTGCACAGGGGCCGTGTCCGCCAGCTGGTTCGCGGCCGCCGTCGCCGCGGCCGCATCCAGGCTGCTGTCCGCCGCTGCGGTAGCGCCACCGGCCCCCGCGGTGGAGTCCGCTTGTAGTGCCGCTTGCGCCTGCGCCGCGCTGTCCGCGCGCCCGGACGTCGTCTCGTCGCCCGCGTGCGTGGACGCGCCGCGATCGTCGCCTGCCAGGGCGTCGGCCGACTCCGCCGCGCCGCCGGCGCTCGCATCCCCCGCGCTCGCATCCCCGGCGCCGGCATCCATCGCGCTCGAAGCGTCGCTCGCCTCGCCTGCCAGACCGGAGGCGCCCGCCTCGTTCGCCACAGCGCTGCCGTCCGCGCCGCTCTCGCCGCGCGCCTGTGCGCCGGCGCCCGCGTTGTCCTCTGTGGTGCCGGCGGCCGCGCTGTCTCCCGCGGTTCCCGCCACGGCACCGTCGCGCGCGTCCTCACCGGCGGCGGTGCTGCCGCCGCTGTCCGCGCCGGGCATGCCCTCGTCGCTCGCGGCGTGATCCTCGAAGCCGCTGCGGGCGCCCGCCGCTGTGTCCTGTGCGGCGCTCTCGGCGCCGGCGGGCGCCGGTGCGTGGGACTGCATGCCGCCTTCGTCGCCGTACGCGGTGCTCGCGCTGCTCGCAGCCGCATCCGACGACCCCGCAGCACCGCCCAGCGGCGTCGCGTAGTTCACTTCCTCGCGTTCGTACGGCGCATCGACCGCCTTCGCCTTTGCAACACGCGCCGTCGACGCCGCAGAGCTGGCCTTCCACGACGAAGAGGTCGTGCACGCACACAACAGCGCGGCGGCGAGCGCGGCGCTCCACCGGATGCCGACCTTGGCCAGGCTTGCCGGCGCCGGCAGCGCGCGGTTTCGATCGTTCATAGACTATCTCCTGTATTCGGCTGGCTCCCTGCTTCGATCGGGTGTCGGGCCCGGTTTGCGACCGCGCGCCCGAGTTTGTTGCGACAACGCAGCGGGGCTCGTCCCGGTTCGGCGCCGGTCGTTGCCCGCCGACACTCGCGGATGCGGACTGCGCCGCCTGTAGACGACACGTCGCTTCTCGTGACTTGCATGTAGTGAAATCATATTGCCGCAGATGGTCAAGTTCAAGTCCGGCGGCGTGCATGCCCGCCCGATCACAGGTTGCGCTAGCGCCTGCCTGCAGCGCGCGCCGCACGCATCGCCGGGGCACCGGGCAGGGCCGGGCGTGCAGCTTCGTGCTTTGTGGAATATAATTCGCGCTTTCCGCTGCAGCCCGGCGCACACGCCCTGTCGTGCGGGGCGCTTCCTGCGCCACCGGCTGCTGTTTCCTGAGTTCCGGTGCGCCACGCGCGCCGATCCACTTGCAGGAGGATCTCCTTGACTTCTCCGCTCATTCGATCGCTGTCGCCGCTCATGTGTCTCGCCGCCGTGCTCGCTCTGGGCTGCACCGTCAAGCCGCAGAACATCCGGCTCGACCCGAAAGTTCAGGCCGCGCCTTCCAGCGTGGGCCAGGGTACCAAAGTGTGGCTGGAAGTGAAGGACTCGCGCCCCAAGAAGACGCTGGGCGTGGTGGGCGACCTGAACGGGAAGTACGCGCACGTCTCCGTGGAGGACGACTTCTCCAGCCAGATGTACCAGAGCATCTCCGGGGCGCTGAGCCGGATGGGTTTCGACGTGTCTCCGACGCCGGTGTCCGAAGCGCGCTCGCTGGTGGTGGAGGTGCGCGACATCGAGTACCAGGCGCTCAAGCAGGGTTTGACCTACGACACCGAGACCAAGGTCGCTGTCGGGGCGCTCGCCAAGGGCGCGGAGTCCACCTATGAGCGCCTGTATACCGCGGGCGCGAGGAAGAGCTCGCCGATCCACCCCAGCGCGAGCGACAACGACCGGATCGTGAACGAAACGGTCTCCGGCGCGCTGCAGGAGATGCTGAACGACGATCGCCTCACCGCCGCGCTGATCCAGTAACCGGGGTCTTCGCGCAGGGCAACAAGCGGTCGCGCGTCGCGTCTATGCTGCGCGGCTGGAGCCGGGCCGCACGCCTGGGCGAGGCGTTTGGCGCCCAGGCGTCCGGCCCCCGGCACAGGGGGCTCCCAGGATAGAAACATGCCCCTAGCACAAACGCGCAGCGGAGCGCTGCACTACGAGGTGTGCGACATCGTCCCGGCCTGGGCGCCCCGGCCGGAGGCGATCCTGTTCCACCATGGCGTGGCGGCGAGCCTGGACATCTGGGCCGGCTGGCTGCCGGTGCTGGCCACACGCTATCGCCTGGTGCGCTTCGACATGCGCGGATACGGCCGATCCGCGCGCGCCTCCGCCGGCATCGATTGGTCCTTCGATCTGCTGGTCGAGGATCTGTTGAGCGTGGCCGATGCCACCGGTGCGGAACGCTTTCATCTGGTGGGGGAATCGATCGGCGGCACCGCCGCGCTCGCCTGTGCGCTCGAAGCTCCGCAGCGCCTGCTCAGCATCACCGTGTCCAACGCCTCCGCGCGCGGCGCGCTGATCGGCAACGTCGCGGGCTGGCGCGAGCTGGCGGCGCAGCGCGGGCAAGCCGGATGGGCCAGCCAGATGATGGAGTGGCGTTTCCACCCGGACGCCCTGGCGCCGGATATCGCGGCCTGGTATCTGCGTTTGCACGAAACCTGCGATCTGCAGGCGTCGTTCGCCCTGGCCGACCTGCTGCTGCGCACCGACCTGACGCCGCGCCTGGGCGAGATCGCGCTGCCGGCGCTGCTGCTGGCGCCCGATGCCAGTCCGTTCATCCCGCCGGAAGTGATGATGGACCTGCGCAGCCGGATTCCCGCCGCCGAGCTGCAGGTGTTCGCGCACGCCAGGCACGGCCTGCCGCTGTCGCACGGGGCGCGCTGCGCGCGCGTGCTGCGCGACTTCCTGCAGCGGCGCTGCGGCTGAGGAGATCGCGTGAGCCTGGAGGGATTCGCGACCCTGGTGTGCGAGATGCGCGCCCCCCACGTGCTGCTGGTCACGCTCAACCGCCCGCAGGTGCGCAATGCCTTCAACACGCAGATGGGCCGGGAGCTGCTCGGCCTGTGGACGCGCCTTGCCGAAGACGCGGGCGAGGCGCGCTGCGTGGTGCTCACCGGTGCCGGCGAGCAGGCGTTCTGCGCCGGTGCCGATCTCAAGGAGCGCAACGGCATGACGCAGGAGGCGTGGCGCCGGCAGCACGAGCTGTTCGAGCAGGCCTTCTGGGCGCTGGGCGATCTGCCGTTGCCGGCGATCGCCGCGGTGAACGGTGCGGCCTACGCCGGCGGGCTGGAGCTCGCGCTGATGTGCGACTTCATCTACGCGGCGCGCTCGGCGCGCTTCGCGCTCACCGAGGTGTCGCTCGGCATCATGCCCGGCGGCGGCGGTACGCAGAACCTGCCGCGCGCCGTGGGCGGGCGGCGCGCCAAGGAGATCATTCTTACTGCGCGCCCGTTCGGCGCCGAGGAGGCGCACCGGTGGGGGCTGGTGAATCACCTGTGCGAGCCGGGCGAGGTGGTGGCCGCGGCGCTGGACACCGCCGCGGCGATCGCGGGCAACGCGCCGCTCGCCGTGCGGCAAGCGAAGAAGTCGGTGCGCTACGGGATGCAGATGGACATCGACAGCGCCTATCGCTTCGAGGTGGAAGCCTACAACCGCCTGGTGGACACCGAGGACCGGCGCGAGGGCATCCGCGCGTTCAACGAGAAACGCAAACCGGACTTCAAGGGACGTTGAGTTTGTTGCGGGGTGGACCTCTGTGTCTGTGCGGCGGGGCGGTGTGGTGTGCGGCGTCATCGCCTGCCGCGTCGCACCACCCCGTCACGCTATCGCGTGCCACCCCTCCTTGAAAAGGAGGGGAGTTCTTTCCCTTACCGCAGCGGTTCGTGCGCCGTCTCCGGCAGCGCGAGGATCACAACGGTCGACACCAGCGCCGCGCCGATCACGTAAAAGGTCGGCGACAGCGGCGAGCCGGTGGCGCCGATCAGCCAGGTGGCCACGTACGGCGCGAAGCCTCCGAACACCGCGACCGCCAGGCTGTAGCCGGTGGACATCCAGGTGGTGCGCGACTGCGTCGGGAACATCTCCGCGATGGCGGCGGGCCCGGGTCCGGAGAACAGCGCCAGGGTGAGCGCGAAGGCGATTTGCACCAGCAGCACCGTGCCGAAGGCGCCGCTTTGCACCATGGCGCCGAACAGCGGCCAGGGCAGCAGCACGAACCCGACGCAGCAGGCGAGCAGCAGGGGTCTGCGGCCGACACGGTCGGACAGATGCCCGATCACCGGAATCGTCAGCACCAGGACCGCCAGGCCCAGCGTGTTCGACCACAGTGCTTGCGTCGGCGTGAGCCCCGCGTGTTTCTGGGTGAACGTGGGCATGTAGCTGAGGACGATGTAGTAGGCGACGGTCCACAGCACGGTGAATCCGAACGCCTTCGCAGCGAGTCGCCAGCCGGCCGGTGCCTCGGCCGGGGTGTCGCGCCTCTGGACCGCCCGGTATGCCGGCGTCTCTTCCACGTTGCGGCGCATGTACAGGCCCACCGGCAGCAACAGCACGCCGGTCAGGAACGGCAGGCGCCAGCCCCAGGCGTCCATCTGCTCGGCGGTGAGCAGCGTGCTCACCAGCGCGGCGCTGCCCGAACCGAGCAGGAATCCGGCGGCCACGCTCGCCTGCTGAAAGCTGCCGAAGAAGCCGCGGCGCTGCGCCGGCGCCCATTCGACGATGAACGCGGTGGCCCCGCCCCATTCGCCTCCCGCCGAAAAGCCCTGCAGCAGGCGGCACCCCACCAGCAGCGCCGGCGCCAGCACGCCGATGCTGTGGTAGTCGGGAATCAGGCCGATACCGACCGTGCCCAGCGCCATCAGCACGATGGTCAGCACCAGCGCGGCCTTCCGGCCGCGCCGGTCGGCCAGGCGGCCGATCAGAACGCCGCCCAGCGGGCGCACCACGAACCCAACGCCGAACGCGGCGAAGGCGGACAGCAGACCCGTCAACTCGTCGCCCGCCGGAAAGAAGCGCCGGGCGATGATCGTCGCCAGGTAACCGTAGACCGCGAAGTCGTACCACTCGAGGACGTTGCCGACCACCGCCGCCGCGATGGCACGGCGGGTGCCGGATCCGGCATCCGAGCGTGGATCGCTTCGATGCGCTTCGGCCACCACCCCGTCACGCTTCGCGTGCCACCCCGCCGAGTGCGCCCTCAAGGCGCGACTTAAAAACCTGTTCCCCGCCTCTCACGAGGCGGGGTGGCGCCGCAGGCGCCGGGGCGGTGTGGTGTGTGGGGTGCGTTCGCTGAACCTCCCCGTCGCGCTTGGCGCGCCACCCCTCCTCGAAGAGGAGGGGAGCTTCGCGTGGCGGTGTGCGTTGGCTCACGCCTGCGGCAAGCCGAGGTGCGCCCGGAAGCGGTTCTTCAGGAACACCGCGTCGCGCGAGGGCAGCGAGCGCGGCGGGTTGTGCGCGCTGACGCGCACCACGCCCAGGATCGGCCCGCCGGCGCGCTGGAGCAGGTCGCGTAGTTGCGCGACCCCGGCGAGGTCCGCGGCCTCGAGAGTTTTCTGGAAGCCGCAACCGCGCGCGATGGCGCACAGGTCCGCGCCGTAACCGGTGTGGCTGCGCTGCATGCCGGTCTCGGCGTAGCTGCCGTTGTCGATCACTGCGATGCCCAGATTGGCCGGCTTCGCCGCCGCGCCGGTCGTGGCGAGCGCGCCCAGTCCCATGAGCTGCTCGCCGTCGCCGGTGATCACCAGCACGCGCCGTGCCGGTTGCGCCAGCGCCAGCCCCAGGCCGATCATGGCCGCACCGCCCATGGCGCCCCACAGATAGAAGTTGGCGGGGTGATCGCCGGCGGCGTGCACGTCGTAGGTGGTGGAACCCAGGCCGCTCACCACGAGCGTATCGCCACGCGCTTCGAGCAAGGCGGCGACCGCCTGGCGCCGGTCGAGCGTGTAACGCGGATCGGTCACCATATCTTCTTGCCCAGCATGCGCTGCGAGAGCAGCACGGCCACCTGCTGGTCGCCGTCGAAAGCGAGATCGGCCGCGGCGGCCACCGTCTCGGCCACTTCGTCCACCGTATCGGCGCGATAGACGCGCACCCCGATCGCCTCCAGGCTCGGCTGCGTGGCACGGCTCATCGGCACCTGCCAGGGGTTGAACTCGCCCCACTCGCCGCGCATGGTGACCAACATCAGTAGCGGGAAGCGCGCGGTCGACGCCAGCGACAGCATGTTGATGCAGTTGCCGACACCGCTCGACTGCAGCAGCAGCGCCGCGCGCTGCCCGCCCAGCCACGCGCCGGCGGCCAGCGCCACACCTTCCTCCTCGGTGGTGAGCGGCACCGTGAGCACGCGCGGATCCTCGGCGCACAAAGCGATCAGCCGGGCGTGACCGGCGTCGGGCACGTAGGAGACCTGCTGCACGCGCGCGTCCTTGAAGATGCGGTGGATTTCGGCCGGCCAGTCGCGCCCAGCGGGTGTCGAGGACGAGGAGGCGGGCGTGGCGCGCGAGGACGCTGCCGTCATGGGCTCTGGGCTGAGTTTGGGGTGGCGCAAGGCTACCACGGGCTCGCCGCTCGCGGTGGGAGCGGCCCGGTCCGGCTTGAGCGACAATAGCGGGCGACCGAGAACGAGGAGTCCCGAAGGAGCAGCGCATGAGCACCGGCAAGAAGTTCGCCTCGCAGGCCGACCTGGCGGAGAAGAAGATCAGCTTCGACAAGCTGAGCGAGCACGCCTACGCCTACACCGCCGAGGGCGATCCGAACACCGGCATCGTCGTGGGCGACGACGCGGTGATGGTGATCGACACCCAGGCCACGCCGGTGATGGCGCAGGACGTGATCCGCCGCATCCGCGAGGTGACCGACAAGCCGATCGAGTACGTGGTGTTGTCGCACTATCACGCGGTGCGCGTGCTGGGCGCATCCGCCTACCAGCCGCGGCACATCATCGCGAGCCGCGACACCTATGACTTGATCCGGGAGCGCGGCGAGCAGGACATGAAGAGCGAGATCGATCGCTTCCCGCGCCTGTTCCGCGCGGTCGAGTCGGTGCCCGGGCTGACCTGGCCGACGCTCGCGTTCGAGAAGCGCATGACGTTGTGGCTGGGCAAGCTGCAGGTCGAGATCATGCAGCTCGGCCGCGGCCACACCAAAGGCGACGCGGTGGTGTGGCTGCCGCAGGAGAAGATTCTGTTCTCGGGCGATCTGGTCGAGTTCGACGCCACGCCCTACACCGGCGACGCCTACTTGACGGACTGGCCCGCCACGCTGGACGCGATCGCGGCGCTGCGGCCCGCCAAGCTGGTGCCGGGTCGCGGCGCGGCGTTGCAGACGCCGGCGCAGGTGAAAGCGGGGCTGGACGGCACGCGCGCATTCGTGGTCGAGATGTTCGAGTCGGTGAAGCGCAGCGCCGCCGCGGGCAACGATCTGCGCACCGCGTACCGGGAGACCTACGGTCTGCTCAAGCCGAAATTCGGGCACTGGGTGATCTTCGACCACTGCCTGCCGTTCGACGTCTCGCGCGCCTACGACGAGGCCACGCGCTATCGCGACCCGCGCATCTGGACCGCCGAGCGGGACAAGGAACTGTGGCAGACGCTGGAGGGCTGAACCGATGGCCGAGCAACAAGGCAGCGCGACACAGCAGAAAAAAGACGCCCCACAACAGAAAGACTTTGGGCTGCGCTACCAGACGGGCTTCGCCAACGAATTCGCGACCGAAGCGCTGCCCGGCGCGCTGCCGCCGGGCCAGAACTCTCCGCAGAAGTGCCCCTACGGCCTGTATGCCGAGCAGCTGTCGGGCACCGCGTTCACCGCCCCGCGCGACGCGAACCGCCGCTCGTGGCTGTACCGGATCCGCCCGGCAGCGGTGCATCGCCCGTTCCGGCGCGTGGATCACGAGACGCTCACCAGCAACTTCGCCGCCGCCACGCCGCCCAACCAGCTGCGCTGGGACCCGCTGCCGATGCCGGCCGCGTCCACCGACTTCGTCGACGGGCTGGTGACCATGGCGGGCAACGGCGATCCGCACGCCCAGAGCGGCTGCGGCATTCACCTGTACGCCGCCAACCGCTCGATGAGCGGCCGCTTCTTCTACAACGCGGACGGGGAGATGCTGATCGTGCCGCAGCAGGGGCGGCTGCGCTTCGCCACCGAGCTGGGCCTGATCGACGCCGAGCCGCAGGAGATCGTGGTCATCCCGCGCGGGGTGCGCTTTCGCGTCGAGCTGCTGGACGCGACCGCACGCGGCTACATCTGCGAGAACTTCGGCGCCGCCTTCCGCCTGCCCGACCTGGGCCCGATCGGATCGAACGGCCTGGCGAATCCGCGCGACTTCCTCACGCCCGTGGCGTGGTACGAAGACAAGGAAGGCGGCTACGAGCTGCTGGCGAAGTTCATGGGCAACCTGTGGGCGGCGGGAATCGGCCACTCGCCGCTGGACGTGGTCGCCTGGCACGGCAACCACGCGCCGTACAAGTACGATCTGCGCCGCTTCAACGTGATCGGCTCGATCAGCTACGACCATCCCGATCCGTCGATCTTCCTGGTGCTGCAGTCGCAGAGCGACACGCCCGGGTGGGACAGCATCGACTTCGTCATCTTCCCGCCGCGCATCCTCGCCATGCAGCACACCTTCCGGCCGCCGTGGTTCCACCGCAACGTCGCCAGCGAGTTCATGGGCCTGATCCACGGCGCCTACGACGCCAAGGCCGAGGGCTTCGTGCCCGGCGGGGCCAGCCTGCACAACTGCATGAGCGGTCACGGTCCCGACGCCGCCACCTTCGAGAAGGCGAGCAAAGCCGACCTGTCGAAGCACGACGTCATCCGCGACACCATGGCGTTCATGTTCGAGAGCCGCTGCGTGATCCGGCCGACCGCGCTCGCGCTGCAGTCCGCGCAGCTGCAGGCCGACTACTGGCAGTGCTGGCAGGGGTTGAAGAAGAACTTCAACCCCTCCACGCCGTAGCCTCCGTAGCCCGGATGCAGCGTAGCGGAATCCGGGGACGACAAGGCGCTTCTCAGTACCCCTCACCCCCGCCCCTCTCCCGCAAGGGGAGAGGGGAGCCAGCCGCCATCGCGTCGTAATCCAGCGGCGCGGCGGTTTCCATCATCACGCGCTCCGGCTCGCGTTGCGCTTCGGCCTCGCGGCGCTCGGTGTCGGACTTGAGCTGCGCTTCCATGTACGCGCCGAGATAGCGCCCGCGCGCGACGATGGCGCGCCCGGCCCGCAGGCGCTCCGCCTCGAAGCCTTGCAGGCCCTCGGGCACGTCTCCGCCGGCGGCGGCGATCGACCGCACCAGCGCCAGGGCGTCGCCGGCGCCTTTAGGCACGCCCATGGCCACGTGTGGTCGCGCCACGAACGCGGCGTCGCCGACGATGGCCACGCGGCCGAAGGCCAGCCGCTGCGGCTCGATGTCGAGGATCGGCTGGAAGAAGTGCAGCCTGCCGCAGCGCAACGCCTCGGCGAACTGCGGCGCCAGCACCCGCTGGCCGATGTCCACCATCTCATCGCGGATCGCGCTGCTCAACAGCGACGGCGGGATGCCGTTGGGATGGTAGCGCCCGCGGTCGTCGGTCATGAAACGGGGCAGCTCCTCGGCCTCGCGCACCGGGTGGTACCAGACCACGTTGTACTGCCGCTCGCCGGGCGTCACGCTGTGCCGCGGCCCCGGCACCGGATAGCCGATCCCCTGCTCGCCGGGCGCCACGCACACCGCGTAGCGGTCGAACAGCGGGGCGAACACGGCGGGGGTCAGGTCGCGTTCGTCGGCCAGGCAGCGCCACGCCAGGTAGCCGGCGTAGTGCGGCTGAAGCTCCGGCAGGAACTGGCTGCGCACGGTGGAGCGCAGCCCGTCCGCGCCGATCAGCAGATCACCGTCCGCGCGCTGCCGGCCGGCGAACACCGCCGTGACCCGGTCGGGAAGCTGCTCGACGTGCTCGAGCGCGATCCCGCCGTGGTAGCGCTCTGCCGGATAGACATCCTTCAGCGCCTGGTATAGCCGCGCCCACGAGGTCATCGACTGCGCGAACACGCGCTCGGCGATCACTCGGCCAGTGCGATCCAGCGCGATGCGGGCGGGAAGCTCGATGCCGAGCGAGCGCTCGGTCTCGTCCACGCCGGCGGCCTGGAAGCTGCTGACCAGGCCGGGCAGGATGGTGATGCCCGCGCCGCGGCCCTCGAGGTCGCCGGAGGCGCGCTCGAACACGTGCACGTCCCAGCCCGCGCGATGCAGCAGGTTGCCGGCGATCAAGCCGGCGATGGAACCGCCGACGATCAGCGCCCGCCCAGGTTTCGCTTGCGCCATACGCCCCGATCCGATCAAGCGACGCGCTCTGCTGTCAATCGATGCGATCCCCAATCGATACGATCCCCGATCAATCGATACGATCTGGGCGCAGCCCAGCCTGCTTCTCCGCCAGCTTGATCGCCGCCATGTAGTCCTCCTCGCCGAGGCCCTCGCTTACGAGCATCTGCATGAGCTGCCGCGTGAGCGCCGTCATCGGCATCGCGACCTGCTGCGCGCGGGCGCACGCCAGCATCAGATCGATGTCCTTGAGCGCCAGCCGCGGCGTCATGGTCGGGGTGAAGTCGCGCCGCTTCATCAGTTCGGCCTTCACTTTGAGCCAAGGCGAGGCGAACGTGCTCTGCGCCAGCGCGTCCAGCATCGCGCCCCACTCCAGGCCCGACTTGCGCCCCAAAGTCAGCGCCTCGGCCATGGTCTGCGCGAACGCGTACACCAGCGCATTGACCACCAGCTTCATGATGCGCGCCTGCTCGCCCGCGCCGAGATAGACCTGGGTCTTGCTGAAGCGCTCGCACGCCGGCTTGATCCGATCCCAGGCGTCCTGCGGACCCGAGGCGAGCACGGTCAGATCGCCCTTCTCGGCTTGCGCGGCGTTGCCCGAGATCGGCATCCGCAGATACGCGACGCCGCGGCGCGCGGCCTCTTGCGCGACCTGCTCGGATGCCTCCACCGACACCGTGCTGGTCTCGGCGAAGACGGTGCCGGGCTGCAGGTTCGCCAGCACGCCGCCCGGACCGAGCGCGATCTCCCGCAGGGCGGCGTCGTCCGATACCGAGGAGAACACGATGTCCGCGCCGCGCGCGCACTCCGCCACGGATTGCGCCTCGGTCGCGCCGCGTTGCACGAGCTTGCGGCGGCTCGCGGCGGTGCGCGAATACACGCGCACCGGATAGCCGCTCTGCAACAGGAAGCCGGCCATCGGCACTCCCATGCGGCCGGCGCCGATCCAGCCGATCTGCGGCAACGTCGCCATCGTTCGTTTCCCTTTACTGTCCGAGGTAATAGCTCTTCACCAGGTCGCTGCGCTGCAGCTCTTCCAGGTCCCTGCCTTCGAAGGCGATCTCTCCGTGCACGATGATATAGCCGCGATCGGCGATGCGGCTCGCCTCGTGGAAATTCTGCTCGGCCATCAGCACCGTGAGGCCGGCACGCTGCTTGAGCTCCCGGATCACATCGATGGTCTGCCGGACCAGCATCGGCGACAGGCCCACGGAGGGCTCGTCCACCAGCAGCAGCCTGGGCGAGGACATGATGGCGCGGGCGATGGCGAGCATCTGCTGCTGGCCGCCGCTCAGGCTGCCGGCGAGCTGGTCCGGCCGGTCGCGCAGGATCGGAAACGCCTCGTAGCAAAGCGCCAGGTTGTCGCGAATCGACCGGCGCGCCGCCTGCCGGAACGCGCCGAGCAGCAGGTTCTCCTGCACGGTCAGGCGCGGGAACAGGCGCCGGCCCTCCGGCACCATCGCCACGCCGAGCGCCACGATCTCCTGCGGACTCCTGGCGGTGAGGTCGATGCGGCTGCCATCCAGCTCCAGCACCACGGAGCCGCGTGCCGGCCGCAGCAGGCCCATGATGCATTTCATCAGCGTGCTCTTGCCGTTGCCGTTGGTGCCCAGCAGCGCCACCGTCTCGCCCTGGCGCACCTCCAGGGACACGCCGTGCAGCGCGCGCACCGCGCCGTAACCGGCCTCCAGCTCCTGCACGCGGAGGTTAAGCACCGAGGTACACCCTGCGCACCATGGGATCGGCGGCGATCGCCGCCGGTGTCCCCTCGGCCATCACACGCCCCGCGTCCAGGCACACCACGCGCTCCGAGAAGCGCATGATCGCGCGCATGATGTGCTCGATCATCAGGATGGTCACGCCGCGCCCGCTCAGCGCGAACAGCAGCGCCAGCACCTCGTCCACCTCGGTCGCGGACAGACCGGCCATCACCTCGTCCAGGATCAGCAGCCGCGGGCGCGCCGCCATGGCGCGCGCCAGCTCGAGCTTGCGCAGCCCGACCTGCGTCAGCGTGGCGGCGGGCGCGTCCGCGCCGGCCTGCAGGCCCATCTGGTCGAGGATCGCCAGCGCTTCGGCGCGGATGTCGGCGGCGGCCAGCGGCCCCCAGCCCTTTGCATGCCGGGGCGCCAGGACCCGGTGCGCCACGTACTCCAGCGGCACCGCGACGTTCTCCAGCAGGCTCATGCTGGCGAACGGCCGCGGGATCTGGAAGCTGCGCGCGATGCCCAGCCGCGTGCGCTGATAGGGCGCGAGTCCGGTCACGTCGTGGCCGTCGAACACGATCGTGCCGGGATGGCCGCGCAGCGCGCCGCAGATGCAGTTGATCAGCGTCGTCTTGCCCGAACCGTTCGGTCCGATGATGCCGAGGCGCTCGCCGGTGCGCACGCCGAGGCTCACGTCGGTGAGGGCGGCGAAGCCGCCGAAGCGCTTGGAGACCGACTGCACGTCGAGCAGGGCAGCGGTCACTTTGCGCCTCGCGGCCACGCAAGCCGCCGCAGCAGACCGACGATACCCTGCGGCGCCATCACCACGAAGGCCACCAGCAGCAGGCCGACGACCAGGACATTGAGCTCCGAGGACACGGTCACCGTGACGATCTGCTGCGTGGAGCCCAGCAGCAATGCGCCGATCACCGGGCCCAGCCAGCTGCCCGTGCCGCCGACGATCGGCATGGCGAGCGCCGACACCGCATAGTTCAGGCTGAACGCCGAGGTGGGCTCGATGTAGTTCATATACAGCGCCAGGGGCGCGCCGGCCAACCCCATCAGCGCACCCGAGGCGGTCGCCGCGAACAGCTTCAGGTTGAGCGTCGGCACACCCAGCGACTCGGCCGCCTCTTCGCTGTCGCGCAGCGCGCGCAGCCCGCGGCCGATCCAGGAGGTCTCGATGTAGCGCGCGACGGTCACCGCCAGCACCGCGAACAGCGCCATGGCGACGAACAGCATGCGCGTGTACGAGCCGAACAGCGCCGGGGCAGGGGGCTGCAGCACGGCGGTGCCGCGCGCGCCGCCGACGAAGGCCCAGTTCACCACCAGCGTTTCGCAGATCACGGCGATGGCCACGGTGGCGATGGAGAAGAACACGCCGCGCAGGCGCATGGTCAGCGCGCCGACTGCGAACCCCATCAGGCCGGTGACCGCCATCGCGGCGGCGAGTTGCGCAGCGAGCGGCGCCTCGAACGCCTTGAACAGGGCGACCGCGACATAGGCGCCGATGCCGAAGAAGGCCGCGGAGCCGAAGTTCACATAACCGGCGTAGCCCCCCAGGATGTTCCAGGCGGTGGCGAGCACGATGAACTGCAGCACCACGTAGCCGGCGAAGAAGAAGTACTCGTTGTCGACGGCCTGTGTCGCGGCGAGCGCGATTCCCAGCAGCGCCGCCGCCCCGATGCCGAACTTGAGCCAGCCGCGCATCGTGCGTTCAGCGTCCGAACAGGCCCGCCGGGCGGATCGCCAGCACCACCAGCAACAGCCCGAAGGCGACCGCCGGCGCCCAGGATGCGCCCAGCGAGGTGAGCACGACGCTCTCCGCGACACCGAGGATCACGCCGGCGGCGAGCGTTCCCGGCATGCTGCCCAGGCCGGCCAGCACCGCCACGCAGAAGGTGCGGCCGATGTACAACCTGCCCAGGCCCGGCTCGACCGGCTGCACGATGATCAGCAACGCGCCCGCCAGGGCGCAGGTGCCGGTGGCGATGCCGAACGCCCACTGCTTGATCCGCACCGGATCGGCGCCCATCAGCGCCAGCGCGGTCTGGTCCTGCGCCACCGCCTTGATCGCGCGGCCGGTGAAGGTGCGCGACAGGTACAGCGCGAGCGTGACGGTGAGCAGCAGCGCCACCCCGAAGGCGACCAGCATACGGATCGGCAGGCGCAGCTCGCCGAGCGCCAGGCTCTCGCCGATGTACGGCGCCTCGACCATGCGCTGGTCCACGCCGAAGGCCAGGATCAGCGCCACCTCGACGACGAAGGCGATGCCGAAGAAGAAGGCGAGGCTGCGCAGTCCCGCGTCGCTGCGCTGCTCGAACACCGCGTGATAGAAGCGGTACACGCCCAGCCCGCCGAGAAAGAACAGCGGCGTCAGCAGCGCGCCCGCGAGCAACGGGTCGACGCCCCAGGTGCCGAGCAGATAGGCGCCGTAGGCGCCCAGCACCAGGAAAGCCGGATGCGCGATCTGCGGCACGTCGAGCAGCCCGAACACCACCGACAGCCCGACGCTCACCGCGGCGTAGAAGCAGCCGAGCAGCACGCCGGCGATGACGGCTTCGATCAGCAGCTCGAGCGGCACGTTTGCTGAGTGCAGTGCGTCATCCTGACCTCATCCCTTGCGCATCCAGCGCATGCCGGCACGTCGATTTCTCACGACCCCCACGCGGTGGCGGCAGGGCCGGCATCCGACTAGCATAGAGGGATCACGTCCTCGCCAGGAGGGGCGATGGACAAGTTCGACCGAATATATCAGCTGCACCACATCCTCGCAGGCCGGCGCACGCCGATCTCGCTGGCCGACGTGATGGAGCGGCTCGATTGCTCCAAGGCGACGGTCTATCGGCTCATCGACGCGATGCGCAACCACCTCAGCGCACCGATCGTCACGGATCCCGAGATCGGCGGGTTTCGCTACGCGCCCGATTCCAACAGCCGGGCCTACGAGCTGCCCGGCCTGTGGTTCAGCGCGCAGGAACTCCAGGCGCTGGTCGTCTTCGATCGCCTGCTCGAGAACCTCGAGCCGGGCCTGCTGAGCGAGCACCTCGCTCCCTTCTCCAAGCGGCTGACCGAGCTCGTCCAGAACAAGCGCTTGGGCTTGAGCGAGGCCGCGCATCGCATCCACCTGGTGGGCATCGCCGCGCGGCCGCCGACACCGTGGTTTCAGGTCCTCGCCAGCGCTACCCTGCAGCGCCGCAAGCTGCGCTTCACCTATCACTCCCGAAGCAAAGACGAGCGCACCCAGCGCACCGTATCCCCGCAGCGCCTGACACGGTACCGGGACAACTGGTATCTCGATGCGCTGGATCACGGCCGCAAGGGTCTTCGCAGCTTCGCGGTCGACCGCGTTTCCGGCGCGAGCGAGCTCGGCGAGCGGGCCGATGAAGTGGCCAAGGACGCACTCGACGAGCACTTTGCCAGCAGCTACGGCATCTTCGGCGGAAAGGCCAACAAGACCGCAGTCCTCCTCTTTTCCCCGGAGCGCGCCCGCTGGGTGGCCGACGAGCGCTGGCATCCCCAGCAGATCGGTCAGTTTCTGACCGACGGCCGCTACGAGCTCAGGATTCCGTACCGAGACCCTCGTGAACTGATCATGGATATCCTCAGGCACGGCGCGGAGGTGGAAGTGGCGGCGCCGGAGGGGCTCCGGGCCGAGGTCGCCAGGCAGCTGCGGCACGCGCTTCAAGCTTATGGCGACCGCTGAGCACTCGCTCTCCCCTCCGTGGGAGAGGGCGGGGGTGAGGGGGCGAAGGGGTGACAGAGGCACCGTCTCGTGTTTTGCGACGAGCGCATCACAGAATCGAACCCATGAATGAGGCATATCTGCTGGCAGCCGCGCTCATCGGTGTGCTCGCCGGTTGGCTGATCCGCGGCCTCCAGGCGCGGGCTGCCGTCGCGCGGCTGGAGGCGGAGCTCGCGTCCGCCCGGGAGCAGCAGGCGGCTCAATCGGCTGAGCTTACGGCGGTGCGAGTCGAGCAACGGGAGGCCCTCGACTTACTCCGGCAGGAATCCGGTCGCAGGGCCGCCGCTGAGGAGCAGGCCGCCAGAGTGCCGGACCTGGAGGCGCGGCTCGGCAGCCGCGACCATGCGCTCGCCGAGCAACAGGCGAAGGTGGCCGCGCTGGAAACGCGCCTCGTGGAGGAACGCAAGGCCTCAGAACAGAAGCTCGCATTGCTGAACGAAGCGCAGCAGAAGCTCTCCGATGCTTTCAAGGCCCTGTCCTCGGATGCTCTCACCAGGAACAAGATCGCCCTCCTGCGCGCCGTCGCCTACGGCTGGCGGCAGGAGGCGCTCGCCAAGAACGCGCAGGAGGTCGCGGATCTCGGGAAGCAACTCTACGAGCGCATCGTCAACCTGGCCGAGCACTGGACGGACGTCGGCGGCCGGCTGGACAGGGCGGTGGATGCGTACAACAAGTCCGTGGCGACGCTGGAGTCGCGCGTGCTGGTCTCGGCACGCCGGCTACGGGATCTCAAGGCGGCGCCGGAAGATGTGGAGATCGAGGGGATCGAGCCGGTGGAGCGGGTGGTGAAGCGGTTGCAGGCCCCGGAGATGGCATCCTCGCTTGCGGCTGAGGAGGGTGTATGAGCGGGCGGTCGCTGGACCACTACGGTCCGTTCCGGATCGCCCACTTGGAAGCGCTCCTTCGGGGGGCCGACGGCCGGGCCTCACGGGATCTGCCGCGATGAACTACGATGCGTTGCTGCAAACCATCGTCGAACTCCACAAGGAGGCCCTTGGACGCGCCGCCCTAGCCGTGAATCGGTCGCTGGTTCTGCGCAACTGGCTGATCGGCGCGTACCTGGTAGAGTTCGAGCAAGGAGGTGCAGATCGCGCTGCCTATGGATCCGGGTTGCTCGCCCGGCTCTCGCGGGATCTGCGGCGGCGCGACATCAAAGGCGTCAGCCCGGACGTACTGGAGCGAATGCGGGGGTTCTACTTGCGCTACCCGCAGTTGCGGGCGCACATTTCCGCGACACCGTCGCGGAAATTGCCGATCCCTCCCGAGCGTAGCCAAGTGGAAACTTCCGCGGCGGCGTCGCGGAAATCCGAGGCACTCATGCCCGCCGTTTTGCCCCCCGAGCGCATATTGCAGCTATCCTGGTCTCATCTTGTGGAGTTGATCCGGCTGGATGACCCATGGGAACGCGCGTTCTACGAAAACGAATGCCTGCGCGGAAACTGGTCGGTGCGCCAGCTTCAGCGGCAGATCGGATCGCTGCTGTTTGAGCGTACCGCGCTCTCGACCGACAAGGAAGCCGTCATCGAAGCCGGCCGCACGCAAGCGCCCGAGGCCCCCACAACCCTGGCGGGGCTGATCCGCGACCCTTACGTGCTCGAGTTCATCGGCTTGGCGGAGAAGCCGCATTACCGCGAATCCGATCTGGAGAAAGCCCTTCTCGATCATCTGCAAAGCTTCCTGCTGGAGGTTGGCTCGGGCTTCTGCTTCGAAGCCAGGCAGAAGCGCATCACTCTCGGCAACGAGCACGACTACATCGACCTGGTGTTCTATCACCGCCACCTGCGCTGCCACCTGCTGATCGAGCTGAAGGTGCGCGCGTTCCGGCATGGCGACGCCGGCCAGATGAACTTCTACCTCAACTACTGGAAGGCGAACGAGGTTGCAGAGGGGGACAATCCGCCCGTTGGGCTTCTCCTCTGCAGCGACAAGGACGCGACGAAGGTCGAGTACGCCACGGCGGGGCTGGACCGGCAGGTCTTCGTGTCCCGATACTTGGTGGCGCTGCCCTCGCCGGAGCAACTGCGCGAGTTGATCGAAACCGACCGCGCCGCGCTTGAATCCAGCGGGGCGGCAGCGCGCGACGAGCCGGAGGACGAGGTATGAGCGCGCATGACAAGCAGGACGACATCGATCGCATCGTAACCCTATCGACATCAGACCTAGCGCGCTGCTGGATCGACCCCACCTGATGCTTCTCCCGCTTGCTTCTGTCGGCTGGCAGGCCGATGCGCGTGCACGACGCCTCGCCTTGGTTCCGTGCGACGGCTTCTTTTGCAAGGACGGAAGAGACTGGCACACGAGCGCTTCGGGGCGTGGGCACGGCCTCGACTGGCCGTGGCCTTCGACGATCCTCGGCGCGCTTCGGTCTGTTTGGGGCCGCTCCGAGGAGAGCAGGAGCGGCGCACTGTTCGGTCCAGGCGACTCGCGGACGCGTACGGCGACAATCCGGCTCGGAAGAACGCTCGTCGTCCGGCGGCCGCACGCCGCCGCGTGGAGTGCCGAGCACGCGACCTGGCCCGTTCCTTTGGACGCGGTCTGGCTCGAAGGCAGATTCGAAGTGCACCGGCTCGATCCGGTTCCAGCTTCCGAGCCGACTCTCGGCCGCGACGACGACGAGATCCGTGAAGTCCTCATGCGGCCCACGTTCGAGGATGCGGAGAAGCCCCTCGAGCCGCTGCGCTGGTGGAGCCATGCGGACTTCTCGGCCTGGCTCGTTGGGCGATCTGTATCCGTCCGAGGCCACGATGGCGCGCTCGCCATGGCACGGCGGCTTCAAGTGCACGTCGGTATCCGCCCCGAGGAACTCACGGCCGGCGGGGG
>Ga0187892_10003976_pt1 | contig 25791 bp, 24 predicted proteins | sample MA1701073metaG_FD_139345 | JGI IMG/M metagenome (GOLD analysis project Ga0187892, IMG submission 139345) | Bio-ooze microbial communities from a basaltic lava cave in the Kipuka Kanohina Cave System on the Island of Hawaii, USA - MA170107-3 metaG ... | reverse complement strand
CCATGCGAATCGTGGACCTGAGCATGACCGTGGAGGAGTGCGACTCGGCGCCCTTCGCGAAGGACGAGTACTACTTCAAGCTCAAGCCGATCGTCAAGTGGGAGGACAAGGGCTTCGTCTCCAACATCGTGGAGATGACCGTGCACGCCGGCACGCACATCGACTCGCCGCACCACTTCTTCCGCGACAAGCCGAACGTCGAGCAGCTGCCGCTCGAGGCGATGATCGGCGAGGCGACCGTGCTCGACCTCACGTTCAAGGGCTTCGCGAACGCGAAGATCACGCGCGAGGACATGGACCGCGCGGAACAGGCGCTGGAGACCCAGGGCATCAAGATCGAGCCGAACGGGATGCTCTTCCTCCGCACCGACTGGCCCAAGGGTCACAACACCATGGATCCCAAGTGGTGGGACGACTCACCGTATCTGACGAAGGAGTCGGCGGAGTGGCTGGTCGAGCGCCGCCCGTCCGTGCTCGGATACGACTTCGCGCAGGAGGAGAAAGGGGCCGACTACGCCAAGGCCGACGAGATCCTGACCAGCGGCATGCGCGTGCACCGCACGATCCTGCCGAAGATCACCTTCCAGATCGAGAACCTGATCAACCTCGACCAGATCCCGTCGCGAGTGAAGGTGATCGCGCTCCCGGCCAAGTGGCGGACCGAGTCCGCGCCGGCCCGCGTCATCGCGCTGCTGGACGAGTAGGCGCGACGCCATGAGTGCGATCACACGCAGAGAGCTGCTGAGGACGGCCGGCGCCGGCATGGCGGCCGCCGGCATGCTGCCGACGCTCCGCGCCGCCGCCCAGGTGAAGACCCGGCTGTCCATCGCCACCGGCGGGACCGGCGGCGTGTACTACCCGCTCGGCGGCGGCATCGCGGCGATGATCTCGAAGTACGCGCCCGGTGTCGAGGCGACGGCGGAGGCCACGGCCGCGTCGGTCGACAATCTGAAGCTCTTGCATGCGGGCAAGGTGGCGCTCGGCCTCTCCGGGGCAGATATCGCGTGGGAGGCGCAGCAGGGACAGCTCAAGGGGCTCAAGGACAAGGTTGCGGTTCGCACGCTCGCCTCGATCTACCTGAACTACATGCACGTGGTCACGCTGGAGACCACGGGTATTCGCAGCGTGGCGGACCTCAAGGGCAAGCGCGTGTCCATGGGCGCCCCGGGGTCGGGCACCGAGGTCAAGGGACTACGCGTGCTCGAGGCCTATGGATTGAGCCCGAAGGATCTGCGCAGCCAGGACCGATTGTCGGTCACCGAGTCGGTCGGGGCCATCAAGGACCAGAAGATCGACGCGTTCTTCTGGAACGGCGGGTTGCCGACCGCCGCCATCCTCGATCTGGCCGCGACGCCGGGTATCAGGATGAAGCTGATCCCGCACGGGGAGATCGTTCCGAAGCTGGTGGAAAAGTACGGATCCTTCTACGTCGTCGGCCCGATCCCGAAGGACATGTACAAGGGTGTCGAGAGCGACGTGCCCGCGGTGGCGGAGGCGCATGCGCTGATGGCCCACGAGCGCATGGAAGAGCCGCTGGCCTACCAGATCACCAAGATCCTGCTCGAGCACACGCCGGAGCTGGTGGCAGTGCACAGCGCCGCCAAGGAGCTCACGCTCAAGGGCGCCGTCAGCGGCTCGGCGGTGCCGTTCCATCCGGGCGCGGTCCGCTACTACAAGGAAAAGGGGATTGTCATCCCCGCGTGAGCCGGTGCGCCTGGCCCTGACGGCCAACGGTCCCCTCGTCACGATCGACGTGGCTCGCGGCGACGAGGCGTGCCTGGCCTTTCGCCACTCGATCTACGGCTCCTGGGTCGAGGAAACGTTTCGCGTCGCGGCCGACGGCCTGCGTCTGGCGCGCCTGCGGTACGCGGAGCCGCGCCTGGTGGAGTTCTACGGCCACGAGGCGGCACGTCGCGACGGCGCCTGGTGGGTCGTCGACGGCGACGGCCGTCTCCACCCAACTCTGACGGTGCGCGCGACTGCCGAATCGTGCATGCAGCTCTCCGCGGGCGGGGTCACCGTCCGTCTGCAGGATCACGTGGGCCCCGGCGAGGCCGTTCGCATCGCCGTCGTGGCGCCGTCCGGACGGACGGAGTGAGTACGCGGACGATTTCCCCCGAGGGCGTGGAGGCCGCGCAGAGGCTGGCCGAGACGGCCGAGGAGGCGCCGCGCCGGCGGCTGCAGGGACGCCTGGGGGTCGTCGTCTCGGGCGGCGCCGTGTGCATGTCGCTGCTGTTCCTCTACTGGGCGTGGGGCACGGTCACCACGCAGATCCTCCGGCTGGTCTTCCTCTTCTTCACGCTGGCGCTGTCGTTCTTGCTCTACCCGGCACGCCCCCAGCGCGGCGTCCGGCGCGTCGAGTGGTTCGACTGGGTGCTGGTCGGGCTCAGCGCGCTGGCCATCGGCTATCCGCTGTGGGACTTCGAGGAGTTCATTTACCGGGCGGCGCTGCCGACCACGGCGGACCTCGTCTTCGGCGTGCTGACGATCGTGCTCGTCCTCGAGGCGACCCGCCGCACGACGGGGTGGATCCTGCCCGCCCTGGCCATCGGCGGCATCGCCTACGCGGCCTTCGGCGCGTGGCTGCCGGCCCCCTGGACGCACCAGGGCTACGGGCTCGACCGCATCGTCGGTCACCTGTACATGACGCTCGAGGGGATCTTCGGTGTCCCGCTGGACGTGGCCGCCACGTTCATCCTGCTGTTCAGCATCTACGGCGCCGTCCTCGAGTACTCGAAGGCGAGCGAGTTCTACGTGAACGTGTCGCTGGCGGCGACGCGCGGCAAGCCGACGAGCGGCGGCCGCGCGGTGGTGCTCGCGTCGTTCCTGCTGGGCGGACCGTCCGGCTCCGGCGTGGCCACCACGGTCACGCTCGGCTCGGTCGTCTGGCCGCTGCTCAAGCGAGCCGGCTACGACGCCCCCTCGGCCGGCGGTCTCCTGGCCGCCGGCGGCATCGGCGCCATCCTGTCGCCGCCCGTGCTCGGCGCCGCCGCCTTCCTCATCGCCGAGTTCCTCAAGATCTCGTACCTGGCCGTCATCGCGATGGCGATGATCCCGACCATCCTCTACTACTGGGCGATCTTCTGGATGGTCGAGTTCGACGCCAAGCGACTCGGCGCGCAGCCCATCGCCGTCCACGGCGAGAGTGTCTGGAGCCTGACGCGGAAGTACTGGTTTCACTTTCTCTCGCTGGTGGCGGTCGTGGCGCTCATGGTCTGGGGATTCACGGCCACGCTGGCGGTGCTCTACGCCACGCTCGTCGCGGTCGCGATGAGCTTTCTGCGGCGCGAGACCGCGTTGCACCCGCGGCGGCTCTGGAGGACGCTGGAGGCCGGCGCGACGGGGGTGCTGTCGGTCGCGGCGACCTGCGCCACCGCCGGCATCATCGTCGGCGTGGTCACGCTCACCGGGCTCGGGCTCAAGTTCTCGAGCATCGTCGTCTCGCTGGCCGGTCAGAGCCTCTTTCTCACGGCGCTCTACACGGCCCTCGCGCTCTGGTTGCTCGGCCTCGCGGTCCCGGTGACCGCCTCCTACATCATCGCCGCCGTCGTGCTCGCGCCCGCCCTGGTGAAGCTCGGCGTGCCGGACTACGCGGCCCACATGTTCATCTTCTATTACGCCGTGCTGGCCGACGTGTCGCCGCCGACGGCGCTGGCGCCGTTCGCCGCCGCCGCCATCACCGGCGGCAACCCGTACCGGACGACGATGATGGCCTGGAAGTACACGCTCCCGGCCTTCCTCGTACCGTTCATGTTCACGCTCGATCCCGCCGGGCTCGGCCTGCTCGGCAAGGGCCCGTGGGGCACGATGCTGTGGACCATGGCCACGGCGCTCGTGGGGCTCGCGGCGCTGGCCGCGGGCCTCACGGGATGGCTGCGTCGTGAGACCACCTGGCCCGAGCGTGCGCTGCTCGTGGCCGCCGGCCTCGTCCTCGTGTATCCCGGGTGGATCCAGGACCTCGCCGGCTTCACCCTGTTCGCCACGGCTCTCGCGCTCCAGCTCCTGACGCCAGGGCCTACAGGAAGAGAGGACCGATCCCGATGAAATTCGGACTGCGGCTGCCGAGCTTCGCGCTCGGGCCGAAAACCGCCACGCTCCAGGAGATGGGCGCCTACCTGCGACAGGCCGAGGACCTCGGCTTCGACTCGGCCGTGGTCATCGACCACCTGCTCATCGTGCCGCCGGCGACGGTCGGCACCTGGCTCGAGCCGATGGTGCTGTTGGCCGCCCTCGCCGGGGTGACGCGCACGATCAAGCTCGGCCCGCTCGTGCTGGTGCTCCCGCTGCGCAATCCTGTCTACTTCGCCAAGGAATGGGCGACGTTCGACGTGCTGTCGGGCGGCCGCTCGATCTTCGGCGTCGGCGTCGGCTGGCACGAGCAGGAGTTCAAGGTCATGAACGTCCCGCGGCACGAGCGCGGCCGCCGGATGGACGAGATGCTCGAGGCCGTCATGGCCCTCTGGGCGGGCGACGACGTCACGTACCGTGGCAAGTACTACCAGTTCGAGAACGTGACCGTCGAGCCCAAGCCGCTCCAGCGCCCGCATCCGCCGATCTGGATCGGCGGCGGGACGCAGCCCTTCGAGACGATCTACGCGCAGTCCGTCCCCGACATCACGCCGGTACTGCGCCGCATCGCGAAGTACGCCAAGACGTGGGTGCCGCATTCGCCGTCCACGCCGGCCATGGTCACGGACGACTGGACGAAGATCCAGGGGTTCCTGGCGGAGTACGGACGCCCGCCCGACGATCTCACCAAGGCGTACTCGAACTTCGTGTACGTCCTCAAGAAGGGCGAGAACCCGGAATCCGCTCTTCCTCATATCTCCACGATCTCGGGGATGACGCTCGACTTCTGGCGCAACTTCTATCTGCTGGGCGAGGCGGAAGAGGTGGCGGACAGGATCCGCGCCAAGATCGACGCGCTCGGCGGCGGCGTGGAGCACGTGATCCTGAACCCCGTGAATTTCGGGATGGAGCAGCTCGAGCTGCTCGCCGGCGAGGTACTGCCGCGTGTCGCACCGGGTCTGGAGCCGCGTCGATGAAGGCCGTCCGCTATCACGCGTTCGGCGGTCCCGAGGTGCTCCGCTGGGAAGAGGCGCCCGAGCCCGTGCCCGGCCCCGGGGACGTGCTCATCAAGGTGGAAGCGGCCGGGATGAACTTCGCCGACCTGATGCGCCGCTCGGGCCGCTACCACTTCAAGTCGGCCCTCCCCGCGATGCTGGGCACCGAGGCGGCGGGGACCGTGATCGACGTCGGCGCCGGCGTCACGGCATTCGCGGCGGGCGATCGCGTGTTCTGCCGCACGGCCGCGGCGGGGTGCCAGGCCGAGATGGTGGCGGCCCCCGAGTCTGAACTGTTCGCGATGCCGGCGTCGCTCACGTTCGTGGACGCCGCGGCGATTCCGGTCGTCTTCCTCACCGCGTACCACATGCTCGAGACGCTGGCCCCGCTCCGCCCGGGCGAGACCGTGCTCGTCCACGCGGCCGCATCGGGCGTCGGCACGGTCGCCGTGCAGCTCGCCAAGACGTGGGGGGCGCGGGTGTTCGCGACCGCGTCGAGCGAGCCGAAGCTCGAGCTGGCGCGCAAGCTCGGCGCCGAGGAGTGCATCAACTACGAGCAACAGGACTTCGTCGCGGAGGTGATGCGGGGCACCGGCGGGGTCGGGGTCGACCGCGTGCTCGAGTGCGTGGGCGGCGAAGTGCTTACCCGGAGCATCAGCGCGTTGGCCCCCGGCGGCCGGCTGATCGTATACGGACGGGCGAGCGGCAGCCTGCCGGCCATCGCCCCGGACGAGTTCTTTTCGCGGAACCTGCAGATGCTCGGGCTCAGCATCGGCGGCGCGCCGTGGACGCAGGACCGGCATCGCGCGGCCCTGAAGGAGTGTCTGGCGCTCATCGCGGCCGGGCGCGTGCGTCCGGTCGTCTCGTGCGTCTTCCCGATGAGCCGTATCGCCGAGGCGCACGAGTTCCTGGCCAACCGCCGGACCATGGGCAAGGTCATCCTCACGCCGTGAGCAGCGGAGGGATCGTGGGCACATCCGCCATCGCGGAAGTCGGCGCCAAGCTCAGGCAGGCCCGTGTCGCCAAGGGCATGACCCTTCGGGCGGCGGGCGAGAAGATCGGCCTGTCCACGGCCTTCCTGTCACGGCTCGAGCGGGGACAGGTCTCCAGCTCGATCGCCCACCTCATCCGGATCAGCGAGCTCTACGGCATCCATGTGAGCACGCTGTTCGCGGGGCCCGACCCGGGCGCGGACCGGACGCATGTCGTCTTCCGCGCCGGCGACGCAGGAGCGGCGCAGCCGATCGAGACGACCGGCTATCGGTACGAGCCCGTGATCCGCGGCTGGGCGGGCCAGATGATCGACGCCTTTCTCCTCACCTTTCCCGTGCGCAACCGCTCCGACGTGATGACGGCGCACGAGGGCGAGGAGATGCTCTATCTCCTGCGGGGCCACATCGTGTTCCGCCTCGGGCGCGAGGAGATCCCGCTCGAGGCGGGCGATGCCATCTACTTCAAGTCCGATATCCCGCACATGGGCGAGAACATCGGAGACGCCGACGCCCAGGCGCTCATCGTGACGACGCCGGGCCGGGGCCCCGGCCGTGAGTTCGGCTGGTGGCGCGTCCCGCCGGGCCCGGCCCGCAGGCCGCGCCGAGCACGGGCGAAGAAGAGGAGCGATCGCCGGCGGAGAAGGTGATCGTCTGTGGGGTCGAGCGTCGGCAGGGCCGGCAGTGGTCCGTGATCGCGGGCGGGACGGTCCTGGCTCTTGCCCTCAGCGTGACGGTTCGGCCGGACGGCGACGACGCATCTCACACGGTGTCGCCCCGGCCGCGCGAAACGATCGGACCATCGCCGATACATAGTTGATGGGAGCGTGATCGGCGAGATCCCGCAACGGCACGGCGCCGCCTGCGATGCCGGGGAACAGGCGGCGGGCGAGGCTTCGAATCCGGTCGCGGACGCTGTCTCCCGCCGGCAGGACTCCGATGGGATCGAGCAGGCCGGAGCCGATCGCGCCCGGGCTCGGCGCCGGGCGGTGGCCGTCGCGGTAGCGCGCCCGGGCCGCGTCCTGGTCCCCTTTCACGTCGTCGCCGGTCATCCCGGCGGTGACCCTGCCCTCGGCGTTCACATACCTGGCGGGCGCGACGTCCACGAAGCGAGCCGCGATCCCCGACAAGACGGCCGACAGCGCGACCGCGGCGGCCCTCGCCACCAGCGGCCTGTCCGTCAACTCGACGAGTAACTGCTGGAGGTGCGGCTCGTCGAACGCCTCCGGCGGCACGCGAGCCACGACGTCGCAGCAGTTCACGAACCGGGCCACGCCAGCATCGTCGAACAGACGTCCGAAGTCACGGTCGCCCACCCGGGGCGACCCGAAGGTGATCAGCGTCGTGCGCGGGTGCCGGCGCTCAGCGGCGACCAGCGTCGCGAGCCCCGCGCCCAGGCTGTGTCCCGTGAGCAAGAGCGGCCCGCCGCGCGCGCCCTCTACGGCGGTCCGGACCTGGGCCTGGACCGCTGCGAACGCCGCGGCAAAGCCCTCGTGCACCTGCCCACCACCGGCCCAGTCGACCGGGCGTGCGAGCAAATCGACGAGAAGGTCTTCCGGCTTGTCGGACTCCGTTCCTCGAAAGGCGACCACGGTGCGACCGTCACCATCGGCCGCCACGAACCCGTCGCAGCCCCACGCCGCGAATCGATCCCTCAATCGCTCACCGCCCAGCCGATCGATCAGCGTGAACTCGATTTGCCGGAGGGCGTTCTCGACGACCGGGCGATCCGCGTACGCGAGACGGGACATCTCGGCACAGAGCAGATGCGGCTCGGCGATGTCGTCGCGACTCCATCGCTGGAAGTAGTCCTGGGCGGTGAGCCCTTCGGCGGGACGGAAGAGCGCATCGGGCGAGTCGTCGTACGGATAGATACACGCCATGGATCGCCTCCCTGCGCGGTTGCTGAGGGCTGCCAGTCTGCCGCGCCGCGCGGACGATTGCAATCGCTATAACGGGTGGCCTAGCTCTCCTTGACCGGTAGCACCCGGAGGACTAAGCTCTGGCCTACTGTCTGCCCCGCTGGAGGTCGCGGTATGAAGTGTTCGCAGTGCCAGCACGACGCGCCTTCGGGCGCGAAGTTCTGCGCGGAGTGTGGAGCCAAGCTGCCGTCCATCTGTGCGCGGTGCGGAACGGCCAATGTGGGCGCCCACAAATTCTGCAATCAGTGTGGCCAATCCCTCGATGCCGAACCGGCTGCCGGGCGGGACGTCGCGAGATTCCCATCACCCGAGTCGTATACCCCCCGGCACCTCGCCGACAAGATTCTGACCTCCAAGACCGCGCTCGAAGGGGAGCGCAAGCAGGTGACGGTCCTGTTCGCCGATCTCAAGGGTTCGATGGAGCTCCTGGCGGACCGTGATCCCGAGGAGACTCGCAAGTTCCTGGACCCCGTCCTCGAGCACATGATGGAGGCCGTCCACCAGTACGAGGGAACGGTCAACCAGGTGATGGGTGACGGTATCATGGCGCTCTTCGGTGCGCCGCTCGCCCTCGAGGACCACGCCGTGCGCGCCTGCTACGCCGCGCTCCGCATGCAGGAATCCATCAAGCGCTACGCCGAGGCGGTGCGGCGGGGCGAGGGTATCCTGATCCAGATCCGGGTCGGTCTCAACTCGGGCCAGGTGGTGGTGCGCTCGATCGGCAGTGACCTGCACATGGACTACACGGCGGTCGGCCAGACTACGCATCTGGCCGCGCGAATGGAGCAGCTGGCCCAGCCCGGGACCGTGCTGACCACGGCCAGGACGCTTCACATGGTGGAGGGTTATGTCGAGGCGCGGTCGCTCGGCGCCATCCCGATCAAGGGCCTGGAGGCGCCGATCGAGGTCTTCGAGCTCGTGGGCGCCAGCATGCCGCGGTCGCGACTGCAGGCCTCCGCGCGACGGGGGCTCTCGCGCTTCGTCGGGCGCAGCCGTGAGCTCGACCAGCTCCACGACGCGCTCGAGCGGGCGCAGGCCGGCCGGGGCCAGGTCGTGGCCGTGGTGGGCGAGCCGGGTGTCGGCAAGTCGCGGCTGTTCCACGAGCTGACGCACGCCGTGCCACGCCCCGAGTGGCTGGTGCTCTGGACCCGCTCTGTCTCCTACGGCAAGGCCACCCCCTACCTGCCGATCAGCGCCCTCCTCAAGGACTACTTCCAGATCGAGGCGCGAGACGGCGCGCGAGCGATCCGCGTCAAGGTTCTCGACCGACTTCGCACCCTCGACGAGTCACTCGAGCCCTCCATCCCGGCCTTCCTGGCGTTGCTCGACGTGCCGGTGGAGGATGTGCGGTGGCAGCAGCTCGATCCCGGGCAGCGGCGGCAGCGCACGCTCGACGCGGTGAAGACGCTGCTGCTGCGCGAGAGCCAGAATCAGGCCTTGCTCCTCGTTTGCGAGGACCTCCAGTGGATGGACAGCGAGACGCAGGCGCTGCTCGACGGCCTGATCGCGAGCCTGCCGCGCGCTCGGATCCTCTTGGTGATCAACTACCGGCCGGAGTTCCAGCACGACTGGGGCGGCAGGACGTACTACACACGGTTGAATCTGAACACGCTCGCCGAGGACAGCGCCGCCGAGCTGCTGCAGGCGCTGCTCGGCGGCGATCCAGGCCTCGAGCCGCTCAAACGGCGCCTCATCGCCCGCACGGGGGGCAACCCGTTCTTCCTCGAGGAGAGCGTGCGGACGCTGGTCGAGACGGGCGCGCTCGAGGGCGATCCGGGCCAGTATCGCGCGGCGCGACCGCTGGTGGACATCCAGGTCCCGGCGACGGTACAGGCCATCCTGGCCGCCCGGATCGATCGATTGCCCGCACGAGAGAAGCGCCTGCTCCAGTCGGCCTCGGTGATCGGCAAGGATGTGCCGTTCCCTCTCCTGCAAGCCCTCGAAGAGGAACCCGAGGCGGATCTGTACCGACCCCTGGCGCACCTGCAGGCGGCCGAGTTCCTGTACGAGACGAGCCTCTTCCCGGATGTCGAGTACACGTTCAAGCATGCGCTCACGCACGAAGTCGCGTATGGCGCTCTGCTGCAGGAGAGCCGCCGGGCGCTCCACGCCCGGCTCACCTCGGTCATCGAGCGCCTGGGTCCGGGCCGCCTGGCGGAGCAGGTCGACCGACTGGCTCACCACGCGCTTCAGGGCGGTCTGTGGGACAAGGCGGTGGTCCTCTACCGCAAGGCCGGCGCCAAGGCCGCCGCCCGCAGCGCCTACCGGGAGGCCGTCGCGTGCTCCGAGCAGGCGTTGAGCGCGCTCAAGCACCTGCCGCCGGGTCGACAACGCGACGAGCTGGAGGTGGATCTCCGGCTTGACCTCCACAATGCGCTGACCCCGCACGGCGACGTAGGGCGCATGCTCGAGACCCTGCACGAGGCCGAGCACGTGGCGGAAGCGCTCGGCGACCAGCGCAGGCTTGGTCAGATCGCCGCGTACCTGACCCAGGGATTCTGGTGGACCGGCCAGCCAGACCAGGCCGTCGAGTCCGGGCAGCGCGCGCTCGCCATTGCCGGGGCCCTGGGGGACCGCGAGCTCGAGTCGATCGCGACCCTGCGCCTGGGTCAGGCCTATGCCAGCCGTGGTGAGTACCGCCGCGCCATCGACACCTTCGCGGGCAACGTCGTCGCAGCCGATAGCAAGCCTACGCGCTCGGTGGCGCTCCGGTCGGCGGCCGCGCTTGCCTTGATGGCCTGGTGCTTGGGCTACGTCGGCGACTTCGCGGAGGCGACCGCCCGCGCCGAGGAGGCCGGGCGACTCGCTGAGTCGGCGCAGCACGAGCTGTCCCGGGCCATGGCCTATGCAGGCGCAGGCCGGCCGCACCTGGTCCAGGGCAATTTCTCTCTCGCCGTCTCGTGGCTCAGCCGGAGCCTGGAAATCTGCCGCCGCGCCGCGTTCGGGCCGCTCTTCCTGCTTGTCGCCGGTGACCTCGGCCCGGCTTATGCGCTCTCCGGGCGCGCCCAGGAGGGTCTGGTGCTGCTCGAGGAAGCGGTGGCTCAGTCTGGCACCTTGAATCTCCGGCCCACTCATGCCTGGAACGTGACGATGCTCGCCGAGGTGTACGCGGCGGTGGGCCGGGACCCGGAAGCGGTGGCCCACGTCGAACGTGGTCTGGCCATGGCCCGCGCCAACCGTCAGCGCTGGCTCGTGGCCGAAGCGCTGCGCGTCCTGGGTCAGATCCGTGCCACCGAGGCCGCGGCCGGCCCGCCCCGTGAGCCTCTCGAGGAGGCGGCGGCGATCGCGCAGGAACTGGGGCTCCGGCCTCTCCTCGGTCGCTGCCACCTGATCCTGGGCCGGGCGCTCTCCCGTGCGGGCGAGGCCGCACCGGCCCGGGAGTATCTCGAACATGCGGCCGAGCTCTTCCGGGAGATGGACATGCGCTTCTGGCTGGAGAAGACGAAGGCCGAGATGATCGCGGCCAGATGAGGGGACCATCGACATGAGCGAGTCGGACCCAAGCAGCGCCTCGCGCAAGGGCTGGAGCGTCACGCCGGAGGAAAACATCTATCAAACCCTCACGACCGACGAAGACAAGGCGCGTACCAACGTCCACTACGAGCAACCACCGCGCTTTTTCACTGCCTTCACCGGCGGCGAGTGGAACACGTACTCGTGCAACCTGTGGGATCACGCGACGAGCGTCACCGAGTCGCAAGAGGCCAAGCTCGACCTCCTGGCCCGGCACATGGAGCTCGAGCCCGGCATGCGGATCATGGACGTGGGGTGCGGGTGGGGCGGCCCGCTCACCTATCTGTGCCAGCGCTACAACGCGCGCGGGGTGGGTCTGACGCTGTCGTCCCGCCAAGCCCGGTACGCGAACGAGCGGATCGCGCGCCACGGCGTGGACGCGCGGGTGGTCGAATGTCACTGGCGCGACTATGTCGATCCCGAGCAATTCGACGCGATCTACACGGACGAAGTCATCGTCCACTTTCACGATCTGACGGAATTCTTCTCGCGCTGCCACGCCCTGCTCCGGGCCGCGGGCCGCATGGTCAACAAGGAACTTCATTTCACACACCCCAGTTACGCGCGCCTGACGCGCGCCACGTACCTGATCCAGCAGATCTATGGCTACACCGGGAACTACCGGACGCTGGCCGACGAGCTCGGTAGCCTGCACGACGCCGGCTTCGAGGCGGTCCACGTGGGCAGCATCCCGCATCGGCACTACGCCCTGACGATGAAGCATTGGCTTTCGAACATGCACGAGCACCGCGACGAGCTGATCGGCCTGGTAGGGCGCGAGTTCTATCTCAAGTTCCGTAAGTATCTCAAGGTCGCCGAGGTGTGGGTCACCTCGCGTACCTGCACCACGGACGTCGTCGTCGCGCACAAGCTCCCGACGTGAGGGTGTAGTCGAGCACGGATGGCCGATGGCGACACCTGACGCCGACATCATCAAGGAGGTCGAAGAGCAACGGCCGCGCCGGCCGGTCGGCCTGCTGACCAAGCAGGAGAAGGACACTCTCGTCGAGCGCGCGATGGTCGGCCTGTATCGATGGTACGTGGCGCGCTCGCAAGCCGCGCGGAACTGGAACCCCGACCGCTCGTTCAACTGGCGCGCACTTCGCACCGACCACTCGACCGAGCTGAACAAGCTGATCGAGGGGTTCTACGCCGTCGAACAATACGTCCCTGACTACACGAGCAAGCAAGTGATGCTGACGCGGAAGAGTCATGGGCGAGCGTACTTTCATATCCGCTGGGGCGCCGAAGAGGAGAAGCACTCGGATCTCTGGCTGAATGCCCTGCTGTTCTTGCGACACCGCCCGCTCAGGTGGATCCAGGAATACAAGCACGCCCTCCGGGAGGTCGAATACGAGCTGCCGTGGGACGATCCGTTGCACATGCTGTTCTATGCGATCTTGCAGGAACGTGCCACGCAGCTGAGTTATCTGAGCACGGCCCTCATCGCGCGGGGCGAGAGCGACAAGCCGGAGCTGAAGAACGACGCGGATCCGATCCTGGTCCAGGCCGCCACCACCATCGCCAGAGACGAGGTCGCGCACTACAGCTTCTTTCTGGAGATCGCGCGCGTGTATCTCTACTACTATCCGGCGCAGGCGCTCGAAGCCTTGATGGACGTGATCAAGAGCTTTGCGATGCCGTCGATGAGCATCATCCCGAACGGCGGGGAATTCTACGAACTGGTGCATCGCACCGGCGTATACGGCTTACGGGCGTACGCGCGGGACGTCGTTCAGGTGCTCTTCGATCAGATGGGGATCAAGGGACGCAAGCTCGTCGAGGAAGGCATCCGGCGCTCACGCCAGGTCCCCGACGAGAACGGGCACTTGCGTGATACGTCGATGTTCAGCGCGCTCGACTACAGAGCGGTGGAAGAATCGGTCAGACGTCTGTTCGGCAGGATCCGGACATACGAGCAAGAGATCGGTCTGGCCGACGTCGACCCGACCGAGTTCGTGGCGAGCGGATACACGGCGACTTGAGTGGTAGCTGCCACCTCGTCAAGTGGGCCGGGATCGAGACTCTCTCGGACAAGGAGATGCGATGCGACGTTCAAGGACTAGCCTCGTCCTGCTGGTGGCCGTTCTCGTAGCGCTCGTGGCCGGGCTCGCATCGGAGCCCATGGCGCAGGCTCCGATCAAGATCCGCTTCGCGTGGCAGCCGTACAATGCGGTCCTGTTCTACACTGCCCGCGACCTCAAGCTGTTCGAGAAGGCGGGCCTCGACGCGGAACTGGTGAAGTTCACCGCGGGCCCGCCCCAGTTCGCCGCCTACCGGAGCGAGAGCATCGACGCCGGCCTCTTCGGCACCGCGGGCTATGTGGTCGGACTCTCCCAGGGCCTCGACTTGAAGAACTTTTACATCCAGATCGTTTCGGCCCACGCAGACGGCCTCGTTGTCCGGCCGGACAGCGGAATCGCCACGCTCAAGGACCTCAAAGGGAAGAAGATCGCCTACCTGCGCGGCACCAGCGCCCATATCGGCCTCGTGACGGCGATCCACAAGGCCGGGCTCAGCCCCGCTGACGTCCAGATGGTGACCATGGACATCACCAACATGGTGCCGGCGTTCTCGCACAAGGACGTGGACGGCGTCTACGTCTGGGAACCGTGGATCTCGCGAATGGAGGCGGCGGGTGGGAAAGTGATCACACGCACGATCGACCTCGGGCTCAACACCTCTGATCACTGGGTCGTTCGGGAGAAGTGGGCCAAGGCCAACCCGGAAGGGATGCGCCGTCTCGTCCGCGTCGTCGACCTCGCCCACGAGGCATTCACCAAGGACAAGAGCGTCGGTATCCGGGCGACGGCGGAGAACCTGGGCGTGAGCGAGCCCGTCGCGAAACAGATCGTGGATATCAACCCGGTGCTCTCGCTCCAGCAAATGGTCGATCCCAGGTTCCAGCTTTCCCTGCTGCCAGGGCCGGGGAATGCCGGCGCCGCCGGGATGATCCAGCAGGTGGGCGACTTCCTGTTCGCTCAGGACATCATCAAGGTGAAGATTGACGCGAGGAGCGCGGTGGACGGCACGTACGTCACCGAGTATCTCAAGGCGAAGCGGTAGGGTCTGGAGTTCGAGGTGGACATGCGCGCCATCGCGCGCGACCTCGTGCTGCCCTCCTGAGCTCCACGCGCTCGCGGGCCGACTCGCCGAGGTTCGGCGGGAGGCCGCCGGGAGGACGCGCACCGTACGCTCAGGCGTCGACCAGGACCTTGAATCCGCCGTAGACCATGCGCTTGACGTCGAAGGGCATCGACTTCGCGTCCATCATCTTGGCCAGGCGCGGGTCTTTCATGACCTTGGCGTTGACGCGATCGCGATCCGCTCGCGACTTGAACCCGATCCACGAGAACACCACCGTCTCCCCGCGCTTGAGGCTGATCCTCCGCGGGAACGGAACCGCCTGCTTGACATCGAGATCGTCGCCGGCGCCCTCCCGGTACTCGAGGGCGCCGTGCTCCCGCCAGATCTTTCCCGCCTTCTGAGCGATGCGGCGGTAGATCTGCAGGTTCTTCTTCGGCACCGGTAACACGTAGCCATCAACGTAGCGCATGACTCCTCCCTGGTCACTCGTCGCCGGTCATGCTCGTGACGTGGACGCGCGCGGAGTCAGCAGCGGCGGCCGCAGCGCGCGGGGCGGGCGGAACGTGAACGCGATGGCGACGGCCCCGGCGCCGATCGCGGACGAGCCGATGAACATCCAGGCGTAGCTACCGAATTCGTCGTACAGCCAGCCGCCGATCCACGGCCCGAGCGCCATGCCGAGGGTGGCCGCCAGCGACACCGCGCCGAAGGCGGCGCCCATGCTCCGCTCGCCGAAGTACTCGCGCACGAGGATGGCGTAGAGCGGCATCACGCCGCCGTAGGCGAAGCCGAACATCAGGGCGAGCCCGTAGAAGCTCGCGAGGTCGCTGGTGAACAGGTAGAGACTGATCGCGACCGCCTGGAGCGCGAGGCCGGCCACGAGCGTGCGCTTGGCGCCGACGCGGTCGGCGAAGATCCCGCAGCCGATCTTGCCGCTGAGCGACGCCAACCCGGCCGCGCTCAGCACGGTGGTGGCGGCCATCGCGGGCACTCCGCGGTCCATCGCGTGCGTGACCATGTGGAAGATCGGCCCCGAGTGCGCCGCGCAGCACGCGAAGTGGGTGAGCGCGATGGCGACGAACTGCGGTGTGCGCACCACGCGCCCGATCGTGAGCTCCGGGCTGTCGGCCGTGGCCACCGGCACGGCCGCCGTCGTCGACGGCGGATTGCGCACGAGGAAGGCGGCCGGAATGATCACGAGCCACACGAGATCGCCGATGACGAGCATCGCGGCGCGCCAGTCGTACGTGGTGATCAGCCAGCGCGCCAGCGGCGCCATCACCGTCGAGCCGACGCTCAACCCCGCCGAGACCAGCGCGACCGCCAGGCTGCGATTCCGCGTGAACCAGCGCGTGGTCGTCGCGGTCATCGGGGCGTAGAAGCTCCCCGACGCCACGCCGACGATCGCGCCGTACAGGAGCTGGAACTGCAGGAGCGTGCTCGCCCGGCTGGCCAGGGCCAACCCGAGGCCGAGGAGGGCGCCCCCGCACAGCACGACGGTGCGCGTCCCGTACCGGTCGGAGAGCGCGCCCCACATGAACGCGCCGACGCCCATGCAGAGGAAGTTGAGCAGCGCGGCCGTCGCAATGCCCGTGCGCGACCAGCCCATCGCCTCGGCCATGGGCTGGAGGAAGACGCTGAGCGAAAGCATGGCGCCAAACCCGACGCAGGTGACGACCACGCCCACGCCGACGATGGCCCAACCGTAGAAGAGCTTCATCGCCTCACCCCGTCAGGGCGAGAAAGGACGATGCCCGGAATCGGCGTCCCGGACACCTGGTGCCAGCCGCCAGCGGCCGGAGGCCACGAACGCGGAGAGGAGCCCCACCAGCAGCGGGATCAGCGCCAACCCGACCTCGCCGCCCGTCAGCGTGAGCACCGTCGCCCCGATCATGATGATCACCAGCCCGGCGGCGGCCAGCGGGGTCAGGCCCGGTCGAATGCGCAGGAGCCCGGGGAGGATCAGGCCGAGCGCGCCGAGCACCTCGGCCACGCCGATGAACCGCAGGAACAGGCCCGGCAGCGGCTGCTGCGGCATCTGCTTCGTCATCTCCTCGATCGGCAGGATCAGCTTCATGCCACCCGCGAACAGAAAGAGGAGCGCGAGCAGCCCCTGAACGATCCACAGCGCATAGGTCATGGTCGGTCTCCTCCGCAGACCCGGGGCGACTACGGCTTCGCGGCCTTTCTTTGCAGCTCGTCGCGCAACGCCTGCTCGCGCGCGGCGTCCTCGGGCGGAAGGATGTCGGCCGGGAAGTCCGACGCCTCGAACACCGGGCGAATCTCGATTTCCTCGCCGTCCTCGAAGGGCACGCGCGAGGCCCACTCGATCGCCTCGGCCTTCGACTTCACCTGAATCATCCAGAAGCCGGCGAGCAGCTCCTTCGTCTCGGTGAAGGGCCCGTCGGTCACGGTGCGCTTCGCTCCCGAGAACTTGACGCGCACGCCCTTCGAGCTCGGGTGGAGCCCGTCGCCCGCGAGCAGCACCCCGGCCTTCACCATCTCCTCGTTGAACGTCCCCATCGCGGCGACAAGCTCCTTGCTGGGGAGAACGCCCGCCTCCGAGTCCTTGTTGGCCTTGACCAGCATCATGAATCGCATCGCAATGTCTCCTTCCAATTGCGGGTTCAGAGCTGGGCTACCGGACGGTCTCGACCGGCCGAACCCAGGCTCTACTCCCCGCGCTATTGCCTGGGCGCGGTTTCCACCACCGCTGTCATTCGCGCCAGCCCCTTCTCGAAATCGCCGCCGACCATCTTATCCCTGCTCATGAACAAGCAGACTGCCTTCGCTATGAAATTGTTCCGGCCGGCCATGCTCCACGTCACAGCGGTGTGCTTGCCCTCAGGCTTGAAGATGAACTCCGCGGTATTGGTAGCGACGAAGGGCTTCAGGAATTCAAGCTTGATCCTGATCAGATCGCTCGGCCGGCTCTCGGTGATCGTCATGCTCCCCTCACCGCTCTCGTGATTGCCGGCCCATCTGAAGATGGCGCCTGTTCCTGCCGACGGGCCCTCGAAGGTCGTCTTCGCCGCGGGATCGCGCTTCGCCCACGGGGACCATGCTTCCCAATTGCGGAAATCGTTCACCTGCGCAAACACCGCCGGCGCGGGGGCGGAGATGGTGGCCGTCCGCACGATGCGGAACTCGGATGGCTGCATGGCAACGACACCGACGAATACGATCGCGATCACTGCGAGTGCGATGAGGATGTTTTTGAGCATGCTGACTCTCTCTTACCGGATTGGCTCGAGGTTATGAGCGCGCTCAGTCAATCGACGAGTCGGTAACGAGGCCCATCAACGGTTGTCACGGTAGCGCCTAGCCGCCGGCCATGGCGCCCACGACCATGAAGGGCTCGGCCCCGGTCGCGACCGCGTCGGGCAGCGGGGCGTCCGGCGGTTCGTGGGACAGATCCTGCTCGCAGGCGAAGAACCTCACGAAGGCTCGGCGCTGGTGCGTGACGTGGTCGCGGATCGTTCCGCGCAGCATCGGGTAGCTGGCCTCGAGCGCGTCGAGGACCGAGCGCTGGGTGGCCTGCCCGTCGACGTCGAGCTTCACCTCGCCGTCGACGTGCGCGAGCGTCCGCAGATGGGCCGGGAGCACCACTCGGATCATGGCAGCGTCTGGACCTCGACCGACACCACGGACGGAAGATCTCGGACGATGGGCGCCCAGCTGTCCCCGGCGTCGGCCGAGGCGTACACCTGCCCGCCGGTGGTCCCGAAGTACACGCCGCACGAATCGAGCGAATCGACGGCCATCGCGTCGCGCAACACGTTGACGTAGCAGTCGCGTTGGGGCAGACCTTTCGTGAGCGCCTCCCACTCGTGTCCGCCCGTCCGGCTGCGGTAGACGCGCAGCTTCCCATCGGGCGGATAGTGCTCCGAGTCGCTCTTGATCGGGACGACGTAGATGGTGTCCGGCTCGTGCGCGTGCACGTCGATCGGGAACCCGAAGTCGGTCGGCAGGTTGCCGCTGACCTCTCGCCACGTCTCGCCGGCGTCGTCGCTGCGCATGACGTCCCAGTGCTTCTGCATGAACAGCACGCCCGGACGCGACCGGTGCATCGCGATGCGGTGAACGCAGTGGCCGACCTCGGCATTCGGGTCGGGGATGCCTTCCGACTGCAGACCGCGGTTCATCGGCCGCCACGTCTTGCCGGCGTCGTCGGTCCGGAACACGCCCGCCGCTGAGATGGCGATGAAAATCCGTTCGGGATTGCTCGGATCCTGAACGATCGTGTGCAGGCACATCCCACCGGCGCCTGGCTGCCAGTAGCGTCCTGATTCGTGGCCGCGCAGTCCGGGAAGCTCCTGCCACGTCTGCCCGCCGTCCGTCGAGCGGAACAAGGCGGCGTCTTCGACGCCGGCGTAGACCGTGTCGGGATCGGTCAGCGACGGTTCGAGATGCCAGACCCGCGCGAACTCCCAGGGGTGTGGCGTGCCGTCGTACCACAGGTGCGTGCCCGGGACGCCGTCGTACACGAACTTGTTACCCGCCTGCTCCCACGTCTGGCCACCGTCGTTGGAGCGCTGGATCACCTGCCCGAACCAGCCGCTGGACTGCGACGCATACAGCCGGTTCGGGTCCGCGGGCGATCCCTTGAGGTGGTAGATCTCCCAGCCCCCGAAATGGGGGCCTCTGATGTCCCACCGTTCGCGCTTTGCGTCCGAGGTCATGACGAACCCGCCCTTGCGTGTACCAACCAGTACCCGTACCCCGCTCATCCTTTACTCCTTCCTGAGCTTCGCGCCGGTGTTTTCGCAGGCCACTTCTCTCACGACCCGCGCGATTAGCCCGCCTGTCGAGGTCACTCCAGCCCCCCAGCGCCCCGGGTGCGATCCACGCGGGACACATGGGCCTCCTCCTTCCATATATAGTCGAACAGGCCGCTCGAGATCGACATGGCCTGAGAAAAAAAGAGGCGATGGAGTCCGTTGTCGATTCTTCACCGTCACCGGTCGGCACGTCACGAGAATGCCGTATCCGGCAATCATACGAGTGCGTGACGGCCGTGTCCCGGTAACCCCCTGATCTCGCGGGAAAAGATGCTCACCAGCACTTCGACCGAGGGCTGGTCCTGGCCAGCTCCTCGCACTGCGTTCTTTGGGTCACACGTGTCGCGATGAACTGATTGCAACCCGTGATTTCAGCATGGGGGAGAGCATGAAGATCCTATCGGTCCTGTTCCCGGGCTTCACGGCACTTGATCTCATCGGGCCGACGACCGCCTGCGGCCTCATGCCCGGCGCGGAGTTCCAGACCGTCGCCCGCACGCCGGGGCCGGTGAAGGTCGACATGGGCCTCGAGATTGTCGCGACCCATAGCTTCGATACCTGCTGGTCCGCCCCCGATGTCCTGTTCGTACCCGGCGGCGGGCATGGCGGCTTCGACGCCCGGCAGGACGATGAACTGCTCGACGCGATCGCGCGACTCGGCGGTCAGGCTCAATGGGTGACCAGCGTGTGCACCGGCGCAGGGTGATCGCTCGCTTGACGTCGTGGTGGTGACGGAGCAGTATCATCCCCGACGGTCGCGCTCGGCGCCGCGAGTTGAACCGAGCTGACGCTTCACCCGAGCATCTACTTCTATCACGGCAACCCGAAGTTCAAGGAGCGAGCGGTCCGCCAGGCGCTCTACCTCGCGATGGACAAGAACGGTGATGGCTGAGACGGCGGACGTGGTCGTGATCGGTGGTGGCGTGAACGGAGCGAGCATCGCCTGCGCGCTGGCCGCCAAGGGAGTAAGGCGGGTCGTGCTGCTCGAGAAGGGCGCGCTGGCGAGCGGGGCCTCGGGCCGGTCGAGCGCCCTCGTCCGCATGCACTACACCAACCAGTGGGACGCCCGGCTGGCCTGGGCGAGCTTCCCCATCTTCAGGCACTGGAAGGAGCTGATGGGCGGCCCGCCGGTGTTCACCCACACGGGCTTCGTCAACGTGGTGGCGCCGCCGTATGCCGAGGCCCTCAGGAACAACGTCGAGATGCTGCGTGGCATCGGCATCAACACGGTCGCGGTCACCCCGGCGGAGCTTCGCGAGCTCCAGCCCTTCGCGAACGTGGAGGACCTCGGCGCCGCCGCCTACGAGCCCGACAGCGGCTACGCCAGTCCCCAGGACACGGTGGAGGGCTTCGGCCGGCGCGCCCGCGAGCTGGGCGCCCGCGTCCTCCAGTGGACGGCGGTCACCGGCATCGTGCGGACCGCGAGCCGCGTCGTCGCGGTCGAGACCAGCGCCGGCCGGATCGACGCCGGCGCGGTCGTGGTCGCGGCCGGCGCGTGGGCGCCGCGGCTCTGCCGCGAGATCGGCGTTCCGCTCCCCGCCCGTCCCAAGGCCATCGACACGGCCGTGGTGACACGCCCGCCGGAGCTCCACGATCCCCACATGGTCTTCATCGACAACGTCACCGGGAGCTACTTCAGGCCGGAGAGCGGCATCCGCACGATCGTCGGCATACCGTGCCAGGAGTGGGCCATCGATCCGGACACGCTGGGCACGGGGCTCCCGCCCCACGCGGCCGGCGTGGGGGCGCGCATCCTCACCACGCGCATCCCCGCCATGGAGCGGGCCACGCTCGCGCGGGGGTACCGGGCCTTCGACTGCTACAGTCAGGATCGCCACGCCATCCTGGGGCGCGTCGACGGGATCGACGGCCTCTATCTCGCCACGGCGTTCAGCGGCTCGGGCTTCAAGATCGCGCCCGCGGTCGGCACGTGCATGGCCGAGCTGATCACCGAGGGGCGCGCCAAGACCGTCGACATCGAGCCCTTCAGCCTGCGCCGCTTCGCCGAGGGCAAGACGGTCGACACACCGTACCCGTATGCCCCGCGCCCCGACCACGTCGAGGCTGAGCTCGGCGCGAAGAGCTCGGACAGCTGAACCCGGTGGTTGAGGGGCGGTGTGTGGCGGAGGAAGTACGCTGAACAAGGTGGCGTTTGCGACGGCCCTGGCGATACTCTCAGGCGTCTTCTATCTGCTCCTGTATGTTTTGGCGGTCGTCTGGCGCGAGGCATTCCGGTTTCTGTTCAACGCACAGTTCTTTGGGGCCGACGTCGCGTCGCTGCTTCCTCGGGAGCTGTCGTACGCAGGATTCATCGGGACGTTGATAACGGTGATTGTCACCGGGTGGGTCTTCGGGTACGCCTGGGCGTGGCTATACAATCGGCTCGCGCGGCAAAGTCAAGGGTAAGGCCCTCAGCGTAAGCGGTGGGTCAGCGCCACGCGATAGAACTACGGCAAAGACAGGGGAATTCGTGTAAGGCAGTGTCACCATCTGACTTCCCGAAAGGAGGACGCACGGTGGCCACTCGTAAAGGGCACAGCACTAGGAAGCCGGCGGCGAAAAGAAAGGGCGCTCGGGCCCGGACAGAGGCGGTAGCGGAAAGGACACCTCGAGCGGGAGACCCAGTGCAGGTAGATTCGAAGCACTACACGGTGGAGTTGGAGAACAAGCGGGTGCGGGTGCTGCGGATCCGGTATGGGCCGCGTGAAGTATCGATCATGCACAGGCACCCGGCTGCCGTGGCGGTGTTCCTCACCGATGCGCATGCGCGATTTAGGTTTCCGGATGGAAAGACGGAAGAGCAAAACGCCAGGGCTGGAGACATCGCCGCGTATCCCGCCGGAGACCACCTTCCCGAGAATCTGAGCGACCGGCCCCTAGAGGTAGTGTTGGTCGAGCTCAAGCACTGAAGGAGTCCTCATGCCGATCGACATCAGCAGTCTGTGGTCGAGCAGGGCGGAGTAGCGTTTGGCCACGGGGGTCTCGCGCGAGCGCGGTCGCGAGACTTCAGACGAGCGACGCCACGACCTCGCTATCATCCCTGCGGGCGGCCGTGACCTCGTACAGGTGGGTCACGGCCGCGACGTCGATCAGGGATTGAACTCGCAGACGTCAGCGGCGCTGTCGTAGTACCCGCCGTGCGCCTGGCAGGTCTGCTGCGCCGAGCGCGTCGACGCCGTGTAGCTGCAGGTCTTGTTGGCCGCGTTTCGAGCCACGAGCAACCTCGTCGGAGATACCTCAGGCCGGACTCCCGCTCTTCTTCGTCACCTCGACGATGCCGCGGTCAGCGTCCATCCGCACGAGGTCGCCGGTCTCGATGAAGTCCCAGGGGCTCCCCTCCTTGAGCCGGTCGATGCCAGGGATCCCGGCGTAGATCGCGGCGCTGGCCGAGATATTGTGCGCTTCCCGCCAGATGATGCCCTTGGGGCCGCACTGATACACGGTGGCCATGTTCAGGAGACCGAAGGCGCCACTGGTTGACATGTAGTCGCTGTCGTAGACCAGGATCTTGTCCTTGATCGACTGACCTTCCAGCTCGTGGCCGCCGAGTTGGATGACGCCGCTCGTCAGGTCCATGACGCTGCCCATCATGCTCAGCGGCCTCTTGCTCACGATAGCGACGCCCTCGGCGGTGCCACCCGAGATCCTCCGACCCGTGAGTTTCACGCTCTTCGCCATCGCCGGGTTCCTCCTCACCACCGCGTACAGGTGAAGCGACCGGTCACGGCCGCATTGATCAGGTCCGGGAGCGAGCTGAACAACCAGCTCGGCTTGCCGAGCCCCCGGGTGAGCCGGATCATCTTCACGCTATCCGAGGCAAATACCTTGTCCGGCCCGAAGAGCCGATCGTGAGGGATCATCACCGGGCAGGCATCGTGGAACACGCGAGCGCCGCTCCGCTCGATCCGCTGACGCAACCCGGTGGTTTCGGCGAGCTCCATGATCGTGCGATCCGTGTAGACCCAGAAGAAGATCCCATCCTTGACGCGTTTGCCATCCAGCATCCCGGCAAGTTCCTGGAGCTCATAGATGGTCTTGTATGGGCACCCGGTGAGGATGCCGTCCACGTTGACGTGCGGGGCCTTCGACAGGCTCTCGTACCCGCTCCTCAGATCGTCCACGGTCACGCGCCTGCGCTCGACGTGGCTCGGAATCTTCCCGCCGAAGGCCGCCTCGAGCGTCGGCGCCTCTGGGCTGATCCCGACCATCAGGATGAGAGACGTGGTGAGCGCCGGCGAGCACATGCTGCAGAACGCCTTCAGCTCTTCGATCTTCATCCTCTTCGGCAACCCCACGACAGCGGGGATCTTGTCGAAGGCGAAGTCGCCGACGATCATCCCGAGACTGCTCCAGTCCGACGAGGTCGCGCCCGGCGCCCCGAGGGCTTCGATGACCTTCTCGTCAATCTCGACGATGATCTGGGCCCGTCGGTTCTCATCGCGGAGAAGACCGTACTTCGGGATCCGCCCCGTGATCCCGGCGAACAGGCAGGTGATCGGGCTCTCGCGATTGCCACGTGCCCCCACGACCGAGTTCGCCCACCCCGTCGCGTTGCCCTCGATCCAGGCGAGGTTGTCGTTGAGTTTCGGCACGTTCTGGCCCAGGTAGATGAGGTTGCTGTAGGTCATGACGCACCCCATCTTCTTCAGCGCGTCATTGATTTCGATCTGTTTCGCGTAAAATTCCCCGGGAAGGTTGAACTCGTCCCATCGCTCGAGGTCGAACCCGATGGGCTCACACGACGAGTGCACCCGCACTTTGGCGCCACGATCCGCGTATTTCTTGTAGAAGCGGAGTCCCGCCTCGTTCACGAGCATCCAGTCCGTGAAGAGATGGACGCTGTCGACGCTGACCATCTCGTCCGCCTCGAAGGCCTCGCCGAGCTTCACGAGATACGCCATCGATTCGGCAACGACGTCGCCTTCCTGGCCTTCGAGCATCTTCCGATCGGTGTCGGTCAGCTTCATGGACTAGCCTCCTTGTGGTCCTGTCGGCCGCTCACGACGATGGGCCATGGGTTCCCGGCGGTCCTGAGCGAGCGGACCCTGGAGATTCTCGCGGGATCATCTCGCTGACTATGACGTCGTCGATTCTCAGGATCATGACCGCCACCTCGGTGGCCGATCCCAGGGCCTGGGTCTTGATCTCGAGCGGCTCGACAATGCCCTCGTTCCAGCTGTCGAGGACTTGCCCTGTGCTCACATCAACTCCTGCCCAGCGCTGGCCGCGCTCGTGGGCGAGCTCGAGCGCGCTCATCACGTCGATGGGATCCAGGCCGGCATTCTCGGCCAGGGTCCGCGGGACGACGTCGAGGGCCGCGGCAAACGCCTGCACGGCCAGCCGATCCTTGCCCTGGAGTGTTCCCGCGACCGCGCGCAGTCGCCGCGCCACCTCTAGCTCGACCGCTCCCGCGCCGCCGACGGCGCGGCGGAGCCGCAGCACCGAGGCGACGTCGCGCATCGCGTCGTCGAGCACCCGGCGCACCTCCTCCGCCGCCTGCGCCGTGCCCCCACAGGCCAGCACGGTGACCGCATGCGTGTTCGGGCATCCTTCCACGAACGTCATCTCACTGTCGCCGACCCGGGCTTCGCGCACGACCCCTGCCACCCCGAGGTCGTCTCCCTCCAGCGTCCGCGGGTTGCTGACGATCCGCGCGCCGGTGGCACGAGCGAGCCGCTGCAGATCGCTTTTCGCCACCCGGGGTACCACCATCACGCCGGCCCGGGCGAAGTGATAGCTCGCCGCCTCGTGCACGCTCCGCTGGCAGAAGAGGGCGGTCACGCCCCGCTCTGTCACCGTGCGGACCAGGTCGGCGAGCCCTGCTTCCTCTTGCCGCAGGAACGCCGTGAGGGCGGCGGGATCGGTGATCTGGATCTGCGCCTCCGTTTCCAGCTCGGGCACGTCGATCTCGCAGTCGAGCAGCGCGATTCGCGCGTCCTTCACGCTTTCGGGCATGAGTGGGTGGGCGCACCCTCGGTCCAGCACGACGCCGTCGATCAGCTCACTCTCCTCCGATGAGGTACCCACGCGGCGCTCGACCTTGATGCCATCGAGGTCTGTGTGCGTCCCACCCGGATCCTCGCGCGTGACCCTCTGCACCGCCTCCAGGACGAGGCGGCCGAGAGTGGCCCTGGCCGCCTCGGCGCCCTTTCCGGTCATGGCCGTGACCGCGATCGATCTCAGCAGATCCTCGTCGTGGGCAGACACCGGCTCCGCGATCTCCCGGAGAATCTGGGCCGCGTGCCGGTGGGCCGCCCGGTACCCGCGGCCGATCACCGTGGGATGGACGTTCTGGTCGATGAGATCCTCCGCCCGCTTGAGAAGCTCGGCGGTGAGGACGGCGACCGTCGTCGTGCCGTCCCCAACGCGGTCCTGCTGGGCCCTGGCCGCCTCGACGAGGACCTGAGCGGCCGGGTGCTTGATGGTCATGGCGTTG
>Ga0187892_10003975_pt1 | contig 25794 bp, 28 predicted proteins | sample MA1701073metaG_FD_139345 | JGI IMG/M metagenome (GOLD analysis project Ga0187892, IMG submission 139345) | Bio-ooze microbial communities from a basaltic lava cave in the Kipuka Kanohina Cave System on the Island of Hawaii, USA - MA170107-3 metaG ... | reverse complement strand
TCACTCCCCAATATGAAAATAGCCCGATTGATTTCAAATCAACCGGGCTATCCTCATATTCTAAGTGCCCCAAATTTCGCTAATTGTGCTTGTAAATGATACTCCTCCAACTCCCTTATTTGATGATATCCCAAAACAAGAGCCTGAGCCATAACATTTAATTCATCAAATGATTCGAAATCAATGCCAGGAGGTCTTATACCGATCCGTTCACAAGCACGCCAGATTGAGTATTGAGTGGTTCTGCCTCTTGGGAGTACAAGTTGCCTTCCCTCATTTGGCGCATAGCTAAAAAACGTTTCCTAGCTTCTTCAAGCTTATTATCATCCAAAGCATTTGCAGCCAATACACAATTCCAAATAATATTTATTTCATTTGTACTAAAACCAGAGTCAATTAATTCTTCTCTATATAAATTCCAAGTATTGGGATCAGTTAATTTTACTTTTTCCCATTCAAGACCAGGAGTAACTTCAAGAGATTTAATAAATATCCAAGAAGACCGCTTCTTAGCATAATCATCTAAAGAAGATTTATAAAATTTGTCATCTAAATCAGGAACAGCGCCCTGCCTAGGAATCATCTTCTTAGGAGGTATTGGTTGCGGGCAAATTTTATTGAACTCACTGTCATCTAAGATTGCTTGAGCTTTGATTTCTATAATATCATCGCCACGTGGAATATAGACAGACTCAACATTAGGACCTTTAAGTTGCTTTCCAAAAATTTTCATTTAATTTCCTCAAAATCAAAATATAGGTGCTCCATTAATTCGATTAATGGAGCACCTAAATATTAGCCTCGACTCAAAATAGCACGAGTAGTATTACATTTACCAGTAATAGATACCGTACCTGCCTTAGCATCATGTGCCAAACTTTCCCATCTAAATTCTGGCAAAATAATAGTTTCAGAGTCCCCGCAACTACCACCCGGTTCATTAACTAATTTTATATCAACTGCATATGGTTCACAAACATCATCCCCAGATGTAACAAAATCTGCCGCAGGGCCTTCTCTCTTCATGAATTCTTCAATAGTTATAGGCTCCCCTGTACTAGACTTTAAAAACTCCCAATTAAAATCAAATTTAACATCCATAGGTTGTTCATCTTCTTCACGAACGGTATCAAGACGCCCACGATCTAAGAAGTATTTGAAAGTTCGTTTTTCATCATAAGTTAAATTACCTTCACCGACTTTAGCATCAAGTTGATGTGGTAATATAGTAAGGGCAGCATCATCTGCAACAGAACTAACTAATGCAGGTGTAAATGTTATACTAGTAGTATTCCCTAATGTTTCAATATGAGAAGTAACAGAATGCTCAGGAGTACCTGTTTCACCAAATATAGTAAATCGATCACCATTTGCAACTGCTCCAGTAAATCCATCAACTGTAATGGTAGTTGCACCAGTGCTATAACCACCGCCATTATTAATTGCTGGTGTCCCACCAGGCCCGGAATATCCATCTTCCAATAAAAAATTCACGTTTTTCATATCAATGACAGCCATTAACTTCTCCCTTATGGTTTATTAACAAATCTACCTGAGTAAAAAGCATTTAAAGTTGCTTGCAATACAGGTAAATCTGTTTGCACCAATCCAAATTTGGAAATGATTAACGCGCGTTTTGATTCTGTCTCTAAAGTTAAGCAACCTTCAAATAAAGGATTCTCGGGATCAGGACTGTCACCAAACCTAAATACACTAATACCGGTTGTAAAACCAAGAGAAGCATTACCTATATACCTCTCAAGAATATGGGCATCCTTGTCATCTTTCATAGTGGTAACAAGCAGACTAATTTCAATTCTAAGATCAGACTCTATCTTGGTAAGACGTTTCTCAGTTGGCCCATCCATTCGAAATTCTATAAAAGTCTTGAATTCATTTGTATTTCTATCATCACCTTCTACATATACTTTAGTATCTGTTGCTTCAATAATATCTATAAAATGCTTTGAGACAGAAGCAAATACCCAACGAGGCCAATTAGGATTTATCATTTCACACCACTATGGAGGTATAAGTTCATCTTCCAATTCTATATTATTAACAGAATCAAATGAAAGATTTACTTCAATTACCAAATTACCAATTGCTTGTTGTTCTGGTTTAAATTTCTGGATTGTTAATAAAGTATGTATTTCAAATGGACTTGCACCTGGAGCATGTGTCATTATAATCATATATGCTTGCTTATGCTCAGCTTCCATTATGATTTTGATTTGAAATCTTTTATGATCATATATTATAAAATTATTTTGAGTTAACTTCAAATTCTTTGGTAAGTCTTTAATATCTATTATTATTGTTTTTTGATCTTCATCAAAAAAAGCACCATAAGTGAAATGTTGTGTTGCACCAGCTAAGTATGCTAAATCATATGCAAATTTCCGAGCAAGTTGATTCGGGATTACTATTGCTCTATTTATATGGTACTTTATCTTAGGGACTTCTTTTTGACCAGTTCCTCTATCAATTTTCATATTACCAAAGTCAATTGCATATAAATCAAGAGGAAATCCATATCTCCTTTTGAGTTGATAAATAGTTTTTCTTATAAAGCTCAATTGATTAGTTAACATATAACACCTATTTTTTAAGATCCTTTAATTGAGCTTTTACATCATCCCTAAATTCAGCTTGAATACGCATAAAACTTTCAAATTTAGTATTCAAAATCTGAATCTGAGTATTACCATCATGTGTCGATTGCCTAATTGAATCTAAATTATTAACAACTTTGATAACAGATTCATTAATGAATCCAAACCTAATACTATTATCATTTACACGATTGTGCATATTGATTACAAATGCCGTTCCTGCAATTAAATAAGCCACAATGAACAAAACAATGTTCGTAACCGATTGTTCACTTAGCTTAATCTGCACATTTAAGCCCTCAAGATGCAGGGTGTCTATGATTCAAAATCATAGACACCCTGAACAAGTTAACCAAACATAACAGCAGCAAGATTTTCGTCCAAAACCTTGATACCAAAAAGCATATCAAGCGTGACTAAGTGCCCTTGCTTACGACCATCATAAGTAATAGTCGCACGCATTGACAGTCCATTGTAATTAACAACTGTAGAACGAGCACCAGTCCCCTCCTTAGGTGCAGCCAGAGGACGAATAACCATTGTCATAGCATTACGGTGGAATGCAAGATTATATTCACCGGCTGGGCCGATATTAACTTCATCATTATTAGCAATATCTGCCTCCAAAGGCCGATCCAAAGTAATGCCAACCAAACCAGTTACACCAATAATAGTATAAATTGGGCTAGTGGCATTGTCATTAGTAAAGCTAACTAATTGACCTACCTGAGGAGCAACAGTGAAACCATCTACAACGATCTCTTTGTCATACCCCTCATCATAACCAGCCACGAAATTAATTGCACCTGGCACATAGAAAGTAACAACAGCATTATCAAGTACAGCATAACGAAGACCAGTATGCAAAGTAATCTGTGTAGTATTACCAAGGGTCTCAGTATGAGCAGCAACACGATATGGGGTATCATCACCAGCAATCGTTAACCATCCACCAGTGCTAACAGCACCAGTGAAACCGTCAACATCCAATACAGTTTCACCAACTGAACCAGCCTCATTCAGTGCACCAAGTGAAGTGGTATTACCTGTAAGCACAGTGGCCATATTCTGGGCCATATACATATCGAATGCTAACTTTCGACCCAAAGCAGCCTCTTGTAAAGCTGTACCATTATCACCAACATCCTGAGCGGCCAAGAATAAGTCAAGTCCAAGTATAGAAGTTTCACTATTCGGCGTTAGAATAAGGTTGCGATTCTGCATGTAAGCCTTATTCTTATTCATAACATTACGCGTGCCAAGAATATAAGTCTTAGCAGTCGAAGGTGTCAAGCCACCCAAGGAACCGAAATTGTTTTCAAGGAATTGAGCATATTGACCAAGAATAACTTGATCAACATGTCGAGCCTGAGCAAGCATGGCAGGAGCCATGTACTCAGCAACCAAATCCTTGAAAGCCTTACTCTCTTCACCATCCTTAATCATGAATGATGTATAAACCCATTGATTAAGCTTCACAGCAACATTAGTTGCAGTTGCGTCTTGAATAGTAACTTCATCAGCATTGCCTTTACGCTTGGCAACAAATTCACCCGGACGACGGGTATTAACAGTATCACCAAATTGTTGAACTATATCAGAAAAATCACGATGGATAAGCTGAGCCGCCACCATGTTTTCTTCTAGAATCGCAAGGGATTCTTGTCAGTTTTGTTACTCTTTGATTTCAAATCAAAGGAAATAGTCATTTCTGCTATTTTCTTGCAGTTTCGCTGCAAGCTCGGACTATCTCATCAACTATTTAATCTTTTAAGCTGATAATAAATATCATGCTCTAGCTCAGTATATGGTTCACATTGAGATTTACTTAATCTACTATCAATAAAATCTGAAAGCAACTTTGAACGTTTTATATTTCTAGAAGATCTCCACAAATCTTTTGTAGCTTCTAAAAAATAATTACAACGTTTCATTCCTGTACAAGTAAGTCTCTGGTAAGGCTTACGTGGAAACACTCCATCATAATCCTTTATATAATATGGAATATTTAATGAATTCAAAGTTTTTCTAACTTTACTAATCATATTATGATTAGTATTAACAGTTTTGCTTTCAGGTAGATAGTGAATATTTTTAATACGTTGTTGTCTACTCAAAGACAAACAACCTTCACCTTCCCAATGTCCAATGAGCCAATGCAGATCAATAGTTGGCGTGCGTATAGTCTCTGAGGCACCCATTATTCTTTGGTATTCTTGTGTCCGACATTCCATTTTATTAATAATATGATAATAAAGCAATTTAGTCTCAGTGGTCGGTATCCTAATTATATAGGATATTTTACCACTAGACAATTTTTCTTGGCTTTCCATAGGAAACAACAATAAAGAATTCAAATACCTAACACATTCATTGATTATATCACTATCTGTGTTAGTTATTACAATACATTTATCTCTTTTATTAAAATGTCCTTCAGCCTCAAGAATACCAATGAACCAACTGGTTGCCTGCTGATTGTCCCATACTAACATTTTGTTACCTAATGAGTGATGTTAGCCTTTTTGAATTTTGCAAAATTCAAGAGGAGTTTCCAGCAAATAGCACGCTTTTCATCTTACTATCACTAGCAAGAGGGGTAAAAAAATGATGCCCACATTTGTGGATTAAAAGCGTCCACAGTATTTTCGTGGCACGTGAATTCAACTGTCTTCAGAAAAGTATACATCTTAACCTCTATTATTATCGAAATTGTTTGGAATTAATTCCCTGAGACTTACGCCACTCGCGAAATTCAGCAGGAGACAAAGAATACGGATTTTTCACAGATTTCTTTTCAGCTGCTCCACCATCGCGACCAGCGCCCAAGCCACCAGTAGCACCGGATTTGAATAAATTCGCAAAACGCGAAATATCTTTCATCCGTTTTACGGCCTCTGGAACTGACAATTCCAGAGTAATAGGTTTCCCTTCCTTATCAACATCCTTGAATTTAACAGAAGGAATGAAGACACCTGTCAGATTGCCATCTTCATCCTGTCCCTCGACTAAACGAGTATTAGGCCCCAGAATCGCAATAAATTGTTCTGGGTCATATCCGTCATTAGTCCCTGCCGCGTCCAATATGGCTCGCTCAATAGTAGATTGAGTATATCGGCTTTGCCAGGTATCACGTTCCTTCGTAAGTCGTTCCTCGATTTCCTTACGCTCTTTAATAAGCTTGTCTTTATCTTTAGCAGCAAGCTGCTCTGTAGTAAGCTTAGAATTTTCAAGAGCTTCAATTCTAGCTTGTAAATCAGACTTCTCTTTTTCACTTAAACCTTTGCTCTTCTTAAGTTCTCCAAGTTGAGCAATAAGAGCATCTTTTTCTTTATTATATTTACGCTTTTCTTCAGCCATAATACTATTAAGTCTCTTTTGGCTGTGAACTGGCTTATCTTCATCATCAATTACAGGTGGGGTCTCCTTTTTTTCCTCCTCACCTTTATCCTCTTCTTCAGGAGGATCTTCATAAATGTTAACCCACCGACTCTTCAATAACTGATTAAAAATCATACTAAAACCTCATTCATCATCAAAGAAAATAATTGTTGACAGATCTATACTAACAGTAGTGCTAGTTAGATTATAAATCTTTATTGTACCATCCGTGCCAATGACTACTTTTGCATTCACATCTTCTGCGTCTACTTCACTTCCAACAACAGGAAAACTTAATATATGTGCCGGTCTAAAACCAACTGGAAGAGTAGTAATTGTCGTCCCATCAGTAATGGTACCTGGAACAACTGCGCCTCTAACTTTTATTAAGCTTCCCCACTTCTTATAACTTGCAGTATATCCAGTTTTATTTGTCCAATTATTAGAAAGAGACGAAAAATCTTGCCATTCCTCAAGATTAGTAGAAACTAAAAGACCGCCTACTTGAACTTCTAATGAAATAACTTCAGCAGTCATCTGATCCCAATCATCGAAATCAGGACTACTGTCAATTAATTCCACTGGAGCAGGTCTATTTTCTCCGGAACCATCCCAAATGGAAGTAGGAAAAAATGGTAATCTTTTACCCATTAATTCACCTTAATTTCTCTTGGATCTCTTAAATAAGGAACCAAATAACTCCAAGCCAATGCACTAGGTATTCCGGCTCGAAGATATTCTGGAATATGTTCTCTATTATATGAAGTTCTCACGCTATGGTAAGATTGTTGTTCTACTTGTAAGTTATCAACTTCCATATCTACATCAATTCCATCTAACAACTTGAAAGCTATTTCACAACATGCCTTTTGTATATCTTCTGGTACTAAAATATCAATTCCTCTAGGAAATTGAAGTTCTTGGTCAGGATCAGCTTTTTCTCCTGAAAAATTGAGACGATCAATTCTTTTAGTCGCATCTTTTAATGCTTTCAATTTTTCAGCAGGATCAGTCTCCGTCCATAATATAGTATTTACTTTTTCTTCAAAATAATCATCAGCATCTTCTACACTAATATAAGGGATCATATTACTTCTCCCTCAAAAATAATAATCCATTGATGCACTACGTATCTTATTATAGGATACATTTTCATTGTATTTACCAATCCGATATCAGTTGTTGCATTTAAAGTCAATAAAAAGAAGAAACCAGTTCCACCAAAAAATGTTATACTTGCTATTCCATCTAAACCTGTTGCTAATTCTATTACATTATTTGGTCCCAATATAAAACCCGCTGTACTATTGAAATTTGATTGTGGTTCAAAAATACCATCAGAATTTGAAATAATATTAACATTAGTAGTAAATGTTATTATTGGCTGAAATGTAGCTAATATAGAATGACTATTTCCTGCTGTGACTACAAATGTTATACTTGGACCAAATATTTGTGTAGAAGCAAAAGTTAACCCATTAATACTTTCTAAATCTAAATCTTCCTCAAAAATTGTAAAATAATCAATTTGATCAATAAAATCTGTAGGATCGGCTCCTGTCCCTGTAATCTTATACCCTAAATCTCCAATAGTATTTGTATCATTGACAGTTAGATCAATATAATACCAACCATTTGATATTTCACTAACACTACCTTCTGGGGAAGCAAAAGCTGCACCTGATTTACCTAACATAACTACTGGACTAGCACCAATCTTACCATCCACATGATTACTCGAATCAATCATCACGAATAATCGTCTATATGGGGTTTTCTTTCTTAATACTGCCATAATTAACCCCATTGATGAATTTGACGACTACCAGTTCTGGTACCAATCGGTGACAGAGTCCTTCTAAAAATGAAATTAGCACTAAGATCAGAATCAAAAATAATATCAGGTATTATTCTATTTTTATATTCAGAAACAGCAAAAGAACCAATTGCATCCCCAGCAGGTAATCTATGACATAATATAATACTTAAATTATAAGTTACACTTGCAGCAAAAAATATTTCACTTTTTCTAAGTTCAGGGAAGAAACCAGCACTTGAATCTAAATTTATATTATCATCAAAAACTTCATTGGCAATTTCAAATAATGCTTTCGGTATTTCTTTATTATTTAAGCATGAAATACAAAATGAACTTATTGAATCCCCCTGTGGTAATCTATGACATAGTATTATTGTTGCTTCTAATAAATGTGAATATTCAAATATTATAGAACTTCGTCTTAAATTTAATGCAGATACAGGTGTTGCTGATATACAATCATCAGTTGCAAATTGACCTAAAGAAAGTAATGTTATTAAATTATTTTCTGGTGATAATTGAAAATCATTTATATTAATTAAAGATAAGGAATTTGTTATATCATTATTTGAATCTAATATAAAATTACCAGTGGCATTGAAAATATTACTTGGTTCAAATATGCCTACAACATCAAAAATTACATTTGCATTTGCTATTAAAGTTAAAGTTTCATTGAATACATCATTAGTACTTCTAAGAACTTCTATTACTATTTGAGTATGTCTAGATTTTGCAGTATAATTAGCTAATACCTCTATAGGTTGCTGTGTTATTCTGGCCTTTGCAGCTCTACTTGATAATACTTCTATTATTGATTGAGTTATTCTAGCCTTTGCAGTATATTTAGCTAATGTTTCCAGTACTAATTGAGTGACTCGATCTTTATTTGTACCTTGATCTAAGCCAGTTAAAGCAAAATCACCTGGCCCACTTAATCCCAAAATACCTGTGTAGGCCATAATGATTTCCTACTCATTGTCAATTCCTGACTTGGAATCAAAAGTCATAGTAGGTTCTACATCTACATTGGCATCAGGTCCAAATTCAAGCGTAGCTATAACCAATTCTACATTCCGATTTAAATCATTTATTCCGTCTAATCCTATATTAGACAAAGAGTCAAAAAACATTTCCCCATAAAAGAAATGATCTGGAATCATTTCATTAGAAGATATGAATCTTTGTCTAGTATCAAAAAGACCACGCGCACGTCCCATCATTCCAGCAGTTACTCTTAATTTTAATTCAGCTTCCCATACTATAGGATTCCCCTCTAATCTTGCTACTCTTACAGCAAGCGACTGCACCAAAGCTGTAAGAACACCTAACCATTTAACTGGTTGAATAAATTCTTTATTCTTTGCAGAGAGAATTTCTGGTAATATTTCTTCAGCTAATATACCAAATTCTAACGATTGTGTAACATCATCTCTACGTCTATAAGTTCTAAGAGGAACATTAATTATAGACTTAAAAAGATAATTTAATTGTTGCTGTGTTATTGTCTTAATATTATCTTTAAATGGAGAGCCGGATGCAGCAGCCCAACCACTTGTATCACTTATATTTGCCCATTCAACTTCTGAACCAGTTGTATTTCCGACTACTCTAAAAGCCTGAGCATTCATATCCATAAAGACATAATATGCTCTTGCTACTGAATTATTTCCTTGATACCATAACATTCCAAAACTATCACTGGAAACTGTATTATAATCAACTGACATCCCTTTATATGCAGCAATTGAATCAAAATCAGATGAAGTAGATTTCCATAATGTATTTGCACCTATTAAAAATTCTAATGTATTAGTACTACGAGTATAACTAAAATAATCTCCAGTATCTAATAAAATAGTTGAAACACCACTTTGCACTTCCAAATAAAAAGTCGAATCTGTTACTTCTAATCTTGTAATTGCAGCAGGATTTCCACTAAAACCTACTCTTAATCCTTGAAATATATTTACTCCTGAAGAATTAAGAGAAAATCTAGAAGAACTTCCTGTTAAGATAGTAAATGTGTTTGTGGCTCTATCATATTGTAAATAATCCCCTGAATCGAAATTGATTCCAGGTCCAATTGCAGTAATATTAAAATCAATATAGAAATTTGAATCACCTATTTGAATAATATCAGCTGATGGAGTTCCAGCAAAACCTACAACCAAACCAACCGAATATCTACCACTTCCAGTTACATCCCATTCAACTCCTGGAGTAGCAGTATTAACACCACTATAATATGATTTATCTACAGATGGTGCAGTAGCAGAATCACCCGCTAAACCTGTATCATCAAATGTAGTATTACTTGTATTGCCTATTTTACCTATTGTAGATGGTGTTCCACCTGCTACTGTTCTATATATATCATAGCTTGTGGCTCTATTTAATTCTATCCAAGTTATTCTATTAAAATTGCTACTAGTCAAAGTAGCATTTCCGGTACTAGTTGATCCAGCTGATCCAGCCGCAGTCGAATTACCGCTAGCATTTTTGGCAACTATTTTATACGTCCAAGTAGTTGCCCCAGTTGTTCCTTGTGGTGTTACAGTCGGAGTAGCTGGAGTACCCAAGCTACCCATAGTAATACCACCAGTTTCAACTTGAATAAAATCAGACAATCCATGCTGACTTAAAACCAAAGTTACTGCTGCACCATTAGAATGTGAGACAGCAGTTTGAGTTCCTTGATATTCTTCTACGGCTCTAATAACAGTAAATGTAGTCCCCGATACTGATGTTACTAAAATGATTTCATTATCAATTCTTATCCTAAAATCACCAGTAGTAGGAAATCCAGTTGCAGAAGTTACAATTAAAGAAGTTACAGTAGAATTTATGGCACCATTAAGAGTCGTAGACGGATTATTTCGAAGTATTTCAACCATAATAACTCACCATAACTCTATAGCGGTATCTAAAACATTACCTACATTTATGATATAAATATTAGTTTCAGTGTAAGGAATAGAAACAAAATATATATTACTGACTAGAGCTGAAATAGCTCTATTAGATAGAGCATCAAATCCGAACATATTTCACCTATCTAATAATTAAAATAAATGCATTTATATTCCCTAAAATAAATGCAGGCATATCAATAAATACATCCTTTGTACCAACACTAAAATTTACAATATTATTGTTGTTACTACTAACTTCCACCATAGTTCTTGAAAAAGTATTAGAACTTATATATCTACCAACACCTATTTCAAATTCATCACTTGTAGTATTTTGAATACAATATGGAAAATATTCTCCAATATTCACAACACTATCAATAGTTCGAAATCCACCTGATTGTGCACCAGTTACTATAAAATCACCAGTTCCAATAGTAATACTAAATTCTTTAATACGATCTGCAATTACAAGTAAAGTCTCCATTGGAGAAAACTTTACTATATTATTTTCTATAAAAATTATTGAATCATCGAAACTTAAAGAATCAACAAAAATTATATTAACTGTACTAATAAAATCAACAGAAACCAATATTACATTTGCTGGTGAAAAAGTCAAATTAGCTATGGCTATAAAATTTATAGATGTTTCAAAAGTAACTATTATATCTAATACAAAATTACTTGTAGATGGTAAAGTTGTAGTATTTTCAAAAATATAATAAGAAAGAGTAGAAACAGAATTAACAGAAGCTGGGGAGCCACTTATCATATCAAGTCCCCATTATAATTATAATCAAGGTTTCATATTATACAAATTAGTTAAATATCCCACATTACCACTAATAATAGGAGTATTAGAATTTATTAAAGACTCTATAACATCAAAAGTATTCATTAAGTTCCCTAAAATACCCGGAGTTATATGAGCATTATCACCATTAATATCATCTTGAGATATAGCCCCACTATAACCTTCAGAAGTCCATTCTTGTCTAAAAGCTTTTAATTTTTCATAAGAATCAAGAAATTGAGTAGTAGCATTTTTACAGTAACTTACAAAATTACTTTTCTTAGATGATAAATTCTGAACAGCCATGAATTTAACTCCTCTGACTTTCTGATCAATTTTGAGCTCTTATTTTCACGTAAATAACCCATATGCACGCAAACCATCATTTATTTGCTTGAGCTTCCTTGACAATTGATATATATCATTACGAATTGTAGCAGCATCGTTAGCATACACAGTTAAATCTGTAAAATCTGCTATAGTATCATTAGTACCACCAGAAGTAACATTATTAGTTAAATCAGCTCCAGAGGTCTGTTTCACTACAGCAGTTGCACCAAACCAAGAAATAATAGCAACAGTACCATTACCTTCACAGCGAAAAGCTTCTCTCTCAACTGTATCCCAAGCACTTATTACTAATCTAGCTTTGCGTGATGCATCTGTACTTGTAACCCAAGAAACAGTAAAACTACAACGTTCTCTTGTTGAAGTACTTGATGTACCATAAAGAATTTGTCTATTAATTCCTGGAGCTAAGGCAAATGTATTTCCAGGAGCAAGTGCAAGATGCCCCAAAGCAATTGCCTCATTTACATTTGACGCCGTTGTTTGTGAATCAACCCCAATACATACATTATCACTACCAGTAAGATTATTAGACCCAGCATTATCACCTATATGAACATTTTCATCACCTGTTGTTGTATTTGCTCCAGCTCTATATCCAACAGCCGTATTACTATTACCACCAGAAGAATCTTGAAGAGCTTCCTTACCTACAGCAACATTTGCAACTCCAGATCCTCCATTTAAAGTACTACTACCAATTGCTACATTATCACCTGAAGATGTTGTTAAAGCTGACCCTGCATTATATCCAATACAAATATTATTAGAAGCTGTTGTAAAAATACCACCAGCATCTGTACCTATACATACATTATTACCACCAGTTGTTGCAGCATCTAAAGCATGATAACCAATTGCTACATTATCATCACCACTTTGATTAAGACCTAAAGCATCAGTACCTATTGCAACATTTCTATCAGCTAAACCACTTGTTGCATCTAGGGCTTGATAACCTATCGCTATATTATTACTAGTAGAAGTAAGTATACCACAAGCATCCCTACCTATGGCAATATTTTGAATACCACTAGTAAGTGCAGCACCAGCATTTGGACCGATACATATATTATCAGCCCCTGTAGCAGAATCATTACCAGCCCCCGATCCAAAACGCTCTGTTCTAGCCCCACTACCAAAAGGTGCAGTAGGTGAAACAGAAAATGTTTGTGTTAATGTCCAAGTATTTGTTATATTTGTACCAGGAAGATTAATATCTGAATTTGGTGGAGTTATAACTCTAGTAATTGCAGTAGTGAATCCATCAATCTCAAATCTCAATAATTTCGTAGGATCAGCCGATCCTTTAATAATATTAGTTCCATCATCAAAAGGGGCAATAGTTGCCCAAGCTGGTATACCAGACGACAAAGTTAAAAATTGTCCATTAGTACCAACACCTAATCTTGCTGGCTCCCCACCAGAATCTAAATAAATTAGATCACCAGTAGTAGTCATAGGAGCAAGAAAGGCCACTGGTGCTGGTATAAATACATCTTTCGTACCTGCACTGAAATTTACTAAATTATTGGAATTTGTGCTTCTTTTAACAGTATCTCTTACTAAGGTAGTTGAATTGGATAAATGACCTATTCCAATTTCCCATTCCCCACCGCCAGTTAATATAATTTCATAATAAAAAGAAGGACCGACAGTTACAGCAGTATTAAATGAAACATGATCAGTATTCACTGCTCCAAGTAATGTAAAATTACCTGTCCCAGTAGTTGTACTTGTTTCTCTAACTCTATCAGCTATTAATACTGCTGCCACAGTACAGTCCTCTTAAATTTAATTATCACTTTGCTTTAAATGTAAATAAGATCCAGTTTCAACAGTCACAGTTCCAGAAGTAGAAGCAGCTTCAGCAAATCTCGGTATAAAAGTACCACCAGCATTTACATCTATGCTAACTTCTACTTCTATTACCGTTTCACCAGTTATTGTAGTAAATGATAAATCACCAGCAAGTGTAGTTGTTATATTTGTTGCTACAACGACTGTACCACTAGTAACTTTAGCACTTGCCGCAAACCATACAGCATTAACACTTACTGTTCCACCATCAAAATCAAGCTTAATACCTTCTATTGATTGATCATTATTACACTTAATTACTAATCTTCCTGTATATTTCTTTCCTGATACTAATGTTATTGACAAATCTGTTAAATTCGCCATCGTGGTAGTAGCATTTGTCGCATTAGCAGTCATCCTCTTAACATTATCTATTGCCCAAACAGGTAGTCCACCGACAACTGTAAGTTGATGTCCAGTAGATCCAATAGCAAGATTATCAGGAACTCCATTAGAATCACAAAAGATTATATCTCCTGTTGCAGTCATTGGTTGTAAAAATGCTGCAACGGCAGGAATATAGACATCCTTTGTACCTGCACTAAAGCTAACTAAGCTATCACTATTGGAACTTTGGTATACTGTCTCTCTTACTAATGTAGTAGCACCCGAAAGAGAACCTATACCAAGTTCAAATTCACTTGCTACTACATTTTGTATACAGTAGAAGAATTTCGGACCAACACCCGCATTAGCATTAAAAGTCTCGAAACCACCTGGCTGGGCACCCGCGAGAGTAAAATTACCAGTACCAGTAGTGGTACTAAATTCCTTTACTCTATCGAAAAGTGCAACTGCAACAGCCATTTATGCCTCCATTAAATTAGCGAAAAGAGGCAAGTCATACTTATCTATTTGATCTTGAATCATTTGTTCTTCTTCATGAGGGCAATATCCACTGTATTCCTTTGCACAATTACAATTGAAACAAAGTACTTGGAATCCTTCTGGATAATTATTATCTTCAATCCATTTATAAAGATTTTGTGGTGTACGTCCTATTTCCCTTCGATGGGCAGCGCCATCATTGTTAATATGGTCTATAGTAAGGAATTCTATTCTATGCTCACCGCAACATTTACAAGTAAGAGTATTATTTGAATAATGAAGCATAATTCTACGTTTCTTCCTGTCTCGTTCACGCTTTCGTGATTTATAATCATTTGATCTATTAGAATCATATTTAATTTTCATACATGTCTTACAATACCAACTATATCCCCTAACTTTAATACTTAAATTCTTGTGAAATTCAGTTTCAGACTTAGTTTCACCACAACTTGAACAAATCAGCATACAAAATTACCTATAAAATATAAGATTGAGTTAAGACAATTTTACACAGAGTTTTACGATTGTGTCAATGTGACCGTCACATTCACATTTTGTTACTCTATGATTGTAAATCATAGGAATAGGACATTTCTGCCTATTTCTATATGTCGCCATATAGATCGGACTGTAACTTCATCCTATTTCTAGGAGTTGGGCATCCAGTCTCTGAGGGTTCTTTGATTTTAAATCAAAGTCTTCCCTGCTGATTGTCCGCACTACTCTGATTTTCACTCAAATTGAGTACAGGTAGATACTCGGATATTCCAGCATATGGCCCAATTGCAACTAAGCATTACTGCTTAGAGACCCCGAATCAAGGTATCACCAGAAGCTACTGACCGACTAGCAGCAAAATCACCTGCTCCGTACAAAGTACCAGTAGTTCCACCCTTAGTATTATCATCAGCCAAGAATGCACCAACAACTGTAGCAGTAGCATTAATATTAAATACTGCCTTAGCAGCTGCATTATCAACACTACCCCCAGAAATAGTACCAGGAGTAAAAGCAGGTCTGGTAGAGTTACTATAAGGAGTAATCTCAGACCAACCACTATGGCTAGCCATAGTATCACCTGCCACAACCGAACCGGCACCCTTAAGACCAACATACCAAGCTGGAGTAGTAAGACCAGTCTTGAACGTAGCATCAAGGACTTTATTAAGTCCAGCAGTCACAACAAGATTATGGAACTTATCGCGCCACTTTAACTTCGGAGTCTTGCGTTTAAAAAGCTTAGTACCAATTAAAGGGATTCGGTACCAATTTTCAAAGCACTCCAAAGTATATACATTATGGGACATTGGTCCCATAGAAAGTTCTGTATTCATTAAGTCACCTTAATTCCTTCAAATTCTAGGGTTACTTCTATTCTTTCATGAGCCTCCATTGCTCTACTCCGATAAATAAATTCCAAAGGATTGTTAGCCACTTTCACTTTCCAATTTTCAGCTTTCCAATTGAGCATATCTATTAAAGCTGCCCAATTGTTAGTTAAAAATACCCTTAATTCTTTTGCTTTCAAATAATCTATAGTAAAATCATATTTTAATCTATATATTTCATTATCTCTTACATGTACGTACAAATTATTTACTATAGATCTTTTAAAAACAATTGTTCCTGATAATTTTTGAGTATCAGCTAACTTTGGTCTAGGTAGAATAATTAAAGCATTATTAGTTCTAAGTTGTACTAATCTTTTTGGTACAACTCCAATTGCCCCAGGAATATCTATCTCAAGACCAGGGATAGCTGTAAAAGATCTATAATAACCATTTTTAATTTCTAGAAGATTATTAGCTTCTCTTTGATAAATCACATTATATTCTGCCGTTTGATCTAAAACCAATTCATCTTCTGCTAATCTATTCCTTACTCTCATTATATCTAATAAATCTACTAATACTAAATCATCTGAACCTGATCTTTTATCACCTCTTGTGGCAATACTTGATAGTACTAAAGCATTATCAGTTGTCTTAAAAGCTAATCTAGCTTTTGTTACAGTATGATTAAAATTGGTTGTATTTATTGGAAACAAATTAGACAAACTTCCTGATGCCTTAATTGCATTTTGAGTAAATGATAATGTATTAGATGCTGGAGTAATCTTTGATTTCAAAACACTTACTATATGTGAAAATACTATAGTATTTTTTGCAGGTCTATAAGTAAATGTAGCAATCTGACTTAAATTTAATGTATGTAATACATTTCTTCCATAAATCCTTACAAAAGTTGCTTCTGTTATAAAGACAAGTTCTTGTTCAGGGTGCTGAGCAAAAACTCCTGCTACTTCTGCTGTCTGTTCAAAAATAATACCATTTTGAGCATGTGTAGTATCATCTTCAGCAACAAATATTAAGCCTTTAAAACCTAATGAGAAATTTGATAAATAACTCTCAGGTGTACCCAATTGTGCAGTAAAAAATCTTTGATATTTTGGTCTCATAAACGCTAGACTTGAAAAAGTCAGCGTTGGACCAAATATAATTTCCAAATTTAATTGGAATTGATTGGTCGAGTTAAAAGAAATACTTTCGTCGTATATCATTTTTAACCCGCAATCTTAACGCCTTCAAATTCTAATAATACTTCAACCCTCTCTCCTCTTGACTTGAAGACTAAGTCAAAAGCGGTATTTATAAGCTTAACTAACCAAATTTCACCCTTCCAATTAATCATTTTTATCAATATTGTCATATTATTTGCTAAAAATACCTTTAATTCTTTACTCTTTTTTCTATCAAGAATGAATGTATACTTCAATTTTTGAAGATCAGTTTGTCTAGCATAGGTATAAAGATCATTTACAACTGATTTCTTCTGTAATAATTGAGTACCACTCAAATTTTGAGTATCATTAAGTAATGGACAAGGCAGAATGATTATAGAATTATCAACTTGTAGAGTTACAATACATTTTTTAGGTAATTTTACAACTGTTACATCTGGTATAGCTATTACTTCATTATCAATTGGTATAAGTTGATAAAAAGTGGTCTGGAATTCAAGAATATTATCTGCTTCTACTTTAAATACGAAATTCTGATTTAATATCGAAACTAATTCAAGCTCATTTTCGGTTTCCCTATACATTATTTTATCATATTCAGCTTCCGTATTAGTATTTTGAGTTGCTATTGCATCATGACTTAATAAATTTTCGGGTATATGATGATATATTGCATTAAAATATAATATATTACTTGCAAAAACTTCAATTACTCTAATAGCTTGATGAGTAAAAATTAAATCATTTTCTATTTCTACAACATATACCTTACCTGCTATTACTGTATTTGTAAAATTTATTATGGTTTCTAGAGAACGTATAATTAATCGTTGTCGAGTATGGCTTTGAGTAAGAAGTAATGTCTGTGCAAGAGATCTTAATATTACTTGACCAGGGAAAAATTGTAAATTCGGAGTAGCATTTAATGTTAAAGTATTATTAAATGTAGTTAATAAATCAAAAGTTATATTTGGTGTGGCATTAAATATTATTTCAAATTCTATAATAAAACCAGCAGCGAAATTAGCAAAAGATGTTACTGAAAATAGTAATGTAGTGTCTATTACATTATTAGGAATAAGTATAAATCCAGCTGTACTTGAAAATATTATAGAAGGTTCAAACGTATTTTCAGAAGAAACAAAAGTAATGGTTGCAAAAGCATTTAATGTTACTTCAGGTCCAAATACTACATCTAATACTGTATCAAATGAAGATAGTGTTTCAGAACTAGAAATTGCATCGAAACTATTTAATGGATCAGGTATTGATGTATAATTTTTAAATACTATTGAATCAAATAATGCAAAACCACCTATTGTGGTAAAACCAGCTGTTGATGAAAAAATAACTGAAACATCTACAACATTATTAGCTGTAAATATCTCTGGAAAAGTCACAGATTCATTGCAAGTTGATATTGCATCAAAACTTGGCAATGGTTCTGGTATTTTCTTAATGTCACCATTAAGAACACAGAACTGAATAAATATCTCAAATGTTCCATCTACTACAAAAGTTACATCTGCATCTACTATTAATGTTAGTACAGGATTAAAAGATACTTGGCAATCTGTACTATAACCTGATAATTGATTATGTTCATGACTACTTGATATAGCATCAAAACCAAGTAAAGGTTCTGATATATGACTAAAATTCGATAAAACTAAAAGTACAAATAAGCCTCTTTGACCATCAAAAATTACTTCAGCATCAGCTATAAAAGTTAAAGAAGCTTCTTTAACTACACCAGCTTGGAATATTATCCCCTGACCTACAGCAAAAAGAATATCACTAATTGGATCAGTGATAATATTTGCTATAGCTACAAAAGTTATTGATGGTTCATACGTATTACCTGTAGAAGTAAATATAACATTAGCATTAGCTGCTAAAGTTAAAGTAGCATTAAAAGTAATTGTCCCTTCATTAAATGTAACATTTGCAATTGAAGTAAATGATACTGAAGGGTCAAAATTAATCATTATAGCTCTAGTAAATCCTGCAATAGAGCTAAAACTGACAGATTCATCAAAAGAAGCAGCCCCTGAAGTAGAACGAAGAACTTCTACTATTATTTGTGTTGTTCTTATTTTATCGCTTGTTCTACGTAAAATCTCAACAACACTTTGAGTTATTCGAGCCTTAGGAGTTAATTTCTCCAAAGTCTCTATAACTATTTGAGTTACACGACTTTTTGGAGTCAGTTGCTCCAAGGACTCCACAACTATTTGTGTAACTCGTCCTGCCATGATTTCACATCATTTAAGAGAATTAAGCAGTTAACTTATAACCATATTCTGCACCATTGATGTTTGTTACCCCCCATGCTGCACTGGTGCTGGGATCTTGTTCATATATTTGCAAGAAATCAATATAACTATTTTGCGATAGACTAAAATTATTAGAATTTAGATAATCTGTACTACTAATTCTAATTAAATTCGCAAATGTTCTTGCACCAGCTTCCGTCTTTTCAGCAGTAGTATTTATTTGAATACCAGCAATACTTGTAGGCGTAGAACTGAGATTTCCAAAATTATAAGTATCAATATTATTTACAGTAGATGTTTCAACATAATCAGTATCACCATTCTGATTAGTTTCATCAACAAGTAAATAATTATTTATCTGGTTTCCATCCGAACCATCCCATTGACTATAATTTCCATCAGCATTTGGAAATAGAGTTTCCACTCTAGAATCACCGAGAATATCATTATTAACCGAACCAGTACCATCTAGAACATAAATATCATCATAATAAATATTCATAATAGTACTAGCATTAGTATTAAATGATAAATTACTAGCAAATGCATTACTCCCAGCTTTAAGATCTTGAGCAGCATCTACATTAATCCAATTAACTCCGTTAACATTAACTTTACAAGTATTAGCTGAAATAGAATCAGCAATTGTAACTTTCCATTCGATATAATACCAAGTATTTGTCAGAAGAGAAAAACTAGATTTCCCTGAAGCATTCAATGCAGTAGTAGTGCCCCTTACAACTTCCAAAGTACCATCAGTATTAACTCTTAAAGCACATTGAGTAGTACCAGCATCAATAAGTTCTATTAATCTAATTTGATTTAAAGCTGACAATTGATAACCGAACCCAATAATCCATGTTGCTTGATTATCTAAAGTTTTTGCAAAATTCCTATTTGCATTGTCTGCTTTCAAAGAATTACCATTCCTAGCTACAGCTGTTTGTATAGCTAAGGAAGCATTAAATGTATTCCATTTTATGCCACCATTGGCAACACTTGTATAATGATCAAAACCGTCCATAAATCTAAGAGCCATTAATCTTCCTCCCAACTTCTAATTATTGTCTGAGCTGGATTCGCATTAATTGTATCATTTCTAATTAAGAAACCAATATGCGTAGGTCCAGATATACCTGTTCCTGTATTCCTTGGATGGGACAAATATGGAATCCAATTGATCCCATCTACTGAAAAACTCCAAATTCTAGTACCTGTAGGAGGTTGAAAGACTCTCAAAAATTTAGGATTTTCTGGAAAATTACCACTAGTAAATGCTCTATAATCAATAGCACCATAATTAAATGATGCTCCAGTGAAATTGCTAATAGCAAAAAATCTATTAGTACCATTAGCTTGCCAACCAAAACATATAGCACTATTGCCCCCACGCATACACAAGCCTTGCATAACAAAACCAGGACTTACAGGTATATGCTGACAACTAAATTGTACCGTTAATGTAAAAGGTTCAGTTGGTAATGCTTTAGCAAATATACTTGTATTATTGTTTGCTGGACTATTAAATAAAATCGAATGACCTTGTTGAGTAAAAGTGGCGCCACCGCCACCATTAAATATTTGAGTAAAATCAGTAGCTTGTACTGCTGTTAATCTGAAATTATACAATCCAAATGGATTCCAATTAACTCCATCATCAACAGCAGATACACCTGAGTCATTATCTCCTAAATAAAGACGACCAGCTAGTCCAGGATTCCCACGAAGAGAAAACTGGCCTAACTGAATCGTATTGGCTCTGAATGCTGCTAATGCTTCTTTACTAAGTATCGCTACAACATCTGCACCAGAGAAATGATTAGTGGCAGCAGTACCTTCAGCTCCCCGAGTAACTGTAAAAGTATTACCTGAAACCCCAATTACTTTCATGATTTCAGAATCAATTATAATTCTAAAATCACCAGAATCAGGGAAAGTAATTGCAGAAACAACTACTAAAGTGCTTTGAGATCCATTAATATCACTAGCCAAGATAGATGCAGCAGAATTAGCAAAGCGTTCAATAGCCATAATAATTACACTTCCTTGCCTTGACCTCTGGTTCTATCTTGCACGTCACCCCTCTTCGTGTTATCCCGACTTTCAGTTTTCTCTTGACGTGCTTGTTCACCTGGATTGTCTGATTTATCTTTAAGCCCCCTGGCTCCTGGGTTTGGTACATTTGACCCAATTCCTTCAGATTGAGATATAGCTATGCGCTCAAGACGCTTAGCATGCTCATCAGCAGCCTTTTCTACTTCTCCTTCAGGATATCCTTTAGCTTTAGAAGCCGTTTCATTACTAATTAATCCCCTTTCAAGATCTTTATCCAATACATCTGGTTCAATTACAACAAATGGAGCAGAATCAATTTGTCTATAAATCTTTTCCATTTCGTCATAAGACAATTGAGCACCTAACATAATATCTGCCAATCGCTTAGCCATTCTCTTTTGATACTCGACAGATGCTACTTTTGGAATAAGGGCAGCAATTTCTATTGCTTCTTTACGTCTATCGGCATCTGGTCTTAAATCATATTTTTCTGGGTATTTAATAGTTGGAAATTCTTTAACACCTTCATATAAGCACCAGAATTCTGCTATTCTACGTTCTGCTTTTTCTAATTCAAGAGCGAGAGCACTTAATCCTGATTCTAAACCATGCTCATCAATTCCTTTAGCTTCAGCAGATGTTAGACTTGCTTCCAAATTTGTTAATCCAAGATTAACAAGCAATCTGATAGTTTCTTTAATCTGCTGCTGCTTTTCCATTGAGACTTTAATATTATCAGAAGGAGGACTGATATATCCAGGTCTCTCTGTACCAGCAGGATATTGTCTACCTGTACCCATCCCTAAATTAACAGTTCTGGTTGAACCATCAGTAGACTTCTCTCCTTCAGTAGTAGGTGATCTTAGATGCTCTGAAAAAGCTCTTGGACTATATTGTTCAGTATACGTAGGGAAATTATGTTCTAAAAAGAATTTTTTATCACTTGATTCCATATTCAAAAGTGTTATCTGATAATTTGCAATTTCAGTTAGCAGACTTTCTTTAATATCAAGAACATGAAACGGTATCTTATCAAGTCCTAATAATATTGGCTCTGACTCAGGGGCATATCTTATAGCTTGTGCTTGTGTATTGTAATATTGATTATAAAATTGTGCCCATACCTGTCCTTCAGAAATCCAATAATGTCTGTATCGGTCTTTTTGTCCTCCTGGAAGACCAGTCTTCTTATCATATGCAAATACATAATCTCTCAAAAGAATATTACTAAATTCTCCTTTATTTTGATCTGCATACGACCAAGACTTTATATCCTCCGTTTCATACAAATACATGTATGGTCTAACTGTTCTGGCAGCATATAATGTATTATTAGGTAAAGGAGGCTTATCAACATAAATACCTACTCTCCCCATAAAAAGTAATTCAAGAAGGATTAATTCCCCCATGAAATAATTCATACTACTACCTTTAAAATCTACATCCTTTTCTACAGCAAGCTGATAAGAATCTGGACCACCTGTTCTTACAACATCTATAAGACGTTGGAAAATTGAGTTTTTAATCTCAATTAAAGCCATCTTTGCAAATGCTGGATTTGGTGAACCACTCTTACGTTTTTCAAAATCAGATTCCATTTCTTTTGGCAATTGCTCTAAATATTGATTAATAAATCTTTGGCCACCTTGTTTTATAGTTCTCCATTTGAACCATTCCAAAATATTTTCTGTATAGTGTGGGTGACATACCCTTTCTATCATGAAATCATTTTCCATTGGTATGTCACCTTACATTTATTGATTTAGGGGCACCTAGTCCAATTGCAAACGGTAAAGCAATTTCTGAGTACGTGCTCGCGTGAGCATAATGATCCGGCGTATTATCAGCTTTCCTATAAATTGCTATAGGATTACCATCTTTATCAAGTTCAGTCAAACGTACCAAAGCTTTTAGATTTATTCTATATTCCTCAGATAAATCCATAGGAATTAGAATTGCTTTTCGTCGATACCGACCTAATCTAAGATCAAGCCATGATGTACGATCGACATTTATTGTATGTTCATCCATATAATCTTCTGACTTATCTTTCATTGCGTGCATTTGCTTGCCCGATATTCCTCTAGCATAAAAACATAATTTTACAAAACCTGGAAATCGACAAGCAAAATCATATGCAGGGCGTCTTTCTGGTTGAACATCCATTACACAAAAATTCACTTTCCACTCGAACATCAAACGATCCAATTCATCGAAAGTCTTTACTTTAGTAAAGAAAAGACATTTAGGAGTGGCTTCGATATTACAATCACTGGAATAACGAGTTTCTGGTAATGTCCAACGATCAATCTGGACATGTAACCATTTCCCAACATCTACTCCCATTGTAATTAAACCATGAGGCTTAATCTTACCATTCCTATAAGGATTGATATTTCTACACTCATCTAAATGAGTATCGTCAATTGCTGCACCTTCTGGGACATGCGGCAATCCCAAAGAACTATTCCAGAATTCTTGCTCATCTGCTGGATTAGTTAATGACTTTAGATATTTGGACCCAAGTTCTACGGGGTTTCCAGCCAATGCAGAAGAATATAATTGATTAACATGAAAACCTCGTATAGATCGTTGCTTGTGTGTTGGGACAAATCTCCCGGTTGAGAGGAAGGTATGTTTGTATTTATAATCATCTTTATCGCACAATTTATTTTTACATTCTTTACATTGAATATAAGAATTTTCCAAATTAATATCAGTTAACGATTCACCAGTAACTACCAAACAATCAGGAAATACAAATTCAGTTGATTTATTACACTTTGGGCACTTGAACATGAAATGTTCTTGAGTCGAAATATTATAATAAAGATTAATCCCATGATCGAAAATCGTTGGAGTAGATAATAATAAATTCTGTCTTTGTACTTGCCCAGCTGTACGTTCAAGAGCAAGTGTAACATTCTTTTGTAACATTTCATCCACTTCGTCTAGGATTAATAATCCTACCGGAATAGATTTCAATGAAGATCGTGATTTAGAACCACGAATATATAAGTTATTAGTCCCAGCTCTTTTGTGACCAATATTTTTGACATCTGAAAAAAGCTTTGATAGATGCAAAGACATTTCAAGTGCAGGATCAAATCGAGCAGCACTAAAGTCTGTTGCATCTGGAGTTTTTGCAGGAAGAACATATAAAACAGATATACCCTTAACATCAATAGCATGAAAAGCTGTATTAAGTGCCCATTCTGTATAGCCCATCTGGGCTGCTTTTTGTCCAACATTCATATCAGTATTAGAATCATGCATTTCCTTTAACCAAGGATGGTACTTAAAAGTCCAAGGTCCAGGAAATGGCGAACCCATAACTCTATACATACTTGCCCATCTTGAACAAGATGTGACACTTTTACGCTTTAAACCAGATGCTACTCTCTCTGCAATAAGTTGTTGTATAACATGCATAAAGGAGTCCTGGGTCTTTACAACCCAGGACCCTCCCACCCCACCAGGCGTTATGGGGTAATGATAAACCGTTGACGAACCACAAAACCACAAGTCGATTGAGGTTGAACAAATTGTTGTACCGGTTGAACAAACTGTTGTACTGGTTGAACAAACTGTTGTACTGGTTGAACAAACTGTTGTACCGGAATCGGAGCAACAAATTGTTGCGGAGCAATAAATATAGGAGCAATAAATCGTTGTCGGAAAACAACTGGTGCTCTTACAGCAACAACTGGTGCCCTTACAGCAACAACTGGTGCCCTTGCTTGACTAAATGGAGTAATTACTCCCAAAGCCAAGATTGCTAAGAAAAGATTACGAATCATTTGCTTCCTCCTACCCAAGCGTCCAGTAATGGCATGAACTTGTCTTCCAATGGTGGCCCTGCTTTTGGCATCTTACCTGTATTGACAAGATGATATACTTCAAGTACTTTGTATTTTGGTAAATCCAAAATTTTATCATCTTGAGATAAGAAAGCAGTTCTCGTCTTACCATCATGGCATTTAGCACAATTATTCTTTAGTGCTGATGCTAAATCAGAATTTTGATAAGAACTAATTCCTATTGGTAAAATATTACCATTAGGGACCCCATTAGGAATAGTAGAAATATTATTATTACTATTATCCGAAGTGGTAGGTCTTTGTGTTCCATTTTGATGCTTCATCTGTAATTGTAAAAATCTACCAACAATTGCATCTGCAAGCAATGATTGTTGATAATAAGAATCAATTGAATAATAATGATTCCTTTGAACTTCTACAACAGGTACTACTGCTTTAACAGGAGCAACACAATTGATTGCTCTTACTCTATGGCAATTATCTGCAAGAGCAATAGAAGTTGTTAAGCTCACAACTATAACAGATAAGACTCTTTTCATGATTAATCATTTCCTAT
>Ga0187892_10003974_pt1 | contig 25799 bp, 29 predicted proteins | sample MA1701073metaG_FD_139345 | JGI IMG/M metagenome (GOLD analysis project Ga0187892, IMG submission 139345) | Bio-ooze microbial communities from a basaltic lava cave in the Kipuka Kanohina Cave System on the Island of Hawaii, USA - MA170107-3 metaG ... | reverse complement strand
TCGCTTACCCGCCCGCGGATCAGCGTGACGGTGGTGGTGAAGGGATCGGCGACGGTCGGGAAGTAGGTGTAGTTCCTGGTCGAGAGCGCGTCCCGGGTGAGCAGGTCGGGCGAGCCGGCGACCGTGATCAGCTCGCCCTCGCTCATGCCGCGCCGGATCGAGAGGTACTTGCGGAAGTCCAGGCCGCGCGGGGGCGGCGGCGTCGCGGCGGCGCGCTCGGCGGCGAGCCGCACCTCGAGCTCCTCGCGGCGCGCGAGCCGCTGCTCCATGCGCTCGCCCTGGCAGCGCAAGGTGTAGCACTCTGCGCTTTCGGGCGAGACCGCGCCGGTCTTGGCGTAGGGGTCGACCACCGTGGCCTGCACGCCGGCGGGGGGCGTCCAGTTGGAGTAGTGCACCCTGCCCTTCTCGTCTACCCAGCGATAGATCTGGGCGGACGCCGTGGAGGAGACGAGCAGCAGGGCAAGGAGGAGGATTCGCATAGCGGCGACGTTACTCCCGCGCCTCTGCCGCGGAGGTGCGATTTGGTAACCATTTGTTTCAGTCGTAGCGGCCGAGCCGCAGCATCGTGTTGCCGGGCTTCACGTGCGCGGTGGAAGGCATCACCAGCACGCAGTCGTCGTAGGGCGTGCGCCAGGTCTTGTCGCCGTCGGTTGCGAGCAGCGTCCCGGCTTGCTTGATGACTTCGAGGCCCTGCCACGGCTTTGCGAAGCGGAACTCCGTGCTGCGGGCGACGACGGGCTCGGTCACGCGCACCACCCGCTGTTTGGCGGGAGGCTTTGACCGAAGACGAGGGTTGACGAACGAATCGTCCGCGACACCCGTCACCCGTAAAAAACGCAAGGTGGTATCGATCGCCACGTCGACCGAGCTCTTCTCCCAGTGCTGGCCGGCCTCGATGAGGAGCGCATTCCTGGGGCTCGCCGGGTCGCCGAAGCCGCCGCGGTCGCGCATGCGCAGCCCCGCCGGATGCCCGGTATCGATCAGCAGGTCCGCCGGCACGCCGACGCGCCGGGCGAACTCGGCGCCCTTGTCGAGCATGCCGCAGACCATGATCGGGCGGCAGGGCTCGGTCATGGTGTGCAGGTCGAGAAGGTAGTCGGCGGCATCGACGAACGGCCGCAGCTCGCGCGCCCGCCTGAGCTCGGCCGAATCGCGCGGCCCGCCCGGCACCGCGTCCGCCCACACCCGGTTGTAGTCCTCGTCGATGTAGCGCGAGCGGTCGGGGTCGGCGAAGTCGAAGCGCGCGAACGCCGCGACGTTGGCGAACGCAAGAGTTAACGCGCCTTTGACGGGTGAAACCTTCTCCCGGAAAAGAAAGTCCAATGCAATCGCGCCCGAGAACTCGTTGCCGTGCGTGAGCGCCTGCACCATGACGGTCGGCCCGGACCTGCCCGAATCGAGCGCGTGCACGTAGTCGACGCCGGTATTGCCGCTCCGGTACGCCGCGATGTCCGGCGGGGAGATTTCAATCCGATATTTCATCCACCACCGTGCGCAGCAGCTCTCCCAGGTCCTTTTGCAGGCGGCTGAATCCCTCGGTCCTCGCGAGGGTCTTCTCGTTCATGTACAGGCGCTTGTTGATCTCGATCTGCAGGCTGTGGCGCCCCGCCCCGGGATTGGAGTAGGCGCGCACCAGCTCGACGCCCTTGTACGGGTCGTTCACCTTGACCTGGTAGCCCATCCCGGTGAGCGCGCTGCGCACGACCTCGGTAAAGCGCGGCTCGCAGGTCGTGCCGTCACGGTCGCCGAGCACGAAGTCGGGCCGCACGGCTCCCTCGCCGTCGTCGCTCTGCTTCCCGGCCACGCTGTGCATCGAGTGGCAGTTGATGTGATAGACCTTCCCGAAACGGCGATAGGCGGCGTCGAGCTGGCTTCTTAGTTTTTCATGGTAAGGCCTGTGGCAGCGCTCGATGCGGGCGCGCACCGCCTCGGGCTTGAGCCTGCGCGCGTAAATCGGCCGGCCGTCGTCGAGCGTGCGCCAGATGAGTGACTTGCCGATGCGCGCCTTGCCGCTCGGCCGGTATTCCCACGGCCAGGAGCCCTCGATCAGATCGAGATCGATGTCGCCGGCGTGGCGGTTCGGGTCGAGGTAGGTGCGCGGAAAGCGGGCGGCGAGGAGCGGCGTGCCGAGCTCGTGCGCCGCGGCGTAGAGCTCGTCGACATAGCAGTCCTCCGAATCGCGCAGCTCGGCTTCGCTCACGATCGCGTCGAAGTCCGCCGGAAAATCGTGGCCCGAATGCGGCGAGTCGAGGACCAGCGGCACCGCGGGATTCATCGCGGTAGGATACTTGAATGGAAGCGTATTACGCCCGGCGCGCGGCGGAGTACGAGCAGATCTACCATAAGCCCGAACGCCAGGCGGATCTCGCCCGCCTGCGCGAGGACGTTCCGGCGCTGTTCGAAGGCGAGCGCGTGCTCGAGATCGCCTGCGGCACCGGCTACTGGACGCCGCTGATCGCCGAGCGGGCGCATTCGGTGCTCGCGCTCGACTACGCCGAGGAAACGCTCGAAATCGCCCGCAGCAAACCCAATCCCAGGAATAACGTGCGCTTCGAGCGTGGCGACGCCTACGCCCTGCCCGCCTGGCCGGAGAAGTTTTCCGCCTGCTACGCCGGCTTCTGGTGGTCGCACATCCCGCTGGCGAGAATCGATGCCTTTCTTGAGGGGCTGCACGCCCGCCTGGAGCCCGGCGCCCGGGTCGCGTTCATGGACAACCGTTACGTCGAGGGGAGCAGCACGCCGATCTCGCGGCGCGACGCGGAAGGCAACACCTACCAGGCGCGCCGCCTCGCCGACGGCTCGAGCCACGAGGTGCTGAAGAACTTTCCGGAACCGGAAAGCATGCAAGCGCTTCTCGGCCGCCACGGTACCTGCGTGCGCTTCGTCAACTACCAGTATTACTGGCTCGCGACCTATCGCATAATGGCCGTATCGCCTCGGGAGGAGTCATGAGACTTGCCAATAGCGTCATCGGAGCCGTTTTCTGCGTCGTCCTGTCTGCAACACCTGTTGTGGCCCAGGACCTGCGCATCGGCCTCGCCGCCGAGCCGACCGCGATGGACCCGCACTACCACAACCTGTCGCCCAACAACTCGCTGCTCTCGCACATCTTCGAGAGCCTGGTCGACCAGGACGAGCGCCAGCGCCTGACCCCGGGCCTCGCCGAGTCGTGGAAGGCGATCGACGCCACGACCTGGGAGTTCAAGCTGCGGCGCAACGTCCGGTTCCACGACGGCACGCCGTTCACCGCCGACGACGTCATCTTCAGCTTCGAGCGCGCGCCCAACGTAGAGGGCAGCCCGTCGAGCTTCGGCATCTACGCGCGCGGCAAGAAGTTCATCAAGGTCGACGACCACACGGTGCACGTCAAGACCGACGCGCCCTACCCCCTGATGCCGAACGACGTGTCGCAGGTCTTCGTCGTGTCGCGCAAGCACGGCCAGGGCGCGAAGACCCCCGACTACAACTCCGGCAAGGCGGCGATCGGCACCGGCGCGTACCGCTTCGGCGAGTACACGCCCGGCAACCGCATCGTCATGCAGCGCTACGAGCAGTACTGGGGGCAGAAGCCCGTCTGGCAGCGCGTGATTTTCCGCGGCATCAAGTCGGACCCTTCGCGCGTCGCGGCGCTGCTCGCCGGCGACGTGGACCTCATCGACCAGGTGCCCTCGACCGACATGGAGCGCCTGAAGAAGGACCAGAAGGTGAGGATCGCGCAGGTGGTCTCCAACCGCATCATCTACCTGCACCTCGACCATTTCCGCGACGACTCGCCGTTCGTGCGCGCGAAGGACGGCGGCCCGATCAAGAATCCGCTGCGCGACGTTCGAGTGCGCACCGCGCTCTCGAAGGCGATCGACCGCGACGCGATCGTCAGCCGCGTGATGGAAGGCGAGGCGATCAAGGCCGGCCAGCTCCTGCCCGAGGGCTTCTTCGGCGTGAGCAAGAAGCTCCAGGCGGTGGCTTACGACCCCAACGGCGCGAAGAAGCTGCTCGCCGAGGCCGGGCTGCCGAACGGCTTTCGCCTCACCATCCACTCGCCGAACGACCGCTACCCGAACGACGCAAAGATCGCCGAGGCGGTCGGGCAGATGCTGTCGCGCATCGGCATCGACACGCAGGTGGTGACGATGACGCAGGGCGTGTTCTTCCGCGAGGCCTCGACCGGGTCGCCCGACAAGGGGCCGAAGTTCAGCTTCATCCTGGTCGGCTGGGGCTCGGGCACCGGCGAGGCGTCCTCGCCGCTCAAGTCGCTGCTCGCCACCTTCGACCGCGACAAGGGCATGGGCGCGTCGAACCGCGGCCGCTACTCGAACCCGCAGGTCGACAAGCTGATCAACGACGCGCTCGCCACGGTCGACGACGCGAAGCGCGCCGACCTGCTCGCGCGCGCCACCGAGGTGGCGATCGACGACGTCGGCATCATCCCGCTGCACTACCAGGTGAACACCTGGGCGATGCGCCGGGGCTTCAGCTACCAGCCGCGCACCGACGAATACACCCTCGCCGGAGGCATCGGGAAGGCGAACTGATGGTTTTCGTCATCAGGCGGGTGCTCCAGAGCCTGGTCGTGGTTCTGGTGATGTCGCTTGTCGTGTTCGTGGGGGTGCACGTGGTCGGCGACCCCGTGCACATCCTGATCTCGGACGACATGACGCAGGAGGACATCGAGCGCTTCATCCAGCGGCTCGGGCTCGACCGGCCGCTGGTCGAGCAGTACTTCCACTTCCTCGCCAACGCCGCGCGCGGCGACCTCGGCAACTCGTTCGTCTACGGCGAGCCGGCGCTGAAGCTGATCCTGCAGCGCATGCCGGCGACGCTCGAGCTCGCCCTCGCCGCGTTCCTGCTGGCGGTGATCGTCGGCATCCCGCTCGGCATGTACGCCGGGCTGCGGCCCGAGTCGCCGGCGAGCCGCGCCATCATGGCGGGGTCAATCCTCGGCTTCTCGCTGCCGACCTTCTGGGTCGGGCTGATGCTCATCATGGTCTTCGCAGTCATGCTCGGCTGGCTGCCCTCGACCGGGCGCGGCGACTTCATGACCTGGGACGGCCTGCGGCACCTGGCGCTGCCGGCGATCAACCTGGCGCTCTTCAAGATGGCGCTGGTGACGCGGCTGGCGCGCGCGGGGACGCGCGAGGCGGCGCTGCAGGACTACGTGAAGTTCGCGCGCGCGAAGGGCCTCTCGCCCGCGCGCGTGGTGCTGGTGCACGTGCTGAAGAACATCCTGGTCCCGGTAGTAACCGTGCTCGGCCTCGAGCTCGGCGGGCTGATCGCCTTCTCCGTCGTCACGGAGACCGTGTTCGCCTGGCCCGGGATGGGCAAGCTCCTGATCGACTCGATCCAGCGCCTCGACCGGCCGGTGATCGTCGCTTACCTGGTGATCACGGTGCTGATGTTCGTGGTCATCAACCTCATCGTGGACATCCTCTACTCCATGCTGGATCCCCGCGTGAGGCTGAAGGAAGCCAAGGCATGAGCGCGCGCGTCGAGTCGCTGCCGCCCGCCCTGCCCGCGCCGGAAACGCCATTCCGGCGGCTGGTTTCGGAATTTTTCGCGAGCCCGGTGGCCACCGGCTCTTTCGTGCTGCTCCTGACCATCGCTTTCATGGCGCTGTTCGCGCCGCTGCTCGCCCCGCAGAATCCCTACGACCTGGCGAAGGTGACGGTGATGGACGCGCGCCTCGCGCCCGGCGAGCGCGGCACGGCGGGGTTCGTCATGTGGCTCGGCGCCGACGGCGCGGGGCGCGACATGTGGAGCGCGATCCTGTACGGCCTGCGCATCAGCCTCGGCGTGGGCGTCGCCTCCGGCGCCATCGCACTCGTCATCGGCACCGCGATCGGGCTCGCCGCGGCCTACCGCGGCGGCTGGCTCGACGCGCTGATCATGCGCCTGGTCGACCTGCAGCTCTCGTTTCCCGCGATCCTGGTCGCGCTCATTCTTGTAGCGATCCTCGGCCGCGGCGCCGACAAGGTGATGATCGCGCTGATCCTGGTGCAGTGGGCCTACTACGCGCGCACGGTGCGCGGCTCGGCGCTGGTGGAGCGGCGCAAGGAGTACATCGAGGCGGCGCACTGCCTCGCGCTGCCGCCGCGGCGCATCGTGTTCCGGCACCTCCTGCCCAACTGCCTCGCGCCGATGATCGTGGTCGGCACGCTGCAGACCGCGCACGCGATCTCACTCGAGGCGACGCTGTCGTTCCTCGGCGTGGGCCTGCCGCTCACCGAGCCGTCGCTCGGGCTGCTGATCGCCAACGGCTTCGAGTACATGCTGTCGGGCAAGTACTGGATCAGCTTCTACCCCGGCATCGCGCTGCTCGCGACCATCATGAGCATCAACCTCGTCGGCGACCGCCTGCGCGACGTGCTGAATCCCCGCCTTGAACGGTAATACTCTAGAAGTCCAAGACCTCAAGACCCACTTTTTCACGCGCGCCGGGATCGTGCGCGCGGTCGACGGCGTGAGCTTCGCGGTGCGCCAGGGCGAAGTGCTCGGCCTGGTGGGCGAATCGGGCTGCGGCAAGACGGTCACCGGGTTCTCGATCCTGGGGCTGGTCGATGCGCCGGGGCGCATCGTCAGCGGCCGGATATTGTTTGAAGGCAAGGATCTGGTTCCTTGCAGCGACGAGGAGCTACGGCGCATCCGCGGCGCGCGCATCGCGATGGTGTTCCAGGACCCGATGATGACGCTCAACCCGGTGCTGCGCATCGACACGCAGATGGTGGAAGCCGTGCGCGCGCACCAGGATATCGACAAGAGAAAGGCTCTCCGGGTAGCCCGCGAGGCGCTTGAAAGGGTCGGCATCCCATCGCCTGACTCGCGGCTGCGCTCCTACCCGCACCAGTTCAGCGGCGGGATGCGCCAGCGCGTCGCGATCGCGATCGCGCTCCTCAACCGGCCGAGGCTGATCATCGCCGACGAGCCGACGACTGCGCTGGACGTCACGATCCAGGCGCAGATCCTGTACGAGGCGCAGAAGCTGTGCCGCGAGTCGGGCACGGCGCTGATCTGGATCACGCACGACCTCTCGGTGGTCGCGGGGCTCGCCGACCGCATCTGCGTGATGTACGCCGGGCGCATCGTCGAGAGCGGCACGGTGGACGAGGTGCTGGACGCGCCGCTGCACCCCTACACCCACGGCCTGATCGGCTCGGTGCCGAGCCGCAACCGGCGCGGCACGCCGCTCGCCCAGATCCCGGGCATGACCCCGGCGCTCGTCAACCTGCCGCCGGGCTGCGCCTTCCGCGAGCGCTGTCCGCGCGCAGCACCGGCATGTTCAAGCGAACCCCCGTTGGAACCCAAAGGCGCCAACGCTCGCCTCGTCCGTTGCTTCTACCCGATGCACCCATGAGCGAGCCCCTGGTCGACCTGCGGCGCGTCTCCAAGCGCTTCGTGCAGCCGCTCGATTACGCCGGCAAGATCGCGCGCGCGCTCGGCGCCGACGTGTCCGACGAAGTCGTGCACGCGGTCGAGGATGTCTCCTTCCTCGTCGATGAAAAGGAAGTCGTCGGCCTGGTCGGCGAATCCGGCTGCGGCAAGTCGACTCTCGGGCGGATGGTCGCCGGCATCCTCGAGCCGAGCGCGGGCGCGATCCGCTACCGCGGCAGGCAAAGCGCCGGCCTGAAGGTCCAGATGATCTTCCAGGACCCGTTCGCCTCGCTCAACCCGCGCATGCGGGTGGCCGACATCGTCGGCGAGGCGCCGCTGGTGCACGGCATCGTGAAGAAGGAGGGCATCGACGCCTACCTCGACGAGCTGCTGGTGCGCTGCGGCCTCGACCCGAGCTACAAGCGCCGCTACCCGCACCAGTTCTCCGGCGGGCAGAGGAGCCGCATCGGCATCGCGCGCGCGCTGGCGGTGAAGCCCGAGTTCCTGGTGTGCGACGAGGCGGTGGCCGCGCTCGACGTCTCGATCCAGGCGCAGATCCTCAACCTGTTCATGCAGCTGCGCCGCGACCTCGGCCTCACCTACCTCTTCATCAGCCACGACCTCGGCGTGGTCGAGCACCTGTCCGACCGCGTGGTCATCATGTACCTCGGCCGCGTCGTCGAATCCGCCCTTACGGAAGAAATTTTCAGCGGGGCGAACCATCCATATACCCAGGCGCTGCTCAAACAGGTGCCGCGCCTCGATACGCGCAAGACCCAGTTCAGGCCGATCATCGGCGAGATCCCCTCGCCCCTCGCCCCGCCGAGCGGCTGCCACTTCCACCCGCGCTGCCCGCACGCCATGCCGCGCTGCAAGGAAGAAGCGCCCCCTCTCAAGAAAATCGCCTCGGGCCATCTCTCCGCATGCCACTTAAACGATCGCTAGCCATCCGGCGCGCGGCACCTTCCGACGCGGCGCGGATCAGCCGTTTCGTCATTGCGCTGTCCGAAGAGTTCATCGTCGGGGAGTTCACCCCGCACGGACGCGCCCATTTCCTCAACGACCATTCCGCGGCAAACGTGGAGCAACGCCTCGCGGGCGATTTCCGCTTCTATCTGGCCGAGGACGCCGACCAGATCGCGGCGCTCGCCGCGATCCGCTCGAATACCCATCTCTATTACCTGTTCGTCGGCAAATCCTACCAGCGCACCGGGTTGTCCCGCCGCCTCTGGTCGCAGGTGCTGGAGGATTCCCTGGCCCTCGGCAATCCGGGCAAGTTCACCGTGAACGCCTCGAACTACGCGGTTCCCGCGTACGAGAAGCTGGGATTCCGGCGCACCGAATCCAGGGCGCAAAAGAACGGCGTGCTCTACAACCCGATGGTGTGGACCCTGCCGGGCTAGCTCTTCTTCTCGCGCAGCTTGGCGATTCTTTTCTTCGCCAGCGCGGCGAACATGCCCTGCGGGAACTGCTCGACGTACAGCGCGAGGTCGTCGGGATCGTCGCTGTCCTTGACCCCCTGCCAGAATTCCTTGTCGGCTTCGCCGCCGGGCGCGGGACCGGTGGCGGCCGCAGCGCCGGGCTGCACGACGGCCTCGCCGGGTTCCTCCGGCGGCTTGCCTTTGGCGACGCGCTGGATCGCCTCGGCGAACTTCTGCGCAGTCTGATAGCGCCGCTCGGGCTGCTTGGCGAGGGCCTTGGCGACGACGCGGTCGATCTCGGGCGGGATCTGCATGATCACGGACGGCCAGACCGGGTCGTCCTCGATGATCTTCTTCGCCAGCTCCCATTGCCCTCCCTGGAACGGCTTCTGCCACGTGAGGAGCTGGTAGAAGATGATGCCGGCCGAGAAGATGTCGGTGCGCGGGTCGAGCGGCTGCCCCTGGATCTGCTCCGGCGACATGTAGGACGGGGTCCCGACGATGGTGCCGGCGCGCGTCTTCTCGGACTGGTCGCCCTCGGGCTCGGTGAAGCGCGCCACGCCGAAATCGGCGAGCTTGGCGTGCCCGGCTTCGGTGACCATCACATTGGCCGGCTTGACGTCGCGGTGGATGATCTTCGCTTGGTGCGCGAAGTCGAGCGCCTCGAGCAGCTCGGTCATGACGCGGAAGACCCTCGCGAGGTCGAAGCGCTCGGTCCCGTCGAGGTAGTCCTTGAGTTCCTTGCCCCGGATGAACTCCATCACGATGTACGCGAGGTCGCCCTCGTTGCCGAAGTCGTACACCTGGACGATGTTGCCGTGGTTGAGGCGCGCCACGGCGCGCACCTCCCGCTGGAAGCGCACGGTGGCCATCTTCGCCGCTTCCGGGGAAAGCTTGCGCGTCAGGATGGTCTTGATCGCGACCCGCCGGTCGAGCTTGGGGTCGAGGCCGTCGTACACCAGGCCCATCGCGCCCTGGCCGAGCACGCCCTGGATCTGGTACCGGCCCAGTGATTTCAGCTCGCTCATGTCAGCAAGGCGCGATTTCTACCACCGGAGCGCGCGAGCGCGGAAGGAAATATTCGAGCGGCCGGCACCACATCTCGCCGCAGATGACATAGTCCGCGCGCAGGCCGCGGCGGTCGAACACCAGGCGGGATTGCGGCGCGCGTTGCGGCCAGTAGTGATGCCAATCGTTGTCCTTGCGTATTCGAGCGGCGAAGAACTCGAAGCGTCCTTCCCGCGCGTGCCACGACTCCTCGCGCGCCACGCCGTCGGCCGGCGTCCAGCCGAAGTGCAGCGCCGCCGCGAACAGGGTCGCGGTGAGGCCGTCGCCGGTGAGGCACAGGCTGCTCATCAGGTCGCGACCTCGCATCCGGCCGCCGCCATCAGCCTGGAGGACTCCAGGGCGCCCGAGGAATCCCTGAGCGCGACGAAGTGCGCGTAGCGGCCCGAGACGCGGCTGATCGAGATCCACTCGAACGCGCTGCGCCCGTCGACCACGCGGTCCCGGAAGAAGATCAGGGCGTCGCCGGCGTCGCGCAGCTCGAAGCCTTGCGCGTCCGCCACCGGCGCGGCGAGCAGGCGGCCGCGCGAAAGATCGAGCTCGACGCGGAACTCCGAGGAGCCGCGGCACGAGAGCGTGACCGGCGCCGACCCGTCGAGCGCCAGGGCGCAGGCTACGACGGCGCAGGTAATCATGGCGGGCCGTAGACCTCGACCTTGGGCGTCCACTTCGCGTCGGCGTCCAGCGGGAACACCGGCCGCGGCAATCCCTTGAAATCCAAGCGCTCGAGCACCGGCGAGGTGAGCCCCGGCGTGTCGACCTCGATCACCCGCTCCGGCGGGAAGAACTCGTCGAACCCGCCGCGGAAATGGCCGCGCGACTTGACCACCACGGTGCGCGCGGCGCGGATGTCGAGGCCATGCATCTCGAAGAATACCGGGTCGGCGCACTGCTTGCGCTTGCTCGCGCACACGACCGTGATGCCGCCGATCCGCAGCGCGCAGGTCGGGCCGAGCTCGAGCGCGCGCCCGGCCCAGATCCCGCGCCGGCCCACGCAGCTGCCGTCGGTGGTCTTCAGCACCTGCGCGGGCAGCGCGAGCCCTTCCGAGAATTTCGCGGTGATCTCGCGCGCGCCTTGCGCCGCCGCGGCGATCTGCGGCTCGAAGAATACGCCATAGAGCACGCCTTGCGCGTTCGCCTCATACAGCCGCTTCAGCAAGGCCGTCGTCTGGCCCGTGCCACCCCCGCCGGGGTTGTCGCCCGCATCGGACCAGATCGTCTTGCCGGGCAGGCGGATCGCGTCCTCGATGGAGGTGAGACGCTTCACGAAGCGCTTGCGCTCGCTCCAGATGCGCTTCGCGATGTCGAGCGCGGTGGCGCGCACGTCAGCGCCGTCCTTGCCGTTGACCACGATCGCCACGCCGTTCTTCGGCGTGTCGCTGAACACGAAGCCGCCGACGATCGACACGTCGAGCACGCCGTTGCCGACCTTGGTCTGGCCGTAGGCGATCGCGTCGGCATACGGGCCCTCCCGCGTCAGCAGCGTCACCGAGGCGGGGGTGAGCGGCAGCCGCACGAAGGCGCGCGTGGATTTCCTTCCACCCAGGAACTCTCTCAAAAGACGGGCCGCATCCTCGGCGCGCTCGGCCTGGTCCATGTGCGGGTTGGTGCGATACGAAACCAGCGCGTCGACGTTCGCCACCATGCGCTCGGAGATGTTGGCGTGCAGGTCGACGGTCGCGACGACCGGAATCTTCCGGCCGACGGCGGTCCTGACCATCGCGTAGAGCTCGCCGTCGGGATCCGGGCCGCCGGTCGAGGTCATGCCGCCGTGGTTGCTGATGTACACCGCGTCGAGCGGCCCGGCCGCGGCGAGGCGCTTGCGCATCTCGGCGAGCGTCGCCTGGAAGAAGGCTCCGTCGACCGGACCTCCGGGCTCCGCCGCGGTCACGACCAGCGGCACCGGCGTCCATGCTCCGAGCCGGTCCATCTCGCGGTAGAAGCCCGGGATCTCCGCGGGCAGCGCGCAGACCTCCCTGCGCGCCTCGCGGCTGATGTCTTCGCCCTGCGCGTAGCACAGCGAGCGGAAATGCCGCTCCTCGCTCACCGGCGCGAACGCGTTGCTCTCGAGGTGGAAGCCGAGAACCGCGACCCGCGGGCGGGTCATTCGGCCTCCTCGATCCAGGCCTGCTGGATGGCCTCGAGAATCCTCTCCCCGCATCGCTTCGGGTCGTCGCTGAATTCCGGGAGCGCCATCACCCACTTGTAGAGATCGACGAAGTTCACCGCCTTCGGGTCCGTGTCCGGATGCGCATCCGACAGCGCGATCGCGATCTCCTGCGTGTCGGTCCACTTCATTTCTTTCCCCCTCCCTCGCGCTCGTAGTTGATGGTGTACTTCGGGATCTCGATCGCGAGGTCCGCGCCGGCCACTCTTGCCTGGCAGGAGAGCCGCGACGCCGCCTCCAGCCCCCAGGCCTTGTCGAGCATGTCCTCCTCCTTCTCCTCGGCGGGCTCGAGCGACTCGAAGCCCTGCCGCACCAGCACGTGGCAGGTGGTGCACGCGGCCTGCTTCTCGCACGCGTGCTCGATGTCGATGTGGTTCTCGAGCAGCGTGTCGCAGATCGACACGCCTTCCTTCGCCTCGATCTCCGTGCCCTGCGGGCAAAGGACATGCCCCGGCAAAACCTTGAGCTTCGGCATCAAAGACTGCCGATCTTGCGGCCGGCCAGCGCGCGCTTGATGCCCGCGTCCATGCGCCGCTCGGCGAATTCTTCGGTCGCATGGTTCAGCGCCTCGACCGCCTGCCTGATCGCGCGGTGGTCGGTGCCGGGCAGCAGCTTTTCCAGGGACTGGATTGCCGCATGGATGGCCTTTTGCTCCTCCCCCGTCAGCAATTTCTCATCCACGGCTAACGCAGAGCGCGTGGCCTCGATCAGGCGCTGCCCGTCGACGCGCTGCTCGGCGAGCGCGCGCGCATGCATGTCCTCGCGGGCGTGCTCGAAGGAGTCGCGCAGCATGCGCTCGACGTCGGCGTCGGCGAGGCCGTAGGAGGGTTTCACGGTGACAGACGCCTCCACGCCCGAGCTCGCCTCCTTCGCGGAAACCGAAAGCAGCCCATCCGCATCCACCTGGAACGACACGCGCACGCGCGCGGCGCCGGCGGCCATGGGCGGGATGCCCTTCAGCTCGAAGCGCGCGAGCGAGCGGCAGTCGGACACGAGCTCGCGCTCGCCCTGCACCACGTGGATGCTCATGCCGGTCTGCCCGTCCTTGAAGGTGGTGAACTCCTGCGCCCGCCCGGCCGGGATGGTGGTGTTGCGCGGGACGATCTTCTCGGTGAGCCCGCCCATGGTCTCGATACCGAGAGAGAGAGGGATGACGTCGAGCAGCAGCCAGTCCTCGCCCTGCGGCCTGTTCCCGGCGAGCACGTTCGCCTGCATCGCGGCGCCGAGCGCCACCACCTTGTCGGGGTCGAGGTTGTTGAGCGGGTCGCGGCGGAAGAACTCGCCCACCGCGCGCTGGATCTGCGGCATGCGCGTCGCGCCGCCGACCATCACCACGCCCTTCACCCCGTCGACGCCGAGGCCCGCGTCGCGCAGCGCCTTGCGCACCGGGCCGAGGGTCTTGTGCACCAGCGTCTGCGTGATGCTGCAGAAGGTTTCGGTATCCAGGGTCAGATCCACGACGTCGCCGGTAGAGAGCTTCGCCGTGATCGGCGCTTCGCCGTGCAGCGTCAGGTGCTCCTTCGCCTCGCGCGCCTTCACCAGAAGCCGGCGCATGTCACGCGGGCCGAGCGGCGCGAGCCTCGCCTGCTCCACCGCCCAGCAGAACACGCGCTGGTCGAAGTCGTCGCCGCCCAGCATCGAATCGCCGCTGGTCGCCACGACCTCAAAGACTCCTTTTGATAATTTCAAGATCGAAATGTCGAAGGTGCCGCCACCGAGGTCGTAGACCGCGTAGATGCCCTCGGCGGCGTTCTCCAGGCCGTAGGCGATCGCTGCGGCGGTGGGCTCGTTCAGCAGCCTGAGAACGTTCAGGCCGGCGATCCGCCCGGCGTCCTTGGTCGCCTGGCGCTGCGCGTCGTCGAAGTACGCGGGAACGGTGATCACCGCTCCCGAAATATTTCCTTGCAGGGACAGCTCGGCACGCTCCCTGAGCACTTTCAGGATCTCGGAGGAAACCTCGACCGGGCTCTTCACGCCGGCAACGGTGCGCAGCTGCAGCATGCCCGGCGCGTCGACGAAGTCGTAGGGCGCGCTCTCGAGGTGCGCGACGTCCTTCACGCCGCGGCCCATGAAGCGCTTCACCGAGACGATGGTGTTCTTCGGGTCGTCGGCCTGGCGCGCCTGGGCCGCGTAGCCAACTTCGATTCTCTGAGAGTCAACATACCTGACAACCGACGGGAGCAGCGGCCGGCCGTGCGCGTCGGGCAGCACCGCCGGGATCCCGCTGCGCACCGTGGCGACGAGCGAGTTGGTGGTGCCTAGATCGATGCCGACCGCGAGCCGCGCCTGGTGTGGCGCCGGCGACTGGCCCGGCTCGGAGATCTGCAGCAGCGCCACTACTCGATCGCCTCGTAGGCGGCGTCGATCTCGCTGTCCAGCTTGTCGAGGAACTGCAGCTTCCTCACCAGCCCGGCCGCGCCGGCGTAGTCTTTCTTGCTGTCGATGAAATCGGCGATCTGTTTCTCCAGCAGGGATTTCTCCTGAAGAAGATTCTTGCGAAGCGCGTCCAGCGCGGTCGCGTCCCTGGCGTTCTCGAGCGTCTCGCGCAGCTCCATCTGCTGCATCAGGAAGTCGGGCGGCATCGCGGTATTGGTCTCGAAGGCGACGTCGACGCCGTGCAGCTCGAGCAGGTGGCGTGCGCGCGTCACGGGGTTTTTCAGTATCTGAAAAGCTTCGTTCACGCGCGTGGTCCACTGCAGCGAGGCGCGGCGCTCGGCGTCGCCGGCGTGCGCGAAGCGGTCGGGATGGACCTTGGACTGGATCTCGCGGTAGGAACGTTCGAGCTTGTCGGTCTCCACTGCGAACGCAGGCGGCAAGCCGAACAATTCAAAGTGGCTTTGCATCGATGCAGCGACGCGTCACGCGCCTCCGTACATGTATCCCATGCATCGGCAGGTCGCGCGAGCGTCGTGCAATCTAGGCTACGTTAAACGATTCCCCGCACCCGCACTCGTCCTTGACTTTGGGGTTCCTGAACTTGAAGCCCTCGTTCAGGCCCTCGCGGGTGTAGTCGAGCTCGGTGCCGTCGATGTACTGCAGGCTCTTGGGGTCGACCACGACCTTCACGCCGTGGCTCTCGAACTGCAGGTCCTCGGGGTTCGCCTGGTCGGCGAACTCCAGCTTGTACGCCAGGCCGGAGCAGCCCGAAGTCCGCACGCCCAGGCGCAGGCCGAAACCCTTGCCGCGCTTGGCGAGGGACTTCTGCACGTGGCCGGCGGCGTTTACGGTGAGCGTAATCGCCATTTATTTGTGTTTTCTCCGGTAGTCCTCAACTGCGGCCTTGATCGCGTCCTCGGCGAGGATCGAGCAATGGATCTTCACCGGCGGGAGCGACAGCTCCTGCGCGATCTGGGTGTTCTTGATCTCGGTCGCCTGGTCGAGCGTCTTGCCCTTCACCCACTCGGTGACGAGCGAGCTCGAGGCGATCGCCGAGCCGCAGCCGTAGGTCTTGAAGCGCGCGTCCTCGATGCGGCCGTCGGCGCCGACCTTGATCTGCAGCTTCATCACGTCGCCGCAGGCGGGCGCGCCCACCATGCCGGTGCCCACCGCCTCGTCCGACTTGTCGAAAGCGCCGACATTGCGCGGGTTCTCGTAGTGGTCAATGACTTTGTCGCTATATGCCATGGCTTGCTCCTAGTGTGCTGCCCATTGCACGGTATTCAAGTCGATCCCCTCCTTGTGCATCTCCCAGAGGGGCGACAACTCCCTTAGCTTGGCTACCTTGCGCCTGATCAAGTCTATCGCGAAGTCGATTTCTTCCTGGGTGGTGAAGCGCCCCATCGTGAAGCGGATCGAGCTGTGCGCGAGCTCGTCCGAGCGGCCGAGCGCGCGCAGCACGTACGAGGGCTCGAGCGAGGCCGAGGTGCACGCCGAGCCCGAGGAGACCGCGAGGTCCTTCACCGCCATGATCAGCGACTCGCCTTCGACGAAGTTGAACGAGACGTTGAGGTTGTGCGGAATGCGCCGCTCGAGGTCGCCGTTGACGTAGGCCTCTTCGATGTCCTTCATGCCCCTCAGCAGCCGGTCGCGCAGCGAGCGCACGCGCTCGTTCTCAGTCGCCATCTCGGCCTTCGCCAGGCGCGCCGCCTCGCCGAAGCCGACGATCTGGTGCGTGGCGAGGGTGCCGGACCTGAAGCCGCGCTCGTGGCCGCCGCCGTGGATCTGCGCCTCGATGCGCACGCGCGGCTTGCGGCGCACGTACAGCGCGCCGATGCCCTTCGGCCCGTACATCTTGTGCGCGGTGATCGTGAGCAGGTCGACCTTCAGCTTGTTGACGTCGATCTCGAGGCGTCCGCCGCCCTGCACCGCGTCGCAGTGGAACACGATGCCCTTGGCGCGGCAGATCTCGGCGATCTCCCACACCGGGTGGATCACGCCGATCTCGTTGTTCACCATCATGATCGAGGCGAGGATCGTGTCAGACCGGATCGCCGCCTTGAATTTGTCCAGATCAACGATCCCGTTGGATTCGACTTCGAGATAGGTGGCCTCGAAGCCCTGGCGCTCGAGCTCGCGGCAGGTGTCGAGCACGGCCTTGTGCTCGGTCTTCTGCGTGATGATGTGCTTGCCCTTGGTCTTGTAGAAGTTGGCGGCGCCCTTGATGGCGAGGTTGTTGCCCTCGGTCGCGCCCGAGGTCCAGACGATCTCCCTCGGGTCGGCGTTGATCAGCGCCGCGACGTGGCCGCGCGCTTCTTCCACCGCCTCCTCGGCCTTCCAGCCGAACGCGTGCGAGCGGCTCGCCGCGTTGCCGAAGAACTCGGTGAGGTACGGGATCATCTTCCCGGCGACGCGCGGATCGACCGGTGTGGTCGCCGAGTAGTCGAGATAGATCGGCAGCCTCATGCCGCCACTTTCTCCGTGTTGCGGAAGTCCTTGATCACGGCCACCGGCTTGCCGCTCTGGTGCGCGATCAGGTCGGCGAGCGTCACCGACGACAGGTACTCGTGCATCTTCTCGTTCAGCGTCGCCCACAGGTCGTGCGTCATGCACCGCTTGTCGTCGTGGCAGTTCTCCTTGCCGCCGCACTGCGTCGCGTCGAGCGGCTCGTCCACCGCGGTGACGATGTCCGCGACCGAGATGGCGTTCGCCGGCTGCGCCAGGTTGTAGCCGCCGCCGGGACCGCGCACGCTCGACACCAGCGAGGCGCGGCGCAGCTTGCCGAACAGCTGCTCGAGATAGGAAAGCGAGATGTGCTGGCGCTCGCTGATCGCGGCCAGCGTCACCGGGCCGCGGTTCTGCCGCAGCGCCAAGTCGACCATCGCGGTGACCGCGAACCTGCCCTTCGTAGTGAGTCTCATTGGAACCTCAATACCCCATTGAATTAGTCAAGTATAGCGCAAATCCGACTAATTCTGTCGGATAAGTTATACAGTGGAATCAGCTACTTGACTGCTCTCAGGTGCTCGCGCTCGGCCTTCTCGATCCGGGCCAGCTTCTCGGTGAGCGCGGCGAGCGCGCGCTCGAGCTCCTGCGAGTGCTCGACCAGCTGCTGGATCGCCTTGGCGTAGGGGTCGTCGCTTTCCTGGACCAGCGCGTAGGCGGCGAAGCGCTCGGCCTCGCGTGTGCCTGCCTTCTCCAGGACCTTTCCAAGGGGCCCGACCACGGTCGCGCCCGGCAGCACTTCCTTGATGACGATCGCGTTCGGCCCGATGCGGGCGCCATCGCCGACCCTGAAGCCGCCCAGCACCTTTGCGCCGGCTCCGACGATCACACCCGCGCCGAGCGTCGGGTGGCGCTTGGTCCCGGGCTCGAGCGAGGTGCCGCCCAGCGTCACGCCCTGGTAGATGGTGCAGCCGTCGCCGACCTCGGCGGTCTCGCCGATGACCACGCCCATGCCGTGGTCGATGAACACGCACGAGCCGATCTTGGCGCCCGGATGGATCTCGATCCCGGTGACCCAGCGGCCGAAGTTCGAGGTGAAGCGCCCGAGCCAGCGCAGGCCGTGCAGCCAGAGCCAGCGCGCGAGCTTGTGGATGTAGATCGCGTGCAGGCCGGGGTAGCAGGTGAGCACCTCCCAGCCGCTCCGCGCCGCCGGGTCGCGGTCGAGGATGCAGGCGATGTCGCCACGCAGCTTCTTGAACATGAAGCGATTCTATGGGTTTCCGACTAAATTGATCAACTATTCCTGTTTGTCATTACGGCCATGCGCCGGGCTCATCAACGCCTTCAACAGGCCGCGCAGGATGTTCACCTCCTCGCGTTCAAGCGCGGGCACGCGCGAGAACAGGCGACGCCAGCGCTCGCGCAGGCGCGACGCCGGCGTCATGAAGCCGCTCGCCAGCGCGGCCTGCTCCAAGTGTGCATAGAGCCCTTCGAGGTCTTCCACCGTGGCGCGCTTCTCGACGCGCGCAAACGGCATCGCGCTGTCCTTGCACATGTGCAGCTCATAGGCCACGACCTGCACCGCCTGGGCGAGGTTGAGCGAGCTGAACTCGCGGCTCGCCGGGATGTGCACGAGGTACTGGCAGGCGAACATTTCCTCGTTGGTCAGCCCCGCGGTCTCGTTGCCGAACACGAACGCGACCGGCCCTTCGATCTGTGTGGCGCGCGCAGCCGCACTGCGGACGTCGAGGACTTGCGGCGACCACTCGCGGCCTCGCGCCGACAGGGCGAAGGCAGCCACGCAATCGGCAATGGCTTCTTTCAGCTCTGAATGAACCTTGGCGTTCTCGAGAACATCGACCGCGTTCGTGGCCATCCACTGCGCCTCGGGCGCGGGAAATCGCTCGGGCGCCACTAGGCGCAGGTCCGCGAGCCCCATGGTTTTCATGGCGCGCGCCGCGGCGCCGATGTTTCCCGGGTGGCTCGGGCGGCACAGAACGATCCTGACCATGCGCACTAGAATACGCGGCCCATGCATCCGATGCTCAACATCGCGGTTCGCGCCGCGCGCCGCGCCGGGTCGATCATCAACCGGGCGGCGCTCGACGGCGGCGGCCTCGAGGTGCGCGCCAAGCGGGTGAACGACTTCGTCACGCGCGTCGACCACGCCGCCGAGGAGGCGATCGTCGAGACCGTGCGCAAGGCCTACCCCGACCACGCGGTGCTGGCCGAGGAATCGGGCGCCAGCGAGGGGCGCGCCGAGTACCAGTGGATCATCGATCCGCTCGACGGCACGACGAATTTCATCCACGGCTTTCCCCAGTACTGCGTGTCGATCGCGATCCGCCACCGCGACGCGCTCGCGCACGGCGTGATCTACGACCCGACGAAGAACGAGCTGTTCACCGCCTCGAAGGGCCGCGGCGCGTTCCTCAACGACCGCCGCATCCGGGTCTCGAAGTGCCTGCGCCTCGCCGACGCGCTGGTCGGCACCGGCTTCCCGTTCCGGGAGATGACCCGCATCAACCTCTACGTCCAGCAGCTGCGCAACCTGATGGCGAAGAGCGCCGGGATCCGCCGCGCGGGCGCTGCGGCGCTCGACCTCGCCTACGTCGCCTGCGGACGGCTCGACGCCTTCTGGGAGCTCGGGCTCTCGCCGTGGGACATGGCGGCCGGCGCGCTCATGATCCAGGAAGCGGGCGGCCTGGTCGGGGACCTGCGCGGCGAGCCGGGTTATCTCGAGTCCGGTGAGATCGCCACCGCGACGCCGAAGATCTTTACCTCGCTGCTCGAAGCGCTGAAGTAACCTAGGCGCGCAGCACGGTGCACAGCTAGTCGGCGTAGCCGGGCATCTCGCGGTCGAGGATGCGCATCATCGCCTCGAAGAACAGGCGCTCGCGCTCGGCGCGCGAATGGCGGTCGTTGACCGGCGGTGCCTGCACCTGCGCGACGACGGCGTCGGACAGGATTTCCAGCGGCTGCCCGGTCGCCATCGCCAGCGCCTGCGCGCGGCAGACGCGTTCCAGCTTGTAGAGCCTGCGGTAGGCTTGCGCCACTGTATTGCCGACCACCAGCACGCCGTGGTTCTTCATGAAAAGCACGTGCTTGTCGCCGATCACGCGCGCGAGACGCTCGCCCTCCTCGATGAAGTCCGCCGTCCCGGCGTAGGTATCGTCGTAGGCGACATGCCCGTGGAAGAATGCGGCGGTCTGGTTCGCCGGGACGAGGCGGTTGTCCTTCAGCATGTTGAGCGCCAGCGCCCAGGTCTGGTGCGTGTGCATCACCACCCGCGCGCCGCAGATGCGGTGGATCGGCGCGTGGATGCACTGCGCCGAGAGCTCCACCACGCCCTCGCCCTCGAGCGTCGCGCCCGACTCGTCGAAGACAATCAGGTCGCTGGCGCGCGCCTCGGACCAGTGCAGGCCGAACGGCAGGATCAGGTAGCGGTCATCGTGCCCCGGCACGGTGACGGTGAAGTGGCTGTCGATGCCTTCTTCCAGCTCGTGCATCACCGCCAGGCGATGCGCGGCGGCGAGGTGCACCTTTGCTTGCCGAACGGGGTCGGCGGTGGGCGAAACGAGGGGATGGACGGACATAGCCGGATGCTACGCGCGAGCCCGGTTACGCGCCAGCATGCTGTCGGTGTTCGGCACGTACAGCAGGTGCGCGATCTTGCGCACGTAGTGGTCCTCGTACGGATTCAGCAATCCGTCGGCGAACGCCACGCGCCACAGGTGCTCGACCAGGCGCACGCGCTCCGGCATCGAGTACTCGCGCTTGATGGCCGTGACGGGGGCATAGAAGCTCGTCAGGTGCTGGGCCTTCTCGCGGCCCTCCGCGAGAAGCCCGGCGGCCTGCGCCGCCTCGAGCCCGAAAAGCTCGCGCAACGCCGCCACGCCCGCATCCGACTCCTTGCGGTGACCCTCCTCGTAGTCCGCGCGCCGCGCCTCGTGGACGAGCACCGCGACGGCGAGCTCCAGCTGCCGCCGCTCCTGCGCGGGGAGCGCGTGTGATTCGTCATGCGCGACGCCAAGCGCCCGCTTGAGCGTTTTCAGCATTGCGCAAGACTAATTGATAATCAGCGCGTGACAAGTGCCGATGCCTCCCGCAACGTCGCCGAAACGTTTCTGCGCGCGGAGCAGAGCGGGCTCAGGCTCGCGATCATCGGCCGCACCGTCGCCCTCGTGCTGCTCGGCGCCTGGCTGGTGGGGACGCGAGCGAGGGACCCGTCGCGCGCGCTCGATTACCTGCTCCTCCTGTCGGTCTTCGCCGCCCTAGGCCTCGTGCATTACTTCCTGATCGGGACACGCTTCGACAAACGCTGGCTCAAATATGTCTTCATCACGCTGGACATCGCCATCGTCTCGGCCCTCGTGGCGACGCAGCCGCTTTTCGAGACCGCCGCCGATATGCCCTCGGTCATGATGTTCCGCGCTCCCGTATTCCCCTTCTACTTCGTGATCCTCGGCGTAGCCGCCTTCAGCTTCTCCCCGGGCATGGTGCTGTGGACCGGGATCGCCGGTGCGCTCGGCTGGCTGGCCGCCTTCCTGCATTCGGCAGGCGGCGTCGACGGTAGCCTCAACTGGCGCGCAATTCCGCCAGACCCGACGGGCGATCAAGTCATGGCAGTCGTGCTTCACCCAAACTTCGGCGGGCTGAGCGGGCGGATCCAGGAGGCGATCCTGCTCGTAGTCGTCGCCTTCCTGATCGCAGTGGTGATGTGGCGCGCGCGCACCACGCTCACGCGGCAATTGGAAGCGGAGCGGGACCGCGCCACCCTATCCGGGATCTTCGGGCGCTTCGTGCCGCGGGCGATTGTGAACGCGATGGTCGCTGGGCGCGGGGCGCTGGCCCCGGTCGAACGCGAGGCGACAGTGCTGTTCGCAGACATCGCCGGCTTCACCGGGATGACCGAACGCGCGGGCGCCCTGCGCACGGTCGAGATCCTGAACGCCTATTTCGACGAGGTGACGCGGATCATCGGCGCGCACAACGGCATCGTCACGCAATTCCAGGGTGACGCCGTGCTCGCGACATTCAACGTCCCGCTCGAGGACGCGAGACACGCGGCGAACGCCTTCGACGCGGCCTGCGCGATCCTTGCGTGCGTCGCGGAACGCGAGTTCGCCGGGGAGCGCATCCGGGTGCGCATCGGCATCAATACGGGCTTCCTGGTTGCCGGGAATGTCGGTGGCGGCGGGCGCCAGAGCTACACGGTGCACGGGGACACGGTGAACCTGGCCGCCAGGCTCGAGGCGCTCTGCAAGGAGCACGGCGCCCTGCTCCTTCTTTCCGCCACCACAGCGAAGGCGCTCCCCGAGGCGAAACTCGTCGCCGTCGGGGATATCCCCGTGCGCGGCCTCCTCGAACCAGTGAAGGTCTATTCGATACCGTCCAAGTAAACTTTGACATGATGGTCACGGGCGCCCAGGCAGTCGTCGATTGCCTCCGCCGGGAGAAGGTGGATCACGTGTTCGGCATCCCGGGCACGATGAACCTGCCGATCCTGGACGTGCTGCGCGCGACGCCCGAGATCCGCTTCATCCTTACGCGGCACGAGCAGGGCGCCGCGTTCATGGCCTACGGGTTCGCGCGGGCGGTCAACCAACCGGCCGTGGTGACGGCGACCGAAGGGCCGGGCCTCACGAACCTCATCACCGGGATCGGCGCCGCCTTCAAGGGCTATGTCCCGGTCATCAGCATCAGCGGGGCGCAGGAAATCTGGATGCGCGAGCGCGAGGCGAGCCAGGACATCGACCAGGTGGCGATGTGCCGGCCCGTCACCAAGTGGGCCTATTCGATTCCGTCGGTCGCCAAGATCCAGGAGGCGGTGCGGCGCGCGTTTCGCATCGCGCTCGCCGAGCCGCTCGGGCCGGTGCATCTCGATGTGTCGAAGGAGATCCTGCTGGAGAAGACCGAGGCCGAGCCGATCGCGCCCGAGGCCTATCGGCCGACGTCGCTCGCGGCGTGCGCCGGTGCCGGCCTCGACCGCGCGGCCGGGACGATCGCAAGCGCGAAACGCCCGGTGCTGCTCGCCGGCGGCGGCGTGCTGCGCGAGGACGCGCTCGGCGCGCTGCGGGGCTTCGCGGACGCGACCGGGATTCCGGTCGCGACCCTGCAATATCATCCGGACGCTTTTCCGACCTCCCATCGGCTCGCGCTCGGGCCGCTCGGCCGCAACGGCTGGTCGAGCGCGAACCGCACCGTGCCGCAGGCCGACGTGGTCATCGCCGTGGGCGCGCATATCGACGTGTTCTCGACCACCTTCCGGCACGGGATCATCAGCCGCGAGGCGAAGCTGATTCAGCAGAGCCCGGTCGCCACCGATATCGGCGTCGTGTTCCCGGTTGCGCAGGCGGTCGTGGGCTCGACGCTCAGCTTCGTCGAGGGACTCGCCGAGCGTCTGCGCGGGAAGAAATGGGAGTGGCTGAGCGTGCCGAAGGTCCGGCAGGAATGGGAGGCGGAGCGCAGCGCGCTCCTCGACCCTGCGGCGCGTCCGATCCGGCCGCCGGTGGTCGCGCATGCGATGCGCCAGGCGCTGCCGCGCGACGGGGCCATGATCGTCGACGCGGGCAACGCGGGCAAGCACATGCGCGTGTTCATGGACACCTTCGAGCCGAACACCTTCATGTACATCAGCGACTGGGGCTCGGTCGGCGCCGCCTTCCCGATCGCCATGGGCGTCAAGCTCGCCCGGCCGGGCCAGCCGGTCATGGCGAGCGTCGGCGACATGGGCATGATGTGCAACATCGGCGAGCTCGAGACCGCGGTGCGCGAGCGCATCCCGGTGGTGTGCGTCGTGTTCAACGACAGGGGCCTGGGCAACGAGCGCGCATTCCAGAACGAGCTCTACGGCGGCCGCATCTTCGGCGTCGACTACGCGGACGTGGATTTCGCCGCCCTCGCGCGGGTGTTCGGCGCCCATGGGGAGCGGGTCGAGGAGCCCGCCGAGGTTCTTCCGGCGGTCCGGCGCGCTCTCGCGAGCGGGCTTCCGGCGGTGGTGGACGTGGTGATCGACCAGAAGACACTTGCTCCCGTCGTTTACAGGAGCGCCTAGCCGCGAATACCTATAATCGCGCGGTGAGCGTCGCCGCGCACACGCCGATGATGCAGCAGCGTTTTCCCTCTATGAGAATCTAGCCGCATTCCGGGCGACCTACACCGCGACCTACACCGGCAGAGTCAGCGCGACAGACAAGAATGGACAACATCGTTCCGCTTCGCCTCGAAGGTGAGCGCGGCTGCAGCCGCCTGCTCCACCAGCGTCCGGCATCTCGCTCAGCTCGCAGGCCGTCTTCGCTCTCATAGCGATCGACGACGAATGCCTTCATCGCGACGCCGTTAGCGCGTCGAGCCGCAGGTCTTTTCGAATCCCGGTGTCGATCAGGCCGGCAGGCGCGAATCGGCGAAGCAATCGCAGACGGCCCGCGCGGACACCTGCTGTGTATCGCAACTTCGGACGCGCCGCGCTAGCGGCTTCGAGGACGACGTCGGCCACGACGCCCGGCTCATCCGCGGCGGCCATCACGTCCGTGAGCGTCTTGCGCAAGGATGCGCGAATCTCGCCATACTCGTCGAGCTTGGAGTCGGGCTCCAGGAAGTTCGCGTCGAACTGCGTCTTCGTGTATGCAGGCTCAATGACCGATACCCGGATGCCCCTCGTGCGCAGCTCATGATCGAGCGACTCGGAGTAACCTTCGGCCGCGTGCTTGGTCGCGGCGTAGAGCGCCGCGTACGGCATCGGCAGGAAGCCCAGCACGGAGCCGATGTTGATGATGCGGCCAGCCCGTTGACGTCGCATGTGGGGCACGACGGCACGCGTCATCCGGACGATCCCAAAGAAGTTCGTCTCGAAGATCGACCGGGCCTGTTCAATCGAGCTTTCTTCCGCTGCGGCCGGAGCGATACCGAAGCCAGCATTGTTCACGAGCAGGTCGATGCGGCCTTCCAAGCGCAGCACTTCCGTGACGGTAGCTTCGACGGATTCATTGCTGGTCACGTCGAGGGGCAGTCGCTCGAACAATCCCTGGCGCCCCTTGGCGGCACGTCTGCTCGTGCCGTAGACCTTGTAGCCGGCCATCGCGAGGCGTTCCGCCGTGGCTTCGCCGATGCCTGACGAGGCGCCTGTAACGAGCGCTGTCTTGCTCTGCGTAATGTCCTTGCTTCCGATCTTCATGGGGGCGCCTTTCAATGGGTGGTGGTAATGAAATTTCTCCTGCTAGGCAGGAACAGGCTCCGTTCGAATGTTTGGAGCGGCGGGCTCGCTCTTCGCGAATGGCTTGATCTTGAACCAGATGGCGTACAGCGCCGGCAAGAACACGAGCGTGAGAACCGTCCCTGCTAAGGTTCCGCCGATCAAGGTGTACGCCAGCGTTCCCCAGAAAACCGACTGGGTGAGCGGAATGAACGCCAGCATGGCCGCGAGCGCCGTCAGAATGACCGGGCGGGAGCGCTGCACGGTGGCCTCGACCACCGCAGCGAATGGCGCCAATCCATCCTTCTCGTTCTGGCGGATCTGGCCGATCAGGATGAGCGTGTTTCGCATCAGGATTCCGGACAGTGCGATCAGCCCGACCAGCGCGTTGATGCCGAACGGCTGCTGGAACAGCAGCAGGGTTGGAATGACCCCGATGAGTCCCAGCGGCGCGGTCGCGAAAACCATCGTCATCGCGGAGATCGAGCGCACCTGAAAGATGATCGTGATCAACGTGAGCGCGATCATGATGGGGAACAGCGGAGCCAAGGCGCGATTTGCCTTGCCGGATTCCTCTATGGAACCGCCCTCCTCGATCCGGTAGCCCGAGGGCAGTCTTGCGATGATGGGCTGGAGCTCCTTCCACACGGCGGTGGACACGTCCGGCGGTTGCAAGCCCTCGGCAATGTCGCCGCGCACGGTGATCGTCGGCGTGCGATCGCGGCGACGCAGGATCGGGTCTTCCATGCGGATTTCCACGGTTCCG
>Ga0187892_10003973_pt1 | contig 25803 bp, 24 predicted proteins | sample MA1701073metaG_FD_139345 | JGI IMG/M metagenome (GOLD analysis project Ga0187892, IMG submission 139345) | Bio-ooze microbial communities from a basaltic lava cave in the Kipuka Kanohina Cave System on the Island of Hawaii, USA - MA170107-3 metaG ... | reverse complement strand
CTCGCGGGCCACCGCCTCGTCGACCGCCGCCTCCTTGACGAGCGCGGCGGTGATGCGGTCGCGCGCCCACGCGCTCACCTCGTCGCGCGTGGCGCCGTCGACGAGGAAGTGCTCGCCCGGGAAGAGCTCGCCCGTCGGCGCGGCCGGCGCCGGGGCCGGGGCGGGCGGCTGCATGAACGCGCGCGCGATCTCCGCGTGGCCGGTCTCGAGGAGGATCTTCTCGACCATGCGCCGGATCTCGGCGCTGGACGGCATGTCCTGGCCGTGGTAGCGCTCAAGGTAGGTGGTGACGACCCCCGCGAGGTCCCCCGCCAGCGGGCGGTTCTCGCGCCCCGCCGCGCGGGCCGCGCGCAGGATGGAGTCGGCGAGCTTGGCCTCGTCGTACGCCTCGACGCGCCCGTCCTGCTTCTTGACGCGGTCGATCCGTCTCCCCGGCATCCGTTACGCCCTCTTCCCGTGATTCGTGATTCGTGATTCGCGATTCTTCACTTGAGCATCGGCTTCAGCTCTTTGATGAACTCCGTGACGTCCTTGAACGCGCGGTACACCGACGCGAACCGGACGTAGGCGACGTGGTCCACACGCTTGAGCTCGCGCATGAGGAGGTCGCCGACGACGTGGGCGCGCACCTCGCGGTCGTACTTGTCGAGGAGCTCCTGCTCGATCTTCGCGGTGATCTCGTCGATCTTCTGCACCGGCACGGGGCGCTTCGTGCAGGCGATGACGAGGCCCTTCTTGATCTTGTCGCGGTCGAAGAGCTCCCGGCGCCCGTCCTTCTTGATCACGTAGAGCGTGCGCGCCTCGACCTTCTCGTAGGTCGTGAAACGCTTCTTGCACGCGAGGCATTCGCGCCGGCGGCGCACGACGCTGCCCTCCTCCGCGGAGCGCGAGTCGAGGACGCGATCGTTGTCCTTGCGGCAGTAGGGGCAGCGCATGGGAGCGCGACGAGTCTAACAGCGGGTCCCGACGCCGTCTACCTGCGGGGATCCGCCTTCGCGCGACTCACTTGTCGTACCGCTTGTTCATGATCCCCGGCGCCTTCAGCAGGAACTGATGCACGGTCGCCTTGATCACCGCGGTCGTCCCCTCCCGCGCCGACGTCTCGTTCGCCGTCGGGCTCATCGACCGCATGATGACCTTGCACGCCGACTGCTCCGTGTCCGGGTCCACCCGCGCCCCCGACACCGTGCAGACGCAGAAGCTCACCTTGAACGACGCCTCGTACTCCCCGCCGCCCTTGTCGGCCCACACGAACTCGGGGTTCTCGATCACGATCACGACGTCGATGTGCTCCGCCTCCGTCGCCGACGGCGGGAATTTGTACACGCTCGTCACCTGGTCGAACACCCGGCGGAACTGCCCCTCGACGTCGCTCATCAGCATCGACCCCAGGTCCACGCGGATGTTCGAGAAGTTGTAGTGGTACTCCCGCACGGTCTGCGACGCGAAGATGCCGACCCGCAGCTTGATCTCCTTCAGCGGCTGGCTCGCATCCGGCTTGTTCTCGACGCGCGAGCCCTCCCCGTACATGCCCATGCAGCCCAGCAGGCTGGCGGGCAGCATCAGCAGCGCGATCCTCATGTCCCCTCCTGTTTGGTGTGAGCGAGGGCTCGAAGAGCCCGAGTCGAACTACTTGTCGTACCGCTTGTTCATGATCGACGGCGCCCGGCGCAGGAAGCCGTACACGGCCCCCCGGACCACGGCCGTCACCCCGTCCCGAACCGCCCCCTCGTTCGCCGGGGCGCTCGTCGCCTTCAGCACCGCCCGGCACGCGGCCTCCTCCGTCACCGGATCGATCCGCGCCCCGGATATTGTACAGACGCAGAAGCCGCAGCGGAAGCGAACACGGTGCTCGCGATCCGCCGCCGGCGCCGATTCCAGCTCCGGCGCCTCCACCACGATGACGACGTCGATCCCCTCCGCGTCCTGGCGCGGCGGCGGGAACTTGTAGACGGGCGTGACCACGTCGAAGACGCGGCGGAATTGCGCCTCCACCTCCCCCATCAGCTGCTGGCCGTGCTCGATGCGGCACCCCAGGAGCGTGCACGCCCGCTCCCGGACCTCCTGCGACGCGAACACGCCGACGCGCAGGTGCACGTCGCCGAGCGGCTGGGTCATGTCGGGGCGGTCCTCCACGCTCGCGCCGTCTGGCGTGCCCGTGTAGCGCTTCAGGGTCTCTTTCACGTCCATCGCGCATCCGCCGAGAAGGAGCGGGGCCAGGACCGCGACTCTCATCGGATCACCAGCCTGCATCCCGTCGCCTTCGAGCGGAACGTCGGCCGGTCCTTCGTGCGGTAGCCCGACCGGCAGTTCGGCCCGAAGAAGTCCCAGCCGCCTCCGCGCTCGACGCGCTCCACGCCCGTGCCCGGCCCCGCCGGGTCGGTCGCGTCCCCCCCGTACAGCCCGTACCAGTCGGAGCACCACTCCCAGACGTTGCCGTACATGTCGTACAGCCCCCACTCGTTCGGCTTCTTCTGCGCGACCGCGTGCGTCTGCCGCCCGGCGTTGTTCAGGTACCACGCGTAGTCGCCGAGCTTCGCCACGTCGTCGCCGAAGTGCCAGGGCGTCTGCTTTCCCGCGCGCGCCGCGTACTCCCACTCGGCCTCCGTCGGGAGCGACGCCTTGCGGTCCTTCGCGATCGCGCTCACCTTGTCGGCGAACGCGGCGCACTCCTCCCAGCTCACCGACTCGACCGGCCGGTCGGCGCCCTTCGTCGCCGACGGGTTCGAGCCCATCGCCGCCTCCCACTGCGCCTGCGTCGTCTCGGTCGTCTGCATCCAGAAGTCCTTCGTGATCGTGACGCGGTGCGGGCGCTCGTCCGCCGTGCCGGCCGGGTCGCCCATCGTGAACGCGCCCGCCCTGATGAGCGCGAACTCCATTTTCACGTTCGCCGCGAGCGCGATTTCGATGCGCGCCGGCTTGAGATGCTTCGCCACCTCCGCGAGCCCCGCCTGCGCCGCCCCGTCGCCCGCCTTCGCCTTGAGCGCCTTGTCGTATGCCGCCTTCGCCTTCTCCCACTCCCCCGCCTTCGCGGCCGCCGCCCCCTCCTTTATCGCGTCGGCGTACGTCCGGCTCGTGCGCGACTCCGCGACGCGCCACAGCCCGTCCGCCGCCTCCTTGCCGTCCACGCCGGGGACCCTGGAGGCCTCGCGGAACTTCGCCTCCGCCCCGTCCTCGTCCCCCTTCGACAGCAGCTCGCTCCCCGCCTTGAGCAGCTCGCGATACTGCCGCTCAAGGTCCGCGCGCTGGAGCCCGCCCGCCAGCCTCTCGATCTGCGCGCGCGCCTCCTCCTTGTCCTTCGCGTCGTCCGCGAAGTCCTGCGCCCGCTTCCAGAGCGCGAGCGCCGAGGCGCCGTCCTTCTCGCCGCGCGCCTGACCCGCCCACGTCTCGAAGTCCTTCTTGCGCTGCGCCAGGCGGTCGATCTCGCGCTTCTTCCCCTCGAGCGCCGCCTTGTAGTCCGCCAGCTCCTTCGGCGGCGTCCGCGCGCCGGCCGCCTTGCCCGCCAGGTCGAGCGCCGCGGGAATGTCCCCCCGCGACTCCGCCTCGCGCGCTCCCGCCCAGTCGCGGCGCTGCTGCGCCAGCATCGACAGTTCGCGCACCGCCGCCTTCTCCGCGTCGTCCTGCGCGTACGCCTCCGCCTTCGCCGCCCCGTCCACGACCGCCTGCCAGCCCTGCGACGAGTCCTTCGCCTCCGCGATCGTCTTGGCCATGTCGGCCGTCTGGAAGAGGTCGCGATACGACCTGCGCTTCTCCTCGACACTCTTTGCCGCCGCGCGGATCTTCTCCTCCTCGAGCTCTTTCGCGCGCTTCGCCTCCTCGGCCTCCTTGGCGCGCCGCTCCTCCTCCGCCCGCCGCTTCGCCTCCTCCGCGCGCCGCTCCGCATCGTCGGTGGCGACCGGCGGCGTCGGAGCCTCCGCATCGCTCCGCATCACGTACCACGCCGCCACCCCGCCCGCCGCCAGCAGGAGCAGCAGCACGGCGATCGCGGCGGCCGGGCTCCGCCGCTCCCGCTGCTGCGGAAGCGGCATCAGCGTCGGCTCCATGACCGGCGCGGGCTGCGCCCGCCCGTCGAGCGCCGCCAGAAGCGCCGCTCCGTTCGCGTAGCGCTTCGCCGGATCCTTCTGGAGGCACCGGTCGACGATCGCGCGCGTCGCCGCGCTCACCGACTGGGGCAGCGGCGCGTGCGGCTTCGTGGCCGTATCGCGCAGGACCACCCCGACGCTCGATCCCGCGAACGGCGCGCGCCCGCCGAGCAGCGCGTAGAGCGTCGCGCCCATCGAGAAGACGTCCGCGGGCGGGCCGGCGTTCTTCGCGTCCTCGATCTGCTCGGGCGCCATGTAGCCGGGCGTCCCCATCGCGATGTGCGACGCCGTGCCGAGACTCTGCGCGTTCCCCTCGGGCTTGGCGAGCCCGAGGTCGGCCAGCTTCGCCTTCCGCAGCTGGCCGCGGGGGATCAGGATGTTGTCCGGCTTGATGTCGCGGTGGATGATGCCGCGCTCGTGCGCCGCCGCGAGGCCGCGCGCGGCCGCTGTCATGATGTCGAGCGCCTCCGGCTCGGCGAGCGCCGGCCGGCCCGCGCTCTTCGCGCGCTTGAGGTAGCCTCCCGCGCTCTCGCCGTCGACGTACTCCATCACGAGGAAGTAGGTGCTGCTGTCGTGGTCGACGTCGAGCACGCGCACGACATGCTCGCTCGCCAGCGACGCCGCCATGCGCGCCTCGGAGAAGAAGCGCTCGATGAGCTTCGGCTCCTCGTCCACGAGCGTGAACGGCAGGATCTTCACCGCGACTTCGACCTGAAGGCGCGGATGGATCGAGTAGTAGACCGAGCCCATGCCCCCCTTGCCGATGCGCGCGAGCAGAGGCAGGCGGCCGAGCATCGGATGCCCCTGCGGACCGCGTGGGAGGATCGTGAGCAGCCGGTCCTGCGAGAGGTCCTCGGGCGGCCGCGACGGATTGATCGGCGTATTGCTGGAGCCGCCCGTGGGCGGCGTGGGCAGTCCCGTCCCGCCGGGGAACTGGCTCATTTGGGAGAAGTATACAGTATGTGTTGGAGGGCGAGCCACCCCCAGAGCCCCGCCAGCGCCGCCGCCGCGAGGTCGAGCAGCACGCCGACCCTCATCATCCGCGGCACCGTCACGTAGCCGCTCCCGAAGATGACCGCGTTCGGCGGCGTCCCCGCCGGCAGCGCGAAGTCGCACGACGCCGCGATCGCCGCCGTCCCCATGTACGGCACCCCGAACGGCCGCAGCACCGTCATCATCAGCGTGGTCGTCGCCGTGTTTGACGCCGCCGCGGAGAGCCCGACCGTGGCGACGGCGACGAGCATGAACTTGAGCAGCGGGTCCCACGCGGCGACGCCGGCGAGCTTGCCGCTCATCGTGTCGACGAACCCGCTCATCGTGACGCCCTCGGCCATCGCGAAGCTGCCCGCCAGCAGGAGCAGCACGCTCCACGGCACGCGGCGGATCGAGGCCCAGTCGAGCGCGCGGCCGGCGACGAGCACGGTCGCCGCCGACATGCCGGTGATCGCGTCCATCTGCGGGCCCTTGAGCGTCAGCCATCTCGAAAGCGGCTGCCCCGCGATCCACATCCCCGCGGTCGCCGCGAACACGATCGCCACGAACCACTCCCAGCCGCTCATGCGGCCGAGCTTCGCCAGCTCGCGGTCGATCGCCTCTCCGCCGCGCCCCGCGCCGATCCCGTCGGGCGCCGCGACGCGTACGAGCGCCAGCCACACGACCGGCAGGAAGAGGACGACGAACGGCAGGCCGACCGCCAGGTAGCGCACGAAGTCGACCTGCGCGCCCGCCTTGTCCGCGGCGTTGCAGAAGATCACGTTCGGCGCCGTCCCGATCTTGGTGCCGATCCCGCCCACGTTCGCGGCGTACGCGACGGCGAGCATGATCGCCAGGCCGAAGTCCGGGAGCCGCCGCCCCTCCTCGTCCTCAAGCTGCCGGATCACCGCCAGGCCGATCGGCATCATCATGACGGCGGTCGCCGTGTTGGAGATCCAAAGCGAGATGAACGCGGTCGCGAGCGTGAAGCCCAGGACGAGACGCGCCGAGCCGCCTCCGACGGCGCGCATGATCGTGAGCGCGATTCGGCGGTGCAGGTTGTGCTTCTCCATCGCGGCCGCGATGCACATGCCCCCCATGAAGAGGAAGACGTTCGCGTCGAGGAAGCCGTCGAGCGTGCGGACCGCCTGATAGGCGAATCCGGCATCCGCCGGCAGCGCCGCCTTGAGGAGCCAGGTGGGCTTCTCCGGAGCCTTGACGAAGACGGCGAAGAGCGGGAAGACGAAGAGCGGGACGAGCGCCGTCAGGTGGATCGGAAGCGCCTCCGTCATCCAGAGCGCGATCATGAGCGCGGTGACGGCGGCGGCGTGCCGCTGCGGGTCGGGCAGCGCGGTGCCGTAGTCGATGGCGCTGAAGGCCGCCAGCCCGCCGATCGTGCCGGCGATGCGCACCCAGCGCGGGGTCGACGGCTGCTCGGCCATGCGGGGATTGTCTCATGGACGGTTGATTCCTTGAAGTGCAGCGGCGCCGGGTGCAGCAGTACTGACTTGGCGGTTTCCTGTTTCGTCGCGTGCTCGTACAGGATGCGAGCCGCCTCCGCGATCGCCTTCTCCCCGGCCTTCGCGTCCTTCACGTCGCCCGACAGGAATACCATCACCACAGGCGCGCGACCCTCACGCCACACCAGCGCCACGTCGTTGCGCACACCCGTGATCGACCCCGTCTTGTGCGCGACCCGCACCCCCTCGGGCAGCCCCGCCGGGATGAACGACTTCCCCTTCAGCCGCGACATCACCGCCAGCATCTCGTCGCACGCCGCGCGGCTCACAACCTCTCCCGCCAGATCCGCTCCATCAGCCGGCCGAAGTCGCGCGCCTGCGCCTTGCTCGAGTACCCCGCCTCGAACGCCGCCGTGTCCATGATGTAGCGCAGCACGTTGCACTTCGTCACCCCGTACCGCTCCGCGCACGCGTGGATCGCCTTCGCGTCCCCCGCCTGCCGGATGCAGTTGTTCGTCGCGAGATTGTCGCTCCCCGTGATCATGTGCTCGACGAGCTCGCGCACCTTCATCGTCTTCCCCACCGCGTCCTTCACCGGCTTCCCGTTCGCGTCGACCTTGAACGGCTTCCCGTACACGAAGCTCGTGAACGTGTCGCTCACCGCGACCGCGTCGTCAAGCGCGTACTTCCCGTCGTGCGCGTCCTGCATGATCTTCACGAGCACCAGCACCTTCATCGTGCTCGCCGCGTGGAATTGCTCCTCCGCGTTCCACTCCCACGTCGCGCCGCTCTCCAGGTCGCGCGCGTACGCCCCCCACCGCCCGCCCCCCGTCTCGAGCGCCGCCTGCGCGCGCTTCGTGACGTCCTCCGGCAGCGCCCGGGGCGCCCCGGCGCACCCGGCCGCCAGCAGCAGCAGCAGGGCAATCCCGGAGAGGCCGCCGTGCGAGTCGGACAGTTGGGATTTGGGGTTTCACTTCGCCCTCAAGGCCACCAGCGCCGCCTCCCCCCCGTGCCGCGCGAACACGATCCGCTCCCCGATCCGCGCGAAGTTCGACGTCGAATCCGTCGCGTGCTCCCAGCGCACGCTCCCGTCCACCTCGACGAGCCTCAGCGTCTGCGTGAACTTCGGCTGCTGCCCCGGCGACCCCACGACCTTGTGCGGGTCGATGATGAGCTCGTACATCTTCGGCTCGTCCGGCCCGTGCAGGATCAGGTCTCCCCCGACCAGCTCCATGCCGCCCCCCGCCTGCGCGATGAGCCACGCCGTCCGCCCCGTCCGGGGCTCCATCGCGTACACGACCATGTGCTCGATGCGCGCCATCTGCGGCTCGCGCACGATCTGCTGCACGAGACTGCACTCCGCCGTCGCCAGCAGCGGCTCCCTCAGCCCCGCGACGAGCGCCTTGCCGCTCGATCCCGCGATCACCAGCCGGCCGCCGTACGGCAGCCAGCCCGAGAACGTCTCCGGCCCGCGCGCGAACCACACCGGCTTGCCGGTGGCGATCTCGACGCGCGACACCGCGCCCGCCGCCGCGATCAGGATGTCTCCCTCCACCTCGCGCACCGCCGGCACCGCCACGCTGCGGTAGTCGGGGAACTCGAGCGACCAGAGCGACCGCCCGTCGCCGAGGTCGCGCACGTCGATCCCCTCCGAGCCGATCACGACGACGCCCTTCTTCGTCACGACCGGCCTCGCCGTCTCGTCGGAGACCGCGGCGGCCCACGCACGCTTGCCGTCGCGCGCGGAGTAGAGCACCAGCTCGCGCTTCCGCTTCGCGCCGGGCACGATCGTCGCGACCCATCCGTGCGACGCGTCGATCCGCCGCAGGTCGCCGAGCGCCAGCGGGCCGCGCCACGCCTCCCTGCCCGACTTGGCGTCCAGCGCGACGAGCTGCGCCGCGCCTCCGTCGTCCAGCAGCCCGTGGATCCGGTCGAGCGGCGCGACGCCCCGCGCGAACCACGAGATGGACGACCAGTTCTCCTCCGACTCGTGGATCGGCCGCACGCCCTTCGCCGACCACGCGACCTGGCGCTTCGAGAGCGACCAGCCGCGCAGGCCCTCGAAGTCCGCCTCGACGAGCACGTCGCCCGCCAGCCCGATCGTGGTCGCCCACCTCTCCTCGCCCATCGCGCCGCGGACGTCCGCTAGCTTCGTCCCCCGGTGCGGATCCGCCTCCCACACGTCGCCGCGGTCGCCGAGCACGTAGAGCCGCTCCTCCGCGACGAAGACCGCCGCGGCCGACCGTCCCTCGAGAGGCGCGGCCCACTCGGGCGCGACGGGGCCGCCCTTCTTCCCGCCGAGGAAGAACCACGATCCGACGGCGAGCACGGCCGCCACCGCCGCGGCGTGGGTGATCCATCGGATGCGGCGCCGCTGCGGGTCGGCCTTCGTCGCCGCCCCGACGATCGCGGGCTTCGCCGCCGCGCACGAGTCGCCGCACAGGTTGCCGCGCGCCGCGACGCACTCGCCGCAGAGCGGCCGGTTGCACCGGTTGCAACGCGCGATCGCGCGCTGCCCGGGATGCGCGGCGCAGTCGCCCGTCATGACGCTAATACCACGCCTTCTGCAGCAGCTTCGTCCCGAGCTCGCTGTTCCCCAGCGGGATCAGCGCCTCCCCGGAGTTCGCCCACGCGGCCCAGCGCATCTGCCGGTCCTTCATGTGGAAGGCGACGTACAGGAAGTCGAGCCGCTCCCCCTCCTCGTCGACCCCCGCCCGGGCGAGCACCCACTCCCCCGTCCCCGGCATGCGGTAGCCGTTCGCGTGCCGCTCCATCCGGGTCCCGATCACCGTGAGCTTGAAGTCCACGCGCCCCGCCCGGTCCTTCTGGGGAGGCGGCGGCGGCAGCCCCGCGCCGAGCACCCCCGCGAAGCGCCTCATCAGCCACTCCGCGTTCTCGTCCAGCTTCTTCGTGCGGAAGACCGCGATGTCCCCCTCCCCGACCCCCTTCGCGCGCCACTGCTTCTTCGACATCGCTTCGGCGTCCACCCGCATCGCGACGCCGAAGTCGGCGCTCTTGTCCCGATGCGTCATCGTGACGTCGAGCACGGTCCAGTCGCCCCCCGGCACCCACCGGCCCCCGTCGCCCGGCTTCGCCCCCTCCTGGACGACCATGAACGTCATCGGGATCTCGTTCGTCTCGTTCAGGTGGAATCCCGGCTCGGGCTTCGGCGCCGGCGGCGGGGGCGGCGTCACCGGCGTCGATTTCAGCTTCGACGGCGGCGGCGCCCCGTCCCCGCTCTCGCAGCCCAGGAGGCACAGCGCCAGAGCGACCGGCAGCAGGCTCCGCATGGCTCCCTCCTCGACCTGAATTCTATTCGTTTTCCCGTAGCAGTCCAACCGCCCCGCTCTACTTTCTCTCATGAACATCAACCGGCTCGCGATCGCACTCCTGCTCGTCCTCACCCTCACGGCCGCCGCCCAGGACAGGCCGCGCCTCGTCGTCCACGAGTGGGGCACGTTCACGAGCGTCTCCGGCAGCAGCGGCGTCGCGCTCGAATGGCGCCCCCTCGCCGGCCCCAGCGACCTCCCGAGCTTCGTCTACGATGCGACCCGGCCCCGGCCGACGACCGGCCCCAGCGACTACGATCCCCGCCAGCGGAAAAAGCGCATGGTCTGCACCGTCCGCATGGAGACGCCAGTCCTCTACTTCTATGCCGACAAGGAGACCAGGGTCTCCGTCAAGGTCGACTTCCCCAAGGGCAAGATCACCGAGTGGTACCCCGCCGCCCGCGAAGCCGGCTCCACGATCGACTGGGGCACGATCAGCGTGCTCCCCGGCGCGGCGCCCGAGCTGCCGACCGAGAAGGGCGAGAGCCACTACTATCCGGCGCGCGAGACCGACGCCGCGCCCGTCCGCGTCGGCACGCAGCACGAGAAGTTCCTCTTCTACCGCGGCGCCGGCACGTTCGACCTCCCCCTCAAGGCCGGCCTCGACAAGGGCCAGGTCCGAGTCGACAACGCCACGAAGCACCGCTGGAGCCGCCTCTTCCTCGTCAACGTGAAGAACGGCCGCCTCGCCTACACCGTGCGCGAGCCGGGATCGCACAAGGCGGACGAGATCTGGCTCACGCCGATCCCCTCGAAGGAGTCGAGCGTCCAGGCCCTCGCCGCAGACGTCGTGAAGACCCTGACCGAAGAGGGGCTCTACCGCCGCGAGGCCGAAGCGATGGTCAAGACGTGGCGCGACACGTGGTTCGCCGACGAGGGCATGCGCGTCTTCTACGTCGTGCCGCGCAGGATCACCGACGAACTGCTGCCGCTGACGGTCTCGCCCGCGCCGACCGAGTGCGTCCGCGTGCTCGTAGGCCGCGCCGAGATCATCACGCCCGAGATGGAGAAGGGCGTGCTCGCGGACGTCGAGCGCCTCGGCAGCGACTCGTTCGACGAGCGCGAGGACGCGATGAAGTCGCTGCGTCGCATCGCGCGGTTCATCGAGCCGATCCTCAAGCGCGCGCTCGAGACGGCGACGGACGCCGAAGTGAAGGCCAGGCTCAAGACACTCCTGGGAGGTTAGCATGAACCGCACCTGTGGTGAGCGAAGCCGGCTTGGTCGGCTGAGTCGAACCATCGCCATCGCCGCCCTGCTGTGCCTGGGACTCACGGCGTTCGCCCAGGACAAGCCGCGCTTCGTCGTCCACGAGTGGGGCACGTTCACGACGGTCTCCGGCGGCGACGGCGTCGCGCTCGAGTGGCGCCCGCTCTCCGGCCCGAGCGACCTCCCGAGCTTCGTCTACGGCTCCCGGACCGCGGCGCGCGGCCTCCGCCACGGCCAGGCGTGCGACAAGTGCGGCCACTTCGGCTGCGGATGCGGCGACAAGTGCACTCCCTCCCGCAACGGCGACGGCTGCACCTGCAAGGGCTGCTTCCGCGGCGACGTCCGCATGGAGACGCCCGTCCTCTACTTCTATGCCGACAAGGAGACGACGGTCTCCGTGAAGGTCGACTTCCCCAAGGGCAGGATCACCGAGTGGTATCCGAAGGCGCGCGCCGTCGGCCGCGGCATCGACTGGGGCGGCGTTCGCATCCTGCCCGGGGCCGCACCGCAGCTCCCGCGCGAGACCGGCGAGAGCCACTACTACCCCGCCCGCGAGACCGACGCGTGCCCCGTGCGCGTCTGCGGCGCTCCGATCCAGCACGAGAAGTTCCTCTTCTACCGCGGCGCCGGCTCGTTCCCGCTGCCGGTGCAGGTCGGGCTCGAAGGGTCGCGCGTCCGCGTCCGCGCGGAGCAGCCGATCGCCGACCTCGTCCTTCTGGAATGCTCCGCCGGGAAGGCCACGTACTCGCTGCACCGCGACGTACGCGGCGAGGCGATCCTCGACCGCCCGTCGCGCCCCTCCGAGACGATCGGCGAGGACGTCGCGTCGATCCTTGTGCGCCACGGCCTCTATGCGAAGGAGGCGCGCGCGATGGTGAAGACGTGGCAGGACACCTGGTTCGGCGACGAAGGCCTGCGCGCGTTCTACATCGTCCCGCGCAAGGTGACCGACGCAATCCTCCCGCTCACGATCGAGCCGGCGCCCGCCGAATGCGTGCGCGTGCTCGTCGGCCGCGCGGAAGTGCTGACGCCCGAGTTCGAGAAGCGCGTGATGGAGAACGTCGCCGGCCTCGGCGACGATTCGGTCGAACGCCGCGACCAGGCGATGGCCGCGCTGCGCCGCGTCTCCCGCTTCGTCGAACCGATCCTCAAGCGCGCGCTCGAGAAGACAAACGACAGCGAGGTGCGGGCGCGGCTGAGGGAGCTGTTGGGGGGGTAGCCATAAGCCATTAGCCGTTGGCCATCAGGGCTGCTACCCCCAGCCCTTGAAATACTCCTGCGCCCCCACATGCGCCGCCGCCAGCCGCTCCTTCACGAACTCCGCCTTGCGCGACTCGAACAGCGCCGCCACGAGGATGAGGATCCCGCCGATGATCATCCCCCACTCCGCCGTGGACGTGTTGCGGTCGACCAGGAACTGGATTGCCTTGCCGGCCAGAGCCACGACCGCAGCAGCCCCGCGAGCGCCGCGTAGGCCGCGATGCAGACGATCGAGCCCGCCACGCCGACGACGCGGTGCGGCACGGACGGCATGAGCCGGAACTCGTTCACCGCGACGAAGTCGATCGGCAGCGCGAGCGCGGCGAGCGCGATGAACCCCATGCCGGTCAGCCGCAGGATCGTGCGTCGCAGCCCGACGCCCATGGCCGCGGCTGCGAACGTCGACCCGAAGAGGATGGCGACTTTCAGCCCCGGGGTCAGGCCGGTCCACTGCTGCTTGATGAAGACGAAGAGGCCGACGCAGAACATCCCGATGCCGATCGACAGCAGCCACGGCAGGTTCTTCTCGCTGAACAGGTTGCGCAGGGTGTCGCGCAGCGTCGGCGATGGGACGGCCGGACGCGGGAGAGGGGGCGGCGCGAACATCTCGACGGCGCGAGAGCGCGGAGGAGGCTTGCTCTCCGCCGCCTTCTCAAGCATCACCGTGCGCGGTGGGACGGCGAAGGAGGGAGGCGTCGGTGGAGCGGGGCGCACGGTCCCGCGATTCGTGATTCGGGATTCGTGATTCGGTGCTTCCGTCAACTGCCTCTTCAGGCTTTCCCGCTTCCCCTCATAGCGCTCGCGCAGCTGCCGCAGGCATCCGGGCGGCAAGGCCGCCTCCTGCTCCCAGCGCGTGAGCTGTCCGAGCAGATACCGCACGCCGGCGAGCGTGCGATGCGCCGCCTCGTCCGCCCGCGCGCCGCACGAGCACCTGTCGCCCGAGAGTTGCCCAAGGCAGATCGAGCAGCGAAAACTATTTCCCGACGCAGAACCTCTCGAAGGCGCGCTGGAGGAGATCATCGTCCACGTTCCGTCCGGTCACGGCCCCAACGCCGTGCAGGGCGGCCCGGAGATCCAGCGCAACAAATTCCATGCCAAGCCCGCCGTCGAGCGCGTCCGCCGCCTTCCCGAGCGCCGCCCCCGCCTCCCGCAGCCGCGCCTGCTGGCGCACCGACACCGCGAAACGCCCCCCGGCGGCCTCCGCGCCCTCCCCGGACGCGAATCGTCTCAGCCGCGCGCGCAGCTCCTCCAGCCCCTCCCCCGTCACCGCCGACGTCCGGATCGCGTCCGGGATGGGCAATTCCGTGCGCACCGCGTCCGCCTTGTTCACAACCCAGATCGCCGGCTTGCCCTCCGGAGCCTTACCGGCCGCCTCCGCTGACCCAACAACGGCGGCGGAGGGCCGCCCCATCTCCGGGATCGCCGGCGACGTCGCATCGACCACGACGATCCACGCGTCCGCGTGCTCCGCCTCCGCCCGCGCGCGTGCCGCCGCCTGCGCGTCCACGCCTTCGCCCTCGACCAGCCCCGGCGCGTCGACCAGCCGCACCCCTTCGCACTCCCCCGACAGCAGGTCGCGCGTCGTGCCGGGGACGGGCGACACGATCGCGTCGGCGCCCGCGAGCCGGTTGAAGAGCGACGACTTGCCCGCGTTGGGCGCGCCCATGAGGAACGCCGTCGGCCGCCCGCCCGCCACGCGCCGCGCCGCCGTGCGCGCGACCAGCGCGTCGAGCGCCCGCGCCAGCTCCCCCGTCAGGCGCCGCGCCTCCGCGGGCGCGACGATCTCGATGTCCTGGTCGACGAAGTCGATCGCCGCCTCGACGTCGGCGCAGAGCGTGAGGAGCGCATCCTCGATCGCGCGCACCTCGCGCGAGAACTCCCCGCGCAGGAGGCCGAGCGCCGCGCGCACCTCGTCCTGCGACCGCGCCGCGATCACCTCCTGCACCGCCTCCGCCTGCGCGAGGTCGAGCCGCCCGTTGAGGAACGCGCGCCGCGTGAACTCCCCCGGCTCGGCCGCCCGCGCCCCCGCCCGCAGGCACCGCTCGACCGCGTCGCGCGCGACCGGCTCGGCGCCCGCCACGTGCAGCTCGACGACGTCCTCACGCGTGTACGAGCGCGGCGCCGGCATGACCCACGCGCCGCCGGCGGCGCCGCGGCGGCGCGGCAGCCGGCGCCCCAGCACCTTCGACGCGATGGCGATCGCGCGCGGCCCGCTCAGCCGCACGACGGCCCGGTCGGCCGGCCCGGGCGCGCTCGAGAGCGCGACGATGGTGTCGTGCGTGTCCAAGTAAGGAGTAAGAAGTCAGGAGTAGGGGGAATCCCCGGCTCACCGTCTCACTTCTTACTCCTTACTTCTCACTCCTCGCGTTCCCCTTACCGCAGGTATGTTTTCAGGTGCTCCGCCGTCTCCTCGTCCAGGCTGTCGAACCTGACGGCGATCGCGAAGATGTTGTCGTCGTCCGAGAACCGCACGATCCGGCACCGGCACCGCATCCCCTTGAGCTTCGGCGCCTCGAACTCGATGTCGAACCGCACGAGGTCGAGCGGGAGGGTCTGCTTCTTCGTCCGGAAGTTCTTGAGCAGCATGCCCGACATCGAGATCTCGTCGACGTCGCACCGCCCCTCGTCGTACACGGTGTTCGTGCCGATGACGATGCCGACGCGGGCGGGAATCCCCGCCTTGCGCCGCTGGGACTGCCGCCGGTTCGACGTGACGAGCGCCGGATGCAGGTAGCCGAGCTCGCGCGCGACCTTGAACACCTTGCGCACGGTGTCCTCCGCGAACGAGTCGCGCGTGTCCTTGTTGAGGATGCGCGAGACCGACCCCTGGTCGATCTTGCAGATGCGCGCGATGTCCTCCTGCGTGACCTTGTCCCCCCCCTTGACCGCCGTCTTCTCGTTCATCCCAGTCCTCCCTTACGCCTTCGCCTGCGGCTGCGCCGGCTTGATCCACACCCTCTTGATGATCCACTGCTCCGTCAGCGACAGAAGCGAGTTGAACAGGAAGTACAGGCTGAGCCCGCTCCCCAGCGAGTAGCACACCAGCCCGATCATGAACGGCATGAACATCATCATCTTCTGCTGCTGCTGCATCTGCGGATCGGGCGACCGCGGCGCGAAGTACATCTGCAGGAACGACACCATCGTCATCACGATCGGCAGCACGTTGATCGCGTCGGCCGTCGTGAGCAGCAGCGAGTACTCGCGCCCGAACGGGATGAGCCGGTCGGGCAGCGACAGGTCCTTCATCCAGAGCATGAACGGCGCCTGGCGCAGCTCGATCGACATGTCGACCACGCTGTACATGGCGATCCAGATCGGCAGCTGGAGGAACATCGGCAGGCAGCCCGAGAGCGGGCTCACGCCGTTCTCCTTCCAGAGCTTCATCATCTCCTGCTGCGCCTTCTGCGGGTTGTCGGCGTGGCGCTCCCGGATGATCGTCACCTGCGGCTGCAGCAGGCTCATCTTCGACATCGACACCGCGCTCTTGCGCGTCAGCGGGAACATGCAGAGCCGCAGGACGAGCGTCGTGAGGATGATGGCGACGCCCCAGTTTCCGAAAAGCGCGTGCCAGAACGTCATCACGGCCAGGAGCACCGGCCCGACGAGCCGGATCACCGGCCCCAGGGTCGCCGCGAACGGCCCGCACCCGCAGCCGCTGGCGTAGTCGTGCAGCCCGTCCAGCCCGTGGCCGGCCGGCTTCAGCGACTCGTCCACGAGCGGGCCGGCGAAGATCGCGTAGTCGAGGATCTCCCGCTGCTGCACCTCGATCTCGCGATAGCGGACGTGCGCGCGCATCCCCCCGGGCTTCGGCAGCGGGTCGACGATCGAGAAGGTCACCGTGTCGATCGCCCGCTTCGGGACGCCGGCGGGCACGAGGGCGACCGCGAAGTACCGGTTCTTGATGCCGACGGCGTCGTACTCGTGGTCCTTGCCGAGATCGGATCCCTTGAGCGGGACCGGCTTCTTCTGTGCGTCGGGCGTGCTGGTGAACTGGAGTGTGAATCCGCCCGAGTCCCTCTTCGTGGTCGCGACGAAGCCGGACGCGTAGATCTCCGCGCGGTAGTCGCTGTCGTGAGGCATGCCGTGGAACGCGTCCATCTCCATCCGCAGCGGCAGCGGCGCGCCCGTGCGGTTGGTCGCCTCGAGGCGCATCCTGAGACGGGGCTTCTCGGGGTCGAGCTCGAACGTCTTCTCCAGCTCCAGGCCGTTGCGCAGGCGCCTCGTGAACGTCACGCGCAGCCCGTCGCGGCGCACCTCCCAGGCGGCCTGCTCCGCCTCGTCCGGGAACGTGAGCGCGAGGTGCGACGGGCCTTTCGCCTCGCGCGCCCGGAGGAGCTTGACCGGTTTGCCCCTGTACTTGAGCTCGAGGTCGACCAGCCCCGCGTCCCGATTCGTGAACGTCGCGCGGTAGTGTGTCGTGTCGATCACGATGTCGTCGACGACCGCCACGGCGGGCTGCGTCGGCGGGTCCTGAACGACCGGCAGCTTCGGGACGTTCGCCCACGCGGGTTCGACGTCGACCGCGGCGGGCTTCGGCCTGGGCCTCGGCTTCTGCGGCGGCCAGAGCCACGTCTGCAGCATCATCCAGCCGACGAGGACGCCGACCGACAGGATCGTGACGAGCGCGACGCGCTTGTTCACGTACTTCTACTTCCTTTCGCCGGAGTACGCCGTGCCGCACTTCGCGCAGCGCAGCGTGTCGCTCTTCTCGTCCCAGTCGCGCCCCGCGGCGCACTTGGGGCACGGGCGCCTCGCCTCCTCGATGAGCATGACGGGGATGTCGTCCTTCACGGGAAAGACGAGCCCGCATTCGGCGCGCGTACAGGCGATCGAGTCGCCGTCCAGGCGCACGTCCGCGCGGCAGAGCGGGCACGCCATGATCTCGATCAGGTCCTTCGGCACGGCCATGGGATCCCCCGTTCTCGGGATTTGCGAATCAGGGCATAAAATATACTGCATCAGCCCATAGAGTCAAAGGGAAGATGCACCATAACGATGCATTTTATGCATGAGACTGGGGTGGGGGTGTCTGCGAATCACGAATTACGATTACGAATCACGGAACGCGCAGTCGACGGTACGGCTACCGTGATTCGAGATTCGTGACTCGTGATTCGAGGCGCAGCAGCGCGATCTTGCGGCTGATCCCCCCCGTGAACCCGCCCAGGCGTCCGCCGGACGCCACGACGCGGTGTCAGGGCACGACGAGGCAGGCCGGGTTCCGGCCCATGAGCTGCCCCACCGCGCGCGCCGCCCCGGGCCGCCCCGCCGCGCGGGCGATCTCGCCGTACGTGCGCGTGCGCCCGTACGGGATCGCGCGCACGGCCGCGTAGACCCGCGTCGCGAAGGCCGTGCGGCCGGCTTCCACGCGCTCGCCGAACGCCACGCGGGCGCCGGCGAAGTAGCGCGCGATCTTCTTCGTGATCGGAAGGTCCGCACGCGCGGCGCCTCTCGGCGGCCTGCCCGCGAAGTGCAGCTCGACGACCGCGCCGTCCCGGCACCCGACCCACCCGCGCCCGAACGGCGACTGGAAGACCGCAACTCTCATCGGAAGCTCAGTCTGCGTTCCAGACGCGCTTCGATCAAGCCTTTTGCCGAGACGCCGGAGAGCGCCGGCGCCCGATCCTCCCGGAACGCCTGGCCGCGGAGCCGCGACGCGAAGAACTTCACCTCGACGCCGCCGTCGGCACCGCCCGGCTCCAGCCGGACGCCGTCCGTCACCGTCATCATCGCGTACGCGCCCCGCACCGACCAGCCCCGGTCGATGCGCACCTCCACGTCGCCGATCTCCCCCTCCGACGCGAAGACCGGCTTCGCGGGACGCGCGAACGTCACCAGGCCGCCCCGCACGAAATGCAGGCGGTACTCGCGCCCCTCGGCGACCGCGCCGTACGCGCGCACCGCCGTCGACCCTCGCGGGAAGAGCGCGAAGAACCCCGCCGCGAACACCGCGGAGAAGCCGACGAGCAGGACGACCATCGTGAACGTGCCGAACCGCCGCCGCATCCCCGCGAAGAGGACCACGAACGCGGCGAACCCGTAGACGACGATGAAGAGGATCGCCGCGTCGCGCTTCGCGCCGATCCACGCCTCGCGCGGAACCAGCGGCGCGATGCCGGGCTCGACGACGCCGAACCGCGCGGGGGGCGTCCACGGCTCCCCTTCGATCTCGTCCATCGCCTCGAAGAGCGCAGGGTCGACGTCGCCCCACGCGCGCTTCACGACGATGCGCTCGTCGGCGCGGGCGAGGCGGAAGCCGCCGAGGCGCTGCCGCGCGCGCACCTCCCCGCGGACGTGGAGCTCCACGTCGACGGGGCCCTCGGTCCTCGGGAGCGCCGGCACGACCGTCGTGCGCTTCTCGCCGGGCGCCAGCCGGATCGCCTGCGCGACGGTGATGCGGTCGGCGACGACGGCGACGTCCCCCTCGAACGCCGCGGCGCTCTCGACGGTGACTTCGACCGGCAGCCAGCAGCCCGCGCGCCCCGCCCCGCCGCTGAGCGCGCGCGCCTCGACGATGACGGGGTCCTGGAGCAGCAGCAGCAGGAGCGCCATGCCGGTCACAACGCGATTCTATCGGTCGCGGTTCGGGGTAGACTAGAAATCATGTGGCGCTCAGCGCGGATCGTGCTGACTCTGCTGACCGTGCTGGCGGTATTCGCCGGGTGGTGCTGGAGCCGCGGGCTCGTCACCGTCGTCAATGCCACGGACAAACCGATCCACGCGGCCGTCACCGTGCCGGGCGGCTCGGCCGATCTGGGCGAGATCGCGCCGGGCAGGAGCCGCACGGTGTGGCTGCCCGTGCGCGGCGATGACGTGCGGGTCGGCTATTCGGGCGAGCATCTGGGCTCGTGCGGCGCGGGCGGAGATCTTGAAAGCCCTCGCTTCTACCGCATCCGCTTCACCGTGAACGGCAGCCACTTGTTCGCGTCGCCGCCTGCACTGCCGCCGGGCAGCATCAAGTCGGTTGAGGTCGAGCGCCTCATCCGCCGCGACGAACACACAGCAACGGAGTCCGTAGCAAGCGAAGATGCCATCAAGACCCATGCGCTGGCCGCGCTCGTGGAGCAGGGCAAACCCGTCCCGTACCACAAGTGCGGTCCGCGTGCATACCTCCGATTCCGGCTGCACAGCGGCCAGATGGTCGAGATGTGGCTGTTCCCGGGCCACTCAGAGAGCCACTACGAGTACCGTTACCCGGCGCAGGGCCTTGGGAACATGTTTCGCGTGGACCGTGCCGCGTTCCTCAAGGCCATGTCGGACATCGGCGTTACCGGGCTGGACACGCAGTGACGGACGGGCAGGGCACCACCAGCAACGACGGCCGTCCGGCGACAGTCGACAACAGGCCGCTTGCGACGACCTGCTACGTGATCCGTGCTACCTGGGACTCCTTCCGCAGGAACGGCCCCGCCATGAAGAGCGCCATCGCGCCGAACCCGAAGATCCCGGCCGACACCAGCGGCATCGCCCCGTCGAGCTGCGCCGCGCCCCAGAACGGGGACACCGCCGACAGGAACCGCAGCGACCCGCCCGCGAACTCCACCGCCAGGTAGTGCGCGAACGGCAGCATCGCCGACAGCACGAAAAAGCCCAGGAAGTACCACGGCGCCATCCGCGTCTGCCGCTCCCGCGCCGCCCCGAAGAGCGCCGCCACGAAGCACGCCGCCGTCGCCACCAGCAGGTGCCCGTTGAAGAACTCCCGCGCCCCCACCTGCGCCAGGTTCTGGCACAGGAACGCGATCGGCATCGCCACCACGAACAGCACGCACACCTGCAGCACCAGCAGATGCGCCTCCCCGCCCACGCCCGTCGGCAGCTCCACCTTCGGCACCAGCAGCCGCGGCACGAAGAACGGCCAGATCACCAGCACGAAGAAAAGCTCCGCCTCGATGAGGCACGTGAAGACGTTCTCGGGCGTCACGAACGCCGCCTGGAACGGCAGCACGTTCCCCAGCGCCGCCAGAAGCACCACGCTGATGAAGCTCAGCCACACGACGTACAGACCGATCGCCCGCGGCACGCTGATCCGCATATGGTCACCTGCCTCCTAGCGGACAGTCAGGAGTAAGGAGGTAAGGAGTAAGCAGGGTATTCTCCTGACTCTTCACCTTCTCACTTCTCACTTCTCACTCGACTCCCCATATACAGCGCCCGACCTACCTCTGGGTTCGCCTTCCGACGCCCGTTTCGGCCGGCCCGACCGCGGCCCTGCCACCCCCGTTCAGCTTGACGTACTTCAAGCCGTCGAGATTAGGGTACTCGCGGCACACGCCCGCCAGCATGTCGAGCTTCTCCTGCGCCCCGGGCTCCCCGAACCCGGGCGACGACGGCGAACGACCCCACCAGATCGTGCAGCCCTTCGCCGTCACCAGCGCCGCGTCCGGACGCCGGCGGTCCACGCGGCCCCCGACGTTCGACACGTCCACCGACCGCACGCCGAGCGCCGCCAGCGCCGGCGTCCGCGCCGCCAGCTCCGCCAGCTCGCGCCCCGCCAGAACGTCCGCGTCGAGCCACTTCGTCCCCGCCGCCGGAGGCGCCCCCGCCACGCCCGTCACCTCGACCGGACACGCGCACGCCGGCGCCGAGGCGTACACGCCCGGCAGCCGCACGCCGTCCGCGTCCACGAGAGTGACGCCGTCCGCGCGCCGCACCGCCAGGTGAGGCCGCCGCGCCTCGAACCGCACGCGGATCGCGTCGGGGAACGCGCGCTCGACCGCCGTCACGCGCTTCACCCACGGGTTCCGCTCGAACGCCTTCCCGATCCGCTCGACGAGCCCGTCGTCGAACAGGCTGAGGTCCGCCGGCATCTCGACCGTCGACTCGCCCGCCCCCCACATGGGCGCCACCTGCACGCGCGCGATCGCCTTCGGCTTGTAGTGCGGATCGGCCACGAGCACGCCGTACGTGCTGCGATGGACGAGAAGCACGATGAACGCCGCGCCGACGCCGACCGCGCCGCGCGCGGCCCAGCGGCGATGCGTCGAAACGAACCCGCTCGCCGCCTTCCAGGCTGCCGACAGTCTCCCCTTCATCTCTCAGGGTTTATCGGCCACGGGCGTATAATGTCTGCAATGCGACTCGCGGTCCTGGCCCTCCTGCTTGCCCCGAGCGGCGTCGAGGGGCTCTTCGCGGACTCGAAGTACCTGGTCACCGACCTCAAGGCCGACCGCAAATCGTCCTGCGTCATCGTCGCCGCCGACGAGTTCGCCGACGCCTGCGACCGCCTCCTCGCCCACCGCGAGAAGCGCGGCCACACCGTCGCCGTCGTCCGCGCCTCCGACGTCTTCCGGGCGTTCGGCGCCGGCAAGCCGTCCCCCGACGCGCTCGCCGCCTTCTCGAAGCACGCGCACGCGCGCTGGAGCACGCGCTTCCTCCTCCTCGCCGGCGACGTCGAGCGCCTCCCCGCCCACGTCCGCCGCTCCGAATACCAGACGACGCGCTATCCGAACGACGAGGAGCTCGGCACCGACCACTTCATCGCCGAGCCCGGCGTCGCCGTCGGCCGCTTCCCCGCCGACACGCCCGCCGAGCTCGCGGCGATGATCGCCAAGACGGTCGACTACGAGACGCGCTCCGTCCCCGGCCCCTGGCAGCGCAGGATCTCGTTCATCACCGGCGAAGGCGGCTTCGGCACGTTCATCGACGGCTTCATCGAGGCGCAGTTCACGAAGATCGTCGCCGACACCATCCCCGCGCCGTTCGACATCGAGGTCGCCTACGCGAAGCCGTCGTCGCCCTACTCGCCCCACCCGACGCGCTTCAACGACTGCGCGATCCGCCTGCTCAACGAGGCGCCCCTCTTCTACGTCTACGTCGGCCACGGCAAGCGCAGCGGCTGCGACACGATCGAGTTCAAGGGGGAGGCGTACCCGATCCTCGAGACGGCGCACGTGCCGCGCGTGCGCGTCCGCGGCCACGGCCCCGTCATGGTGGTCATCGCCTGCAACACGGGCGAGTACGACGGGAAGACGAGCGACTGCCTCGGCGAGGAGCTGATGAAGAGCCCGACCGGCCCCGTCGCGTTCATCGGCGGCTCGCGCATCACGCAGCCGTACGGCAACGCGGTGCTCGGGCGCGAGCTCATCGGCGCGTTCCTGCAGGAGAAGCCGACGATCGGCGAGGCGCTCTTCGCGGCGAAGGGGCGCGCGGTCGGCGCGGACGACTCCGACTTCCGCAAAACGGCCGACCGGCTGGCGGGCACGATGCAGGGGGGGGACTCGCTCGAGCCGATGCGCAAGGACGTCGCGCTGCACTACAACCTGCTCGGCGACCCCGCGCTCTCGCTGCGCCGGCCGGACGCGCTGGAGGTCGCCGCGAAGCAGGACGGACGCCGCGTGCGAGTGTCGGGCAGGGCGCCGATCGGCGACGGCCGCGCGCTCGTGTCGCTCGACTGCCCGCGCGAGAAGTTCCTGCGCCCGCCCGGCAAGGTGACGGAGATCGCGCAGTTCGCCGAGCGCTACCGGCTGGCGAACGACAAGTCGGTGGCGCGGGCGGAGGTGGCGGTGACGGGCGGCGCGTTCGAGGTCGAGTTCGAGGTTCCCGCGGGCACGCCGAAGGGGAGGCACTGGGTGCGCGCTTTCGCGTGGAGCGACTCGGGCGCGGCCGCCGGCGCGAAGGAACTCGTGCTGGGGGAGTAACTCGCGGGCGCGCCGCGGGTTCCATCTCCATGCGCATCGCCTTCTGTCTCCTGTCTTCTGTCTTCTGCCTGCTCCCCCAGGAGAAGGACGACCGCCCGAACATCCTCTTCCTCCTCACCGACGACCATCGCCCGGACGCGCTCGGCTGCTGCGGCAACGCCTCCATCCGCACGCCGAACTCGCGCGCTGGCCCGCGAAGATCAGGGCGGGCACGGTCGTGAAGTCGCCCGTGGTGAGCGTCGACCTCTACGCGACGCTCTGCGAGCTGGCGGGCGCGAAGCGGCCGGACGGGCAGGAGGGGGTGAGCATGATGCCAGCGCTCACGGGCGGAGAGGCGCTGCGCAAGGCGGCGTTCGCCGAGCTCAAGCCGCGCCGCGCGGGGAACATCGGCTGGTGGCAGATGGCGCGGATGGGGCGGTGGAAGTACGTGAAGATCGACGACACCGAGGAGCGGCTCTACGACCTCGAGGCCGACCCGAACGAGCTGAAGCCGGCGGAGGACGCGAAGGCGCTCGAGGAGATGCGCGCGCTGCACAGGAAGTGGCTGGAGGCAACTCCGAAGTAACCACGGAGACACAGAGGCACGGAGCTGACCCGGACCGAGCCCATTCCGCTGGCAGCATGTCCGCCTGACAGGGAATCGAATGCAATGGGGATGTGCTGCTCCCCCGATCCATCCGGTTCGCGTTGCCTCCGTACCACAACGCAGCAGAAACTTGTTTTCCTGAGCAGTTTTTCGCCTCGCGCAGAGTTCGCAGGGAAGCTTCTCAGCGGGCTTTGCGGGCTCTGCGTGAGGCTCCACTCTTGGTGTCCTTGGCGCTCTTGGCGGTTGGTTTCCGAGAGAGCTCCGTCGAGTGTGCGGCTCTGCCGCCCCGTGTCTCCGTGGTTAATCCGCCCGTCTCCCCATCCGCCCGTCTCGGGCTGTACATATGGGTATGAACACGCTCGCGCTTCTCGCTCTCCTCGCCCAGGTGCCGGCGCCGGGCGAGACCCAGGTCGTCGCCTGCAAGGACGACCCGACCCAGCTCTACGCGTGCCATCTGCCGAAGGGGTACGTGAAGACGAAGAAGTGGCCGATCCTCTACTGCTTCAGCCCGAACGCCAACGGCCGCGGGTTCGTCGACCTCTACCGCGAGGCGTGCGAGGAGGTCGGCTGGATCGTCGTCGGCTCGAACAACTCGAAGAACGGCCCGTGGGAGCCCATCGAGGCGGCGATCCAGGCGATGTGGAAGGACACGCACGACCGCTTCTCGCTCGACGAGAAGCGGTGCTTCGCGAGCGGGTTCTCGGGGGGCGCGCGCGTGTCGTTCTCGATGGCCGGCATGTACAAGGACAGCATGGCCGGCGTGATCGCGATCGGCGCGGGGCTCGCGGACGGCAAGATCGGGCCGAAGGGGATGGCGGTCTGGCTCGTGTGCGGGACGACCGACATGAATCTCAAGGAGCTCGAGGCGCTCGACGAGCGGCTCAAGAGCGAGGGCTGGAAGTACGTGCGCAAGACGTTCGAGGGGGGGCACACGCTGCCGCCGCGCGAGCTGGCGATCGAGTCGATCAAGTGGATGGCGAAGGAGAAGCCGCGGTCTACGCTCAACCCGGAGGCGGCCAGGAAGGCGCTCGAGGCGGGCGAGAAGGCGCTCAGGGAGAAGTCGACGAAGACGGCGATCCGCTTCTTCCAGTCGGCGCTCCGCCAGGGGGACGAGGAGCAGCAGAAGGCGGCGGAGGAGAAGCTCGGCGAACTCCAGAAGGCGGCGGACGAGCTCTGGAAGCAGGCGGAGGAGGCGACGGACGCAGCGAAGAAGAAGTCTCTCTACACGAGGATCAGCAAGGAATACGAGGGGCTCGACATCGCGGGGCGGGCGGCCGAGGAGCTGAAGAAGATCAAGTGACCCGTTGGCGCGGACCCCCTCCGAGGGGGCAGGGGGTGGCCACCTTTGATCTTTCTTCTCTGATCTTTGATCTCTCCGCGCCTACAGGCTCGCCACCCAGCGCCCGGTCCGGCGCCCCCGCTGGAACGCCAGCTGCACGAGCTTCTCGCACAGCTCGCCGTACTCGATCCCCGCCGCGCTCGCCGCCTTCGGGAGCAGGCTGCGCTCCGTCATGCCGGGGATCGTGTTCGCCTCGAGCACGTACGCCGTGTGGAAGGGCGTCCAGATCAGGTCGACGCGCGAGACCCCCTCGCACCCGAGCGCCTCGTGCGCGGCGAGCGCGACCTGCTGGATCCGCTGCGCGTCGCGCGGGTCGAGGTCGGGCGCGACGACGTACTCCGTCCGCTCGTCCCGGTACTTCGCGTCGGTGCTGAAGAACTCCCCCGCCGGCCGCACTTCGACGATCGGCAGCGCGCACCGGTCGAGGATGCCGACGGTCATCTCCCGCCCCGCGATGAACTTCTCCATGAGCGCCATCGGCCCGTGCCGGAACGCCTCCGCCGCGCCGTCCAGCAGCGTCCCCTTGTCGCGGTGCACCGTCACGCCGACGCTCGACCCCTCCGCGCGCGGCTTGAGGACGACCGGGAAGCCGAGCGAGCGGGCGCACTGCTCCAGGAGGTCGACGCTGTCGCCGCGCCCGATCACGCGGTGCGGCGGCGTGCAGATGCCGCGCGCCGCGAAGATGCGCTTCGACTCGATCTTGTCCATCGCCGCGCGGCTGGCGGCCGGGCCGCTGCCGGTGTACGGGATGCCGCGCGCCTCGAGGATCTTCTGCAGGCCGCCGTCCTCGCCGAAACGGCCGTGCATCGCGATGAACGCCGCGTCGCACCGCATGCGGTCGAGCTCGTCGCCGGTCTCGCCCACGACGTCGACGGACTGGACGCGGTGCCCGCGACGCTCCAGCGCGCGCGCGACGGCGCCGCCGCTG
>Ga0187892_10003971_pt1 | contig 25822 bp, 28 predicted proteins | sample MA1701073metaG_FD_139345 | JGI IMG/M metagenome (GOLD analysis project Ga0187892, IMG submission 139345) | Bio-ooze microbial communities from a basaltic lava cave in the Kipuka Kanohina Cave System on the Island of Hawaii, USA - MA170107-3 metaG ... | reverse complement strand
TCCGCGCGGACTCGGGAATCGATGCCGCCATCGCTAAGTACCGACAGCTTCGAACCAACGATGGAATGAGCGGGCGCTACGACTTTGGCGAGTGGGAAACGAATGTCTGGGCAGAGCGACTCACCGCCGCTGGCAAAACTCCCGACACGATAAAGGTCTATCAGCTCAACCTCGAGTTCTTCCCGCAATCGGCGTCGATCCTGGGAATGCTCGGTCGCCTCTTCGAGCCGGCGGACAAGGCGAAAGCGATCGAGTACTACGAAAAGGTTCTCGTGATTACGCCGAACGACCAACGGCTTCGGCGGCGAGTCGACAGCCTGAAAGCGCCGGGAACCTAACGGCTCCCTATTGAGGATTGTCCGCACAGTTCCGCCATCTGAGAAGAAGGTTCAACCGGATGCGGCTGAAAAAAAACGCGGATTAAAGACCCGAGCTTTCTATGTTGATCCGCTGTGTATCCGGACGGACCTTGTCCGTGATGTCTGCGAAAAATTGACTTCGGTCGTGCCGCACCGGAGTTTTTCGCACTCCTACACTTATCGCTCATATGACAACGTCTCGCCGCGACTTCATGCGCGTCGCCGCCACGAGCACTGGCGCAATCGGCCTCGGCCTACTCCCCGCGTTCGCGACGCGCCGAGCGTTCGGGATTCAGGTGCCTTCGCAATCCAGGGCGAAGCTGCGCATTCTCGTCCTTGGCGGCACGAGTTTCATCGGGCCGTATCAGGTGCAATACGCGCTCGATCGCGGACACACGATCACGCTGTTCAATCGCGGCAAGACGAATCCGCAGCTCTTTCCCGGCGTGGAGAAGCTCATCGGTGATCGCAACGGCGACCTGAAATCGCTTGAGGGACGCGAATGGGATGTCGTGATCGACAACTCCGCCACGCAGCCGAATTGGGTCGAGCTGACCGCGAGCCTGCTGCAGAAAACGGTCAAGCGCTACGTCTTCACATCCACGCGCTCGGTGTACTTCGACACGAGCATCGTCCCGATGACTGCGGCAGCGCCCGTTTACACGCGCGAGAACACGCAGGTCCAGGCGGGGCGCGACCTGCCATACGGTCTGGCCAAAGCCGAGTCGGAGAAGGTGGCGCGCAAGTACTTCCCGAACGGCGCGCTAATCGTTAGGCCGTCGCTCATCGTTGGCCCGGGCGACCTGACGGATCGCTACACTTATTGGCCGGTGCGCATCGAGCGTGGAGGAGAGGTGCTCGCACCTGGTGATGGGAGTGACCGCGTACAGGTGATCGACGTGCGCGATCTGTGCGAATGGATGATTCGTCTGTGCGAAAACGGAGTGACAGGCACATACAACGGACTCGGCCCCAAGAACGGATACTCTTTCGCCGAGTTGCTGTACGGCATTAAAGCCGTGACGACGTCGGATGCCACTCTCACGTGGGTGGACGCCGATTTTCTCACGATGCACGACGTGCGTGGCTATCGTGAGATGCCAGTCTGGCAACCGTCGCGCGGTCGGACGGCTGGTTTCGGACGCTTCGACATCACACCGGAGCTCGCGTTAGGCTTGACCTTCCGACCCCTGGCAGTTACCGCGAAGGACACGCTCGATTATTACCATGCTCAGCCCACTGATCGGCAGGCGACGCTTCGCGCTGGTATCTCGGCGGAGCGAGAAAAGGAAGTGCTCGCCGCCTGGAAAGCTCGCGCTCGCTAGGCAAATCTTGCTCGCACTGAGCTATACTCCGCGCACCGAGGTTGGTGCGCGGTTTGCGTTTACTGGGGTCGAGCAGAGCGGGACCATCAGCTTGGCCTTGGAATGAAAGGTCGAGATTGCTCGCAGAGGGGATCAGTGGACACGAGCGAAGTCATCACGCAGCAGGCATCGAACGCGACGCGCGACACACTCATCGTGGGCGCCGCGGCGGGGCTTACGGCTGGTCTGGCAATGGCGATGTGGGCGATGCTCACATCCGTCTGGCACGGCGTCGATATCCTGGCATCGTTTCAAGCAATCGGCGCAACCTTCATGGGGCCTAACGCGACGGACGCCACGTTCGCGATGACTGTGTATGGCGTGCTCGTGCACGGGGTCACGTCCGCGGCGCTCGGCGTGGTGTTCGTGGCGCTGCTGCCGCCGACCTGTTCCTGCCGTTACGCGTGCGCGGCCGGCCTCGGATTCGGGCTCGCGATCCTGCTGGCGATGACGTTCGTGCTGACACCGGCCGTCAATCCGGTGCTGCGCCACGCCGTCGCGGCTATACCAAAGTCGTGGATGATCCAGCACGCGATCTTCGGCGCGGTGCTGGCTGTCGTGCCTGTCTACTGGAAGTACTATCGCGAGGAAGGGCCCGAGCTCGTTCGTGCGCTGAGCCTGACTATCTACAACGCCAAGAGAGCGTCACTTGTTAGGCGGAGGCTGGTTGTCGCTCCACATGCGGTAGCGGAACTGCCAACCGCCCGTAGGCGCTTTTTGAAGTACGTCGAAGTACTTGGTCTCAAAGGGGACCGGACTGCCGCCCGTGAACGGAACGCGTTGGCCCTTGAGCGTACCCAGGTGGATCGCGAGCTCCGCATACACGTGCACCGCGTCGACGGCGAGCCCGCTGGGGACCATGCGGTACGTCACTTCACGCTGCGTCCGCTCCATCCAAGCGCGGATGCTGTCACGCCCGTGCACCGGCCCGGCGTTGGGGGGAAGTAGCGTCGCGTCAGCCGCGAAATACGACGCGTATCCTTCGGCGCCGCGCGTCATGCTCGCCTCGCTCCACGCTCGATAAAACGCAGTGATCGAATCGCGCACGCTGGCCGGCGGCGTCGCTTGTGCACTCGCGCTGCCGGCGCCGATCGATAGCAAGGTTGCCAGCGTTCGGTATCCCATGACGTTGCGATTCATGCGTCCTCCTCTCGAGATTCATCGATCCAGGGACCCCAGAGTCCGTCGACCGCGACTTTATTCGGCATCCGCATATCGCTCTGCTTCAGTGCCAGCATGATCTGGCCCCGGTGGTGCGACTCGTGCGCGATGAGATAGGCGATCCAGCGCGTGACCTCGCCACCGAACAGGCGGATCTTTGCATCGCCGTCGAGCACTTGCCTAACGAGTGCTTCGACTGCCTTGCCGGTCTTGCGTACGCCAGCGACGAGCTGGGCCCGACTCGGCGGCGAGCCTTTCTCGGTAGGCGGCATTTTGGGATGCATGCCGGTTCTGTGGTAGCCTAACCAGCCCATACGTACGCGATTGACGTGAGCGAACTGCTCGGCGACGGTGCGGCCACGCGAATTGAGCGGCACCGCACGAAGCCCGAGCGGCGGAACCTGCTGCAACAGGTACAGCATGAGTCGATCATGCACGCGCCACGCGTGCAAGAGTTGGCGAACGAGCTCTTCGCGTGAGGTCACGGATAGCCGCTCAGGAAGTTGGCAGGTACGGATGAGACTGCAAGACAGCCTGTCATCGGCGCGCGAGTTGCATGGTTAGCGGCCGTTGCACGGAGGACGGTCATGGCAGTTCGAGGGATGCGAAGCGAAATCGCTGTCGTTCAACACGTGGGCGTTGGTGATCCGCTTTACGTTGGCGCGATCGCAGGAAGCGTCGGCAGCGCGCTGTTCATGATTTTCGCCATGGGAATGGCAGTCCTCAACGGGATGGACATTCTGTCGCCGCTCCGACTCATAGGGGCGACCTTTATCGGAGCGGGCGCATTCGAAGGTGGCGTCGGCGTCGTCTTCTACGGATTGCTTGTTCACTCCGCGACGGCGGTGGCGTGGGGAATACTCTTCGCGGCGATACTTCCGCGCCACGCACCGCTTGGCGCAGCGCTCATAGCAGGGCTCGTGTACGGGCTACTCGTTATGCTCGTCATGCGTTACGTCGTGCTGCCCATCGCAAATCCGGTGATGCGCGAAGCTGTCGACGGGACGCCAGCAGTCAGCATCGAACATCTCATTTATGGGGGCGCTCTGGCGCTCGTCCCGGCGCTCCGTCAGCGGTTCTCGACGTAGTTAGCGTAAGCAAGAGAAGCGAAGCGATCGACACGGGCGCCCACTGGGCGCCCGTTCTGTATTCACCCCTTGCGGCAGCGTCCTGGGGTCGGATCTTGAAATACAACATCTAAATCATGCCGCCTGACTCAATCGCCGCGCAGCGAATTGAGACAGGCGGCAACACTTAGATGTTGTATTTCAAGATCCGACCCCCAGAGTGCGAACGTTTGTCGGCGGCGTGGGCGCGCGCGAGTCGCGCGAGCATTCGATCGGTGTGTTGGTGAGCGAGCGGTTGGCTCACGACGCACCGATTGAAGCTGCTCGAGTTGTCGTCGAGGAGCTCAGCGCAAACCCGCTCCAAGTCGTGGAGCGATTGACCGCTGAGTGGCCTCCATTCGAGCGTGTCATCTTCGTCGGCGCAATCGCGCGCTCGCGCCCCGCAGGGACTGTCGAAGCCTACCGCTGGGACGGCGAGGTCATCTCACAGGATGAGCACGCGGATCGCTCTTCTGCCGACCCCAAAGCGTCGCTGGAGCACACGCTGCTTGTCGCGCGAGAGCATGGCGGCCTGCCTGACGAGATCATCATCGTTGAAGTCGAGCCAGAAGTCGCCGAGACCGGCTCCGGCGCTGAGCTGAGCCCAGCTGCGACGGCAGCGATCGAACGCGCGCGCACCCTGGTTCGCCGCTTGGCGACCAACGCCAAAGCCATCGCCGTCCTCCCGCGATCCGCGTTAGGCGGCCTCCGGCCGGGGCGCAACGAAATAGCCGACTGAGCTGCACAAAGCTCGCTCGTTGGTCCAAATGCTGCAGGTTCGTCCACGCTGCCGTTCTCGTCATGCGCACAACGATACGCTCGATGAGATCGGTACGGGCGTTGGAATTCATTCGACGCTGCAAGATGAACGCAAGGAACTGAGCAAGGGCTTCTCACGAAGCTGCCTCCCCACGAGCCGCGCGGTCCACTCGTTAGGGAGCACATCGAAATCGGCCGCCATGGAGGAGTATCAGACATGGCCGAGATGAAGGACTTCACGTGCCGCGCCTGCGGCGCTCAGTTCGACACGCGCGATCGGCTCGACCAGCACAATCGCCGCGAACATGGTGTGGGCCAGAAGTCGCAAGGCGGCGGCGGTGGCCAGTACGGCGAGCGCGGAACTCCGGGTCAGAGTGGGCAGCAATACGGCGGAGCACAAAAGGGAGTCCAGAGTTCGGAGGGTTTCCAGAGCGGTCAGTCCGGCCAGCGCGGCGGGCAGACAGGACAGCCTGGCCAAAGTGGTCAGAGCGATCGCGCAACGGAACCTGACGACGCGGACTTCCAAGAAGAAGGCTAGAAGCCTGTGTCGCGATCGGAGCTCGGAGCTACGGCCCCGAGCTCCGCACGTTTTTGTGTCACCGCGTTAGGCGGCGTGCAGCGAGCGCGTCCGTGCGCATGGCGTGCTCGGCAGCGCAGATTTACGGCACCTATGTTGCCACACGATTGCTCAGCAAACGTCGACAAATACTGAAGGAGTGAACCATGCGAGCGCAGGATCTGATGACGATGTCTCCCGTGTGTGTGACGCCTGACGAGGAACTGCGAAAAGTGGCGCAACTCATGGCGGAAAAAGACTGCGGCTGCATTCCTGTCGTGGACTCGAGCGACAATCGCCGCGTCGTCGGTGTCGTTACGGACCGTGACATCGCCATTCGTGCCGTCGCAGAGGGGAAGGGCCCCAGCACGAAGGCTCGCGACATCATGACGGCCGATCCTCGCTGTTGTCTGCCTGACGACGAGCTGCGTGCAGTGGAGCGCGTCATGGCCGACCAGCAGGTGCGCCGCGTTGTGATCGTTGACGACGATGGCTCTTGCGTTGGCATTGTCGCGCAGGCCGATCTTGCGCGCGCTACCGAAACAGCGCCGGATGTGACCGAGCGCGATGTGGCGCGAGTCGTGGAGCGGATCTCACAACCCGCTTCAGCACTGCTGGCGTAAAGGTCGCATCGCGACGGAGACAGGAGGCCACATGACACACGCTCCGGCGACGTACGAGCAAGTCAGTCGATCGCTGCAGGAGTGTATCGAGGAGTGCTCGATGTGCCATCACGTTTGCCTGTTGACGAGCGCTTACTGCCTGTCACTGGACGTCTCGCACGTCGAGCCTGAACACCAAACGCTGCTAGCCGATTGCGCGGACGTGTGTCAGACGACCGCGAATCTCATGTTGCGCGGTTCTGAGCTGCACGGGTTCACCTGTGCGGCCTGCGCCGCTATTTGTCGCGCATGCGAGAACTCCTGATCGGCGTTTCCCGACGACAGGGCCATGCGCGAATGCGCCGACGCGTGCCGCCGCTGCGCCGACGCCTGTGAGAAGCTGGCGGCGAACGAGAAGCCGAACACTACTTAACGAGGATACCCTATGCAGAACACGCGACACGCACTCATCACAGCGGTATGCCTGGTGGCGCTCGTTGCATGCTCTGGCCGTGATTCGGAGTACGACGACACGAGCGGCGTGCAAATCGACACCGCGGCCGGCGTGATCGATTTGCGCGAGTACACGGAAGCTGAGCTGCTCGGCCTCATCGGCCTCGCCAACGACGGTACGATCGAGCTGGCGAAGATCGCGCAGCAGATGGCGACCACACCCGAAGTCAAAACGCTCGCCGGCAAGGCGATGCAGGGACACACCGACCTGGATAAGAAGGCAAAGGACCTTGCCGCGCAGCTCAACCTAACGCCGAACGTACCGACGGCCGACGAAAGTCTCGCCGAGAATCAGCGTAAGTGGACGGAAGAGCTCAAATCGATGCAGAAGGGGAAGGATTGGGACAAGAAGTATCTCGAGTACGAGATCTCCCGCCACGAGACAGTGCTCGACGAAGTGAACGACGCGCTGAGCCGCGAACAGCGGCCGGAAATGAAGACGTTCCTCGAGACAGTGACGACGCATATCGAGGGTCATCTGCCGGCGTATCGGGAGCAGAGGGATAAGCTCTAAAGGCGCGGAATTGGGGATCGGGATTCGGGAATTGGGGATCGGAGGGCAGAGTAGCCTAACGCTTCCCGATGCCCGACCCCCGATGCCCGTTAGTGTCTTTTGAAGTACTGCACTGCCTGCTCATGCTTCTTCGCCGCGGCGAGTGAGGCGAACGTGCCGAGATTTCTGCGCTTTCCGGTCTTCGGGTTCTTCTTCCGTGAGTAGAGTCGATACTCACCGGACTTTAGTCGCCGGATCATCGCGCACGCCTATGGCTTCTTGGTGACTACTGTACCCGCGCTGGTGCGCGTGTTGCGCGCGATGAGATCACCGTAGTCAGGCATCGTCGTCACGAGGCCGTAGTCGCGAAAATTGCGACTCGATCCAGCCACGAGCTGATCGTTGAGCTTCCCCAGGAAGAAGTCGAACGGGTCTTTCTGATCGCCATCCACGATCTGCAGATCGGTCGCGTTCATTGTGAGCTTTCCGAATCTCAGCACGCGGCCCTGATAGAACATGTAGTTCTTAACGTTCGTCGCCGGCGTCATGCGCGGCACGTTGCGCGGCGTGGTGGCCACGAGGGTTTGCAGCACAACCCCATTCGCGACCTGCACGGACCTAACGCGGCCCTTGATGCGCGGCGGTGGCAATAGCGACTCGGGCGAAAGCAGGAAGTCGTCCTTCACGACTTCGACACCGCGGCCGCCCTTCACTTTCACCATGTTCTGCAGCTCGATCCCGAGGAAGTTCATGAGGCCGCGAACGCCAAGCCCGGCGACCTTCACGTGCGTCGGATGCAGTCGCAGGCGGCCGTCGGGTGTGACACTGATGTTCGACGTGATCCTGAATGGCAGATTGATCGCCTTGTCGAGCACGCCGGTCTGCACCAACTCGTTTCCTTCGACCTTCACTTCCAGTTTCTTGATATCACTCCCTGGATAGTTGAAGACGTAGGTGTTGAGCAACGCCGTTAGGCTCTGCGGTGTGATTGCAACGACCGCCGAGTCCAGCGCGAAATCGAACGACGTTGGATCGTCGAACCACGGCGGCTCGTTAGGCCGAGTGCTGCGCAAAGTCCCGCGCAGGTACGAGATCTTGAGCGTCACATTCTCGTCCACGCGATAGTCGACGTTGCGCATCTCCGACTCGACGGGACCGATCCCCGTCTCGGCGGCGCGCGCAAGAGCACGCGGGAGGGGTCGCGTCGCAAAGCGTCCCTGCGCGACGACCGTCGTGGCGTCTGAGACGACACCGAACGCGAAAAAGCCCAAGAGACCTAAGGATTTCTGCGCAGTGCGCCTGGCTGTTTGCATGCGCGATAACCCTGCATCGTCCGGGCCGCAGGCTGGGCGAGCTCAGGTGGTACGGCTATTCCAGTCGAGCTCGCTTAGACGCGTGCTGCGTCAGTCGGTGTGCCGCCACTCGCCGACCAGCCGCGGCGTCTCCGTCGGCTGACTGGATCCGCCCACGGGTTCCATCGTTAGGCCGCACAGGTCGACGAAGCCGCCGTCCGTGATAACGTCAGCCACGGCGAGGATCGCCGTCGCGCGCCCGCTGGCGTCGGTATTAAACGTCCCCATCGAGAGCGGCTGCTTCCCCTTACGAATTGCCCAGAGCTGATACGTCTTTCCGTCCGGAGCGCGCGGTACGTTGAAGGCCGTCACGATGAAGATGTTGCGCGTGTGGTTCCAGAAGACGCGCATCGACGGCTTCTCGCCTGTTGGGCTGAGCGAGACAACGTGCACTTCCGGGCCAAAGAACGCCGCGATCGTGGAATCACGCACGGCGAGGTCCGTTCGCACTTGCTCGAGTTCTTGCGCTAGACGGGCGCGCGCGGCACGCTCCGCGCGCAACGTCCGACCAGCCATCACTGCCAGCGTTAGGCTTGCCGCGGCCGCGAGCCAGGGCACGACGCTGAATCGCCTGCGCCGCGGTTGAGCGGATCCGATTGGTCGCACGTCGCGCGCTTCGCGCAGCACACGCTCGCGCAGCTCGGCGCTTGGGCCGCCCTGCGACGCCGCGCCATAGGCGAGCATTGCAGCGGCTTCGCGCAGTTCGCGGACGTCGCCGCGGCACGTCGCGCACGCCGAGAGGTGCTGCTCGAACGCGGCGCGCTCGCTCTCATCCAGAGAGCCGATCGCGTACGCGGCCGCAGCCTCAGCCCACTGTTCGTGGCCGCTCATGCGGATGCCATGTCGCTGGACCGCTGCGTTAGGACGGACCGCAAGTGACGCATCGCAGCTTGAAGACTTTCTTTTACGTAGCTCATTGGTGCTTGCAGCTCAGCCGCAATTTCGGCGACAGCGAGACCGCCGAAATATGCCAGCGCGAGAACGTTGCGCTGTGCGTCCGGTAACTCCTGCAATGCCTGAGAAACCGCCAGCTCGACGGATCCTTTGTTCGCCGCCGCTTCTGACGACTCGAATCGTGCGCCTGTGTCGCAGCGCTTCGCGCCTCTCTGCGCGACAGCTTTCGCACGCACAGCGCTCATGAGCGCAGAAAAGAACTCTCGAGGAGCGCCGGGGCGACGCTCGTGCTCGTTCCACGCCGCTGCGAACGAAAGCGTCACGACTCGCTCCGCTTTCTCGCGGTTCGCTGTGATCGAGTAGGCCAAGCTGTACGCAACGCCACCAAAATGGTCATATAGCTCACCGAGCGTGCTCCGTCCTCCCACTCCAAGCTTGGAATCGCTCGGTTGGGCAGGATTCGGCCTCGCCGGAGTAAGGTCAACGGTCATTCAGGAACAGGGAATATCGGAATGCTACGCCGCGTGAGCCGTTGTGGATTGGGTGGGAACGGCCGAGGAATGCCGAGACCAGAGTCTGTCGAAGATGACTCCGTAGGCGGCGAACAGCGGAAGGAACAGCGCGAGCTTGAGTGAGTCGACAGGCCTCAGACCCCGCACAGTGATTGCCAGGACGACGACGGCGAAGAGCAACCGCGCCCACCACATACGGTTACCGACGAGTTTGAGAGACGCGACGTAGATCAGTCCAGCGGCCAAGCCAGTCGCCGCGCCAAGGAACACGACCGTCATGGAGCCGCCTAGCGAGAATCCAGGCGGAGTGCCCTGGGCCATGGCGATCCCGCGCATTGCGACGCGTCCGCCGACGCCGAGGAAGGCCGTGCCGAGCGCGGCTCCGAGAAAAGCGCCGTAAAACCATGGCGCGAAAGAAGCACGACTCAGCATGCAAGTCTCCCGCGAGAGAGTCGTCGAACGCGGGAGTATGGGGTGGCCATCGAGGCGCGGCAACGCCTCGCGCCGTTATGCGGCGGAGCGTCGACGCGAAAGCAGGACGAGAGTCACTGCCACGTTGAACAATGCCTGGAGCAGGCTGAAATCTCCGGCCCAGTGGCTGAGAGAGAAGTCGTAAGCGACCCAGTGGCTGAGGCCGAGCAAGGCTGCAGCGAGCGGCGCACACAGGATCGCGGTGCTTGCGGCGTTTGGCCGGTTCCAAAACGCGCGCAACCACGTGAGTCCGAATCCCACGCCGACGATGAGAGTGAGCAAAGCATGAACGGCTTTCATCGGTCCTCCGCCGACCAAGACGAAAGTACTTTATACCACAAAGCTTTCATCAGCAAGGGCAGTTTGCCGCGGATGCCGCCGATTGTCGCGGAAGAAAAGCAAATCCGCGCATCAGCGAAAACCCGCGGCAAACTACTGTTGTTAAGCCGTTTACTGCTTCGCAGCGAGGGCGACTTTACGATCCGAATTGATGAACGCGACCAGGGCCGAAATCTCTTGCTGTTTGAGATTCATGTTCGGCATGCGCAGGTCCTTCACAGTCGGCGGCTTGATGGACGGATTCGCCAGGAATTCCGCGAGATAGGTGGGCGCGAATCTCTTTCCGGTCAGCTCCGGAGCAAACTCGCCAAGTTCCGCTTTGGAGTCGCTGTGCGTGTGGCACGTAACGCACCCTTTGGCGACGAAGAGTCGACGCCCACGCTCGTCCGCCGGCATCACAGGAAGCGTCTTCGTGCTTGCTTCGAGCGCGCGCATTGGAATGGATGCGACTCTGCTCTTGCCGAATCCGCTTTCGATCGTCACCGCCCAATCACCGGCGTTAGGCAATGTGAGCGTAGCCGAGTACGTGCCCGGTTGACCTGGCGGTGCTGCCTTTGCCGCCACCTCGATCTTCGCATTTCGCGAGCGCGCGATGACGGAACCGCGTAGATCGCTCAGATAATTGTCGCCGTGCTGACGGACCGTGTATGTCAGCGTGATCGGTTGCCCAGCCACGGCGTAGTCGGGCAGGTCCTGCACGCTTACAACGGCCCAGCCTCCGGCATACCGCGCGAAAGCTGTAGCCACGAGCAAGACAGGGAGCACTACAATCCAGCGTTTCTTAAGCATGATCGACTCCTCTCGAATGGCGGAGACTGCGCGTCACTCCTTTGGATGCCGCGTCGCTCTCCAATGCTGCACGGCAGCGGCCGCTCTACTGTAGTTCAGCCAGCCGGCGCACTTCGGATGGATCGCCCGTTAGCTCCCACCGGATAAGCGTGACCGGGATCATGCCGGCCGCGTTGAAAGCATCCGTGAAGCTCTGGAGCGTGAAGTTCGCGCCTTGCTGGCGTGCAAGGTCGCCGATCAACTGCTCGATCTGAATCTTGCCGATGATGTAGCTCGTCCCGTAACTCGGCTGCTGCAGATAAAGGTGCTGCTCACCCGAGACCGTGTTGCCATCCTTGCGCAGCCAACCGCGCGGCGTCCATTGCGACGTGAAGTTGACCGCTTCCTGCAACGTGAATTCGTTGGCGTGCATGCGGAGGTCGCCTAACGCGCGCGCCGCGCGCTGTGCCAGCAGAATCCATATGAGCTCGCGTGAGCGCGGGCGGGCATCGAAGAGTCCCACGTGCATCATCATCTCTTCCATGGCTGTGGCCATGCCTTCGGCGCGATCATCGAAGATGTTGTAGAGCAACGGACCGCGCCGGATTACGCTCGCGTGAGGTTCCCTCGCCATGCGCGCGAGATCGAACCAGTGATAGCCATGCGTGCGCATAACGACGGGGTCCCGATAATCCGCCTGCGTGAAGAACTCGCGCAGGCTGTCGGGGACGCCGGCGTTGTACGTCCCGATGCGTGCGCGTAGCGCGCCATCCATGTAATCGCGGATCGTGACCACGTCGTGATCGGCGAGGAACTTCATGTACTCGGTGACGGCCGCGTTGAAGCGACGAGTGTGCTCCTGCGCGCTCGCCACGAGCTGTTGCGCAGGCAGCGCGCGATTGCGCTCCTCTTCGAGGCGCAGCGACGCTAGGGCGCGCGCGAGCTCGCTGCGCATGATCCCCACCTGCTCCTGCCACGAGAATGGGACGAGATGCACGTTGGCGAGGTACCAGTTGTAGTCCCCGACGCCGACGCCCGATGGCCCATTCTTAGAGGCGGCCTGCGACTCGAGCCATGCCACGAACGAATCGGTCGCGGCTCGGGCTAGCCTAACGTCTTGTCCAAGATCCGCGTTGCCGCTCACCGCGCTGTCCAGGGACGCCAGATCCCGGCTCTGCTCTTCGAGTGACCGGATCCCGGCCACCCACAGATCGCGCGCGTTGCCGGTGAGGTTCTCGCGCGCATGCCGAAGCGCGGCGGGAATGCCCTTGAGCTTCGTGCCGAGATCGGTTGCCTGCTCGGCGGACAACGGGAACTGGTACGTCCACAACTCGATCGCACCAAACGCGACGGGCCCTTCGCGCGCAGGTACGTCGCTCTGCGATGGGAAGATCGACACGTAGAAGGCGGGATTTCGCGACCACGGCTTGAGCACACGATTGTCGAACTCCATCCCGCTCATTTCGGCCCTAACGATGTGATAGTCGACCTGCTGCGGCGTCGACCAACCTGTCGTGTCTATCGCGGCGAGGCGGCTCTGATATGTGACCAAGTCACGTTGTTGCGTCGCCATGGCGCTCGCGGAATAGTCGGCGACGCCATCGACAATCTTCGGCTTCTGAAACGCTCTCCATTCGTTGAAGAGAGTGACAAGATCCTCGTACCGGACCGCGCGCGCTGGCGACTCGGGCGCACACGCGGACATGACGAGCGTGGCTAGTGCTAATTGTGGGAGACCATTTCTCATAAAGCGTAGGCGCGGACGAACGCGGCAACAAAGGACTCACGCGGACAACAATTGACAGAAAAAAGCCGCGTGTGGCAATGAGCGGCGCGTGAGCGCCGCTGTTGTCAACCAATTCGTCCGAGTTTGTCCCGGCTCTCTTGGCGTTCGTCCGCGCTGTCGCTTTTGATTCGGCGCGCTATCTGGGCAGCCACCAACTCGCCTTCACTAGCCAGATGTTGTCCGGCCGGGAGTCGAAGAGCCCGTTCCAGTCGCGCGAGAATGCGAAGTTGCCTAACGGGATGCTGTTGTTGCGGCTGTGTGTCCACGCAACGTACAGCACCGATCCAGGACGATACTCCCAGCGGAACAGCGCACTCCCGCGCAGCGAGCGGAAGTTGAAGTCGGGATTCGGCAGCGTGAACGTGCCTGCGGGTCCCCTGCCGTCCGGATCGATTGTGTACTGCGTAGCCGTGCCGCTCGCGTCGGTCTGGGGAGTGACCGTGCCCTTGTCCTTGCCGAATGTGCTGAAGCTGGCCCCTCGTGGTGCGTCGAATTCCTTGAAGTCGTAGTAGGCGCCGCTGGCGATGAGCGGTTGCGCGTAGAGCTCGAACGTCATCGTCGGGGAGAACGTCAGGTTCACGCGCGTATCGAGCGCGATCTGCTTCTGGTCCAGGCCGGAGACGATGTAGCGCGACCCATAGAAGCTGGTCGCCATCGAATCGCGCACGGCTGTCACATACTGAAGGATCGAGCCCGATGCATCCCAGGATGGACCCACTGACATCATGACCCGCGACGACGGTCGATAGCGCATGAAGATGCCGAGGTTAGTCCCCCAGCCACCGGACTCGTTCGTCGCGAAACCGGCGTCGACGCTGACGCCTAACGGCTTGCGGAAGTCGCTGGAGACGCTCATCTGGACGAAATCGCCGCCGAGTCGTTGTACGACCGGGCCACCGCGCAGCAGACGATCGTCCATTACAGCCGGTCGCCAGATGTAAAACGCGCTGTAATTCCAGAATTGCGGCGTTGTACTCGAGATGAAGAAGTGCGCCTGCGCGTCATTCATGTCCCCGTCGGAGTTTTGCTGCCGCTGACCGCCGGCGATGATGCTGAACTCGCGATACCATTTGCCGGGCTTGGACCAGTAGCGGAACATGTTCGCGCTATACCACACATAGTCCGCGCGCTGTAGCAGGGCGACGTCGTTCGTCTCGAAGCCAGGCGTGCGCGCGTTGACAGTGGTTTCCCACATCCAGTTCCCGGCGTCCTTCGCGAGACGGGAATAGAATCCGCCGCCGCGCATGATCGTCGCTGTCGAGTCGAGCGCGTTACTGAAGAAGCCACCTGCGCTGCGCGCTTCACGGTCAGGCCGCTGATAATATCGCGCGCTGGACCGCTGCCGAGCATAGACGACGCGCGGATCCCCTTCGAGGTTCGAGATCGCGGTGACGCCGCTCCAACTGTACGTGCGATTCTTCCAGGAATATGTCCAGTCGGCGCCGATCACCTCTGCGTGCTTCGTTAGGCGCGGTGTGAAGGCTTCGTCGAGGTTGCGCGTGACAGACGAAACGATGCCGCCGAGAACAAATGCGCCTTGCTTGAGGTCCTTGCGCACTCGGCCCACGAAATAGTTCGCCAGCGGTTCGACCACGCGACTCGTGCGCGAACCGTCCGCCAGCTGGACGGTCGCCTCTTCACGGTTCGTCACAGCGTCCATGAGTCCGATCGTCCAGCCATTCGACGTACGCCCGGTGATCTTGCCGGCGCCGAGGATCGTCGTGGCCTCGGGAACGTCGGCGAACGGGCCTGAGGAGTACGCGAGGTCGGCGCCAGTGGGCGCGCGGCCGACGCGCCGCGAGTAAAACGCGCTCAGCGACGACACGTTGCTGCAGAAGAAACAGCTGAAACCACCGAAGCCGAAGACACCGGAGCTGGCGACGAAAAATGGCCGGCGTTCTGGGAACGAGGTCTCGAAGGCTGTCAAGTTGACGACCGCAGGATCGACTTCCACTTGGCCGAAATCGGGATTGAACGTCGCATCCAGCGTTAGGTTCGAGCTCAGGAGGTACTTGAGGTCGAGCCCCGCGCGTATGGACTCCTCGCTCCCCGAGTTGAACGGATCGTTAGGTTGGCTCGCCAGGTGCGATGACTTGGCCGCGATGTAGGGCAGGAGCTCCAGGTGACGCGCGGTTTTGCGGATTTCCAGTCCGTCGAGATGCCCGAAACGATTCGGCCCGCCCGGTTCGTTCTTTCGCCAGAACGCCCACTGCTGCCACTCGTTCGTGCGCTGGATATAGCGCCGGATTTGCAGTCCCCATGTTTGCTTGGGCTGGCCGCCGAAGCGCAGCTGATTAAGGGGAATGCGCAGTTCCGCGCTCCAACCTTCCGAGTCGATGCGTGCGGCGGCCTGCCAGATGGGATCCCAGCCGGAGTCGCAGCACGAAAGACCTATTCCAAGCTCATCGCTCTTGGATCCTGACGGGTTAACCTGGAAGAATGCACGACCCAAGTGATCGTGGAAACCGTCGATGACGATCTGAATGAAGTCGGAGTTGAAGTCTTCGTCGCGCCTAACGAGGCGAGTCGTGACGCCGGCCGCGCCCTTGCGGTCGGAGAGCTTGGCGTAGACGTAGAGCGCATCGTCGTCGATGAGGAAGCGGAATTCGGTGCGCTCGGTGCCCGGCTTCCCCTCGTCCGGGTCTGTCTGGGTGAACTCAGTGACCGGTTGTGCCGCGGCCCACGCCGAGTCGTTGAGCACGCCGTCGATCTCGATGGGGCCGGCGCGTCGTGCGGCGTGCGCCGTCGGGACCGGGACTTCGTGGCCACGATCCAGCGCACGACCATTACTCGCGGTTTGTGTTGTCTGAGCTGCCAGGACGCAGGGAATAGTTAGGCAGAAAAGCGCGGCAGCGCGCAGGCGGTGTGAAGACAAGACAGATGACATCGGCGGGGAGGAAGCGGTTGTCCGTGCCAGAGCGCCAGTGCTAGATTTCTAGCATTCTGCTAAATTCTTAGCACGCCCGCGGCGTTTTGACAAGAGGGAAATTTTCTTGTCGACTGCGGCCTCTTTTAGATGCTTCCAGGCGCGAAAACGATCACGCGTGCAGCAAACTCACCGGCCGACAGATGTCGGAGTTCGCGTTAGGGTTCGCTGAACTGTTTCGGCGGCAGCGTCTGCAAGAACATGAAGATCGAGCGCAGCTCACCGTCGGACATCTGGCTGAAGTATTTCCACGGCATGCTCTCGGATAGCGCAGTGCCGGCAGGACGTTTTCCCTCACGCATCGCGCGCATGAAGTCAGCTTCGCTGTATTGTCCGATTCCGGTCGGCGTGATGTTCGCGACCGGAGGATCGGCGGGAGCGAAGCCAGGACCACCGGAAAACGATGCGCCGTGACACCCTTGGCAGCCGGAAATGGTTGCTAGGTAGCGACCGTACGCGACGCCCGTCGTCGTATCGACGGCTGCGACGTGCGGCGTGCGCGGTGTCGTGTCGGCTGCGAGTGGAAACTGTCCCAGACCGAGCACGATGCGGCCGACGATGCGGAGCTTCGTGGGCCGCACCTCGCGGTCCACGGCCGGCAGTTGCTTGAGATACGCAATAATCGCCGTCACATCCTGATCGGAGATCGTGTGGAAGACCTCGCTCGGCATGATCAGGAGCGACGTGCTGTCGCGCCTAACGCCATGGCGAATGGCGCGCTCCCATTCGACATCGCTCAGCGGCGGGTTACGGCCCCCTTCACCGCGTGTGAGGTTAGACCCGACCAGCAAACCGAAGAGTCCGGCGTCGGCGACTACGTTGCCGCCCAGATCGGCGCCGTGACATTGGCCGCACGGAAGCGAGTGAACGAGGTGCGCGCCGCGCGCAAGCGTCGCGCTGTCACTCGGGATTGTGAGCGACGGCTCGGCAGCGACCTCGTGCCGGCGCGCCAGCTTCCTCCCACTGAGCGCGTAGAGTGCGCCCAGTGCGACGAGGGCGAGTGCGAGGAGACTGCCTAACGTGATGCCGATCCACTTGAGGACGCGCTTCACCAAGGCTCCAGGGGCTATTTAGGGATGGGTTTGAGCGGCCAATTTGGTTTGTCCCTGGCGCAGTCGGCAATGAGCATCTGGAGACGACGTAACCGCGTCTCCTCTTGTTTCGCGCTCGTCACCCAGTGGATTGTGGCCTTTCGTCGCGACGGCGCGTGGCTCGTGAAGTATTGCCACGCCTTTTTATTGGTGCGAAATCGCCGCTCATATGTCGGCGGAAACGTCGTGGGCCAGCTCTTGACCGAATAACCCGCGTTCGTTGCGTCGCGCGCCTCGAAGGCTGCAAGACCCGCCGGTCGCATCAGGCCGGCTTTCGTGAGCGCAGCAACTTTCTCGATGTTGACCGCGCTCCATCCGCTCCGCGGCTTCCGTGGCGTAAATCGGATCGCATAACGCTCCTCGTCGCCCCACGGCCGGATGCCGTCGATCCAGCCGTAGCAGAGCGCCACGTCGACTGATTGAGACCACGTTAGGCTCGGCTTTCCGGTGTGAACCTTGTAGTAGCCGACGAGAAGCTCATTGGCGGTCGCGTGGTTCTTCTCCAGCCACGCGCGGAACTCGTCAGGTGTCTTGAAAAAACGTGCCTTGCCTGACGCCATGCCTAACGAGGCACTCGCATGTCAGGGCGTGACACTGATTGCCGAGGTGCCAGTCACGCCATTCTCGGTGCAGATGGCCACGATCGTGGAGTTTCCCGGCGTCACGCCGGTAACAGTGCCGTTGCTGCTCACGACAGCGACCGAGGCGTTCTGACTGGCCCACGCGACGGGAGCGCCGGCTATCACGTTCCCCTTCTTGTTCAACACGGCGGCCGCTAAGGTCACCTGTCCGCCGACTGGAATTGTAGCTGCGGCGGGAGTGACTTGAACGGAGTTACACTTGTGACCGCCCGGAATGCCCTTCCCGGCGAGGACATCATCAACTGGACGGAGCTGAGTCGTCGTGGTCGGTGCGGGTTCACAGGCAGCAAGCACAAGTGCAGTGAGTAGTGCGAGCCGAGGCGTTGTCGGTTTCGTATAGTTCCTCCTTACTGCACCCAACCCAACGAGAACTCGCCGCGCGAGGGGCCACCGAGCGCCGGAAAGCATCGCCTGATGCCAACAAAAAGGAAAGCCCGCCCGCGTCACGACGCCGGCGGGCTTACTCGAAGCATCAAGTTCTCTAGTGCCTACGGCGTCACGCGCTTCGGCTCGAGCTTCGCCGCCCACAGGCCGGAATTGAAATCTGTGAAGAGGATCTGTCCCTTCCACGGCATCGCGTTCATCACGAACGACGCATTCGCGGTGAAGCCCTGCGGATCGAACGGCTTGAAGACCGCGATCTCGCGACGCTGTTCTGCGATGTTGCCTAACAACTCGCCTGAGACGTCCACGATGCGCACGCCACCGTCATAGTACGCCTGATACAACACGTCGTCTTCCACGATGATGTCGTGCGAGCCGTAATCCTCCAGGTGATAGCGGCCGACCTTTTTGGGATGCATCGGGTCGGTGAAGTCGACGATGTGCGTGTAGCCGCCTGACGTTTGAGCCACGCCGCCCGCGGTCGTCATCGATCCGCGATAGTTCGTCCCCTCCCACACGCGCCCCTGCCGCGCCATCTCTTCGTCACCGATGAAGAGATACGTCTTCCCGGTGGATTTCTGGTAATACGGGAAAATTTCGTGGCCGCTGTTCACGGGGAACACGGTGATGAGCTTCGGCTTCTCGATCGTTCCGCCGTACTTCCCATTCCCGACATCCACAACGACAGTTCCGACACCGCCTTGCGCCGAGTACGCGATACCGTCGCGCACCCAGAGGTCGTGCAGGCGCGCGTTCGGATGCTTGTACTCGCTCGTGTACTTGGGGTTGTAGATGTCGCGCACGTCGATGATGACGTATTTCTCGCCACCCGAGACGGCGAAGAGATAGTCGTTCGTCGCAAAGGCGTTGTGCACGCCGCCCGTTAGGTTCTGATCAAAGGTCGACGCGATCTTCGGGTGCGCCGGATTGGCGAGATCGAGAATCACGACACCGTTCACCCGATTCGACGCGCCTTCTCTCGTTAGGACGCCGTACCGCCCGTCCGGCGAAACCGTCACGTCGTTGATCGTGCGCGCGTCGACCTTGATCGAGTCCGTCTTCACGATGTTGTTCATGTCCGTGATGTCGAACACGATCGCGTAGCCATCCGCGCCCCACGTTCCCACTAGGCAGTAATCCCGCCCGTCCTTACCGGTCCACGGCCACAGGTCGGATGTGTGCGTGCGATTGATGTTGCCGCGACCCGTAATCGAGATGCGCCGCCTGACGTCGCGCGGCTTGACGTCCACCACGCTGCGCGCGATCGCTGGTCCCGACTGCGCGACGATCGTGAAGCGACCAGGATGATTCGCCGTGAATACCGTGCGGTCGACGACGTAGTCGATGATCCCCGGGCCGCCGGGCGCTACCGTTGTGTCGTCCGGCGTATAGATGTAGCTCCAGGCGATCTTTGCATCCGGGACGGCAGCGCCGTTCGCGCGTTTCGCCGTAGCTTCGAGCTTGACGACGTCGCCGGTATTGATCGTCGTTTCTTTGAGCTGCATGTCGACACGCGCGACGGGATTCGCGGCGACGACGTACGCCTTTTGCGCCGATACTCCCTCAGCTTCCACCGAGATCGTGACGTTTCCCGGCTTGAGCGCGGTCACGTTGCCGAAGCGGTCGACAGCAGCGACGCTAGCGTCCGACGTGCGCCATGTAACTGTGAGTCCGAGTCGCGGAGTGCCGTCCGCGTGTGAGCCAGCGGCGGTGTGCGCCAGCATGGTGCCGACGTAAAGGCGCCCCGGCTCCGGATTGATCTCGACTTTGGACAGCGCGGGCCATTCGACGAGAATGGGGATCTCGAGCGTGATCGTTTGGAAGTCGCGTCCCGTGATTGATGTCGCGACGGCAGTGTACGAGCCGGCGCGTCGCGCGGCGACGTGCCCGTCACCGAAGGACAACGCCATGCGTGGCGCGCTCAGTCTGACCTGAGCATCGGAGATGACGTTTCCTTGCGCGTCGTACGCTGTGACCTTGAGCGGCAGTGACTGCCCCGCCTTGAGCGTGAGCCGCGCGGGCTCGGCGACAAGTTTCGCGACGACTGGCTGCTGCGCGTTGAGGGTCGATACCGCGAGAAAGAACGCGATCGCGCTGGCTCGAATGGCTCGCATACATACGAGGGGTAAGGGTAGGCGATAGGGGGAGGCGCCGAGGGCATAACAATACTCCCAAACCGCTCGCGTCGCAGCAATCGCCAGCGCGCGACTGGGTTCGGTCTCGCCGCGGCTTTTGGAAATTGCGGTGACGACCTGGGAGTGCCTAACGCGGATTTTCATCCCATAACGCGAAAGCGACTGACCCGCCTAACGTGAAGTCACTCTTGCGAGTGTCATCACCATGTCAACACGCCAGAGGCGTATGAGCAATGACGGCAGGTCAGCCGCCAATGCCATCATACGACTTTTTGTTTATTGCGCAAGAGGGAATTTTTCGGCCGTTCAGTCCGGCAGTGCGAGAGAAAATTTCAAAACAAAGAAAGAACAATTCGCGTGCCTCCGCGAGCATCCGCGGTGAAGACTTTGACGCGCTCAGTGTGGGGATGCGGGCGGTTGCCACGCGGGACGAACTTGCGGCACGGCTTCCATCAACAGCGCGAGCGCGCGTCGCAGCGCGACTTCACCCGCGTCAGCGCCTTTGTAATGACCTAGGCGCACGACTGTCATGTCATGCGTTGGAATGATGATCCCGCTCTGGCCTCCCGCTCCAGCCATGTAGTACGCGTCTTCCGGAATCGGAAATGTTTTGGTGCGGTTGAGCCAAAAGAACCCACCATAGACCGGTGCTGACCATGCGGGCGCCGGAGTCCGAACGAAATCGATAAACTCGCGCGATAGAAGGCGCTCTCCGTTCGCCACTCCACCGTTGAGATAAAGAAGTGCGAGACGCGTCCACTCGCGCCCAGTCCCAAGCTCGTAGCCCTGAAGCAAGAAGTTGCCGTACGGGTCCGTCTCGAGCGTGAAGTTGCGGATGCCGAGTTTGTCGAAGAGATGACGCTGCGGGTACGTCAGATAATCTTCGCGCTGCGCCTCAACCGCTTTCTTGACCAGATAGTTGATCGTGAGTGGGTCGCTGTTGCGATAGCGGCCAACTGTATTGGGTGGCCACTGCGCTGGCCGCGTGATGGACCAGTGGTGCGAGTCGGCCGCGCCAGTGTACACGTACAGGTGATCCGGATAGCCACGCGATCGGTCGTAATCCGGATCCTGCGGCGCCACGAAGCGCAGGCCGCTCGACATGCGCAAGATGTCAGCGATGCGGATCGTGCGTCGAACGTCGTTACGCTTCTGCCATTCTTCCACGGGAGCCGGCGCCCAGAGGTCGTATACTCCTTCCCTGATGAGCTGCCCCATGAGCGTCGCGGTCAGGCTCTTTCCCATCGACCAACTTGGCAAACGAGTTGTCTGCGTGATCCCTGGGCCGTATCGCTCCGCGATGATGCGACCCTTGTACGTGACGACGAACGCCGCTGTGAGCCCAGCGGGATCGAAGGCGGCTTGCACAGCCTGATCGACCTTTGCCTGATTGATCTCAGTTGGCAGTGGCGCGTTAGGCAGGAGGTCGCCCATTGGCCATGCTACTGCAGCGGGGTCGAGGAGCATCGAACGGACCCTGACCGGCGTGAAGAAGACCGAGTCCCGGCCGCGCGGCAGGGTGATGCATCCCTGGTCGCCGAACTGCCGGGCCGTCCGCTTGACGCCATTCGGCAGCGTAACGGTCACCGAGTGCCGCGCACGATCGACGACGGTATCAGTGACCTGGCGCCGTTCTTCGGCTGTCACGACGAAGTAACCGTCTTCATCGGCCGACGTCTTGAGGTCGCGGCCAGTGATGAACACCGCATCGCAGAGAATCTTGGCGAAGCCGGCGACTGCGTGCTCGAGTCCATCGCCCGGCGGCGGTTCCCACTTCGTCGGCAATTCGGCCAGCGCTGAACGCGACTGACTCTGCGCGACCGGTGGGACGATCAGCAGCGCCGCTGTAAGCGACGCGAGGAAGAACGCGCGCACGACCCGCCCCCTGTGTTGAGAGCCGCGTCTAATAGATACGGCGCGCGAGTGCGTCGCTATGCTGCGCGCGAAGATCTTTCTTTACTGCTGTGCTCGACGCGGCTGCCCTCCTCGAGCTGCCTCGCCTTGCGACGCCGGGGATGCACGATCAAAAGCCCCAATCCCTCGATGATCAGATATACGCTGCCGCCGAAGAGCAGCGTCATGACGACCATCTCCCGACCAGCGCGCCAGAACGCGACGCCGGCGCCTAACGCGGCCGCGGCAAGCGTAAACACCACTAGCGCCAGCCCTCTCCGGACAGTATTGCCAGTAAACATGCGACCTCAAGGCGGATCGATGACTCACCCCGCTTGAGTGACGATCCGCTCGCGCCCTCGGCACTGGCCGGGAACGCTTGGCACCTTGTGCTCCGGTCCGGTTCATGCGTAGCTAGAGTCACGAGGGAGACCTCGTGGCCGCGCTTCCGGATCCTATGACTGACACGACCGAACGCATGCGCCGCTTTCGGCGGCTGTCGCTGCCGACGCCTGTATTTGCCCCAACCTCCGAGATGGAGGTTCCGGAGCTCAGCCCGACGCCTGAACGTGCGCCAATCACGGCGACGACTGCAGCACTCGTCACACTCGCATTCCTGGGAACGTGCGTCGCGCTCTATGTGGGCCGCGGGCTGATCATGCCAATAGCCGTGTCGGTCATGCTGGGCTTTCTCTTGCGGCCACCAGTCCGCTGGCTGCGCAAGCGGGGCTTAAGAGAGCCGATCGGCGCCGGCGTCGTTGTGCTCGGCGGCGTGCTCATCGTCGTTGCGATCGCACGTATTCTCGCAACGCCGGCAAGCATTTGGCTGGAGCGGGCCCCGGCCGTCATCGAAAGCGTTTCCCGCAAGCTCCAGAGCACTGGCGGACCTGTGGCGCAGATCGAGGAGACGGCGGCCCAAGTCGAGCAGATCGCCACGGGAGCACAACCGCCAGCACGACAGGCAGTCACGCCGATGCCGCAGCGCACGCCGCTCCTGCGCCGAATGTTCGGCAACCTCACTGATTTCGTCGGCGGGGTGTTCAGCGTGATCTTCCTCACGTACTTCCTGCTGGCGTCGGGCGACCTGTTCATGCGCAAGATGAGCGACATGATGCCGCGCGGTCGCGCGCGGATGCCGCGCGAGATCTCCCTGGAGATCGAGACCTCGGTGTCGCGCTATCTGCGCACGGTGACGTGGATCAACATTGGGCTTGGGCTTGCGACGTGGGGCGTGCTGGCGGCTTTGGGGATGCCTAACGCGGGCCTCTTCGGTCTCATCGCCGGCGTGCTGAACATCGTGCCGTACCTCGGCGCTGTCGCGACCGCCGGAATTATTGGGCTCGCTGCTGTTGCCTCATTCGAATCGCTCGGTCACGCGCTGCTCATGCCCGGCGCGTTTCTCCTGCTGAACATGATCGAAGCGAACGTCGTGACTCCGGTTTTGTTGGGGCGCGAATTCCCGCTCAACGCGGTCGCCGTTTTCATTGGGCTGCTCTTCTGGGGTTTTGTGTGGGGCGTGCCCGGCGCGATCCTCGCGGTCCCGATGATGGTCACGCTCAAGATTGTGGCCGATCGCGTGCCGTCGCTACGAGCGCTCGGGGAGTTTCTGGGACCGTAGGCAGAGGCCAGAGGTCAGAGCGTACGAGCCTCGTTAGGCGGGGGCGATGGCGAGCACGCGGAGCGGGCTGCCGCTGCCTTGCTGGAGTTTGAGCGGTGCGGCGATCACGATCGCGCCCGTTGGCGGAAGCCTGTCGAGGTTGCGCAGGCTCGCGAGCCCGAACTTTCCAGCACCGTGCATGATGCCGTGATTCGGGAACGGCGGATCGAAGGTTCCCGCCTGGCCCGCGTCGGTGCCCACAGTCTCGACTCCAACACCGAGCACGTCCCGCTCGTGAGCGAGAAGCGCGGAGGCGCTTTTGTGGAAGCCGGGAGAATGCGGGCCGTCGGCGCGCACGTTGAGAAATGCAGCCGGATCGGTGCGTGTGCTCCAACCGGTGCGCAACAGGACCCACGCGCCCGCCGGGATTTTGCCATTGCGCTGCTCCCATGCGACGATGTGCTCCGGCATCAGCAGGAAATCGTCGTTCGTCGCGACCTTGCTCGTGACATCGATCACGCACGCTGGGCCGACGAATAGGCGCGGCGGAATCGTATCGCACGCGTTGTTAGGCAGGTCTTTACCTGTGATCCAGTGGATGGGCGCATCGAAATGCGTCCCTGTGTGCTCGCCCATGCGGATCGTGTTCCAGTACCACGCCGGTCCCTTGTCGTCGAAGCGCGAGAGCGTCTCGATCGTTACGCCAGGCGAGGAGGCGAACTGCGGTGGCAAACCGATCACTGGGGTCGACGGGCCGAGCGTCTGGGTGAGATCGATTACCGTTAGGCGGCCTGTGGTGAGCTCGGCGACGAGCTCGGTGAGCAGGGTCATGGCGTGCTCCGGGGTGCGCTCTCGCGCAGGAAGCGCTGGAATTGATAGCGATTCTCCAGCAACGACAGGTCGGTGACGTAGCCGGACGGTCCGACAGCTTCGACCTTCGCGACGATCGTTGTGAGATCGCCGGCCGATAGCGCAGTGGTGAAGGCAGCGCGAAAGTCGTCGAGCGTGCGGACCGTCGCTGTGTTGGGAACGCCCGCGGCGCTTGCCAGCGCAGCAAGGTCGCTGCCAGTTGAAGTCGCCGTGGGGAAACCCCCGACAGAGAGGAGACTCTCGTTGTCGAAGACGATGTGCGTCAGGTTTCGTGGTCGATACCTAGCGAGCGTCGTTAGGCCGCCCAGGTTCATTAGCAGGGAGCCGTCGCCGTCGAACACGACGACTCTTGCTTCCGGGCGCGAGAGCGCGATGCCGAGACCTAACGAGGACGCCAGGCCCATCGCGTGCTGCAGATAAAAGAAGTTGGGCCGATGACCGATCGACTGCAGCTCGGCGGCGACGGCGCCCATGATCGTGACGACGACGCAGCGTTCCAGCTCGCCGTAAACGCCTTGCAACGCCTCGAGCCGCTTCATGCGGTCTCCTCTGGGTCCTCTGGGTCGGATCTTGAAATACGACACCTAACCATTGCGGCACCGGCCGTTTTGCACGGCGTGAAAAGGGCCGGCGCCGCGAGATTTAGATGTCGTATTTCAAGATCCGACCCCATCAGTCCTCCCACATCAGGTCGCGGCACAAGAGCAACGCGACTGGACGGCTCGCCGAGTATGCGAGCGTCTGCGCCTTTGTGAGGCGCTTGGCGACGTGATCGGGCGATTCGAGGCGCGTGTGCGGAATGCGCAGCGCATCGAGAACGTGTTCCGTGACGCCGCCGCCCTCTGTTTGCCAGGGATCCCGCTCGCCGAATTCGCCGCGATGACTGATCAACATCAGGAGCGGGATGCGATACAACTGCGCGCAGGAGACAATTCCATTGACAGATGCAAGGAACCCGTGGTTCTGCATGAGCATCGCGGACTTCACGCCGGCGAGGTACGCGCCAGCGGAGATTCCGACTCCTTCCTCTTCTTTTGCCAGGCGCACGAGCGTCATCTCGGGATCCTCTTCCGAGAAGCGAATGAGGTGCACGAGCCAGGTCTCTGGGAGCGCGGAGACAATCCTGATCCCGAGATCTTTGAGGCAGCTGTAAATGAGTTTGCTGCTCGAAACGGAAACGGGCATTACTGAAGGTCTACGGTCTATGGTCTACGGTCTACGGTCGGAGGTCGGAGGTCGGAGGTCGGAGG
>Ga0187892_10003970_pt1 | contig 25842 bp, 22 predicted proteins | sample MA1701073metaG_FD_139345 | JGI IMG/M metagenome (GOLD analysis project Ga0187892, IMG submission 139345) | Bio-ooze microbial communities from a basaltic lava cave in the Kipuka Kanohina Cave System on the Island of Hawaii, USA - MA170107-3 metaG ... | reverse complement strand
TTTGTCCGCCGCGCTGTGCTGTCGATATCGCCGTGCTCGCCTTGTCCCCACGGGTCCCTCCTGCCAGCCGGATTACACTCCGCCTGGGTGAGGAACTCCAGTTTCAACTGAGGCAGGACACTTTGGCCTTGGGTCACTACGGCGTTAATGGAGGACGGCGTCCACCGAATCGTAGGTGCAGCCGTGGATACCGAGGCAATGGATAGCCAGCAAACGAGTAGTAGAAGACCATTGACGCGAGGAAATTGAATAGATTTCCAAAGTGTACGCATTCCCTAATCCTCCTCTAGCTGTAGTGGCTCGATAATATCGCCGTTTGAGACCTAACTCAAAGTTCTATGGAACTCGCCAACTGGGCGGACGCTGCGGGCGCCGCCTGGCGAAACGTGCGCGACCCCGGTGCGCCGGCCGGCAATCGCCTTGTACGGTGACCGTTTGCCGATCATGTCGCCTCCTGGTCCTCCGCGTTATCGAGACCTGGGATATCTGGAAGCTCTGGTCTCGCTATCCGGCTTGCCATGTTCCGACGTTCAGAGGTCGGGCAGCCGGTCGGCCGGGCTCCGCACGCCGCCGGGCCCACGGTTGAGGACGTGCGTGTAGATCTGGGTGGTGGTCACATCGCGGTGCCCGAGGAGCTCCTGCACGGTACGGATGTCGCGCCCATCTTCGAGGAGATGGGTGGCGAAGGAGTGGCGGACGGTTGGGGGGGGGAGCCCGCTTGGCGAGCCGCGCCCGCCGGACGGCTTCGATCACGGAACGCTGCACCACGGTCGCGTGCAGGTGATGGCGTCGGCGCTGGCCGTGGCTCGGTCGACGTAGAACCGGGTGGCCGGGAAGACCCTGTGCCAGGGCCACTCGCGGCCAGCGTTCGGGTACTTTCGGGCGAGGGCCCACGGCAGCTCCACCCAGCCGGCGCCGCGCGACAGGTCGGCCTCGTGCTGGCGCTTCACCCTCTGGAGGTGCTGGGCGAGGGCAGCCTTGGCTATGGCCGGCAGGACGGTGACGCGATCCTTGGCGCCCTTGCCGTCGCGGACGCCTATCTGATTCATCGCGACGTCGATGTCCTGGACTCTCAGGCGCGCGCATTCGAGCAGGCGCAGCCCGGAGCCATAGAGGAGGGTGGCCATGAGCCGGGGGCGTGCCGTGCAGCTCGGTGATGACCGCGCGCACCTCGTCGCGGGTCAGGACGACCGGGAGGTGTTTCGGTCGCTTGGCCCGCACCACGCCATCAAGCCAGGGTAGGTCCTGGTGCAGGACATGGCGGTAGAGGAACAGGAGCGCGCTCAACGCCTGGCTCTGGGTGGAGGCGGCGACCTTGCCCTGGACGGCGAGGGAGCTGAGGAAGCGCGTGACCGCGGGGGCGCCCATGTCGGCGGGATGGCGCTTGCCGTGGAAGAGGATGTAGCGGCGGATCATCTGACGTAAGACTTCTCGGTGCTGGGGCTGCCGTGGCGAAGGCGGTTGGCCTCCCGGACGCGGTCGAGGAGCTTGGGCGGGCGGGAGGTGGTCGGCCTGGGCTCCTGCACGACGAGGGACGCGTCAGGGCTTGGGGGTACCGCACACGCTCGTTAGTCTGGAGCGCCATGGTGCCCGGAGAATAGTCCTCTGAGGGAGCAGGCGCAAGAGTCGCCGAATCGATACAGTGAGCGCTGCGCGGCGTGAGCAGGTGAGTGACGGGCCCTGGGGTGGTGCGGGTCGTGGCCGCGTCACCGCCGATGATCTGCGACCCGAGGAATCAAGGGCCTACGTAGGATTTTACGAACTCCCCCCCATCCCAGTCCAACCCTCCAAGCCCGTGGCCGACGCGCGCGAGACTGTGGGGCGTCCCAGGACCGGGCGTGAGCCTCTGCGCCGTGCCGCCGAGTCTCTTGCGCCCATGCGCCCAGGGCCCAGTTCCGCGCATGTCCACAGACGGCGAGAGCGTCGGGCCTTGTGCTGAACTATGTGCTGAACTCCCCCGAGGTTGGCGCGACGATCGGGGAAAGTCGAGACAGTTGTCCGCGGGTGTCCGGCGTGGTCAGCACACGAACGGCGAGAAGCGAAGCGAGGTTGCGGAACACGCCTGAAAAATCGGCACGTTCCACAACCCCGCCGGTTGTCCTTTTAAGTCCGCTGCGTCTACCCGTTCCGCCACCCCGGCGCGAGCGTGCGGGAGGAGGGATGGAGGCGGCGAGCGGATTCGAACCGCTGCATAGAGGTTTTGCAGACCTCCGCCTTAACCGCTTGGCTACGCCGCCGGGAGGTTCCCCGCTCAGAATGCTGGAGCGGGAAACGGGATTCGAACCCGCGACCCCAACCTTGGCAAGGTTGTGCTCTACCGCTGAGCTATTCCCGCGCCGTCGTGACAGGAGTCTACCACAGCCGATTGCGGAAGCCCCGGAGCAGCGATAGCGGGACGGGGCCGGAGGGAGCGTCGGCGAGAGCAGGGCGCGCTCAGCGCACGAGCGCGTACTGGAGCCGGTAGAGCCCTCGGGTCACCTCCGGGGCCGCGCCCGCCCGCGCGAGCGCCGTCGGGCTCAGGTGCCTGGTCAGCGCGGTCTCGACGGACTCGACGTCGATCCCGTCGACCACCACCACCCAGGCCGCCACCTCGTCCTCACGGTCCCGAAGCGTCCGCTCGGTTGTCGGCACGCGGGTCGACGAGAGGTCGGCCTCGCCGAGGGCGGCGGCGACGACCCCTGGCTCCGCGACCACGGCGGGGAGCGCGGTCCCGCCCAGCCAGTCACGGAGTGCCGTGTCGCGGCCAGGAGCCGGCGCGAGGCGGAGCGTCGCCACGACGCCGCCGGTCCCCTGCCCGAGGCTGCGGGTGACGGCGCAGGCCGTCCGGTTGGTGTTTCGAAACAGCGCGAGTGCCTTCTGCGTCCACGGAGTGGGATCGTTGAGGCGGGCAACGTAGGGCTGGCTCGCCAGGACCTTCGCGTTCTCGGTCTCGTAGAGGGTGAAATACTTCGGGTGGCCGTCGATCGCCACGAAGCGCCGCCCGCGCAGAAAGCCGGGCACACCGAGCCGCTCGGGCGCGTGCTCTCCGGTGTACCAGTGGTTGACCTCCGCCTCACCGCCCTCGGCGATGTCATTCCAGATCGCAAGGAATCCGCGGCCCAGCAGCGCCATGGGTCACTCCCCGGACTCGCGCAGCCGGGCGGCGCTGTCCTCAGGTGGCGTCGCGTTGATGAAGAAGCCCGTGCCCCATTCGAACCCGGCGACCGTCGTGAGCCTCGGGACGACCTCCACGTGCCAGTGATAGTACGGGAGCGTCGGTGCCCGGAGCGGCGCCGTGTGCAGGATCAGGTTGTAAGCGGGGAAGTCGAGCGCGCGGTTCATCCGGCGCACGAGGTCGCCGAGCGAGCGGGCCAGTGCCTGCAGCTCCTCGAGGCCACATTCCTCGAAGCTGGATCGGTGGCGGTTCGGCAGGATCCAGGTCTCGAACGCGAAGCGGGGCGCGTATGGCGCGAGCACGGTGAAGCCGTCGGCCTCGACGATCAGGCGGGCGCTCCCACGGTCCTGGTGGAGGATATCGCACCAGACGCACCGTCCCCGAATCTCGTGGTGGCGCGCGGCACCGGCCAGCTCCGCCGCGACCAGGCCCGGGACTACGGGTGTCGCGATGAGCTGCGAGTGCGGATGTTCGAGGGTGGCGCCGGCCGCCTCGCCGTGATTCTTGAAGAACAGGACGTACGCGATCCGCTCGTCCTTCCTGAGGTCGAGCATGCGCTCGCGGCCGGCCATCAGCACGTCCGTCACCCAGTCGGCGGGCATCGTCGCGAGTGACGCGTCATGCTCGGGCGCCTCGATCACGATCTCGTGGGCGCCGAATCCGTTCATCCGGTCGTACAGGCCCTCAGCGGCCGGGTCGAGACCGCCCTCGATCTGGAGCGCCGGGTACCGGTTGGGAAGGACGCGGTAGGTCCAGCCGGGCGTGTCGCGCGCCGACGCCGACGGCCGGCCGGCGAGCAGCTCGGGCGGTGTCTCCGCCTCGTTCCCGGGACAGAAGGGGCAGTGGCGGGCCCCGCTCGGACGCCGGGGCGCGGGGGCGAAGTCGGAGGGCCGGTTGGCCCGCTCGGGTGCGATGATGACCCAGCGATCGACCACGGGGTCCTTCCGGAGCTCAGGCATCCTCACGCCGCAGCTCTCGCCCCAGCAGATCGTCGAGCGCGTCCTGGGCGGGCTTGTCGTCGAACAGGACGGCCCCCACCTCCCGGCAGATGGGCATGTCGACGCCGACGGTGCGCGCGAGCGCCAGGGCCGAGGTGACGGTGCGCACGCCCTCCGCGATCATGCGCGTCTCGGCCTCGACCTCGGCGCGCTTTCGCCCGGCCGCCATCGCGAGGCCGAGCGCCCGGTTCCGGGAGAGCGACCCCGTACAGGTCAGCACCAGATCGCCGATGCCGGCGAGCCCGGCGAACGTCAGGGGCGACGCGCCGAGGGCCACACCCAGGCGCGCGATCTCGGCTAGCCCCCGCGTGATGAGGGCAGCCCGGGCGTTCTCGCCGAGGCCGAGCCCATCGGCAAGCCCCGTCGCGATGGCCATCACATTCTTCAGCGCGCCGCCGATCTCCACCCCGACGACGTCGCGGTTGGCGTAGAGGCGGAGCTCCCGCGAACCGAGGGTCTCCTGCAAGTCGCGGCCGAGCCGGTCGTCCGCGCACGCGATCACGGCCGCGGTCGGCCGGCCCTCGGCAACCTCGCGGGCAAAGGTCGGCCCCGAGAGCGCGGCGACAGGGACGCCCGGGCAGGCCTCGGCCAGCAGGTCGGTCATTCGCCGATGCCGCGCGGGATCGAGCCCCTTGGTGGCGGACACGATCGCTCGACTCCGCGACAGCGCTTGGGCGATCCGCCCGATCACGCTTCCGAAGAACTCGGACGGCACCACCACGACGACGGTCTCCGCGTCCGCGACTGCCTCCTCCAGCTCGGCCGTCGCCGCCACGGTCGGTGGAACCTCGACGCCGGGAAGAAACCACGGGTTCTCGTGCCGGCTCGTGATCAGTGCGCAGAGGTCCCGCTCGCGGACCCAGAGCCGAACGGACTGGCCGGCACGCCCGAGATGGACCGCGAGGGCCGTGCCCCAGCTCCCGCCGCCGATGACGGCGATCCTCATGCCGACACGCGCTGACCGAGCCGCCGCTCGGTGCCGCTGGCCAGACGCAGCAAATTGGCCTTGTGGCGGACGATGACGATCAGCGCCACGGCGCCGGCGGCGGCGAGAATCAGCCGGGGATACGCGAGCGCGGCCGCCCACAGGGGAGCCGACGCAGCGCCCAGGACGGATCCGAGGGACACGTAGCGCGACGCCGCCACGACCGCGAGCCACACCAGGGCCGCGCCGAGCGTGGCGAGGGGCATCAGCCGGAGGAACACGCCGAGCCCGGTCGCGACTCCCTTTCCCCCGCGGAATCGCAGGTACACGGGCCAGCAGTTGCCGGCGACAGCGCTGACGCCGCACAAGGCGAGACCGAGCGCGTCGCCCCCCGTCAGCGTCCCGCCGAGGACGACCGCGAGATACCCCTTGGCAACGTCACCGACGAGCGTCAGCAGGCCGGCCAGGCGTCCCGCGGTGCGCAGGACGTTCGTCGCGCCGATGTTACCGCTTCCGCGCCGGCGGATGTCACCACTTCCGAACGCGGTGGCGATGAGGAGGCCGACCGGAATCGCGCCGATCAGATAAGCGACGAGCGCGCCCAGCGCCGCGCTCAGGACCAGCGTTCCTCCCGCGGCACGATGGCGTGGTAGTCCGCCTTCCGGAAGAAGCGATAGAAGTAGTCGAGGCCGGACGCCACCGTCAGGGCGACCGCGAGCCACAGGAGTCCGGTCGAGACCGCCTGAAAGGCGGCGGACTCGATGCCCTTCTCGATGATCAGGAGCGTGATTGCGCTGTACTGGCTCGCCGTCTTCCACTTGGCCAGCTGCGAGGCCGGCACCACGACGCCGGCGGTCCCGGCGACGGCGCGCAGCCCGCTCACCGCCAGCTCGCGGCCGATGATCACGACCACCATCCAGGCCGCCACCTTCTCGATCTGGAGCAGCGACACCAGCGCGGCCGCCACCAGCAGCTTGTCGGCGATCGGGTCGAGGAGCGTCCCCAGCGTGGTCACCTGATTGCGCCGGCGGGCGATCTGGCCGTCGAGCCAGTCGGTGAAGGCGGCGACCAGGAAGATCGCGGCGGCGATGAGGGCGTGGACCCGCGACGACGAGATCAGGAACACGATCAGCAACGGGACCAGGACGATCCGGGAGAGGGTGAGGCCGATCGGCAGGTTCAGCACGGCAACGGATCCTGGCGATCGCGGAGCGCGCGAATCTTCAAGCGCAGCGCGTTCAGGTTGATGAACCCCTCCGCATCCCGCTGCCGGTAGACGGTATCCGCCTCGAACGTGGCGAAGTCGGTCCGGTACAGTGACCGCGGCGATCGGCGCCCGGCCACGATCACGTTGCCCTTGTAGAGCTTGAGCCGGACCGTCCCCGTGACGTCGCGCTGGCAATCGTCCATCAAGGACTGGAGCGCCAGGCGCTCCGGCGAGAACCAGAAGCCGTAGTAGATCATCTCCGCGTAGCTCGGCACCAGCGAGTCGCGGAGGTGCAGGACCTCGCGATCGACGGTCAGGGACTCGAGCGCGCGCCGCGCCACGTGGAGGATCGTGCCGCCCGGCGTCTCGTAGACGCCCCGGGACTTCATGCCCACGAAGCGGTTCTCGACGAGGTCGATCCGCCCCACCGCGTGCTCGCCGCCGATCCGGTTCAGCCGCTCAAGGAGCGGCGCCGGCGCGTGGCGCTCCCCGTCCACGGCCACCGGGGTGCCGGCCTCGAAGTCGACGTCCACGTAGACCGGGACGTCGGGGGCGGCCTCGGGTGAGCTGGTCAGGAGGAACATCGTCGCGGGCGGCTCCGCCCACGGGTCCTCGAGGATGCCGCCCTCGTAAGAGACGTGGAAGAGGTTCCGGTCCGTGCTGTACGGCCGCTCGGCCGTCACCGGCACCGGGATGTCGTGCTTCCGGGCGAACTCGATCAGGGCGGTGCGCGAGTCGAGCGCCCACTCGCGCCACGGCGCAATCACGCGAAGCTCGGGCGCCAGCGCCGCATACGTCAGCTCGAAGCGCACCTGGTCGTTGCCCTTGCCGGTGGCGCCGTGGGCGACCGCGTCGGCAGCCTCCTGGCGGGCGATGTCGACCTGCGCGCGGGCGATCAACGGACGCGCGATCGAGGTGCCCAGGAGATACGCCCCCTCGTAGACCGCGTTGGCGCGTAGCATGGGAAACACGAAGTCGCGGACGAACTCCGCCCGCAGGTCGACGATGTGGACCGACGAGGCCCCTGTCCGGAGCGCCTTGTCCCGCACCGTGACGAGCTCCTCGCCCTGTCCGAGGTCCGCGCAGTAGGCGACCACCTCGCAACCGTAGGTCTCGATGAGCCAGCGGAGGATCACCGAGGTGTCGAGGCCGCCCGAGTATGCGAGCACGACCTTCCGCACCGAGGTCGTCATCGATCGGCTCTACCCGATGAACTCCTGGATGATCGCCTTCTGGGCGTGGAGCCGGTTCGCGGCCTGATCAAGCACGATGCTCTGGGGCCCGTCCAGCACCGCGTCGGTGATCTCCTCGCCGCGGTGCGCCGGCAGGCAGTGCATCACCACCGCGTCACGGCGCGCGCAGGCCAGGAGCCGCTCGTTGATCTGGTAGCTCCGGAAGGTCTCGAGGCGCTGGGCCCGCTCGGCCTCCTGCCCCATGCTCGTCCAGACGTCCGTGTACAGCACGTCGGCGCCGTCGGCCGCCTCGCGCGCGTCGTGCGTGAGCTCGACCCCGCCACCGAAGCGCCGAACCGCCTCCTGCACGTCGCGGGCGGGCTCGTAGCCAGGCGGACAGGCGATCGCCATCTTCGTGCCGAGCAGCGCCCCCAGGAGCATGAGGGAATGGCACACGTTGTTGCCGTCGCCGATCCAAGCGAAGCGGATCCGGCCTGGATCGAGGCCCCGTTCCCAGAGCGTGAAGAAGTCGCCCACCGCCTGGCACGGATGCTCGTGGTCCGAGAGCCCGTTGAAGACCGCGACGGTCGCGCTCGTGGCCAGCGTGGCCACGGTGTCGTGCCGGTACACTCGGGCGACGATGCCGTCCACCCACAGTGAGAGGTTTCGGGCCACGTCGGGCACGGACTCGCGGGTCCCCATCCCGACCTCGTTGGCGGCCAGGTAGACCGCGCGGCCGCCGAGCTGGACGATGCCGACCTCGAAGGTGACCCGGGTTCGCAGCGACGGCTTCTCGAAGAGCAGCGCGACGACGCGCCCAGACAGGACCGCGGCGCCCTCGCCGGCCTTGAGCCCGGCCTTGAGCGCGGCGGCGACGCGGAAGAGATGGCGCACGTCCTCCGCCGACAGGTCGGCCGCCGAGATCAGGTGTCTCACCCGAGCCGGTCGAGCGCTGTGCCGATGATCGCGAGCGCGGTATCGCAGGTGTTCTCGTCGACGATCAACGGCGGCGCCAGCCTCAGCACCTGGTCGCCCGCGGAGAGCACGAGCAGCCCCGCGTCGCGGCAGGCGGTGACGAGCGGCCCGACCGGGCGCGTCAGCTCGACGCCGATCAGGAGTCCCCGGCCGCGCACGTCGGTGATCACCGGGTACTTCCCCTGCAGGGTCCGGAGGCTCGCCATCAGCCGACGCCCCATCTGCGCCGCTCGCTCGGGCAGCTTCTCCTCGAGGAGGGTCGTCAGTGTCGTCAGCGCGATAGACGCGACGAAGGGCGTGCCGCCGAACGTCGAGGCGTGGGTACCGGGCGTCAGCGCCTGGGCCGCCGACTCGCGGGCCAGCATCGCGCCCATGGGCACGCCGTTGGCCAGCGCCTTGGCGATCGTCATGACGTCGGGCTCGATCCCGCTGTGCTCGTACGCCCAGAGCCGGCCGGTTCGCCCCATGCCGGTCTGGACCTCGTCCAGGATCAGGAGCGCCCCCGACTCGTCGCACAGCTTCCGCAGCCCGGGCAGGTACCCGTCGTCCGGGACATTGACGCCGCCCTCGCCCTGGATGGGCTCGACCAGGATCGCGGCCGTCCGGCTGTCGATCGCCCGCGCCATCGCCCGCAGATCGTTATAGGGCACGTGCTTGAAGCCAGGCATGAGCGGCTCGAAGCCGTGCTGGTACTTCTCCTGCCCGGTGGCGGTGACGGTCGCCAGCGTGCGCCCGTGGAACGAGTCGCGGGTGGCGATGACCTCGAAGCGGTCGCTCGCCAGGTGCTCCTTCGCGTACTTGCGGGCCAGCTTCAGGGCCGCCTCGTTGGCCTCGGCGCCCGAGTTGCAGAAGAACACCCGGCCGGCGAACGAGTGGTCGACCAGGAGCTTCGCCAGATGGATCTGGGGCGCCGTGTGGAACAGGTTCGAGACGTGCAGCAGCGTCGTGGCCGCCTCGCGGATCGCCCCCGTCACGCGCGGGTGGCAGTGGCCCAGGGCGACGACGGCCAGCCCCGACGTGAAGTCCAGGTACTCCTTGCCGTCCGAGTCCCACACCCGGACCCCGTCGCCGCGGACCAGACAGATGGGAGCCCGCCCATAGGTATTCGCGTGATATCTGGCCGACCACTCGAGCAGCGTCCGGGTGTCCATCAGAGCGTGATCTCCGTGCCGATCCCTTCCTTGGTGAACAGTTCGAGGAGGATCGCGTGCTCGAGGCGGCCGTCCAGGATATGGGCCTTGGCCGTTCCGCCCTCGAGCGCACGCAGCGACGACTCGACCTTCGGCAGCATGCCGCCGTCGATCACGCCGGCCTCCATCAGGCCCACCGCGTCCTTCCGTGTCAGCGTACTGATGAGCGCGCCGTCCGCGCCCTGGATTCCCTCCACGTCGGTGAGGTGGATCAGCTTCTCGGCGCCGAGCGCGGCGGCGATGTCGCCCGCGACGAGGTCGGCGTTGATGTTGTAGGTTTCCCCGGCCGGCCCCACGGCGACGGGCGCGACCACGGGAACGAAGCCTCCTTCTTCGAGGAGGCGAATGACCTGGGGGGCGACCGCCTCCACCTCTCCGACCAGCCCGATGTCGACCGACTCGCCGTTGGCCAGGCGGTGCAGCCGGCGGTGGGCCCGGATCAGGTCGCCGTCCTTGCCGGAGAGCCCGACCGCGCGGCCGCCGTGGCGGTTGATGAGGCCCACGATCTCCTTGTTGATCGTCCCGACCAGCACCATCTCGACGATCTGCATCGTCTCCTCGTCGGTCACCCGCATGCCGCCCACGAAGCGCGGCTCCTTGCCGAGCCGCTTCATCAGGGCACCGATCTGGGGGCCGCCGCCGTGGACGATGACGGGCTTGATGCCCACCCACTTGAGCAGGATCACGTCGCGGGCGAACGAGTCCTTGAGGTCTCCTTGCTCCAACGCCGCGCCGCCGTACTTGATGACGACGGTCTTGCCATGGAACTCCTGGATGTACGGGAGCGCCTCGAGGAGGATCTCGGCCCGCTGATGGGGGTCGATCACAGGATGTACCGGGAGAGATCCTGGTCCTTCATGATGTCGGCCAGCCGGGCGTGGACGTAGCCGGCGTCGATGGTGAGCTCCTTGCCGGGCATGTCGGGGGCGTCGAACGAGATGTCCTCGAGCAGCTTCTCCATGATCGTGTAAAGCCGGCGGGCTCCGATGTTCTCGGTCTGGCTGTTGACCTGGGTCGCGATCTCCGCGACGGCGGCGATGGCGTCGTCCGTGAAGTGGAGCGTCACGCGCTCGGTCCGAAGCAGCTCGACGTACTGCCGGATGAGCGCGTTCCGCGGCTCCGTCAGGATGCGCACGAAGTCGGCCTGGGTCAGGGGCTCGAGCTCGACCCGGATCGGGAAGCGGCCCTGCAGCTCGGGGATCAGGTCGGCGGGCTTGGCGACGTGAAAGGCGCCGGCCGCGATGAACAGGATGTGGTCCGTCCGCACCGTGCCGTACTTGGTGGTCACCGTCGAGCCCTCGACGATGGGGAGCAGGTCCCGCTGGACTCCTTCCCGCGACACGTCGGGCCCATGGCCGCCCTCGCGGCCGGCGATCTTGTCGAGCTCATCCAGGAAGACGATGCCGGAGTTCTCGACGCGGCGGATCGCCCGGCCAACCGCCTCATCGGTATCGATGAGCTTCTGGGCTTCCTCTTGGGTGAGGAGGCGCCGTGCCTCGATGACCCGAACCTCCCGGCGCCGCGTCTTGCTCGGCAGCACGCTGGAGAGCATCTCCTTCAGATGAATGCCCATCTCCTCCATGCCCTGGCCGGAGAAGATCTCGACCATGGGCATCGCCTGCTGCTGGGTCTCGAGCTGCACCTTGCGCTCGTCGAGCTTGCCCGCGCGGAGCTGGCTTCGGAGCTTCTCTTTCGTCGCCTCGAAGGAGGCGTCTGGGCTCACCTGCTCGAGCGTGTCGCTCGTGAACGGCTCGGCCGACCGCCGGGGCAGCAGGAGGTCGAGCAATCGCTCCTCGGCGAGCTGCTCGGCCTTCTGCTGGACGGCCTTCGCCATCTCGGCCTTGACCATGTTCACGGCCAGCTCGGTGAGGTCGCGGATCATGGACTCGACGTCGCGGCCCACGTAGCCGACCTCGGTATACTTCGAGGCCTCGACCTTGAGGAACGGCGCGCCCGCGAGCCGGGCCAGCCGCCGCGCGATCTCGGTCTTCCCGACGCCGGTCGGCCCGATCATGATGATGTTCTTGGGGGCCACCTCGTCGCGCAGTTCCGGCGGGACGTTCTGCCGCCGCCACCGGTTCCGGAGCGCCACGGCGACTGCGCGCTTGGCCTGATCCTGGCCGACGATGTACCGGTCCAGCTCCGCGACGATTTGCGCGGGCGTGAGCTCGTCAGTCATCCCAGCTCTTCGGCGACGATGTGCTCGTTCGTGTACACACAGATGTCTGCCGCAATCCGCATCGCCTCCTGCACGATGCCCCGGGCGTCCAGGCTCGAGTGGGCCACCAGGGCCCGAGCCGCCGCCAGGGCGAACGCGCCACCCGACCCGATCCCGATCAGGCCGTCGTCGGGCTCGATGACGTCTCCGGTGCCCGAGACGATGAACGACCGCTCGGCATCGGCGACCGCGAGCATCGCCTCGAGTCGGCGCAGCACGCGGTCGGTCCGCCAGTCCTTGGCCAGCTCGACGGCCGCGCGCTGCAGGTTGCCGCGGTACTGCTCGAGCTTGGCCTCGAACCGCTCGAACAGCGTGAACGCGTCGGCGGCCGTCCCGGCGAAGCCGCTCAGGACGCGATCATTATAGAGCTTGCGCACCTTGCGGGCCCGGCCCTTCACCACGGTGCTTCCGATTGTCACCTGGCCGTCTCCGGCGATGGCGACGCGCCCCTGGTGCCGGACCACCAGCACCGTGGTCGACCGAATCTCCAGCGTCGCGCGCGGTCGTGCGACACGGGCGCGGCCGGACGGCTCGCGATCACCAGCGGGGGCTCGTCGGTCGGACTCGACGCGTGGGGAGGAGCACGGGGACGCGATCCGGGCGAGGTCCGGCCGCGCCGGGCCGGCTATGCGGACGGCTCGCTTCGCGCGCATGGTTCGATCGAGTGAGGCGTGGCAGTCCTACGCCGGCGTACTGGATCACCGTGTTCGAGCGCCGGCCTGGCCGGCGCAATCGGAGGGGGAGGGTCGGAGGGGGCCGTCGAGGCCCCCTCCGAAAGACCAGACCGTGGGTGGGCGGCGTCGTACACGCGCATGAGCTGGTCGCCGCTGACGTGGGTGTACCGCTGGGTGGTGGAGAGCCGGCGATGGCCGAGGAGGTCCTGGATCACGCGCAGGTCCGCGCCGGCATCGAGCATGTGGGTCGCGAACGCGTGGCGCAGGGTGTGGGGGCTGACGCGGCGCGTGATCCCACCGGCCCGCGCGTACCGTCGCACGATCGTGTGAACGCTCCGGACGCTGAGTCGGCCGCCGCGCGCGTTCCGGAAGAGCGGCCCCGAGCTCTCTCGCCGCTCGGCGAGGTAGGCCTCGAGCGCGGTCGCGGCGGCCGCGCCGAAGGGAACAACGCGCTCCTTGCGCCCCTTGCCAAGCACGCGGAGCGTCCGCCCATCGCGCTCCACGTCCTCGAGGTCGAGCCCGACGGCCTCCGACACCCGGAGGCCGCTGGCGTACAGCAGCTCGAGCATCGCGCGGTCCCGGGCCGACCGGATCGGCCCCTCCAGGAGCGCGTGGGTCTCGTCGATGGGGAGGAACGACACGAGCTTGCGGGGAAGCCGCGGACTGTCGACCTCGCGCGCCGCATTGCGTTCGGCCAGACCCCTGCGGATCATGAACCGGAAATAGCTCCGGACGGCGGACAGCTTCCGGGCGACGGAGCTCCGCTCGAGGCCACGCTGGTGGAGCCCAGCCAGGAAACGGCGGACAAAGCGGCTGTCGACCTCGCCAATGTCGGCCCGGTCCTCCCGCGCGAGGAAGGCTAGGAACTCCTGGAGGTCGTTTCGATAGCTCCGGATCGTATGGGGTGAGGCGTCCTTCTCGAGCCGGAGGTGCTCGAGGAAAGCGTCCAGCGAGCCCGTCATGCCACCGGCTGCTCCACCTCCTGCCGGTGACCGCACTGCTCACGGATGCACTGAAGGACGGTCTTCCCGCCCCGCGCGGTGCGCTCGGTCAAGAAGGGCGCGCCGCAGCTCGGACACGGCTGGGCCACCGGTCGCTGCCACACCACGAACTTGCAAGCCGGATAGTTGGAGCACGAATAGAAGGCGCGCCCCCGCTTCGAGCGGCGCCGGACGAGCTGCCCGCCGCAGCCCGGTTCGGCGCACCCGACGCCGATCGACAGCGGCTTGGTCTTCTTGCACTCCGGGTAGCCGGAGCACGCCACGAACTTGCCGTACCGCCCGTGCTTGATCACCATCGGCTTGCCGCACTGGTCGCAGACGTCGTTCGTCGGCTCGTCCTCGGGCTTGCCGCGCCCGTCCGTCCCCAGGTTCTGCGTGAATCGGCACTCGGGATACGCCGAGCACGCCAGGAACTTGCCGAACCGGCCCCAGCGCTCGAGCAGGGGCTTCCCGCATTCCGGGCAGGCCTGGCCGGTCTCGGTGCCCTTCTTGAGGTTCTCCATCTTGCCGCCGGCCCGCACCAGATCCTCGGCGAAGCGCTTGTAGAAGTCGCGCACCGTCTCGGCCCACCGCACCTCGCCGTCCTCGATGCGGTCGAGCTCCTCCTCGAGCTGCGACGTGAACTCCACGTCCATGATGTCGGGGAAGAACGGCAGGAGCAGATCCGTCACCTGGGTCCCCAGCTCCGTCGGGTACAGGGTGCCCTTCTCGCGGCGGACGTACTCGCGCTGCTGGATCGTGCTGATGATCGTCGCGTAGGTGGACGGCCGGCCGATGCCGCGTTCCTCCAGCGTCTTGACGAGCGACGCTTCCGTGAACCGCGGCGGCGGCTGCGTGAAGTGCTGCTTCGGCTCGAGGCCGAGGAGGGTCAGCCCCTCGCCCACCTCGAGTGGCGGCATCGAGACCTCGGGCTCCTCCTCCGCCGACGCCGCGTCCTCGTCCTGGCTCTCGACGTAAATCGCCGTGAACCCCGGGAACCGAAGAGTCGCGCCCTGTACGCGGAAGAGACAGATGCCGGCGCCCGCCGGCGTCGCGTCCGCGCCGCGGACCGACTCTGCGGCCGCGGGCGGCGAGGCCTCGATGTCGACGGCCAGCGTGTCGTAGACCGCGGGACGCATCTGGCTGGCCATGAAGCGCTCCCAGATCAGCCGGTAGAGAGCGAGCTGGTCCCTGCTGAGGCTCCGCGCGAGCTGGCGTGGCTCCCGGAACCCGTCCGTCGGACGGATCGCCTCGTGGGCGTCCTGCGCGTTCTTCCTCGCCCGATAGACCGGGGGGCTGTCGGGCAGATACTGCATGCCGAACCGGCCGGTGATCCACGCCCGCGCGTCAGTCTGGGCGTCGGCGGTGACCCGGGTGGAGTCGGTGCGCATGTAGGTGATCAGGCCGACCGCGCCCTCGGCGCCGACGTCGATGCCCTCATAGAGCTGCTGCGCGAGCAGCATGGTCTTCTTCGCGCTGAAGTGCAGGTTGCGCCCGGCCTCCTGCTGGAGAGTCGAGGTGATGAAGGGCGGCGCCGGGTGGCGCCTCCGCTCGCCGCGAGTGACCGCCCGGACGGTGTAGCGCGCGCGCTCGAGGCGCTCGATCACCGCGCGCGTCGCCGCCTCGGTCGGCAGGGCGGCCTTCTCGCCGTCCACCTCCCTGAGCGTCGCAACGAACTCCGGCGGGCTCGCGGCCGCGAGCCGGGCGTGGAGCGACCAGTACTCGACGGGCACGAATGCCTGGATCTCCCGCTCCCGGTCGACGATGAACCGCAGCGCGACGGATTGCACGCGGCCGGCCGAGAGCCCGCGGCGGACCTTCTCCCACAGGAGGGGCGAGAGCTTATAGCCGACCAGGCGGTCGAGCACGCGGCGGGCTTGCTGCGCGTCCACCTTGTTCGGATCGATGCGGCCGGGGTGCTCGAACGCCGCCTGGACCGCCCGCTTGGTGATCTCGTTGAACTGGACGCGATGAACCCGCTTCTTGTTCACCCCGAGCATTTCGGCCAGATGCCAGCCGATCGCCTCGCCTTCCCGGTCCGGGTCGGTGGCGATGTACAGCGAATCGGACTTCTTCGCCGCCCGCTGGAGCTCGTCGATGGTCTTTTGCTTGGACTTCACGAGCACGTACTGCGGCGCAAACGTCTTCTCGTTGACCCCGAGCTTGGACTTCGGGAGATCCCGGACGTGGCCCATGGACGCCTTCACCACGAACTTCTTGTCGAGATACTTCTGGATGGTCTTGACCTTCGTGGGCGATTCCACGACCACCAGCGACTTCTTCCCCACGACCTCTCCCTTTCCCCTCACCCTGATCTGACGTACTCGAGGCCGGCGGTCGGGCGGACCAGCCCTTTGACCTCGAGCACCACCAGCGCCGCCGACGTCCGTCCCGGGCCGAGCCCGCTGGTCTCGATCAACCGCTCGAGCGCGATCGGCGTATCGCGCACCAGGGTGAGCACGATGGCCTCATCACCGGAAACCGTCTCGCGCGCCGCGTGGGGTTCGGCGTCGGCTCGCACGCAGTCACGCCATATGGCGGGCAATTCGTTGACGACGTCCGTCCAGTCCCGTATCAGTGTAGCACCATCACGGAGGAGGCCATTCGTGCCGCGGCTCGTTGCCGACGTCACCGGTCCGGGCACCGCGAAGACCAGGCGGCCCAGTTCGGCCGCATGCGCCGCGGTGATGAGCGCGCCGCTCCGGTCGCCCGCCTCCACGACGACCGTCCCCATGCTGAGCCCGGCGATGGTGCCGTTCCGCACGGGGAAGTTGCGGGGCAGCGGCGGGGTGCCCGGCGCGAACGGCGAGACGACCGCGCCGTGCCCGGCGATCTCCTCGGCCAGCTCGCGATTCTCGGGCGGATAGATCCGGTCGATCCCGGAGCCCAGGACGGCGATCGTGCGCCCGCCGCCCGCGAGCGCGCCGCGGTGCGCGGCGGTGTCGATCCCCCGCGCGAGCCCGCTGACGATCGTGACGCCCCGCCGGGCCAGGTCGCACGCCAGCGTCTCGGCGACGCCGAGGCCATACGATGTCGGATGTCGGGATCCCACGACGGCGACGGCGAGCGCGTCGTCGCGGCGGACTTCCCCACGGATGTCGAGCGCGGGCGGATGGGGGACGTCGCGAAGCTGGAACGGATAGTCCGGATCAGTCGGCGCGACCCGGATCGCGCGCGGTGGGGACCGATCTCGCATCACCTACCCGCTCGGTTACCGGCCGGAGCCTGTCACGCGTTGGCGAGAGATGCGCCGGGCGTCAGCCCGGGCGGCGAGACGAAGCCGGTCGGGTTCGGATGTAGTCGCGGGCCTTCTCGGCGGCTGCGGACCGGGGATACTGGCGCAGCACCTGCTGCCAGATCTCGCGCGCCCGGACCGGCTCGTTCAGCCGGGCGTAGCAGAGGCCCGTCTTGAGCAGCGCGTCGGGGTTGGCGGTGCTGGCCCCGAAGTTGTGGATCACCTTTCGGTACTCGGCGAGCGCCTGCCGGACGTCGCCTTGCTCGAAGTAGGCCTCCCCGATCCAGTACTGCGCGCGACTGGCGAGCGGATGATCCGGGTACTGCCGGAGGAAGCTCAGGAAGTCGAGCACGGCTTGCCCGTGCTCGCCGGCGCGGAACGCCTCGAGCGCCGCGCCGTAGAGGTGCTCGCCCGGGTCTTGGCGCCCGGCGCCGCGATCGGCGGGCGGCGCCGGCACGAGCGTCGCCGGGGCGCCCCGAGCGGGGGCCGGCGCGCCGCCGCGCGGCTCCGGCGCGACCGCGGGCCGCGGCGGCGCGGCGCGTTTCATCTCGCGGCTCACCTCGTCGACCCGCTCGCCGAGCCAGCGCACGTTCGCCGCCTCCGCGGCCATTTGGGGGCCAAGGGCCGCCAGCTGCGCCTCGACCGCCCGTCCATCAGCGCTGAGCCGCGCGACCTGACGGGCGCTGCTCTCCTGCAGCGTCCGGAGCAAGCGGACCTCGTCAGCCAGCGCCGCGACCTCCTGGCGGGTCGCGGTCACGCTGGCGCGAGTCGCGCACGCCGACACCGCGAGCGCCGACACCACGATGCAGGCCGCGCGCAGGAATCCACAGGTCATGCTGTTCGGACCGTAGCACGACGCGAAAAACCGAGTCAAGGCGGCGCGGCGTGCAGCGTGTCAGACTCGTCTCCGTTCAAGCGCCGTTTCGGGGGTCGAGCGCTCCGGCTTGCCGTCGGCCCGCCTCACGCTGAACTCGGAATCGCCCCTTCGGCTCGCCCTGTTCGAGCACCGCCTTTGCGGGCGCACTCGAACCGAGCGCGGAGACTCGAAGGGGCGTCGAGGCCCGCTCCAATCTCCTACCGGAGCACCATGACGTCGACCGGGGCGCCGAGCTCGATGATCGTGTTGGGCGGCACGACTGCAAGGCCATCCGCGAGCATCATGGACTTGATGATGCTCGATCCCTGATCCCCGGTCAGGCGGGCGCCGTACCCACCGTTGACCGGAGTCAGCGTGACGCGCAGGTACCCGCGCGGTGCACCCTGGTTCGGAATCGGCGCCAGCGCCTCCGCGCGAATGATCGGCCGGGTGAGCTGCCGGTGGCCGGCCAGCTTCCGCAGCGCGGGACGGACGAACAGCTCGAACGTCACCATCGCCGATACCGGGTTCCCGGGCAATCCGAACACGGCCTGCGGCCCCAGGGACCCGAACGTGACCGGCTTGCCAGGACGCATCGAGACCTTCCACAAGTGAATGGTGGCGCCCAGCGAGGCAAACGCCTCCTTGACGAAGTCGTAGTCGCCGACCGACACGCCGGCCGAGGTCAGCAGCACGTCCGCCGACTGGCCCCACCGGAGTCGCTCCTCGATGTCCTCCCGCCGGTCGCGCGCCACTCCGAGATTCATGGGCTCACCGCCGGTCTCGCGCACCTGTGCCATCAGCGTGTACGAGTTCGTGTTCGGGATCTGACCGGGACCCGGCTCGCTGCCGAGGTCGGCCAGCTCGTCACCGGTCGACAGGATCGCCACGCGCGGGCGCCGGTACACCCGGACCGCCGTGTACCCGAGGGCCGCGAGCATGCCGATCTCGGGCGGCCCGATCATCCGGCCAGGCTCGGCCAGCTCATCGCCTGGCCTGACGTCCTCGCCGGCGGGCCGAACGAAGTCGCCGGGCTTGACCGGACTGGCCAGCGTGATCAGGTCGCCGTCGGCGGCCACGTGCTCCTGCGGAATCACCGAGTCCGCTCCGGGGGGGAGCGGCGCGCCGGTGAAGATTCTCGCCGCCTCACCCGGCGCGAGCGCGGTCTTCGGCATGACGCCTGCCGCGATCACCATCGAGACCCGGAGCCGCGCCCCCGAGACGGTCGCGTCGGCCGCGCGGAGCGCGTACCCGTCCATCGATGAGTTGGGCCAGGGGGGGATGTTGCGGCGGGAGACGATCGGCTCTGCCAGGACGCGCCCCTGAGAGCGCACAAGATCGACGTGCTCGCTCCCGAGCGCCTTGACCCGCGACAGGATCCGGTCGAGCGCGTCCTCAACGGTCAGCATGAGCCAATTGGCCGTATCTTACCCTTGATCCGGAGGACTCTCCCGATCTTCAGGATCCTGTCACCGGCTGGTCCCCGCCGGCCTCCCGGGTCCTGCGAGCCGCCAGCAGTTCGCTCTCTTGGCATCAACGCTCCGCGAGCGGGCGGCCGAGGGCGCCAACTACGCCGGTGGGCCTTTTTCAGCAGCCTCCTGGACCCTCCTCGCAGGACACGGAGAAACTCGCAGGCTGCTCAAAAAGGTCCAGATGCGAGGCGGCGCCCGTAGGCCGCCCGCGAGGCGTACTCCTGTACGTTGAGCGGGCGGCCGAGGGCGCCAACGAAGCAGATGGGCCTTTTTCAGCAGCCTGCTAGGGCATCGGCCGGAACAGCCGTGTCAGTGGTGGCTTACGGCAGGGACATTCAGGACTGGCTTGAAGCGGGCGAAGAACCAGCGCCGGCTGAGGATAAAGAGCGACAGAAACCCCAACGTGATGAGGACGTCGTACAGGCTGTGCGGGATCGCGTTGCGAGCAGACACCGACGGAAAGATCACGAAGATCCGTTCCAGGAAGATCGCCACCAGGCCGAGGACCGCGATCACGAAGAGCGGCGCGTGCCGCTCGGGGGGCCGGCCAGTCAGCCGCTTGAGCAGGTAGCCGAACGGGATGAGCCAGCCCACCACCAGGATGACCCAGGCCAGGATCCGCCACGGGTCGACGAAGAGCCGGCGCAGGAAGAAGCGCGTCTCGATGGGCACGTTGCCGTACCAGATCACCAGGTATTGAGACCAGAAGAAGTACATCCACATGATCGACAGCGCGAACTGGAGCTTCGCGACATCCTGGACGACCGCTGGCGGCGCCGAGAGCTGGCCGCTGGCATGCGCGCGGATGGTGAGGATCGAGAGGAGCGCGAACCCCGTGTACAGCGTGCTGACGACGAAGTACCCGCCGAAGAGGCCACTGTACCAGCGGGGGTCGATGGACATCACGAGATCGAACCCCCAGAGCGACACGACCACGACGAACAGGACCAGGAGGATCGTCGCCAGGCGGTTCCGTCGGGCCTTGCCTTGGCTCGACGCGTCGTCCCGGTACACCGCCCCGGCGTAGGTGAGGCAGACCCAGAAGAGCACGAAGCCGCCGAGCAGGATCCGGGCCGTCATGAACGGGACGTTGAGCCACACGGCCTTGTTTGCCACCGGCTCGCGGACCCACGCGTAGAGCTCGGCTCGCCCCGCAAACAAGAGGATGAAGAGAAGCAACGAGACCGGGAGGAACCCCGCCGTCGTGAGGGCCAGGCGCTTGACACTCGGCGACCAGCGGGCCTCGGTCAGCTCCATCATTCCCGCGATCGCCGGCCCGGTCACCGCGAGCCCCGACCAAAAGAGGAGGTTGACGAGGTAGATGGACCACACGTGGGCCGCCTCGGCCGACGCGACGCCGGTCGCGAACGCCACGGCGCCGAGCGCCGCGATGACGGCGAGAATGAGCGTCACTTCGCGGCCAGGGTCCGGAGGTAGCTCACGACCTGCCAGCGCTCCTCCGGTGACAGGGCCTCGCCGTACGCCGGCATGACGGCGCCGCCGACGCTGATGTAGCTGTACCAGTAGCCGTCGGTGCGTACCTTCTGGAGCTCGGCGTTGGTGAGATCCGGCGGCGGGATGAACTTCGCCGAGACGAGGCCGTTCCCCTTGCCGTGCTCGCCGTGGCAGGGGGTGCAGAACGTCCGGAAGCGCTGCTCGCCGAGGGCGAGCGAGGCGGGCGTCGCCGGGAAGGGATTCGGGCGCTTGGCGGCGCGGTCGCGCGATTCCTTGGGAATCGTCAGCTCGCCGCCCCGCGCCACCACCCCGGCCGGCATGGGAAACACGCGCTCACCGGTGACGATGCGCGGCGTCTGCGTCATGTTGTTCAGGAATCGCGTGACCACCGCGAAGCTCAGGAGGCCCCCCGCGCCCAGGACGATCAGCAGCGCCAGCCCGAAAACGTACCTCACGGCCGAACCTCGTCGGCACCCGTCTGGGTCAGGATGTCGCGCACCCGCGCCGTCTCTCCCGCCGGGCAGCGCACGGCGACGCCGAACTTGTCCCGCGTGAACCTGGGGTCGAAGGCCGGCGACGGCGAGAGCCGCGGGATCCGGCCGAGCAGCAGCATACCGAGGACCGTCGACAGCCCCCCCAGCAGGATCGTCAGCTCGAAGGCAATCACGATAAACGGTGGAATCGAGACGACCGGCTTCCCGCCAGTGATCAGGTTCCACTTCAGCGCCGACCAGATCGTGAGGAAAAAGCCGAGAGACGTCCCGGTGAGGCCTCCGATCAGGGTGAACAGCCGCACCCGGCTGAGCGGCCGTTCCCGCTCCACCGCGTCCTCGATCTCGTGGACCGGCACCGGGGTGTAGACGGTCATGTCGCCAAACCCGCTCGCCCGGAGCCGCTCGATCGCGTCGACCGTCGTGTCGACGTGGCCGAAGACGCCGACCAGCTGCTCGCTCACCGCGTGGGCCTCGGGCGCTTGAACGGGTGCGCGAGTGTCTCCTTGACCTCCACGATCGAGACCGACGGCATGACTCTGATGAAGGCGAGGAAGAAGATGAAGAACCAGGCGAAGCTGCCGACGACGATCGCGCTGTCCGTGACCGTCGGCACGTAGGTGCCCCAGGTGTACGGATAGAAGTCGAAGGCCAGACCGGGCACGATGATGTTGAACCGCTCGAGCCACATCCCGATCAGGACGAAGATCGAGACCGTGTAGAGGACCGTGACGCTGGTACGGGCGCGCTTCCAGAACAGCACGAGCGGGACGAGGCAGTTGCAGAGGTACATCATCCAGAAGGCCCAGGCGTACTGCCGGGTGGCCCGCATGAAGAGCGAGGCTCGCTCGAACTCCTCGCCGCTGTACCAGGACGTGAACGCCTCGCAGATGTAGAAGTAGGTCAGAACCAGGCTCGTGACCAGCAGGAGCTTCGCCATGGCGTCGAGATGCCGATCGGTGATGTACGCGTAGAGGTGGAAGTAGTACCGCATCGGGAGGATCAGCACGAGGACCATGGCGAAGCCGGAGAAGATCGCGCCATTGACGAAGAACGGCGCGAACAGCGTCGAGTGCCAGCCCGGGACCAAGGCCATCGCGAAGTCCCACGACACCACGCTGTGGACCGACAGCACCAGCGGGGTCGCCAGCGCGGCCAAGAGCCCGTAGGCGCGGCGGTAGTGCCGCCACTGGTCGTCGGCGCCCTCCCAGCCGAGGGCCAGCACCGCGTAGATCTTCCGCTTCCGCCCGGTCGCCGCGTCCCGCATCGCCGCCACGTCGGGGAAGAGGCCGACGATGAAGAACACCACACTGATCGTGAGGTACGTCGAGATCGCGAACACGTCCCAGACCAGCGGCGACCGGAAGTTCGGCCACAGGGATCGCTGGTTCGGGTAGGGCAGGAGCCAGTAGGCGAACCACATCCGGCCAGCGTGGATGAGGGGGAACAGCGCCGCGGTCAGGACCGCGAAGACCGTCATGGCCTCCGCCCCGCGGTAGATCGACGTCCGCCAGCGCGCCCGGAACAGGTAGAGGACCGCGGAGATCAGCGTTCCGGCGTGGCCGATGCCGATCCAGAACACGAACGTCGTGATGTACATCGCCCACATCTGCGGCGTTCGCTTCCCGGCGGCGCCCACGCCGACCCAGATCTGATAGGTCCAGGCCAGGATGCCGACGGCCAGCACCAGCGCGACGAAGCTCATCCAACCGAAGTAGAGATTCCCCGGGGAGGACAGCGTCCGGATCACGTCCCGGTTGACGTCGGCGAACGTCGGCTCCGAGGTGGTCAGGCGCTGATCGCTCACGCGTGTCCGGGCCCCCGCGTGACCTTCTTCAGGTAGGTGATGGAGGACCGGGTCCCCACCTCCTCCAGGACGTGGTAGCCGCGCGCCGATCGCGCCAGCTTCGCCACCCGGCTGTTCGCATCCTTCAGGTCACCGAACGTGATGGCCTGGGTCGGGCACGTCTGCTGGCAAGCGGTCTGGATGTCGCCGTCACGGACGGGCCGGTGCGCGTCCTTCGCCCGATCCTTCCCGGCCATGATCCGCTGCACGCACATCGTGCACTTCTCCATCACACCGAGCTGGCGGACGGTGACGTCCGGGTTCAGCTGCACGTCGAGGGGCTCCGGCCACTCCCACTGATACCAGTTGAACCGGCGCACGTGATATGGGCAGTTGTTGCCGCAGTACCGCGTCCCGACACACCGGTTGTACACCTGTCCGTTGAGGCCCTCGTCGGTGCGGTAGGCGGCGAAGACCGGACACACCGGCTCGCACGGCGCCACCTCGCAGTGCTGACACAGCATCGGGAGGAAGACGTTCGACCGCTGGCCGGCGTCGCCCGCGGCCCAGCGCTCGACGCGGATCCAGTGGAGCTGGCGGCCGTACGCGGCCTGAGCCTTGCCGACCACCGCGACGTTGTTCTCGGCCTGGCAGGCGATCATGCATGCCGAGCAGCCCGTGCAGGCATCGAGATCGATCGCCATGCCCCACCGGTGGACGGGGTACACGTGGTCCGGATACATGCTGGGCAGATTCGCGTGCTCCGGCGTACGGCCTCGCAGCTCGAGCTCGCGGGCGGCGCCCACTGGGACCTCCTGCGCGAGGTGACGGTGGTGCTGGTCATGCGTGGCCTGGAGCAAGGCCAGCGGACGGCGGGCGCCCGTCCGCTCGAGGGTCACGCGGACGGAGAGGAACGCGAGACCTCCCGACATCTCATCGGCGGTCGGCGGCAGGAGCACCATCGGGTTGAGCGCGCCGGGCGCGCTCACGTAGCGCGGGACCTGGTAGGGCGCGTAGTGCTGACCGAGCGGAATGGCGACGGCGCCCGGGTGCAGCGTGTCGGACACGTAGGCCGGCAGCTCCAGCGCGCCCTGGGGCGAGGTGACCCGCACCACGTCACCCTGCTGGATCTGCAGGCGGGTCGCCACCTCCTTCGGCACCTCGACCCACGTGTCCCAGGCGACCTGCGTCATCGGATCCGGCGCCTCCTGAAGCCAGGAGCGGCTCGCACCCCGCCCGTCGTACCAGCGGAGCGACGGATAGACGATCAGCGCGAGCCCGTCCGGGGCGCCCTCGAGCTTGGCCACGCCTGGTCGAGGCAGCGCCGCGCGGACTGGCGTCACGGCCGACACCGGAATCTCACTCCACTGCCCGCCACGCTCCAGCGCCTTCTCCCAGGTGTCTGCCTTGACCCGGGGCTCCCACGCGGCTTTCAGATACGCCTCGAAGTTCGGCCACGGGAGCGGTCCCTTTCCCTCCTCGATGCCCAGGACCGACCGGCCGACGGTGAGCAAGACGTCCGGCATCGGTCGCGCCTGGACGAGCGGCATCATCGTCGGCTGCATGAGGCCGACGACGCCCGCTCTCGGCGAATAATCGCCCCAGGTCTCGAGCCAGTGGGTGTCAGGCAGGATGAGATGGGCCAGCGCCGTCGTCTCGTCGGGCAGGTTCGAGAAGCTTACGACGAAGGGGACGGTCTTCAGCGCCTCGGCGATCTTGAGCCCGCCCGGCAGCGTGAACGCCGGGTTGACGCCGCCGGTGAGCAGGAGCACCTCGATCTCGCCCGCCCGGATCGCCTGGGCCAGGGTCCCCATATCCGAGTAGGCTCCGGCTCGACCGAACGTCGAGTCGGGCCCGAACCGGACCGTGGTGCCGACGTTGCCCGCGGCGGCGTTCAGGAGGTTGACCGCGACCAGCGTCTCCGTCGCGTTGGAACCGGTCATGGCGACCCCGCCGCCGATCGCCAGGCTGGGCCTCGCGCTCGCGAACGCGTGGGCAATCTCGGCGATGGTCTCGACACTCACGCCCGATTCCCGCGCCGCGGCCTCGAGATCGACATCCTTCACGAGGTCGGTGAAGCGGCCAGCACGGCGATCGGCGGCGACCATCGCCTTGAGGATCGCCATGGCGAGGACGCCCTCGGTGCCCGGGGTGTTCCGGATCCACCGGTCTGCATTCGCCGCCGTGAGCGATTGCCTGGGCTCGATGTGGATCACGGTCCCCGCCCGGCCGTCCCGCAACGAGTGCATCCGCGCGAAGTTCCGTGCGTGCTCGACCGTCGGGAGCCACGTCTCCAGGAAATCGGCCCCGAACGACAGGACGACGTTCGCCTCCCCGATAGCGTAGTAGGGGACGGCGTCGCGGCCGAAGGTGAGCCGGTTGGCGGCGCGGATGGCCTCGAAAGCGAAGGGCTCGAACGTCACGCGGCGGCGAACGCCCAGCGCCTGGACGACGATATCCATGAGTGCGCCGAGGCTGCCGCTCTCGAGCTGCGAGACGAGGGCGATGCGGTTGGCCCGCCCCGCCGCGTGGAGCGCCTTGAGCCGATCGGACAGCACCTTTTGGGCGTCGTCCCACGAGACCGGTTTGCCGTCGAGTCGGGGGCCGTCGAACCGGTCGGGATGGTAGAGCCCCTGCATCGCTGCCTGGCCACGCGCGCAGAGCGCCCCCCGATTGAGCGGATGATCCGGATTCCCCTCGAGTTTCGTGACCCGTCCGTCGTGGTTCTCGGCAAGCACGCCACAGCCGCCGGGGCACTCGCGGCAGACCGTGGCGAAGAACGCGGGCACTCCCGGAACGATCTGGTCGTTGGGCACGACCTGCGGCAGGAGCGTCTCGGCGACCCGCTTGCAGCCCGAGGTGGCGGCCGCGGCGCCAGTCCCGGCGAGCACCTTGAAGAACGCGCGCCGCTCCATCAGCGCGCCTCCATCGGGTCAGCGCGTCGAACCCTGCCTGCAGGCGCTCGGTCATGCCCCGCTCCCGCCAGGCCCGGAGAAAGCGGTTCATGTACACATTGGCCAGAAGCGGCGAGCTGACTCCGGGTCGCCGTGGCCT
>Ga0187892_10003969_pt1 | contig 25861 bp, 26 predicted proteins | sample MA1701073metaG_FD_139345 | JGI IMG/M metagenome (GOLD analysis project Ga0187892, IMG submission 139345) | Bio-ooze microbial communities from a basaltic lava cave in the Kipuka Kanohina Cave System on the Island of Hawaii, USA - MA170107-3 metaG ... | reverse complement strand
TAGACGAGAATAATCGCATCACCGGAATTCTCTGGATGCCACTGGCCGGCTCACAGCCCGAGGCGTATGAACCGCCTCCGGCCGATGCCGCGGCGGCGAAAACGGTTCCCATCATTCTCGGGCGGGAACCGTGGACCTTGGCCGGCACGTTGACGCTCCCGCCTGCGGGTTCGGTCCGCGCCGCGGCGGTCTTGATTCACGATCGTGGGCGCGTCGACCGCGACGCGACAATGGGCGCGAATAAGCCGTTTCGCGATCTGGCCCTGGGTCTGGCGGGCAAGGGAATCGCCGTTCTGCGTTACGAAAAACGCACGGAACAGTACGCCGACAAACTCGCAACGGTACCCACGACCACGAAGGACGAAGTGATCGACGACGGCCTGCAGGCGGTCGAGGCCTTGCGGGCACGAAAAGAAGTTGCCGGTGTCCCCATTGTTCTGATCGGTTACGGGTTTGGTGGAACGCTGACTCCTCAGATCGCCGCTTCCGCCGGTAATGTCGCCGGGATCGTGCTGCTCGGCGCCGTCGCCCGCTCGTGTGAAGAGGTAATTGCCGACCACATCGAGTATACGGGCTCGTTCCTGCCGGAAGAAGGCCGTGAAGAGCGATTGAATCCCATTCGTGAAAAGGCCAACTCCTTGCGCGTGCGCACGCTGCCGCCGACCGAACACGTGATGGGTGCGAAGGCTTCCTTTTGGTATGACTTCGCCGACCGCGACGCGGAGGTGGCCGTGAAACAGGCGGCATCCTTCACGGGCCGAATTCTCGTGATCCAGGGGGGGCGCGACTACGTCGCCGGCGCCGAGGACTTCAGGCTCTGGCAGGCGGGATTGTCGAAACATCCGCAAGCGACCTTTCAGCTTTTTGAGGATCTCAATCACGCTTTCGCCAAGGGCCGCGGTAAGTCCAGTGCGTTGGAGTTCACCGTCCCGAAGCCGTTGGATGAACGCGTGATCAATCTGATCGCCGATTGGGCCGCGAGATTAGGATCCGCGGAAAACCGGGCGGCGCCTTAGGCTCAAAGTGTGGCACCGGTTTGAAACCGGTGTTTCATCGCTTGCGGGCGGTAGTTGCCATGAACGAATCAAATACGCCCAAAAGCGTGCTCGTTTACGACGGTGAGTGCGGTTTTTGCCGCAGGCAGATCGAGCGAATCCAGCGGCGAGATCAACAGCAAGGGTTCGAGTACCTTCCCCGCCAGACGCCGGGCATCACCGACCGCTTTCCCGCCCTGGCCGAAGGCGACTTCAATACCGGCATGAGGCTCATATTTCCCGATGGCCGAATCCGCGTCGGTGCCGACGCCCTGTATGAAGTGGCCCGGCGGCTACGCGGGTGGCGCTGGCTGGCGTGGCTGTATCGCGTGCCGGGCCTCCATCGCCTCGCCCGCGCGCTGTACGCCTGGGTAGCAGCCCACCGCTACGCCTTAGGCCGCCGGTGCCACAACGGCCATTGCCCGCGTTGATTGGCTCTCAGCACGTCCCCTCGAGCCGCGCTGGGTAGTCCTCCAGGGCTCCCCAGTGGGTGTACGCGCCTTGGCGGCCTGGCCCCTGCAAATTTGTTTGAAAGAAACTTTCTTTTTCGGCAACTTTTTTGGGTTTGGGCCGCAGCAAGTGCCAAGCCCGTGGCAGTTGGATAGCGTGGTATTCCGGGCCAAGAAATGGGGGCTCCGATCGGCGAGGTTTGCGCCGGGTTGGACATCCTGGCCAATGAGGTGAGCTTTGAAGGCCCGCCCGCGGCCGAGACACTGAAGGGACCCACGGCCGTCGTCGAGAAACTCCTGGTAACCACAAACGCGCAGTTGCGACTTTCTGTTTCCAATCAAACCCATCTTGAATTGGCCCTGACGCTCCCATACGCTTGGGATCAAAGTTTGTCGGGTGTTGGTTGAATGCCTACGTTGCGCGTTGCTTCTCTTCTGGCCGCCGGAACCGAGATTCTCTACGCCCTCGGCTCGGGCGAATGTGTGGTCGCCGTAAGCCACGAGTGTGACTATCCGCCGGAAGTGGCCCGAAAACCTCGCGTAACCCGTGCGAATGTGCGCTCCGAGGAATCCAGCAAGGCCATTGACGATCACGTGCGTCAATTGGCCCACGCGGGCCGGCCGTTATACGAAATCGACGTGCCCCAACTCGCGGCGCTGGCACCGCATTTGATCGTCACACAATCGCCATGCGAAGTCTGCGCCGTAAGCTCCGAAATGGTTCTTGCCGCCATTGCCGGCTTCGATTCGCTGAAGTCCGCCCGGGTCGTGTCCTTGAACCCAACCAGCTTGGAGCGAATCTTCGACGATATCCGCCGGGTCGGGGAAGCGACCGGAAGCGAACGGAAGGCCGCCGATTACGTGGCCTTGCTCGAACGTCGCACGGACTCAGTACGCCGAGTCACCGAAGGCATCCCAGTTTCGCGGCACGCGCGCGTGCTCTGCATTGAATGGATCGAGCCGCTGATGGTCGCGGCCAATTGGATGCCGGACTTGGTTCATCTTGCCGGCGGCATCAACGGGCTGACGAAGCCCGGCGAGCGCAGCCGTTGTGCAGCTTGGTCAGACGCCGTGGCGTTTGACCCCGAGGTAATCGTGATCGCCCCGTGCGGATTCGACTTGCCGCGAACGCTCCGCGAAGCCGTGGCGTTACGTTCATTGCCCGGCTGGGGCCGATTGTCCGCAGTCCAAAACCGCCGTGTCTTCGCCGCCGACGGCAACGCCTACTTCAACCGCTCCGGCCCGCGAATCGTGGACAGCCTTGAGATTCTGGCGACTCTCATCCACCCCTCTCTGTTCCCCGTGGCATCGCCCGAGCGTTTGGAGGTTTATTCCGCCTTCTAGGTTTTTTCTGACTCCCATCCTAGCCTAGGCGTTCGTGGATGTCGCCTTGAGCACGAAGGTCCTCCAACGAAACCGTCATCGGCCGCTCCCAGCTTTTGAACTTTTTTGGGGCGACGCCGGGAAGGTTGACCGGCTCGGTCTCGCCGGCCAGATCATCCAACATGATTCCGACCAACGGGGCCGGCGTTCTCCGCAGAAATGAATGCACCGCGGAACAAAGTTGTGGGTACGTGGGCGAGGTCTCCGGAGCCAGTACGCATTCCGCGATGAGCCTTTTCAGCAAGCGCTGGCGGTCCTTTTCGCGACTCGCCTGAGCGCGCTCAAAGTCGCGCCGGGCGGCTATCACACCGGTACGCCGCCGCAATGCAAGGTCGTGGCCTTCCCAGAATCCTCTCAGGGGTCCGAAGTCGTGCGTCGTGGCCGACACGAACGCCCGCTTCGAGTATCGCGACGCGGGTCGAAACGAGCGGTCACGGTTTCGCTCAAAAAACAAGACCCTCGATGAGACGATGCCCCAACGGGCGAGACGCTTCGAGAACCCCTCCGGAACGGTGCCCAAGTCTTCGCCGATGATCACGACCCTCCGACGCTTGCTTGCCAAGGCAAGGATGCCCGCAAGATCGTCCCACGGATACGACACGTACGTACCCTGCGATGCCGGCAGCCCCTTGGGAATCCAGAACTGCCGCAGAAGCCCCATGACGTGATCGATCCGCAAGGCCCCCGAGTGCGTCATGGCGGCGCGCAAGAGGCGTGTCCAGTACCGGTAGCCGTCGTCGCGAAGGCTGCTAGGATTCAAGGGGGGCAGGTCCCAATCCTGGCCCTGACGCGCGTAGTCGTCGGGAGGAGCGCCAATGCTCGCACCTTCCACGAACAAATCGGGGTGTGCCCAGACATCACTGCCCCGGGCCGAGGTCCCCAGGGCCAGGTCTTGGCACAGGCCGAGGCCCAGACCCGCCGAACGCGAGGCGTCCGCGACCAACGCCAACTGCCGCTCCAATTCGAACTGCAAGAAGCGGTGAAAGTCAATGGCCCGTGAATGCTGGTGGCGCAACGCCTCGACTTCTTTGGAATCCGGCCGCCAAAAGGCCCAGGGCCCCGTCTGCCTGGCTCGTGGTCCTCCCGCGCTGGCGGCAAAGTGCTCGTCCAGCGCCATAAAGGTCGCGAAATGCGTCAGTTCTTCACCTTCCCGAGCGACAAAAGCGGAATAGGCCGCGCCCCGAGCGGTATCGAATCGGCCATGCGCGGCCACAAAGGTGTCGTACAAGGGCTCGAGCACCGATCGCTTCAAAGCAAGCACGCGCTCATATTCGATGCGCGGCGACTGCTTCAACCGCCGCCATTGTTCTTGGAATTCCGCGGAGGCGATTCGCCCCCGCGCCGCCGGGCATTCGGCCAGTTCGGGAATTGCGGAAACATCGAGATAAGCGACGTTGCGATACAGACGGCTGAGCGGGCTGTAGGGGCTAATGAAGCAGCCTTGATTCCGCAAAGCGTGGAGGGGATTCACCGCGACGAAAGCCGCCCCAAGTTCACCTGCCCAGCGGCTTAGTTCAGCCAGGTCGCCAAAATCGCCAACGCCCCAATTCTTGCGGCTCCGTAGGGAGTAGAGGTTGGCGCAGAGACCGAATGGGCGCGTTCCGCGCAGCGTTCTACCAATAGAGTGACATACACTTGGCACAACGATGCGCACTTGTTCGCTCGAATACTCGTCCGATCCCCGCCGTACGGTAACGCGCAGGTCGTGGTAGCCGAGATCGGGGGTGATCGGCAAACGCAAGAGCATGTGCCCCTGGCCCTCCCCGCTCCTTGCGGCCCGAAACGCCCCCCGGCCCTCCCAACGATGAAGGGTGCCGTTCTCCTCTCGAAGTTCCAGCGCCCAGTCCGCCCGGCCGCCTTCGGCGGACGGCAGCCGGAGACACAGGCGGTTTGAATCCGGTACGTTTCGGTGCGCGACCAGCACGGGCGGCAGGAGGCGGGTTGTTTCTTGGCGGTTCAGCGATTCCAATGCCTCCGCCGCTTTTCTTTCCGTTGAAGCATCCAGACGCATAGCGGCAAGCAGCGCCACGCGCGTTCCCGCAGAGGTGGCATGCCGCTTGCCATCCGCATCCCGATAGGAATCCAGAATGCCCATGCGTTTCGCTAGGATGTGCAGTTTCGGTCGAGCCGCCATGCGCGTCCCTCAGTTCGTGGTCACGCGCCGGCATGGGTAGTGCCGGTTCTCGCCGTCAAAGACGTTGGTTTGCCCCGCTTGTGTATCGCCACGAGTTGGAGTACGCTCGTTTCCATGACGATCGAACAGCTACGAAAGGTCCACCAGTCCCGACCGTTTCGGCCGTTTGTTCTGCGCACCTCGGATGGAAGGGAATTCGTGGTGAAGCATCCCGAACTGCTGGCCTTCTCTGAAAACGGGCGGGCGGTCATGGTGGTTACTTCCGACGAGGCCCACCAGGTCATCGATCTACGCATGATCACGGGCGTGCAATACCTGGGCGGCGACGGCTCGTCCTGACGCAAGGAACGCGGCGAATACCTGTTTCATCGGGCGCGCCGCGGAGCTCAAAACCCCGTTTAGCGGCTCGCAACCAGCACCACGTTGACCACTGCTGACAACACCAGCAATATCCCCAGCACCAGCAGCCAGTGAATCGAAATGCCCGGCGCTGCCGCGGCCACAGGCTGGATTTCCTGCGCCGGCCGAATCACTTCCCCGCCCTTGGCCAGGTTCTCCAGCAGCTTCCGGTCGTATCGGCGGCGAGCCTGCAACGGGGCCTCCCCGCGGGCCACCGCTTCGAGGTCGGCAATGAGATCGGCCGTGGATTGGTATCGGTCGTCGGAGGCTTTGGCCATCATCACTTCGATAATCTCGCCCACTCCGGAGGACAAGGCGTGATTGAGGTGGTCGGGCGGCACGAGGGGTTCCTTCAGATGCTTGTGCATGACCGCCGATGGGCTGGTGCCATCGAATGGCACTCTACCCGTGACCATGTGGTAGAACGTAGCCCCCAGGGCGTACAGATCGGCGCGGAAGTCGATGCTGATTTCGCCGCGGATTTGCTCCGGGCTGATGTAATAGGGTGTTCCGTAGGCCCGTCCCGCCTCCGCGTTGGCCGTGGCGAAATCGTCGACCTCGCGAGCCAGACCCATGTCCGCCAGCTTCACCACCGCGGCCTTGGTGAACATGATGTTCTTGGGCTTGACGTCCCGGTGAATGAACCCCTGGGTGTGGGCGTGCTCGAGGGCCATGGCGGTTTGCCGGACAACGCTGATCGCCAGCGGCTCGTCCAGCGGCTTCGAGTCTCCCAACAGATCGTAAACGGTTTGACCGTCGATGTATTCCATCACGAAGTAGTGGTAGCCTCCGGCCTCGCCCACGTCGTAGGCCTGAACGATGTTGGGATGGTTGAGCCGCGCCGCCGCCCGCCCCTCGCGATAGAACCGTTCGACGAACTCCTTGTTTTCGCTGAGGCGCTTGGGAAGGACCTTGATGGCCACGATGCGATCCAGGCTGAGCTGCTTGGCCTTGAAGACCACGGCCATGGCACCCTGGCCCAGTTTGCTGAGGATTTGAAAGCCCGGTATCTGCTGCGCCGGGCGGTACATGGAATCTTCGTCCACGGCCCGATTGAGGCGGGCGATTTGCGTCTTGGTGATGTAGCCGCGCTGAACCAGCAAATCCGGCAAAGGCGCGGCTCCCCCTTTCTGAGCCAGGGCTTTTTGCTCGGCCAGCACCAACTCCACCTCATTGGCCGAGCACAGCTTCCGCTCAATCACCAGCCTCGCCAGTTGCGAGTCATCAGACACGGACATCGGTCGATCCGTCATGCGTATCGTCTTATTCTAGGCGCGCCCAACGCTTGGATTCGAGACCCTCTCGAGCAATCGGTCGCGTATGCACTGCGCCGCGGCCCTAGCCTGCCCCGGCAACATGGAGAGTATATCGGAACCTATCCTCACCTGGCGCTGGCAAAAAAGGGCCGGCGCCTCGTCGGACCAGCCTGCAAAACCCAGTAGGCTTTGAATCGTATCGACAAGTTGATCCGTGCCGGCCCCTGTCTTTGCAGAAATGTGCCGAACCGGCCTATTGACATCTCCGTCCGGCCAGTGCTGATCCAGCACCTTGCATCGTAACCCCAAGTCGGTTTTGTTTAGCACGAGCACGGCCTTGTCGCCGATGAAAAAATCTCTTAGCCCCGTCATCGACGAACTGCACACGGGCGCCGCGCCGTCCAAAACAACCAGACAAAGCTGCGCGGACGCCGCGCGCCGGCGGCCCATTTGCATGGCCAGTTGTTCCAACGGCTCCCCGCGGGTATGTTGGCCGGCTGTATCGATAAGTTGTACTGGAACCCCCTGGAATTCCACGTCCGCGGTGACCCAATCCCGTGTTGTACCTGCGCGCGGCGAAACGACGGCCACCGGCCTGCCGGCCAGGCAATTCAACAGCGTCGATTTGCCGCTATTGGGCGGTCCCACGATCACGACCCGTGCGCCGTCGATCATGGTTTCCGCGGCTGGCGCTCTTCCAATCAGATCTGTCAACGCCGCCGCCGTTTCACGCGGATGAGTGACGCACCGGGACACCAACGACTCCAGATACGCAGGCAGGTGCACGCGCTGCCATGCCAGAAAGCGAACGGCCCGCTCCGACTTCGCTCGGGCGAGCGCCGAAACGAAGTCCGCGTCGAGTCCGTTCATGGCTGGCCACATGGCCTCGGGATGTTCGCGAATGTCTCGACAATGGGCGCCCAACGACTCAAACGCCTGCAATAATCTCTCGAGAATCCTGATCCCTCCATGGACGGAAACGTCGAATGCCGGCGTATCGGCCTCGCCTATCCTGACGGCAAGACCGTCATCAATGACTTCGCCAGCATCGACAAAATGTCCATAGTGAAGGCGATTGGACGTTTTCTCTTTCAAGGCCGTGCCTCGGCACGGAATGAACACCTTGTCCAGTATAGCGGCGGCATCCGGCCCCGCCAGACGAACAACTCCGATCGCTCCCGATCCGGGAGGTGTCAGGATCGCGCTCCAATTGCCACCGGATTCTACCATGCTCCCTTTGCCGTCATGTGCTTGGTGTACGCGAACCCAACGCCGCGCAGAGTTAGATGAGATACCAGAGTATCCACGAAGTCGCACTGGGGCGCCAAAAACTCGGCGTCGCCCCCCGTGGCCACCACTTGCGGCCAACGGTTCAACGACGTGGCATAGCTCTCCACAAGTGCTCGAACCGCACCGGCGATTCCTCGACAAACGCCGGCTTGAATCGCCTCCACCGTGTTTCGACCATAGGGCGCGGGAGGCAACCCGGGTTCCACTTCCGGCAGTGCCGCTGTATAGTGATGGAGCGCCTGCAACTGCATGCGCAAGCCCGGAAGAATCGCCCCGCCCTGAAATGTCCCTTCATCGTCCACCAAATCAACGGTAACCGCCGTACCGAAGGTGACCACGGTGCAGGCCGTCTTGAGGCGGTCATAGACGACCGCAGCCGTGCAAACACGGTCCACGCCAACGCCCTTCGCATCGACGGCCAGGTCCATGGGCAACGGGATGCTCTCGCCCACTACCAAAGCCTGCCGTGCCACTGCCTCTGTCACAAAAGACCGAATCCGCTGTAGCGTATTTGGAACCACGGACGCAATCACCGTCGCCGCTGGCCGGCCTCTCGGACAGGCCGACGCATGTCCGGCCCAGGCTTCTTCGAAGGCCTTCTGATCTTCGATGGAAACGGACAGCGGAGCCAACAAATTGCCCGCTTGCCAGGTTCCCACACCCACCGTCGTATTGCCGATGTCAATCACGATGACCTGATCGGAGGGATCGCTTTTCGAGTTGATTCGGATCATGGCGACACGGCAAGTTGCGGCGGCATCTCCGCCGGAATCTCCCTCCCTTTGACGTTCTGAATCATGGCCCAAAGCTGTTCCACCAGCTCCGGCAGACCGGCCCCCGTAACCGCGCTGATGGACAGAACCGGCTGATGGATCGCCGTTGTGAGGTCTTTCGCGGCTTGCGTGGCCTCCGTCAACTCCGTCTTATTGGCCACGATCAACTCCGGTTTTTCCGACAGCGCCGGACTGTATTTGGCAAGCTCGATGCGAACCGTTTCGTACGCTTCTGCGGGGGGCATGAAAGCCAGTTCCGATCCGACATCGACGAGGTGGAGCAGAACTCGAGTCCGCTCGATATGCCGCAGGAACGTATCTCCCAAGCCGGCGCCTTCATGAGCCCCCGCAATCAATCCGGGAATATCCGCCATGACAAACCGGCGAAGCCCGGTCAATTCAACGATTCCAAGCTGCGGCTGCAGCGTCGTAAACGGGTAATCTGCGATCTTGGGGCGCGCGCGAGAAAGGCGGGAGAGCAGAGTGCTCTTGCCGGCATTGGGCAAACCGATGATGCCCACGTCGGCGATCAGCTTCAATTCGAGCCGAAGCGATCGTTCCTCACCCGGCTGCCCTTCTTCAAACTCGCGGGGCGTCTGGTGGGTCGGGCTGGCGAAGCGGGCGTTGCCTCGGCCGCCGCGGCCACCGTGGGCCAAACAAATCCTCTCACCGGCAACGGCAAGGTCCTTGAGCAAGATTCCAGAATCACGATCGTAAATCATGGTTCCGACAGGCAGCTTCAGATCCAGATCAAACCCGCTCCGTCCTGTACGATTCTTACCCATCCCGGGCCGGCCGTTGCCGGCGACCCAATGATGCCGCCCGCTGAAATCCAAGAGCGTTTCCACGTCCGCGGCTGCCTCGACGTAAACACTCCCACCGTCTCCACCGTCGCCGCCGTCGGGGCCGCCTTTGGGAACATAGCGCTCCCGCCGGAAACTGACGCAACCATCGCCGCCGTTTCCGGCCCGGATATGGATATCCGCTAAATCAACGAGCATGGACCACCCGTGTTTGGGCAGATGGCGACGCGGACGCCAACAAAAAAAGAGGATGGCTCGCTACCACCCTCTCGATGACCACCTCGGCCGACGGACTCAAGCGCCGTTGGGCACCACGTCCACTCGGCGGCCCCGAAACCCCACCACTCCGTCGGCCAACGCGAATAGCGTGTGGTCGCGGCCACGGCCCACGTTTCGGCCCGGCAGAAGGGGCGTACCACATTGGCGGACCAGTATCGTCCCTACCGTGACAAACTGCCCCCCGTGCCGCTTCAGTCCGCGAAACTGTGGATTGCTGTCGCGGCCGTTCCTCGAAGATCCTTGCCCTTTTTTATGCGCCATTACACAAGCTCCTGTTGCCTTAAAAACCCCTGCTATCTCATCACCCAGGATCGGTTTCGGCGAATCGGCTGAGCGTCCAGGACAGTAAGCCAGTCACCCGGCAAATCGTAGCTTACCGCCAAGGTCCTTCGAAGCAGGAAGGCCCGGGCATTGTCTTCAGACTCGTCTCGCTTCTTGTCGAAGACTGGATTCCACACGCGAACCAAATCACCGGACAGCCCGGCCACGTAAACGGTAAACGCACTGGCGTTGCGATCGAACTCCCGAAAGACGACCACCGATGCCCGGGCATTCTCCTGACCTCGCAGCAGCGGTCCCGTGATCTTCCAAGGCTCCGCCAAAAACGGAAACTCGACTTTGTGCCGAGCGATGATTACGTCGTAAACAGCCGGGCTGATTTCCGCACCACCTTCCACCATCCGTAACGTGTCGGTGACCAATTGGAACGAGGGGTAAAACTGCACGTCGCGGCCCGCGTTGTTGGAAACCTCGTAGACCATGTACCAGAAAGTGGTTTCCTGACGGTCGCCGGGCAGCCGGATCGAAAGTCGTTGCGGATCGTAAAACCGGAAATCCAACTGCCACGTCGCCGGCAACGGATCGCTTTGGGGCGCGGCCCAGCCAAGGCTCGTGGCCGCTCCGAGTCCGGCAACAAAGGGAATCAACAAATGCCACCGATTCATCGTTCTTATCGTAGTCTTTGCGCTGTCCGCGTCAATCCGGAACCTGAAAAGGAAACTGGACGGTCTCCATCGGGTGCCATGGCTAAGCGCAGCGCGGCCATGCCCATCAAGCGATTTCATGCCCGCGATTTCAGTTGGGCGTGGCACACCCAGGGGAAAGAAAAGGCTGCGGCTCGGTGGGACCACGGCGAAATCGCTAAAGGTGCCGCACGTGCCAGCCGCCATCGACGTGAAAGACAGTACCTGTGGAAAATGGGAAGTCGCCCCGTGCGATGGCCGACACGGCAAGAGCCACTTCCTCGGGCCGCCCCCAGCGATTAATGGGGGTCATGCCCATGGCCAGCTTGCTGTTATAGTACGCACGAGTGGCCTCGCCCGAAGTCATGTCGGTTTCGATAATCCCCGGCGACACCTCGTACACATTGATCCCATATTCAGCCAGGCGCACGGCGAAGAGTTTGGTGATCATGCTGACTCCCGCCTTACTAATGCAATACTCGCCATAGTTCCGCGCCGCGGTGTACGAGCGAATCGATGAAATGTTGACAATCGCAGGGCGGTCGATCGCGCGGGCCTCCAACAAGTCAATCATCACCCGAGCCACACGCTGGGCGAGAAAGTAGGGAGCGCGCAAATTGGTGTGCAGAATGCGGTCGAAGGTAGCCTCGTCGGTTTCGAGAATGTCCTTACGAACCGCCGGAGCAATGCCGGCGCCGTTGACCAAAAGGTCAATGCGCCCAAAGCGCTCCAGAGCGAATTCGATCATCAATTCCCGATCCGCCGTGACGGACACATCCGCCTGACAGATGTCGACTGGAACGTGAAAAGCCTCGATTTCTTGCCGCGTTTGTTCGGCGGAGCCGAGGTCTTTGTGAAAGTTGATCAGGACCGCGTAGCCAGCTCTGGCCAGTTCAAGGCAAATGGCCCGGCCGATCCCGCGCGAGCCCCCCGTGACCAGCGCGACTTTTTCCGTGACCATGCCGCGGTCACACCGGGAAATCCCGGTCGCGCTCGACCTTTCGGGCCGATTTGCGCGTCTGACGGCGCTTGCGTTCGGATGGTTTTTCGTAGTAACTGTGACGTTTCATGTCCCGCGTGAGGCCCTCGCGCTGACACAATCGCTTGAAGCGTTTGAGCATTTGCTGAACGGATTCATTCCCCCGGGGTCGAACTTTGATCACCACGCCGCCTTTCGTTTGTCTGACAAATTCAATCTCCTCTCAAACAAAAATCACAGTCCTTAAGCCCCTGCCGCGATCCCATGTTGGCCGCATGGGAAAGGGCTATTCTATCTAACAGAATCGTCCGCTACCAGTCGCTTCTTCTCGCTCAGGCGGTCAATAATCGAATAGAACGGCTTTTTCGCTGGTCTTTCTCCCGGCGGATATAAGTCCTATAATAGATGCGCCTATGGCCTCAGATCGCTATTGTATTGGTTGCGGATATTTGCTGAACCGGCTTTCCAAGAACATCTGCCCCGAATGCGGACGCTGGTTCGATCCGGACGACGCCTCCACGTTTGAGGCCGAGTCGGTTCCGTTCGCTTGGCGGCGTTGGGCGCGGCCCCCGAGCAACGTACACATCCTCCTGACGTTCGTGTTTCTGGTTGGTTGCATCGTGGCGCAAAGCGAACCTGGCTTCCCTGGCGGGGCGACGCTTCTGGCAATGCCAATCCTCGCCGGAGTATTGGTGTCAGATTACCTGGGGCGGATGGTCGCCGTACGGCTAGACCGAGCGCGTGCCCGGCGGGATGCGACCGAAAAGCGGCGTACGCAGCGCTGGCGTTGGGCCGTGGCGCCCCTTGCGACGATCGCGGTGATCTCAGGTGTGATGACGCGATGGCCGTTGCAGTTGCGGTTCCACGTAAGCCGAACGGCGTTGGAGTACGCCGTCGACGACTTTCAGGCGGGGCAAAACGGGGATACAAGCAAGCCGCGGCTGGTGGGCCTTTATCGCGTTGACAAGCTCTTTGCCCGCGGCGAGGGCAACGTCGGCTTCCGCACAAGCCGGCGCATCCGGCTCGACGGCCGCGTCCAGTGCGCAGGATTCGAGTTCCGCCCATCGAGCCCCCCTGACGAAGGCCGGTATCGCTCACTGACCCCACGTTGGTACGTTATCGAATGGTGAAAATGGGACGCGAACAACGCAGCCTACTTTTCAGTTTGTTTCGACGTTTCGACGCTTATTTCTTCGTCCATTGATCCAACCAGCCCAGGACGGTTTCGTGCCAGAGGAAGCTGTTGTGCGGCTTGAGGACCCAGTGGTTTTCGTCCGGAAAGTGCAGAAACTTACTGGGGATGCCACGCCGCTGCAGGGCCGTAAAGGTCGATAGGCCCTGGGTGTCCACCACGCGGTAGTCCAGGGCACCGTGAATGACCAGCATCGGCGTCTTCCAGTTCTTCACGAAATTGACGGGGTTCTGTTTCTCGAAGTGGTCCGGATGTTCCCACGGCGTGCCCATGTGGTCCCATTCGGGGAACCACAATTCTTCCGTGTCAAAATAGGCCATACGCTCATCCAGGTTACCGTCGTGATTGACCAGGCATCGAAAACGATCCGGCCAGTTGCCCGCGATCCAGTTGATCATGTAGCCGCCATACGACGCCCCTAGCGCGGCCACGCGATCGCCATCCATCCAGGAATAGCGCTTCAGGGTTGCATCCAGGCCCTTCTGCAGATCGATCAGAGGTTTCCCGCCCCAATCGCCACGAATGGAATCCGTGAAAGCCTGTCCGTAGCCCGTCGAACCGTGGAAATCGACCATCACCGCCGCGTAGCCCGCCCCCGCGTAGGCCTGCGGGTTCCATCGATAGTGAAAGTCATTCCCGAAGGAGCCCTGTGGGCCGCCGTGAATCAGAAAGGCCACCGGATACTTCTTAGCAGGGTCGAAATCGACCGGCTTCACCACGTAGCAGTATACGCTCTCGTCGTTGAATCCAGAAAATGAAAACTGTTCGGGTTCACCCATGCGTGCGGCGGCTAGTTTTTCCGAGTTCATTTTTGTCATGGATTGAACGTCCCCGCCGTCCGGTTTTACACTGTACAACTCCACTGGCGACTTAAGATGATGCATCGAATAGGCGACACGATCACCGGCCGAGCCGGCCCACTCGACGCTGCCGTCTTTCACCACCACCCGTGCGTCCCCGCTGGTTGCATCCACGGCGAAAAGCGAATGCTGGCCGAGGTTGTCCGCTCCGCAGTAAAGGGCCTTGCCGTCTTTGGACCACGAAAAGAATCCGGGCGATCGGTCCCACTTCTCGGTTAACGTACGCGGCGTCCCCTCGGGCCACGCCCGCAGCATGATTCGAAACCGATCGGCCTCGTACCCCGGGCGAGCCATCGCCAAATACCCCAGGGTCTTGCCATCCGGCGAAAAGAGCGGATGAGTGTCGGTTGCCGGGTTCGACTCTGTGAAGCAGCGCGGTTTTTGGGAACCGTCGATGGGGGCGACATACAAATCAAGATCGGTTGACCATGCCTCTTCGCGGCCGGCGTCTCGCGCCGTGAAGACGATGGATCGGCCGTCGGGAGTGAAGGTGATCTCCTCCGTTCCACCGAAGGGTTTTGAGGGGCAATCGGCGTCCATGCCCTTCATAACATCCACCGCCGCACCGCCTGTGACGGGGACCACGAACACATGCGATCGCCGTCCATCTTTCCATCTATCCCAGTGCCGAGCCATCAACCGGTCATAAACTCGACCCGTAGCCTTGCGGTTAGAGATTTCGTCCAAGCGCTTTTTCGTATCCGCTGTCGATTCGGCATCGACGAACACCTCCATGGCCAAAGCGAAGTGTTTCCCGTCGGGAGAAACCACCAGCGCGTCGACGTCCAGCGGCTCCCGCGTGACCTGCTCTCCCTCGCCGCCGTCCAGGGCGATTTTCCAGACCTGCGACGAGCCCGAGCGCGTTGAAAGGAACCAAATCGACCGCCCATCGGGCGCCCAGCGGGGATTGTTGTCGTTGGCCGGGTCGGATGTGAGGCGGCGTAGCCCCGCCCCATCGGCACTAACGATCCAAAGATCGGTTCGGCCCTTATTGGCGTCCAGGTCGGTCGTTCGCACCACGAACACGATCTGCCTGCCGTCCGGTGACACCTGCGGATCGCTGATGCGAAGCATAGCCAACATGTCGTGCACGGAAAAAGGGTGCGTTGCCGCCGCGGCGCCCAGGCCGACCATCGAGCATAATGAACCCATGCTTACCCATAGCGCCAAACGCTTCATTGCCTCTACTCCTGGATTCAACGTTGATCGAAGTTGCCGTTCCCCGCCGCGTGTTCTGCGGCTCTTAGGCCGGCTTAGCACAGGGTAACAGGTCGAGCGTTGCCTGGCAAAAGGAGGTGAATCGCCAATGCGAAGATTGGACATTCCCGAAAAACAGGCCTAAAACCATTGACGAGAAGGCAGCCGATTCCCGACGAAACGCGCCGGAGCGCCCCGGCTCAAAGCGACGGCTGAAAAGGACCTTAAAGCGCGGTTGTGTCCGAGGCAGACCGAGAGTAAGGTGTGGCGGTGCCCGTCAGTTCGACGCGTGGCAAGGGCGAGCGTGAGTAGGGTGATTCGAACCAAAGAATCGTGAGGAAAAGCGTGCCAAGAGAAGGTTATATCAATCTGACACTTCGTCAAAGCGTGCGTGACCGGTTGGCGCGGATCGCGCGAAAACAAAACCTGACCATGACCGAAGCGCTGGAGTGGATGCTCCAGCGGACCGAATCGCAGCTCGGTCTCAAGACTAGCGGCTCGAAACCGGCGGCGCGCCCTTCCGCCGCTCGTCGGCCCGGCAAGGGCAAGCGCCGCTAAGGTCGTCAACGCGCGCCAGCGCCTCTGGATGGCATGGCGGGTGTCACTGGGTGTCAGGTGGTGCCGCGGGCCATGCCCAAGCAAGCCCTGGCATGCAGTGCTGGGGCGGCAGAAGCAGTTCTCAACCACAGGCCCGAACGACGAGCGTGTCGTTCTGGCCGCCGAAACCGAAACTATTTGACAGACATACGCGCACGGGAAGCCGGCGCGCTTGATTGGGAACGTAGTCCAGATCGCAGTTGGGATCCGGCGTGCCGTAGTTGATCGTTGGCGGTACCACGCCATCGCGGATGGCCAACACGCAAGTGATCAACTCCACTGCGCCCGCGGCGGCGATCAAGTGCCCGACCATGCTCTTCACGCTGCTAATGGCCACTTTTTTGGCATGCTCTCCGAACAAAGCGCGGATCGCCAGTGTTTCGATCTTGTCGTTTTCCTCCGTTCCTGTCCCGTGGGCTGAGATGTAGTCGATGTCACTAGGCTTAACACTCGCGCTATCCAGCGCCGCCCGCATCGCGGCGATCGCGCCCCGCCCCTCGTCATGAATGTCGGTGATGCGAAACGCATCGGCGGTTGAGCCGTACCCAGCCACCTCGGCCAGAATCGGCGCGCTGCGGCACCGAGCGTGCTCCAGCTCCTCCAAGATTAAGATCCCCGCGCCCTCGCCCAGGACAAAACCGTCGCGCGTACGGTCAAACGGCCGCGAGGCGGTCAGACAACTGTCGTTGCGCACCGACAAGGCCGTCAGCCGGTTAAAACCCGTGACTCCCAGCGGATGAATCATGCTGTGCGTGCCGCCAGAGATCATCAAGTCGGCGTCGCCGTACTCGATCAGGCGCGTGGCCTCGCCGATGGCTTGGGTGCTGGCGGCACACGCTGTCAAGGTATTGAAACTCGGGCCTTCGGCCTGAAAGTGAACGGCCAGATGCGCAGCGGCCAGATGCGGGTCTTGCTCGCGTTCGTTGACCGAGTTCAGCAGCCGCAGGGCCGCCTCCGCCCACCGGACGGTGTTCAACGGCGTTGGCCCTCCGCTCTCGTCGCGGCATCCCGCGATGGCCGCGGCCACGAACGGCTCAAAGTCGATCGGCCCTTCTCCTCCGCCGAGGTAGATCCCCACGCGAGCCCGGTTCGGCGGTGGGGCCGAATCCAACCGGGCATGTTTCCACGCTCCCGCCGCGGCGCCCAGGGCGAACTGCGAATTGCGGCTGGCCCCGCGATGACGCTCGGCCTCGGGGCCGAGAAAGTCCGCCAGGGAAAAGCCCTTCACTTCGGCGGCAAACGACGTCGGAAACGTCCGTGCATCGAAAACGGTCGTCGGGGCGACGCCGCCGCGGCCTTCGAGCATCGCCCGCCAAACACCATCCAGGTCATGACCCAGCGGCGTGACCCAACCCATGCCCGTAATGACGACGCGACGCTCCAACTTCGTTACCCCACAAAACGGCGAATGACCACGGCGGCGGTCTGACCCCCGGATAACGCCGGCCCAATGCTGACGGCGGCGTCGATTCGAGCATCGATCGGATCGCCGTGTACGAAGCGAAACCGGCAGCCGTCCGCGAGCGACTTCGTGTTGATCGACGGCGCTACCGTGCGATGTGCCAGCGCCATGACAGTCGCGGCCAGCTCGATGGCCCCGGATCCGGCGCCGTTGTTTCCCGTGGCGCCGCGCGTTGTCATCGCGGGGGTCTCCTCCAGTCGGGACCTGAACACCTCATTCCACGCGGCCATCTCGGCGGCATCGTGTTCCACCGTGCCGACTCCAAACGGGTTCACCAGATCGATACCGCCCACGCCGATGCCGGCGTCGGCCAATGCGTTGCGCAGGGCAAGCTGCATCGCCCGGCCGTCCAGTTCGGGTTGGGACCAGCTGTGGGCATTGCTGCCCGCCCCAAAGCCCGCCACTTCCGCGTAGATTCTCGCGCCCCGGGCTTGGGCATGGTCCAGCGCCTCCAGAATTAGGAGTCCGCCTCCTTCGGCGGCCACCGTGCCTTTTCGGTCAACGCCGAATGGCCGGCATGCGTGCTCTGGGGCTTCGTTGCTCGCGATGTTAAGACGCCCTAGCAAAAGCGCCCGGGTCATGGCCATGGGATTTGTTTTGCTTTCCGCCCCGCCGCAAATGCACACGTCGGCATCCCCACGGGCGATGGTGCGAAAGGCCTCCCCAATCGCCAGATGGCTCGATGCTTCACCGCAGGTGATGGTGTTCGAAGGCGCCTGGGCGTCATGCACGATGGTTACGTGGCACGCCAGCATGTTGGGTAGGAACTTCAGCAGCCACAAGGGCGTGAGGTTGGCCATTCCTTCCGTCCCCCACTTCACCAGGCTGAACCTGCCCGCCTCGTCCACCGCCGTGTTCAACGCTGTGGCCAGCTCCTCGAGATCGGCACACACCAGCCCCGCGCCGATATTTGCCCCAAATCGCGTGCTATCAACATTCGACGGGCCGGATACCTCACCCCGCTCGATCCGGCACCTGGTTCGTAGACCGGCATCCACCACCGCGTGATAGGCGCACACCACGGCCACCATGATGTCCCGTGACATTACCTTGGCACTCTTGCGATAGGCCTTGGGGATGTAATCACCGAGTTGAAAGGGCGGCAATTCCCCCGCGATCCGCGCCGCCAGCCCCGACGGGTCAAAACACTGCACGCTGCGGATGCCGCACCGCCGCGCCAACAACCCATCCCAGAAGGACTCGATCCCCAACCCGATGGGCGTCGCCACGCCCAACCCGGTGATGACCACGCGGCGCTTAGCCGGCATCGGTGCTACCCGTGGCGGCCCGCGGCCGAAACGCGGCGAGCAGCCTCATGAACTGTTCGGTAAACACGAAGTTGTGCGGCGGGAGCTCACTGCTTTCCCCGGGCCGAACATGCGAGAAGATCATGTCCGCACGGCCCACGACTTTGCCGTTCTTGTGCATCGTGCCTGAGGTGACACCCGCCCGATCATCCAGCGAGTCCAAAACGGCATCATAGCGAATCTGATCGCCGGGGAAGGCGTAGTCATTGATCTCAGCTCGACGAATCTTGGCCAAGATCACATTCTCGGCAAACCCCCGTGCCTCACCCACCAGGATCCCCGCTGTCTGGGCCATGCCTTCCAGCATGAGAGTCGGCGGAAACACCGGGTGTCCCGGCATATGGTCGTGCAAATACTCTTCGGCCAGCGTCACGTTTTTCAGTGCGGAGGCCCGACGTCCCGAAACGAAATCCACGAAGGTGTCAATCCAAATCCAGCGCATCAGGCCGCCAGTTTGCTTTCGACGTAATTGATGATCGTTCGCACGGTAAATAGGTCGGGCATCTTGGAGACAAACGGTTTGGCCTCGAGCTTTGTAAGATCGGCGTGAGGCAGGGCCTGTTTAAGCTTCTCCAGGCCCGCCGGGGTGATGCGGTCACCTTCCACGTACTCGGGGTTGTTGAGCATCTCATCGGGAAAGAGCTCGCCCTTGGGAATCTTGATGGAGAAGGCCTTCTCGAGGCGGAACACGATATCCAGAAAATCGATGCTCTCCGCCCCCAGGTCGCCCTGAAGGGTCGCTTCCAGCGATACCTCTTCCTGGTCAACCCCGAGCGCGTCGCTCAACACGTCCCGAACTTTGGCGAATACCTCGTCACGGCTGACAGCCATTCCCTTTATCCTCTCCCAACCGGCGATAAGCGGTGGACGGTCCGGCCTCGTCAAAAGTAAAGTGTGGACCTTATTCTCTTGCCGCCGGTGGGTGCCGCCGCAGGTCTGCGAGCCTTGCCCGCGCCTCCGCCGCTAGCCGCGAATCCGCGGAGCTCAGCAAGGCGTCGCGATCGGCCAAGCAGAAGTGCCTTAACCCAAACCGCGCTTTCACCACTTCGTCTCGATTACAATACCCGACACCTTCAAAATCGCTTTCGCCCTGCGCCAATCGGCGACAAGCGACCTCAACCCGCAACAAATTCCCGGGCCTCACAAAGCTCTTGAATACTACGTTTTTTGCTTCACGAAGCAAGATGACGGTGTTGGCGAAGTCCTGCGCCTCGCGCACCAGCCAGGCACCGGATTCCACCAGGGTTTCCAGCATGAAAACGCCGGGCAGCACTGGAAAAGCGGCAAAATGATCGGCGAGATACTCTTCTGCGTTGGAAACGGCTTTGACGGCAACGATCCTCTCGCCTGAGGCCAACTCTACGATTCGATCGATCAGCTCGAATCTCATTGCCTCGGGCGTCGATCCTCTACCAGTCCCAATGGCTGGCCAACCCGCCGCGGAGCGGTTTCTTCCGCTTCTTCGCCTGTTTCGTGGGTTGCGCCGGAGTATCGACCGCCGTCTCACTCGGACTGGTGGATTTCATGGAAAGCGAAATGCGCCGATTCTCTTGGTCGATGCCCAGAACGCGGACTTCAACCTCGTGGCCTACGTCGACGACGTCACGACACGTCTTAACCCGCCGGTCCGAAAGTTCGGAAATGTGGATCAACCCCTCCACCCCTGGCGCAACTTCCACGAAAGCGCCGAAGTTCGCCAGCCGCGTCACTTTCCCTCGGACCACGGATTTCTCAGGAAAACTCTCCAAGACGCCGGCCCAGGGGTCAGGCTGCGCCTGCCGGATGCTCAACGCTATGCGGCGCCGCTCCGGCTCCACACGCATGATCTTCACATCCACGATGTCGCCCGCCGAGACGACTTCGGATGGACGCTGCACCCGATGCCAGGCCATCTCACTGACGGGGATCAACCCCTCCACGCCCGGTTCCAATTCCGCGAAGGCGCCGAAGTCGGCGAGGCGAACCACTCGTACCTTCAAGGTTGCCCCAGCCGCATAGCGCGCGGCCGCGTGTTGCCAGGGATCGGGCTGGGCTTGCTTGAGACCCAAGGATACTCGCTCGCGCTTGGAATCGATGCGGAGCACCTTGACCTCGACTTCCTGGCCGGGAGTCAGAACATCCGACACTTTTTCCACCTGCCCCCAGCTCACGTCGCGAATGTGAATCAGTCCGTCCAAGCCGCCCAAATCGACGAAGGCCCCGTATTCCGTGATGGTACCGACGACTCCACGGCGGATTTGGCCGACGGCCAATTCGGTCTTCAACGTTGCACGGGCCTGCTCGCGCTCGTGCTCGAGAAGCTTCCGCCGGCTGATTAGCACGTTTTTGTGCTTCCGCTCCAGCTCGATGACTTCGCATCGAACCGTTTGACCCAGAAGCAGCGAGATATCCCGCATGGGGTGGATATCCACTTGTGAACCCGGCATGAAACCGCGAATGCCGTGCAGGTCGACCTCCAACCCTCCCTTGTTCAAGCCGGTCACCTTGCCTTCGACGATCATTCCCACGGACAGGTTGGTCCAGGACGCGCGCTGCACCGCCCCTTTGCGCCGCACGAGCAGCAAGCCGGAGTCGCGGTCGAAGCGATCGACCACCACTTCCAGTCGTTTGCCCAGCTCCACCGGCTCTTTCGAATCGAGTTGCGTCCGGGGCAGCACCCCTTGCGACTTGGCGTCGAACTCCAGAAAGATCTCGTCGTCTGAAAAACCGACGATCGTGCCCGCCAGTTCCCGCCCTGCCGGAATGGTCTCGGCGTCGGTGGGAATCGTCTGGACCGTAGCCGTGGCCACCTCCCCACAAAGCTCGGCGAGGTCCTCCGGCGCCATCCCCGCCATGGCATCGCGCACCTCCCGATCAATGTCCTCCGGAATCGAGACGATTTCCCCAGCTGGCCGGTTGGTTGCCGCCGAAGCCACCGGCGCAACCGGCGTCCAGCTTGGCTCGGCGCAATGTTCCTTGCTCGAACAACTTGGCTGAAGTACGTCGCTCATGAGAATCCTTCGATCAGCCATACAATGGCATAAGCCGACTCGCAAGGCAAGCGCTCCGGCGATAGAACACGTGGTGCGGGCGGCGATTTAGGGACCTATGGTGACCGTTGGATGACTCAAAAGTCCCAAGTGCCCCTTCGGGCGACGCGCTTCGTCCTGCGCCTGCCCCCTTTTTACTTCGGTCGTTGCCTCAGCCCTCGATCGGAGCGCAACGCCCTTCTTTCATGTTGCGAAGCAAGGGTTTCACCACGCAAGGCTCTCAATCGTCGCGTTGTCACCCATTTCGTCACTGCGGCTGTTGTCTTGTAGCCGTTGCGAGGCGCCCCGTCAAGCACAATCGGTTATGCCCGAACTGATTACATTTGTATTTCTAATTTTACGATGCTCGATCCCGCAACCGATCCCCTTTTCTCTCGCTCAGCATGGGTTTGAATCGGTTTTCACCGCCCCGCGCCTCAAAAACACCAACGATCCGATAACCGCGAGCAAAAGCGCCAGGAGGCCAACGCCCCCGAGGTTGATTGCGGGGAGTTCGTTCGCTGGGCACTGAGGCAATTCCGGCGGCTGCCCGCCGGCCGTCCACGCGGCCGCAAATCTCCCCCAATCGCCGCAATCGATATCACCGTCGCCATCGAAGTCACCGTGTTGGCAGGCCGGTGCGTACGAACCCCCGGGACCGGTAAAACAACCCGCGAATTGCGTGTAGTCTCCGCCGTCCACGTCGAGATCGGCGTTGAAGTCACCGAGCGGGTTGATCGCGCCGTTGCGGTGAAGTTTGATCACGTCGGCCAGTTCGTCGGTCAGCGCCAAATCGAGGTCTCGGTCCCCGTCAAAATCTAGGAGGATGGCACACGATGGGGCAATTGGAGCGATGAACTCCTGATTGAACGTAAAACCACCGGAACCATCGTTGGTGAATACATGCCACACTCCCGCTCCGAAGCTGGACAGAACCCAATCCAAGTCCCCGTCTCCATCCAGGTCGCCGACGTCGGTGGCCGGCGTGTGGTTGGGCATGGGAGTTATCGTGGGCAAACTCAGCCCAAAGGCCCCGTTGCCGAGTAAGATCGCCCCGTTGGAGGTTTGGCCGTTGGCAACGGTGACGTCCATGTTGCCGTCTCCGTTTACGTCCCCGCAGACCACCATCCACGCAAAGCCCCCCGCGTCCTGCAGGGTCATTTGTGTGAAAGTGCCGTTGCCGTTGCCGCGAAGAATGCGAATGTCTTCGCTAAAGCGGCAACCGACGACGAGGTCCATGATGCCGTCGTTGTTCATATCCGCGGCGTTCATGCCGTACTCGCCGTTGCAGCCGGCCTCGATGGACGACGGCGCCCCAAAAACACCGTTGCCGCTGCTAATCATAAGAGAAAGGTTGTTGGCTCCCGTGTTGGAGGTCAACAAATCCGCGTCGCCGTCCCCTTCGATGTCCAGCACGGCAACCCCGTGGGGTGCGCTGCCGACGCCGATCTCCTGACCGGGCGGCATAAAAGTCCCATCACCGTTTCCCAGAACCACCCACGCGCTGCTCGTTGTGCTGGCGGCCACGGCCGCGTCGGCCTTCCCGTCACGGTTAAAGTCCCACGGTTCGTTGGGGCTGGCCTCATGGCTGATCGGAAACGGAGTAAGAAAGGTGTTGTACGGCGCGGCCGGATTGGTTGTGTTGCATGAGGACCCGAAGGTCGTCGCTCTCCTCGTTGACCGTGGTCAGGTCGGGAAAGCCGTCGGCATTCAAATCGGTGGACAGCGCCCCATAGATGCGCGTGGGAATGTCATTGGCGATCTCGTCCGGCGTGCGGTTGGTCAATGTGTCGATCAGCGTATACGAGAGAGACGCGGGGCGTGTCCGGGTCCAGTACGAATAATAATACCCGGCGGATCGCAGGAGGCCCCCATCGGCCGCCTGAAGCGGGCGTACCAGGCCCACGGTGATCATCTCGCCCGCGGCGAAAGGCCGGTTGGGCGTAAAGGTCACCGTCTGATTCCCGTTGCTGAAACTGAATGTTCCCGGCATCGGGCCGCTGTTGCGACCAAAGACCATGAACGCGGCCGGGTTCACCGAACTCGTCTGCACCGCGCGGTCAAACGTAACGGAGATTGGCGCGGCGATGGGCGCATCCAGCGCGTGCCGCGCCGGCTGCAAAGAAACCACGGTCAGGTCAACCGAAAGCCTCGGCGCGGCGACCGTGACGACGAACGCAAGAGAAATCCCCCCTGTGACGATGCTTGCAAACATTCCATACCCCCCATTCTCGACGCGATGCGTTTACAAGCCCCCACACGCCACGCGTCTCTTCGAAACAAGACTCATCACGCGAGACAATAGTTTACCTCCCCTCGCGACGCCTTGGCAACGTGCGGAAGCAGCGAGCGCCGCCGTAATCCAGAATCATTCAAGTAACGGATTTTGGCTCTCAAATCAGTCCAAGCTGAACGCGGGTAGCTCGAATGTCGGCCTTATCGCTTTTTTTTCTTTAAGCTGCCGCCGAGCAGGATCCCTACGGCGCCCACCACGGGGTCAGCCAGCGCGACCCATGCCGGTCGCTTCGCCTTGCTCATGGAATCAAACATGGTCACCTCACCGCCTCGTACTTCGGGTTCACTCGTTTCCGCGGGGAACAACACAGGCAGCGCCATGAGCAAACCCAGTACAAGAACCAACCCGGCCAGCCATGCTGGAGCCTTGCTGGCCGGGGCAACGGCAGCGCAGACGAATCCACCCACGATCGCGGCCACGAAACCGACTACGAAGCTCGTCGCCACCCACTTACCTGACACGTCAAACGTGCCGGGTTGGAAGGCTCCGTCAGTCCCCATCGCCATGTACGCCGCCGTGAACATGACGAAAAGACAAACAAAAATGACGACGTATCCCAAGATCACTCCGACGATGATTCTTCCCATTCTTGTGACTCCTTGATTTCGAACAAACAATCATCTTGCAGACCCGTAAGCTTTGGACAGTTTACTAGGAGTTCGGACACCCAGCGAGGATCAGCGTTGATGCGGGTGCATAGGAGTGTGGCCACGGATTTTGGCATTAGGCAACTTTTCGTGTTTCTCAGTAGGCGGCCCATTGTCGGCCTTCTCGTAGGGCGATGAGTCCCATCAAACCGGCCGCCGTCGGCCGCGATTACTCCGTCTTCCCCGCCCCCCGCTACGCATGCTCGGACCTTTTTGTCGTTTGACTCCAATTCGGACGAGATGGACTCACGAATTACGGGGCATCATATTCGAATGTCCTTCCTCGGCATACAATCCCTCCAATGCTTAGGTCCGCCCAAACGACCTCTTCCAGGTCAAGAACGCTATGTACGTATGTGGCCCTGCTGCGGGGGGTCAACCTCGGAGGCAAAAACAGGCTTCCGATGGCCGATCTCGCGGCGATGCTGATTGAGGCCGGCTGCTCGGATGTTCAAACCTACATCCAGAGCGGCAACGTTGCATTCTCCGCAACCCCGGGATCCGCGAAACGGCTTCCGCAGATCCTCTCGCAGAAGATAGCCGAGCACTTTGGCATTCGGGTACCGGTTATACTGCGCACGGCGGATGAACTCCGTCGAGTTGCCGCGAGGAATCCTTTTTTGAAATCAACCGCAGACATCAGCTTCCTGCACGTCGCTTTTCTGGCGGATCTGCCTGACCGTCGCCGCGTCGCAGCGCTGGATCCGAACCGGTCCCCGGGCGATTCCTTCGAGGTGCGAGGCCGGGAGATTTACCTCTGCCTTCGCAACGGCGTGGCCCGGACCAAGCTGACCAACGCTTACTTCGATTCAATTCTCTCTACAACGAGCACGGCCAGAAACTGGCGGACGGTGTTGAAGCTCGTTGAGATTGTGCAAACGCCGCCAAGCCGCTGAATGATAGCGCGCCCTGTGGCGGCAAGGTGCCAAGCGCTCACGTTTGCTAGGCTTTCATCCTTCGTGGCTTGAGTTCCACGGCAACTTGGTCTCCGCCAAAAGCCGCTGCAGGCTGTCCCCCATGAAGCTCTATCTTGATGCTTGCTACCTAAATCGTCCCTTCGACGACCAATCGCAGCAGCGCGTCCGCGTGGAGACCGAGGCCATTGGAATCGTTGTCGATTTGTGCGCACGCGGTCCCCATCGATGGCACATTAACGATGCCCTTGAGGACGAGGTCTCGCGATATCCCTATCAGGAACAGCGTGCGAAGGTTTTGGACGAGTATCACCGAGCTTTTGCCGTGCGCCTTCGCCGAATGGTGCGCAGCCGTGGCATGGTTCCACCCAGAGCGGCCAGGCGCTTGGCGCTTTCACGGGCGATCAAGGCCTCGAGCCCAGCGCAGACCAAGGCCGTTTTCTCACGTATCCCCGTCAGGCCTTGTCGCTTTCGCAATGAGCGAGTCGTCGATGTTCAAAGTCGTTCTCAATATGCATTAGGCATTGTGCATAAATAAACGCTTCACTTCCTGGTTGACTTCGCCTACCATGCGGCGATGGATGCTCTGGCCGAACGGATTCGGCAACGGTATGTAGAAGTGTCGCCGGCTTTGAATGAG
>Ga0187892_10003968_pt1 | contig 25873 bp, 22 predicted proteins | sample MA1701073metaG_FD_139345 | JGI IMG/M metagenome (GOLD analysis project Ga0187892, IMG submission 139345) | Bio-ooze microbial communities from a basaltic lava cave in the Kipuka Kanohina Cave System on the Island of Hawaii, USA - MA170107-3 metaG ... | reverse complement strand
CGCTCCGCAAGCTCGACGGGTACACGCACCTCGCCGCCGTCATCCGCCAGCGGATGCGCTCGGCGGCCTGAGGACACCGCGCGTGGGGGGATATCCCGATATGGCCCGACGCCTCAACGTGGCTCTCTAGCCAAATGCGGGCCTGCCTCTCCACGTCGTGGTACCCTCGATCGCGCTCAGGAGCCGGAGGAATGCCCTTCACGATTTTCCACATCAAGCGGGACACCACCGTGGACACAATTCGTACCCATTCGATGGGGACTCGGTGACGCGCCTTCATCAGGTGTATCGCTGGCGGGCATTCGGCGTTCGTCCTCTCGCCATCACAGGAGTTGGCCTTCAGGACCACTGTCTACCAGAACCCGATCATCTACGAATGTCGGGTGGTGATCATGCTCGCGACGACGTGGCGCGGACCCTTTAGCTTGAGGGAAGTGTTCGACCAGAATCTAGGCCGAGATGCGACCGTCGTCTTCTCGGGATCCGTCGTGCTCGATCACCCCGCGAAGACCCCAGCCCTCGCACCCTTCGAAATGGCGATCCCCCTGGACACGCCGTTTCCATACAAGCCGGGGCCGTTCCGGAACCTCCTGATGGAGGTACGAAGTGATCGTCTTGGAACCGGTGAGAACGACGATCCCGGGATAGAGAAGGTGGAAGATTCGCAACTTGGAATCGTGGCCGCGATCGGAAGCTTCACGGACGAATTGACCCGGGGCACCCGTTTCCCGCGGTTTGGCCTCGTTACTCAGTTCGTCACGACGCCGTGAGGAGAGTGGCTATCCTGAAGCCTATCCTTCTCGCCATTGCGCTAGCGACCACCGCGTCTTCACTCGGATTCGCCGGAGAGATCGTCGTTCCGGCCAAGTACGCGACGAAGCCAGTCGACCGCGGACACAATTCGTACCCATTCGATGGGGACCACGCTACTCGCACACACCACGTGTACCGCTGGCGGGCGTTCGGCCTCCGTCCTCGCGTGATCACAGGAGTCGCCTTTCGGGCCGCCGTCTACCAGGATCCAATTTTCTATCAGTGTCGGGTGACGATCATCCTCTCGACGACCTGGCGGGGCCCGTCGAGCCTGAGCCAGGCCTTCGATCGGAATGTTGGTCCTGATGCGATCGTGGTCTTCTCTGGATCGGCCATTCTCGACCACCCTGTAGCCACGCCTGTCCTGGCGCCCTTCGAGACGGTGATCGCCTTTGAGAGAGCGTTCACGTACAGGCCGGGTCCGTTTCGAAATCTCCTGGTGGAAATCCGGAGCCAGTGCCTGGGCAGCGGCGAGGATCCGGCGATCGAGAAGGTAGAGGACGTTCGGATGGGGATCGTGGCTGCGATCGGAAGCTTCGCCGATGAGCTGACCGAAGGCAACCGCCTCCCGCACTTTGGACTCGTCACCCAGTTCATCACCTCACCATGATGGCCTGAAGCCCTTTCCTGGACGCCCGACCGGTCTCCTGGACGTCCGGTGACCGCCGTCGGCGCCAACGCGCGTGCTCCAAGGGCTTTCACGGAGGCTAGGTCCCCACCCTGCGCGACGCCCGGCTCACGCCGGGTGCACCTCGGCCACCACCGCGCTGTGGTCGCTGCCCGGGACGTGGGCCACGCGGACGTGGTCCACGCGCAGCCGCCTCACGAGCACGTGATCGATCCTGAGCAGGCGTAGGCCGCCCCAGGGGCCCCAGGTGGCGTGCGGCCGGCCGTGGTCGAGCCGGGCCGCCTGCTGCGCGCCATCGCTCAGATGGCGGCACAGCCGCCGGTAGGCGGGCCACATCGGCGTGGCGTTGAGGTCGCCGACCAGCACCAGACGCTGGCCGGCGGTGCGGGCCAGGTGCGCCTCCAGGCCCGCCACCTGACCGCGCCGTAGCGCCGCGGTTCGCCAGGGAGGGCCGGCGTGGGGGGCGATGATGTGCACGTTGATCACCTCCACGACCGCATCGGGCTGGCCGGCGGCCACCTCGGCGACGTAGGCGTCCCGGCCCGGCAAGGGGATCCGGCGCACGGGGCCGGGCTGGCGCAGCGCGATCCCCACCCGGTGCGAGTGGGCGTCGATCGCGCCGAACGGCAGGATGGCGGCCAGTGCTTCGGCCTGGGCGGGGGTGACCTCTTGAACCGCCACGACGTCGGCGGCCACGGATTGGACCAGGTGCAGGAACGCCTTCAGATCGACGCGACCCTTGGCCAGATTCGCGGAGACGATGCGCATGGCCGACCTTGTCCCCTCGCCTTCAGGTTTCGCCCGAGCTGGGCCACGCCTCTCCAGGATAGCCGCCCGACGGGCCAGCGCCCGGCTGGATCGCGATGCCAGCGCCGGGCTCGATCGTGGCACCAGCGGCGGGCTTGATCGTGGCACCAGTGGCGGGCTCGATCGCGACGCCGGCGCCGGGGCTCGGTCGCGGCAGCGCCGGGCTCGATCGCGCCGCCGTCGGCGGGCAAGGCCGACCCTTCCCTCCGGCGGGAGAGGGTGCGAACATGGCGCCTGGCCGGCGCCCGGGTCCCGTGCCTGGCGGCGGTGGGCGGGGCGAAGCGGACACTCGGGGTCGTGCGACCGAGAGGCGGAGGACGCATGGCGACGCGCTGGGAGCTCATCTGTCACCACACGTACAGCGGGATCCCGGCGGTGGTGGTCGACCTGTCGCCCGGGCGGTGGAGCCCCGGGCGCGCCTTTGGCCTCGCGCCGGGCGACTTCCTGGCCGACGGCATGACCCCCGGCGCCGGGGCGGTCCGCTTCTACAAGCCCGGCGCGCGCGTGCACGTGCCCGTGGGGAGCGACAACCAGGCGGCGTGGCGGCCTCTCGGCGGCGTCAAGGGCGAGGTGACCTTCCGGCGCGATACCCACCCCCCGGGGGCGGCGCCCATCGACACCTTGATCGACGGGGGCTCGTTCCAGTTCTACGTTCGGGTCAACACGCTGGTCGCCTGGTTCAGCGGCTACCCGGCCCAGTACGCGGAGATCACCTCGGCGTTCGACCCGGTCGGCCCTCAGGCCTACCAGGTCCCGACCGGCCCGTGGCTCACGGTGGGCTTCCTCCACGACGGGCTCCGGACCATGGAGCTGTCCGTGAACGGCCAGGTCGTGGCCAGGAAGAGCGGGGTGTTCGCGCCGGTGAACGCCGCGGGCGCCGGCGGCGTCAGCATCGGCAATGCCCCGAGCGGCGACGTGGTCCTGCACGGCGAGATCGACGAGGTCAAGATCTGGCGCCCGAACCCGCACCGCTTCACGGAGGAGTTCTGGAGCCGTCCGATGGACGCGGAGACCCGCGACTGCTGGCGGCGGCTGCTCCGCGAGATCGCCGCCGCCTTCGCGCGTCATCCCGACTGCGCCCGGGAGTTCGTCACCACGGTGGGCACCGCCGTGGACCGGCTGCATCGCCAGGCCCTGGCCGCGGGTCCGGAGACGCGCGAGCGGCTGGCACAATCCCGGCGGGCCTACCGGGAGCTCTGGAGGACGGGGAGCCTCGACAGCCCGGAGATGGAGCAGGTCTTCGCCGACCTCGTCGCGGGGTTGGCCGTCGCGGGGGTGCGCCCCGAGTCGGATCCCGCGCTGAGCGCGCTCCGGGACTCGTCGTGCTTGAAGACACTGCTCGGCGAGCTCTCCGTCCTCGATTGCGACCCGCAGGCGGTCGCCCTGCTGCGGTCGATCGTCGCGCGCCTCCGCGCCCCGGCGGCGGCTCCTCCCGCCGGCCGGTAGGGGATTCCCACCATGGCGCGCCACGATCTCGCGACCGGCCAGGGCACGGTCAACCAGTCGAGCTTCACCACGGCCAGCATCACGCCGCACGCGGGCCGGCTCGTGGTCGTCTTCGTGATGAACGTGAACCAGGGGCCGGCGGCCGCCGCCGAGCCCACGATCGCCGGCAACGGCCTCGCCTGGACCAAGCGGCAGACGGTGACGTGTCGCGCCAACGGCGACTACCGGCTGACGTGCTTCACGGCCCTCGGGCCGGCGCCGAGCGCGGGGGCCATCACCTTCGGCTTCGCCGGGCAGTCGCAGGCCTCCTGCGCGTGGTCCGTCGTCGAGTACGACGTGGCCGGCGCCGACGGGGCGGGCGCCGTCGTCCAGAGCGCCGTGGCCACCTCCGCCGCGGCCACCGTCTCGTCCATCAGCGTGCCGCTGAACCCGTTCGCGGACGCGGGGCGGCACGTGTGCGCCGGGGGCGCCGTGGCCGCCGCGGCGCTGGCCGCCGGCAGCCTCGTGCAGGGCGCGGGCCTCACCCAGGTGCACGCGCAGACGACGACGGGCGGCAAGCCGGGCGTCCTGGACACGCAGGACCGGACGGGGGAGGACACGAGCGTCGACTGGTCGATGACGACCACGGCGCCGGCCGGCGCCATCGCGCTGGAGATCAGGACCACGCTCGACGTCCACGCGCTGGCCCGGCGGTTCGAGCCGATCCTCCTGTTCCATCGGGCCGAGAAGTTCTTCCCCTCCGACGCCAAGCGCTACGTCGAGCACGCCGCGCTGTGGCGGAGCGAGCTGCCCACCGACCAGAAGGATTCGTGGGCGAGCAGGCCAACCTGCCCGATCACCTCGTGGGCTTCGCCATCTACTGGGTCAAGACCATCCTGGGATCGGGGAACTTCCCCGGGCTCGGGCTGCTCGCCGGGATCCTGTGGGCGCAGGAGGAGCTCCTCGACTCCGACTCGGACAGCCCGCCCGCGTACGATCAGCTCGCGCCGGACCAGGGACCGTTCCCCGGCGCCCTGGGCAAGGTCGTCCATCCGGTGGGCGTCGTCATCGGCGATCCGCGAGCCGAGCCCCAGCCGTGGACGTCGGCCCGGGACGCGGCGGCCGGCAATCGCCGCTACGACTTCATCGTCGACCGGGGCGCGCAGGTGTGGTGGCCCGGTGACACGCCGACGACCGGAGCGGGCGGCGGCCTCGGCTATCGGGGCCGGTGGGGGCCCGTGGTGACCAGCGACCCGTCCGGCCGGCGGGCGGGCATGTCGTTTCCCGAGTTCTGGCGGTCGTTCTTGCTGGCCTTCGCCGACGGCAAGGCGAAGAAGATCCTCTGACCCATGGCGCTCGCGCGCCTCGCACGCCCCCGGAGCGCCTGACGTGCGGCTCGCCGGGCAGGTCGCCCTCGTCACCGGCGCCCAGCAGGGCATCGGGCGGGCGCTCGCGCTGGCCTTCGCGCGGGAGGGCGCGGACGTGGGCGTCAACTGGCTCGACGACCGTGGCGCCGCCGAGCAGGTGGCCGCAGACGTGACGGGGCTGGGGCGCCGCGCGCTCCTCGTCCAGGGCGACGTGGCGCGCGCGGCCGACGCGCAGGGGCTGGTGACGGCGGTGGTCGACGGGCTCGGGCGCCTGGACACGCTGGTCAACAACGCGGGCGTCTTCCCCCGCGTGGCCTTCCTCGAGATGAGCGAGGCCGACTGGGACCACGTGCTGGACGTGAATCTCAAGGGCGGGTTCCTGTGCGCCCAGGCCGCCGCCCGCGCCATGGCGCAGGCGGGGCGCGGCGGCGCCATCGTCAACGTGTCCTCCAGCGCCATCCGCGGCCAGCCCCTGGGCGTGCACTACTCCGCCTCGAAGGCCGGCGTGATCGGCATGACGCGCGCGATGGCGCTGGCGCTGGCCCCCCACGGCATCCGCGTCAACGCCATCGCCCCCGGTCTCACCGACACCGCCCAGCCGCGCTACGGCCACAGCGAAGCCGAGCTGCTGGAGCTGGCCCGCCAGATCCCGCTCGGCGGGACGATCGGCCAGCCCGAGGACATCGCCGCCGTCGCCGTCTTCCTCGCCTCGCCCGAGGCCCGCTGGGTCACCGGCCAGACGCTTCACGTCAATGGGGGGCAGTACCTGCGCTGACGGGCGCGGCGGTCAGGCGTCGGGGCGGGCGGGGGCGGCGGGAGCGGGCGCCAGGCGCCGGCGACGGGCCAGGGCCTGCTGGGCGTCGAGGCCGAGCGAGTAGAGGGTCGGCACCAGCACGAGGGTGAAGAGCGTCGACAGCGTCAGCCCGCCCAGTACGGTGGCCCCGAGCCCCCGGTAGAGCTCCGAGCCCGACCCCGTGGAGATCACGAGCGGGAGCATGCCGAAGACCGTGGTGGTGGTGGTGATGAAGATGGGGCGGATGCGGCTCCGCACGGACTCGAGGAGGGCGTCCCCCGGCACGAGGCCCTCGGCCATGTGGTTCAGCGCCTGGTGGACGATCAAGATGGCGTTGTTCACGACGATGCCGGCCAGGATGACGAAGCCGAGCATGGTGACGGTGTCCATCTTGGTGGCGGGCTCCATGGCGTTGGCCCAGCGCAGCGCCAGGATGCCGCCGGTGGCGGCCAGCGGCACCGAGAACATGATGTAGAAGGGCTGGGCCCAGGACTCGAAGAGCGAGCACATGAGGAGGTAGATCACCACCAGGGCGAGGACGTACGACCACTTGAGCGCGTTCCAGGCCTCGGTGAGGTCGCGGGCCTGGCCCGACACGTCGATGGTGTAGCCGAGCGGCAGCGCCCGCCGGGCCGGGCCCACGATCTGCCGCTCGGCGGTGGCCAGGGCCGCCTCCAGCGGGATGTCCTCCTTGACGTTCACGGTGAGGGTGATGGCCCGGTCGAGGTCGATGTGCTGCACCTTGGAGGGCCCCGCCGCCGGCTGCACCTCGGCGATCTCGGTGAGCCGCAGCGGCACCCCCGCCCGCGTGTAGAACGTCGTGCGCGCCACGTCCTGGGAGCGCCGGCCCTCGCGCTCGAGCGAGACCAGCTTGATGTCCAGCTCGCGCCCGCCCTCGCGGAAGGTGCCGGCCAGCGTCCCCCCCACCGCCGTCTCGACCACGTAGCCCACGTCGGCCGGCGACAGGCCGAGCTGGGCCGCCCGCTCGCGGTCCACCACCACCTGCAGCTCGGGGCTGCCCCACTCGAAGGAGGAGTTGACGAAGTTGGCGCCCTTGAACTCGCGGAACTCCCGCTCGATCCTCTCGGCCACCTGGCGGATGACGTCGAGCTCGCTGCCGCGCACGTTGACCTCGAGGTTGGTGCCCCCGAAGAAGCCGCCCCGGCGCCGGAAGAGCGGCGACTGGGTGGCGAAGACGGCCTGGGCCCCCGGCACCCCCGCCGTGCGCTTGCGCAGCTCGCCCAGCACCCGGCGCATCTCGGGCAGCGAGCTGTGCTCGCGCTTGGCGATCAGGCCCATGAGGGGCGTGTCCACCCGCACCACCGAGAAGTAGCGCTCGATCTCCGGCATGGCCGCGAACCGCCGCTCGAGCGTCTTGAGGATGTCCTCCTTCTGGTCGGTGGAGTAGCCGGGCGGCGTGCGCACGAGCACGAAGAACAGGTTGCGGTTGCCCTGGGGGAGATAGTCCTGGGGCGGGGCCAGGTAGTAGCTGGCGGCCAGCGAGGCCCCCACGATGGCGGCGGCGGTGACGACCCGCCGCAGCACGCCCCGCTGGAGCCACGCGAGGAGGCCCACCACGCCCGCCACGAACCCGCTCCCGAGCCCGTCGAGGGCGCGGTGCACGGCGGCCAGCCGGCGCCGGCCGGGGGCGGTGACGAGGCGGGCGGCCAGCATCGGCACCAGCGTCACCGCCACCACGAGCGACAGCAGCACGGCGATCGAGATGGCGATGGCGATGTCGCGGAAGAGCTGTCCCGCCTCCTGCCGGACGAACAGGATGGGGACGAAGACGGCCACCGTGGTCAGCGTGGAGGCGAGCAGGGCCCCCCACACCTCGCGGGCGCCGTCCAGCGCCGCGGCGAGCCGGTCCTTGCCCATCTCCCGGTGGCGGACGATGTTCTCGAGCACGACGACGGCGTTGTCCACCACCATGCCGGTGGCGAAGGCGAGCCCGGCCAGCGAGATGATGTTGAGCGTCCGGCCGAGGAGGCCGAGGAACACGAACGTGGTCACCACCGAGACCGGGATGGCGACCGCGATCACGAGCACGGAGCTGACGCTCCGGAGGAACAGGAGCAGCACGGCGATGGCCAGCGCCCCGCCGTACAGGATGTTGTCCGTGACCAGGGCCACCGACTCGTCGATGTACTCCGTTTCGTCGTACACCTGCTGGAGCCGGATGCCCTTGCCCTGGTAGAGCTGCCCGTTCAGGTAGGCCACCTCGGCCTTGACGCCCCTCATCACCTCGATGGTGTTGGCGCCGGAGCGCCGCAGCACGCCGAGACCGATGGCCGGCTGCCCCTTGTGCCGGACGGCGAAGTCGCGGTCCTCGTGGCCGAAGACGACGCGGGCCACGTCCCGGAGGTAGACGACGCCCTGCCCGGCCGCGCCCTGCCGCACGATCACGTCCTCGAGCTGGCGGATGTCGCTGAACTCGCCGAGCGTGCGCACCACCGTGCGGGACTTGCCCTCGCTGATCTGCCCGGCCTTGGTGGTGCGGTTCTCGCGGGCGATGGCGTCCCGCACCTCCGCGATGCCGAGGCCCCGGGCGGCCATGGCCCGCTGGTCCAGCACGACGTGCACCTCGCGGGCCTGGCCGCCGAAGCGCCACACCGCCCCCACCCCGGCCACGCGCTCGAGCCGCGGGGCGACCACGTTGTCGACCTCCTCCCAGATCTCGTTGAGGGGGCGGTCGGACTCCACGATGATCCAGGCGATGGGGCTCTCCTCGTCGGAGTTCACCGCGCGAATCTGGGCCTCCTTGGCGTCGAGCGGCAGGCCGGTGACGAGGTCGAGCTTCTCGGACACGTCCAGGCGGGCCACGTCCTTGTTGGTGCCCCAGTCGAACTTGAGCACGATCGTGCTCTTGCCCTCGACGGAGGTGGAGGTCATCTCGCGCAGCCCCTCGACGGAGTTGAGCTTCTCCTCCTGGCGGCGGGTGATCTCGCGCTCCACCTCGAGCGGGCCCGCGCCCTTGTACTCCGTCTCCACAGTGATCTCGGGCCGGTCGACGGTGGGGATCATCTGCGTGGGCAGCCGCACCAGCGCGATGGCCCCGAAGAGCACGGCCAGGATCACCCCGACCCACACCGTCACCGGGTTCCGCACGCAGAAGGCGATGAGGCTCACGGGCTCACCTTCACCTTCATGCCGGGCTGGAGGAACTCGTTGCCGAGGGTGACGACAGGGTGGCCGGCGGCCAGCCCGTCCCCCCGCACCTGGACGAGGCCGTCCACCTCCACCCCCGTCTCGACCCGCACGAGCTGGGCGGTGTCCGTGTTGACCACGAACACCAGCTCCTGTCCGGCCCGGCGCACCACGGCGTCCTTCGGCACGAAGAGCCCGGGCCGGGCCTCGCCCGCCCGCACGTCCACCCGGGCGAACATGCCGGCCTTGAGCCGGGCGTCGGGGTTCGGGACCGTCACCTTCACCGGGAACGTCCGGCTGGCCGCGCTGGCCTCGGGCACGATGGCCGTGACCTGCCCCGTGAAGGTCGCCCCCGGGTAGGCGTCGACGGTGATCGTCGCCGTCTGGCCCACGGCGATGCGGCGGATCTCCCGCTCGCCGACCGGGCCCGTGACGTACACGGGGTCGAGCGCGATCAGGTCCACGACCGGGGCGCCCGCCTGCACCCAGCCGCCGACGTCCACGCGCTTTCGGACCACGAAGCCGGCCGTCGGGGTGGCGATGGCGCTCCGCCGGATCTCGTCGGTGATGGCGTCGGCGCGGGCCTGAGCGGCGGCCAGCTCGGCCGCGGCCTGGGCGATCTCCTCGGCGCGCGGCCCCGCGCGGGCCATCCGCAAGGCCTCCAGCGCGCGCTGGTGCCGCTGCTTGGAGGCGCGGAACTGGCTCTCCGCCACCTGGAGGTCGGCCACGCTGATCATGCCGCCGTCGGCGAGCTTCTTGGCCCGCAGGTAGTCCTGCTCGGCGCGGACCAGGACGGCCTCGTGCTCGGCCGCCTCCGCCGCGCGCTGCGCCACCTCCTCCTCGCGGGAGCCGCGGCGCAGCTTGTCCAGCTCCTCGCGCGCCTTGGCCACCGCCGCCCGGGCCTCGCGGAGCTGGATCTCGCGCGGCCCCGTGTCGAGGCGGGCCAGCACCGCCCCGCTCGCCACCCGGTGGCCCTCGCGGGCCAGCATCTCGACCACCCGGCCGGCCACCTCGGCCCCGATGGTGGTCTGGACCGAGGGCTCCACGCTGGCGATGAACCGCACGCCCTCGGCCACCGGGCGCTCCACCACCTTCGCCACCTTGACGGGGATGACGCGGGGCCCGGGCGGGCCCTGGGCCGCGGCGGGAGCGACGGGGACGGCCAGGAGCAGCGCGAGGGCGACCGGGCAGGCGCGACGCACGGCGACAGTATACGGGCCGCCGCGCGCCGGCGCGCGGGCCGGGGTCCGGTGGGGTCGCGCGCGGGCCGGGGTCCGTGTCGGTCCGGTCCCCGCCGCGCCGGCGGCCCGACGGCTTGACAGCGCGCCGTGTCGCCCGTACAGCTACCCCGACGATCGCCCCCGGTCGCGGCCCTGGCGGCGTCGACTCGTCCGGGCGGCCCGCGGCCATCGTAACCGGCCGGGCACCCGGCCGTGAGCGGCGGCCCGTCACCCCGCCCGGGCCCACGAGGGCGGTCGGGACCCGTGCGACCGGCCCGACGCCAGGAGGAGAGCCGATGCCCGCATACGACGAGGCCGCGGTGCGCGCGGCCACCCACGTGCTGACCGGCCGCCGCGTCGCGGAGGTCCGGGGCCCGAAGGGCTGGGACCACCTCGCCTTGGCCACGGGCCGCGCGCGCCCGGCGCCCGCCGGCAAGGACGCCGGCGGGGCCACCCTGGTCGTCCCCGAGCTCCTGCCGCTCACGGAGATCCGCGCCGAGTTCTCCCTCACGTGGGAGTCGATCCGGGCCGCCGAGCGCTACGGCGTTGATCTGGACACGGGGCCCGTCGAGCAGGCGGCGCGCGACGTCGCCCTCGCCGAGGAGCGGCTCGTCTACCAGGGAGGGCCGGGGACGCCCGGGCTCCTGGGCGCCAAGGGGTCGCCCGCGGTGCCGGCGCGGGACTGGGGCAAGGCCGGCCAGGCCGTGACCGACCTCCTGGCGGCGGTCGAGCGGCTGGACGCCGCCGGCGTCGGCGGCCCGTACGCCGCCGTCGTCGACGCCGACCGCTACTTCGCCTACCAGGGTGCGACGGCGGAGGGCGGCGCCTACCCGGCGGCCAAGCTCCTCGGGGGCACGGTTCGCGAGGTGTTCCGCTCGCCGGTGCTGCAGGGGGGCGCCGTGCTCTCGCTCCGGGGAGGCGACGCCGTCATCACCCTCGGCGGAGACCTCACCGTGCGCTATCGCTGGCACGACGGCGCCAGCGTGCACTTCATCTGCGTGGAGACGGTGGCGGTCCAGCTCCTGACGGCGGAAGCCGTCTGCGTGCTCCGCGGGCGCTAGCGGCGCGCGCGGGACGGTCCGGGGGGCCGAGCGATGGACGCCCTCGCCTGGATCGTCGCGAGCGGGCTGGCCATGACGGCGCTGGCGCTGGTCGGCGGCGTCACGCTGCTCCTCGGCGAGGAGACCCTCCGGCGCGCGACGCTTCCGCTGGCCGCCTTCGCGGCCGGGGCGCTCATCCTGCTCCTGGTCGGCGTCGCTCTCGAGCACTGAGGGGGGACCCGGCCGACGGTGCGAGCCGGGCCGCCGTCATCCCGGCGCGGTCCGCCCCCGGGGCGCGGCCTGGCGGCGCGCGGGAGCGGGCGCGTAGCGGGCGACCAGCGCCTCCCGCGTGATCCAGCACCGGGGGGCGGCGCGCGCGCGGAGGGCTTTCACCCGCGCCCGTCCCGCCGGGTGCAGCGAGGCGATGAGCGCACGCTGGTAGCCCGCCACCAGCCGGGACCACGCCCGGCCGGCGGGCTCGGGGCGGAACCCGAGGCGCCCGAGCCGCCCGGCGAACACGCCGGTCGCGACGAAGGCCCGGACGTCGGCGAGCGGGCCGCCGTCGGCGGCCCGCGCCGCCACCACGCCGAGGGAGCCCACGAGCCGCCGCCGCAGCTCGAGCCCCACCCGGGCCGCCGACGGGCACTCCCGGTGCAGCGCGGCGAGGCTCGTGTTGTCGAGGTGGAGCACGCCGATCCGGGCTCCGCGCGGGATCACGCTTCCGTCCGGGAGCGCGCGGGCTCGACGCACCCGCCGCACCTCGAGCCGGAGGGCGGGGCCCGCTCCGGCGGTGGCCCGGCCGAGGCCGTGCAGGAGCCGGTACGCGCGGTCGTAGGCCAGGACGAGCCGGCGGTACCAGGGGCGCGCGGGCCGATCGGCGCCCCGCCCGGCCGGCGTGACCAGGGAGCGGCCCTGACGGAGGGCCCCGGAAGCCCGCATGCCCCACCATACGCGCGGCGGCCCGCGCGTTCCAACCTCCCCGCCCGCGGCGGGGACGATGGAGCCCCGACCCCATGACGACCATCGCGATCGACGGCGAGGACTGGCGCATCGACGGCGCCCCGACCTACGCGGGCCGCGCCTTCCGCGGCTGGCGGATCGAGGGCCTTCTCCTCAACAGCCGGATGGCCAACGGCCTCTTCGACGACGACAACCCCTGGACCCGGCCGCTGTGGGCCTACCCCGACACCGGCCGGTGGGACCCGGAGCGGAACACCACCGAGCTGGCGCGCGCGCTCCCCGCGTATCGCACGCACGGCCTGCTGGCCATCGCCGTCAACCTGCAGGGCGGGAGCCCGCTCGGCTACTACCGCGGCGAGCGGCGCCAGCCCCTGCTGGCGCGCATCGCCCGGGCCCACCCGGCCGCCACCCCAGCGGACGTGTGGGCGGGCCTCCGCGGCGTCGAGTCCCAGCCGTGGGACGCCAGCGCCTTCGACGCGGCCGGCCGCCTCAAGCCGGGCTACGCCGCGCGGGCGGCGCGCCTGTGCGCCGCCGCCGACGCCGCCGGCCTGGCCGTGATCCTCGGCCTCTTCTACTTCGGCCAGGACGAGCGGCTCCGGGACGAGACGGCCGTGCGCCGGGCCGTGGACGAGGCGTGCGGCTTCGTGCTCCACCAGGGACTCGCCAACGTCGTGATCGAGGTCAACAACGAGTGCGACATCCCCCGCTACGAGCACGCGATCCTGACGCCGCCCCGCGTGCACGAGCTGATCGCGCAGGCCCGCGGGGCGACCCGGGGCGGCCGCCGGCTCCTGGTGGGCACGAGCTTCACGCCGCGAACGCCGCCCCCGGACGCGGTCTGCCGCGCGTCGGACTTCCTGCTCCTGCACGGCAACGGCATCGACGACCCCGCCGGCCTCGCCGCCCTCGTGGATCGGGTGCGGGCGCTCCCCGGCTACCGGCCGATGCCCGTCGTCTTCGACGAGGACGACCACTTCGCCTTCGACCGCCCGGACAACCACTTCACGGCCGCGCTATCCCGCCACGCGAGCTGGGGCTACTTCGATCCCGGGGAGGCCGCGGGCGGCGGCCAGGCCTTCGGCGACTACCGCGAGGGCTTCCAGAACCCGCCCGTGGACTGGTCCATCGAGACCCCCAGGAAGCGCGCGTTCTTCGACTTCCTCGCCGCGGTCACCGGGGCGGCCGGCCCCGCCTCAGCCGGCGCGTAGCCCCGGGCGCAGCCCGCGAGGGGGCACCTCCTCGAAGGCCGGGCTCGGGCACTGCTCGGGCACCCGCCGCATGTGGGCGATGACGAGGTCGGTCAGGAGCGCGCGCCAGGGGCCGAGGTCGGCCTCCGGGTCGGGCGGGAGCGCGGGCAGCGGCGGGTGGACCGTCACGACCTGCAGGCGGCCCGCCAGGTGCGTCAGCACGGGGAGCACGCGGGCCCCGGTCTGCCGGCAGAGCGCGAGCCAGCCCGACTTGACGACGAGCCCGGGGCCCCGGGGCGGGACCCGGAAGAGCTCCTGGCCCACCGTGCCCCCGGCCATCACGAAGATCGTGCCGCCGCCCTGGAGGATCCGCCGGGCCCGGACGAGGTACCCCGGCCAGAAGTACGTCCCGGGCGCCGGCGCCAGATACTGCCCGGGATCGAGGAGCGGCCGCCAGCCCGGCCGCGACCAGCCGCGCGAGGCCAGCGCCCCGCCGAGCCAGGCGAGCGGGTGGCCCGTCAACCGGAGGGCGACGGACGCCCCCGGCGGACCCAGGTGGAAGCCGAGCAGGATCGTGCCGGCACCCGACGGCGTCAGCCACTCCGCGCCCTCCACGCGAAGGCGTGGAGCCAGGTCGGCGGGCGCGCGCACGCCCAGCAGGGCGGCCTGCGCCACCCAGCGGCCCCGGAACGCGGCCAGGCGCATGGCGAGCGGCCAGCGGCGGCGCTCGGGATATCGCGCGGCCCAGCCGAGCGCCGCCCGCCGCCGGCTCCCCCGGGCCATCCCCACCAGCGCGAACAGCGCCGCGAGCGCGTCCTCGCCCCACGGCCAGGGCAGGTAGTCGAGCGCCAGCACGAGGGCCCACAGCGCGCGGGAGTAGGGCGCGGGCCGCTCCCGCCACAAGGCGCGCAGGGGCGCCGGCCGCTCGGCGCGCGGCCCGGCGCTCATCCGGGGCCCGCCGCCCCCTTGGCCCGGATCAGCTCGGCCAGCGTGCGCACGGTGCGCAGCGCCGACTCGGTGAGGTCGCTCTCCCCCTCGAACGTCACCCCGAACTCCTGCTCGCACGCCACCACCACCTCGACCAGGTCCAGCGAGTCGAGCCAGAAGCCGTCCGCGCCGAGCGGCGTGTCCGGGGAGGCGTCGGGGGGCGTGCGCGTCGGACCCGCCCGGCGCGCCACCAGGTCCTGCACCCGGCGGAGGAGGTCGGGAGTCACGCCGCCGCGCGCCCGGGATCAGCCGGCCGGGTCATGGCCGGACGCCCGCTCCAGCCGGGCGATGCACGCGCGCCGGTCGATCCGCCCCCCGGGGAGCCTCGGCAGGGCGGCGGTCGTCTCGATGATCCGCGGGCACGACCACGCCGGCAGCGCCTGCGCCAGGTGCGCGCGCAGCGCCGCCACGCTGAGCGCGCCCGCCGTCTCGAGGAGGAGGCCGAGGCCCGAGGCGCCCGCTGCCCCCAGCGGCACCACGGCCGCCTCCCGGACCCCCGGCCACCCGTCCAGCGCGGCCAGGACCGTCGCCGGGTCCAGGACGTGTCCGGCGTCCGTCCGGATCCGGTCGTCCACCCGTCCGAGGACCTCGAGCCACCCGGCCGCGTCGAGACGCCCCAGGTCCGGCGTGCCCCACCACCCCTCGACCGTCGCCGGCGGCTCGAGGGCCGGCGGGACGCCGTAGCCCTCCATGGCGAAGCCGGGGGCGGAGACCCAGATCCGCCCCACCGTGCCCGGCGGCTCCGGCGCCCGGGGATCGTCGCCGACGCGCACGCCCACCCCGGGCAGCGGCCGGCTCGCCCGGACCGTGGGCGGGGCGCCGGCCGGCGTCCCGTCGACGGCGATCGTGCCGATCTCCGTCATCCCGTAGACCTGGCGGAGCCGGACGCCGAACCGGTCCTCGAAGCGCCGCGCGAGGTCGGCCGTCACGGCGCCCCCCACCGCGCACACGGGCGGAGCCGGCTGGGCGGCCGGCCCCTGACATCGCCCCAGCACGTCCGCCATCACGGGGGTGCCGGCCCAGTACCCGTAGCGCCCCGAGGCGAACAGGCGGAGGACGGCGCCGTGGTCGAAGCGATCGAGGAGCGCCAGCGGCGCCCCGAGGACGGCCGCCGCCATCAGGCCGTGGTTGAGGCCGAAGGCGCGCCCGAGGGGCAGGGCGCCGATCACGCCCGCCCCGGCCGGGAGGTCCAGCGCCCGCACCAGCGCCCGCGCGACCGCGAGGAACGCCGCCGTCCGGCGATACACGGGCCGAGGCTCGCCCAGGGACCCCGAGGTGAACAGGACGATGCCCGGCGTCGCCATGAACGCGGGCGACGCGGCGGGCGCCGGCGGGGCGGCGACGGCCGGCGCCACCACCGTGCGGAGCCCCCCCGCGCGGGCCTGGACGGCGAGGTCCTGCTGCTCCTCCCGCAGGACGAGGCGGGCATCCGGGGGCAGCCGAAGGGCGCTCCGGCCGGGCGCGAGATCGGGCGGCAGCAGGACGAGCGGGGCCGGGAGCGCGGACAGCGCGAAGAGCAGCGCCACCGACGCCGGCTCGTTCGTCATCACCATGGCCACCGGGCCCGAGGAGGCGCCGAGGGGGCCGCGGAGGGCGTCGCGCCAGGCCAGCGCCTGGCCCGTGAGCGTGTCGGAGGTGAAGCGAGCGCGCCGGAAGACGATGGCCGGGGGGCGCAGCGTGAGCATGGGGGGCACGCGGTTCCGGCGCATGATAGCACGCGGCCGGCGGCCATCGGGCGCGACCGGCTCCCGCGCGCGGCCGCGGGGCGCGGAGTCCGCCCGGCGGGTGACTTGACTTCGCTTGCCGGTTGGCCGACGCTCGGCCCATCCGGGGATAGTCCGTCGTCCCGGTGTCGGCCGGCGGGTCGCCGCGGCGTGCCGACGGCCCCTGGCGGACACAACCGAGCGTGCCATGCACAGACGCGACCTCCTGCTCGCCGTGCTCGCCCGCACGCGCCACGGCGAGCTGACCCTGGTGACGCCGGAGGGCGCCCGCCATCGGTTCGCCGGCCCCGAGGCCGGCGAGTGCGCGACCATCGTCTTCAAGGACTGGGGCGTGCTCGACGACGTCCTGAGCCGCGGGGACATCGGGCTCGGCGAGACGTACATGGCCGGCCGCTGGGAGACGCCGGACCTCAAGGGCTTCCTCACCTTCTGCCAGCAGAACCGCGACGCCTTCGCCCGCCTGACGCGGTTCAACGTGCTCAACACCCTGCTCGGCCGGGCGGCGCGGCTCCGGAGCCTGAACTCCCTGGCCGGCAGCCGGAAGAACATGGCCGCCACCTACGACTACCCGCCGGAGCTCTACCAGGCGTACACGGACCGGATGATGACCTACTCGAGCGGGTGGTGGGACGGCAAGGAGATGTCGCTGGACGACGCCCAGGTCAACAAGTACGAGCGGATCCTGAGCCGGATCGGCCCGCCGCCCCAGCACGTCCTCGAGATGGGCTGCGGCTGGGGGTACTTCCTGAAGCTCGCCGCCGCCCGCGGCTACCAGGTCACCGGCTGCACGATCTCCCGGCGGCAGCACGAGTACGCGCAGGCGCTCAACCGCGACGAGATCGCGGCCGGGCGCGTCACCGTCCTCCTCGAGGACTACCGCAACGTGCCCGGCGCCTACGACGCGGTGGTGTCCACCGGCTTCTTCGAGCACGTGGGCTCCCAGTACTGGGTCGAGCACTTCCGCAAGGTGAGCCAGTACCTCCGGCGGCGCGGCGTGGCCATGATCCAGACCATGCTGTGCAACCACTTCGACCCGCGCAACGGCCGCCGGCTGAACTTCTTCGCCAAGCACATCTTCCCGGGCGGCGAGTTCCCCTCGGTGGGCAGCTTCATCGTCGCGGCGGAGGCGGCCGGGCTCCGGTGCGAGGAGCACCTCGCGTTCGGCCCGGACTACGCCCGCACCATGGCCGAGTGCTGGACGCGCTTTCACGAGCACCTCGACGACGTCAAGAAGCTCGGCTACGACGACGCGTTCATCCGCAAGTGGGAGTTCTTCATCGCCGGCTGGTACGCCATGTTCAAGTCCGGCCACTACAACGTGATGCAGGCCAAGCTGACGCACTTCCCCTCGGCGTGACACCATGCAGTGTCCCCGGTGCCGGCACGAGAGCGAGGCGGAGGCCCGCTTCTGCGGGGGGTGCGGCGCGCCGCTGGCCGGCGACCGCCCCGAGCGCCGCGACGCCCGCGCCCACGCCACTCCCCGGCACCTCGCCGAGAAGATCCTCACCGCCCGGAGCGCGCTGGAGGGCGAGCGCAAGCAGGTGACGGTCCTCTGCGCCGACGTGGAGGGCTCGCTCGGGCTCCTCGCGAACCGCGACCCCGAGGAGGCGCGCAAGCTCCTCGATCCGGTCATCGAGCGCATGATCGAGGCCGTGCACCGCTACGAGGGCACCGTCAACCAGGTGATGGGCGACGGGATCATGGCCCTGTTCGGGGCGCCGCTCGCCCACGAGGACCACGCGGTGCGGGCCTGCTACGCGGCGCTCTCGATGCAGGAGGCGGTGGCCGCCCACGCCGAGGCCCTCGCCCGGACGCACGGGCTGTCCGTGCAGATCCGCCAGGGGCTCAACTCCGGCGAGGTCGTCGTGCGCGGGGTCGACTCGGATCTCCGGATGGACTACAGCGCCGTCGGCCACACGACCCAGCTCGCCGCCCGCATGGAGCAGCTCGCCGCGCCCGGCACCATCCTGATCGGCCCGTCCACCCGGGACCTGGTCGAGGGTTACGTCGAGCTCGAGGCCCGGGGCCCGGCGGCGGTGGCGGGGCTGGCCGAGCCGGTGGCCGTCTACGCGCTCACCGGGGCGAGGCCGCGCCGGTCGCGGCTGCGCGCGGCGGCCGACCGGGGCCTCGCCCGGTTCGTCGGGCGCGAGGCCCAGATCGCCGAGCTCCGCGCCGCGCTCGGGCTCGCGCTGTCCGGCCACGGCCAGCTCGTCGCGGTGGTGGGGGACCCCGGCGTGGGGAAGTCCCGGCTCGTGCACGAGCTCATCCGCGCCGAGGGCTCGAAGGAGTGGCTCGTGCTGGAGGCCAGCGCCGTGTCCTACGGCAAGCGGACCAGCTACCTGCCGGTGATCGACCTCCTCAAGGCCTACTTCGAGGTCCACGACCGGGCGACCCGGCACGAGATCCGGGACAAGGTGACGGCGCGGGTCCGCGCGCTCGACCCGGCCCTCGAGCCGATCCTGTCCGCCGTGCTGGCCCTGCTCGACGTCCCGGTGGAGGACGCCCAGTGGCAGGCCCTCGATCCTCCCCAGCGCCGGCAGCGCACGCTCGGCGCGGTCAAGCACCTCCTGCTCCGCGAGAGCCGGCAGCGCCCCGTCCTCGTCGTGCTCGAGGACCTGCACTGGGTCGATTCCGAGACGGAGGCGCTCATCGACAGCCTGGTCGAGAGCCTGCCCACCGCCCGCCTCCTCGTGCTCATCAGCTACCGGCCCGAGTACCGGCACGGCTGGTCGAGCAAGACCTTCTACGGCCAGCTCCGGCTCGACAGCCTCCCCCCCGAGCGCGCCGGGGAGCTGCTGACGGCGCTCGTGGGCGCCGACCCGGGCCTGGAGCCGCTCACGCGGCTGCTGATCAGGCGCGGGAACCCCTTCTTCATCGAGGAGAGCATCCGCACGCTGGTGGAGACCCGCACCCTCGTGGGCGAGCCGGGCGCGTACCGCCTGGCCCGGCCGATCCAGTCCATCGAGATCCCGGCCACCGTCCAGGTGATCCTGGCCGCCCGCATCGACCGGCTCCCGCCCGAGGACAAGCAGCTCCTCCAGACGGCCTCGGCCATCGGCCGGGACGTGCCGCTCCCCCTGCTCCACGCCGCCGTGGAGACGGGCGCGGAGGCGGTCCAGCGGGGGCTCGCCCACCTGCAGGCGGCCGAGTTCCTGTACGAGACGGCCCTGTTCCCCGATCCCCAGTACACGTTCACCCACGCGCTGACCCACGAGGTCGCCTACGGCACGATGCTCCAGACGCGGCGCCGCGCCCTTCACGCCCGCATCGTGGGCGCCCTCGAGCGCGTCTACGCGGACCGGCTCACCGAGCACGTGGAGCGGCTCGCCCACCACGCCACGCGGGGGGAGCTGTGGGCGCCGGCCGCGGCCTACCTCGGTCAGGCCGGGGCCAAGGCCCTCGCGCGGTCCGCCAACCGGGAGGCGGTGACGTGCTTCGAGCAGGCGCTCACCGCGCTGGGCCACCTGCCCGAGACCCGGGACGCGATGGAGCACGCCATCGACCTGCGCTTCGACCTGCGCACGGCCCTGTTCCCGCTCGGCGAGTTCGGGCGGATCTTCGGCTGCCTGAGCGAGGCCGAGGGGCTGGCGCGAGCGCTCGGCGACCAGCGGCGCCTCGGGCGGCTGTCCGTCTACCTGTGCCACAACCTCTACATGACCGGCCGGCCCCGGGAGGCGCTCCCGTTCGGCCAGGGCGCGGTGGCCATCGCGGAGGCGCTCGGCGACTTTCCCCTGCGCGTCGCCGGGACCCTTTACCTCGGGGTGGCCCACCTCGGCACCGGCGACTACCCGGAGGCCGAGGCGCGGTTCCGGGCCGTGCTCGGGCTGCTCGAGGGCCCGCTCGGCCGGGAGCGGCTCGGCCTGGCCGGGTATCCGGCCGTGCTCGTCCGCTACTACCTGGGGTGGATCCTCGCCGAGCAGGGACGGTTCGAGGAGGGCATCGCCCACGGCCGGGACGGCGTGCGGCTCGCCGAGGCGCTCGATCACCCCTACAGCCTCGCCCTGGTGAGCCTGAGCCTCGCGTATCTGCAGATCACCCGGGGGGAGTTCGACGAGGCCGTCGGCGTGCTCGACCGGGTGGCGGCGCTATCGGCCGAATGGAGCCTCGCCTTCCTGTCGGCGGGCCACGCGGCCAGCCGCGGGTACGCCTACGCGCTCTCCGGCCGCCTGGCCGAGGGCATCCCGCTCCTGGAGCACGCCGTGCGCGCCATCGAGTCCATGGAGTTCACGTCGACCCGGTTCCCCCTGACGTGGCTGAGCGAGGCGTGCCTGCTCGCCGACCGGCCGGACGCCGCGGGGGACCTGGCCCGACGCGCCCTGGCCCAGGCCCGCGCGTGCGGGCAGCGGAGCTACGAGGCCTGGGCCCGCCGCCTGCTCGGCGAGGTGGCGGCCCGCCGCGGCGCCCCCGCGGAAGCCGCCGGCCACCTCGAGGCCGCGCTCGACCTCGCCCGCGCGCTCGGCATGCGTCCCCTCGCCGCGCACTGCCACCTGAGCCTCGGCCACCTCCAGGGGCGGACGGGCGAGGCGGCCGAGGGCGCGGCGCACCTGGCGCGGGCGACGGAGCTGTACCGGGCGATGGGCATGCGCTTCTGGCTCGGCCGGGCCGGCCCGACTCCGTCCGGCTGAGCGCGGCCCCGCCGCCCGGAAACAGATCCCCGCCGCCCGCGCGACGTGCGCTAGTATGAACGGCATGCCGGCCTGGGCCGAGGAGACCGTGACGGTCGCCGGCGCCGGCCTGCGGATCGCCAGCGGGGGCAGCGGCCCCCCGCTCCTCGTCCTGCACCACGACATCGGCAGCCCCGACCGCCCCGCCTTTCACGAGGCCCTGGCCGCGCGCTTCTCGGTGCTCGCGCCCTCCCACCCCGGCTACGACGGCTCCGAGCGGCCCGCGTGGCTCCGGAGCGTCCGCGACGTCGCCGTCTTGTACCAGGGGTGGCTCGCCGAGCGCGGGGTCCGCGCGGTGACCCTGGTGGGCCTCGGCTTCGGCGGCTGGATCGCCGCCGAGATGGCCACCATGGCCCCCCGCGACGTCCACCGCCTGGTGCTGGTGGGCGCGATGGGGCTCAAGCCCGAGCGCGGCGAGATCCTCGACCAGGCGATCCTGAGCTACCTCGACTACGCGCGCGCCGGCTTCCACGATCCGGGCGGGCTCGAGCGCGCGTACGGGCCGGAGGTGCCGACCGCGCTCCTCGAGCGGTGGGACGTGAACCGCGAAACCACCTTCCGCATCGCCTGGCGGCCGTACATGTACAGCCCGACGCTGCCCCACCTCCTCGGCGCCGTCCGCGCCCCCGCCCTCGTCGTCTGGGGCCGGGAGGACCGCGTGGTCCCTCTCGAGTGCGGCGAGCGGTACGTCAAGACCCTGCCCGACGCGCGCCTGTGGGTGCTCGACGGCGTGGGGCACTTCGTGGACCTCGAGCGGCCGGCCGAGCTGGCCCGGGCCGTGATCGACTTCGCCGCCGGACCCTGACGGAGCCCCTCCATGCACCTCATGTACTTCACCGAGCAGCCCATGTCGGCCTACCCGGAGGACGAGGGCCGGACCTTCGGCGCCACGGCGCTGATGTTCTCCAACCGGTTCTTCGACCCGGTGGCCGGCCACCGCCTGTACGGCGAGTACACGGAGCACTACCGCCTCGCCGAGGCGGTGGGCTTCGACGGCATCATGCTGAACGAGCACCACAACGCGCCGTTCTGCATGCAGGCCAAGTGCAACGTCTTCGCCTCGATCCTGGCCGCCATCACCCAGCGCGTGAAGATCGTGCTGCTGGGCAATCCGCTCCCCCTCGCCGAGGACCCCCTGCGGCTGGCCGAGGAGCTGGCCATGATCGACATGATCTCGGGGGGGCGCCTCGTGTCGGGCTTCGTGCGGGGCGGCGGCCAGGAGCAGCTCGCCGCCGGCGTCAACCCCGCCTTCAACCGCGAGCGGTTCGAGGAGGCCCACGACCTCATCGTGGAAGCGTGGACGCGGGTCGGGCCCTTCCGGTGGGAGGGCGCCCACTACCACCACCGCGTCGTGAACCCCTGGGCGCTGCCGCTCCAGACCCCGCACCCGCGCGTCTGGATCCCCGGCGTCCTCAGCAAGGAAACGGTGATCTGGGCGGCGCGCCACCGCTATCCCTACATCGCGCTGTCCACCTCGATCCCCGCCACCCGGAAGATCTGGCAGCTCTACGACCAGACGGCGGCCGAGGCGGGCTACGCGGCGGGCCCGGAGAACCGCGGCTACCTCCAGCGCATCCACGTGGCGGAGTCGGAGGCCACGGCGCTCGCCAACGCCAAGCAGTTCATGTGGATGCAGGGCGAGTTCACCGGGCTCGCCCATCCCGTGTGGTCGAGCCCGTCGGGCTACTTCTCGCCGGCCAACCGCACCGCGTTCGTGGAGTTCGCGGTGGGCCGCCGGCCCAACCCGCGGGCGGCCGCCTTCGAGGACCAGCTCGCCGACCAGCAGATCATCGCCGGCACCCCGACCACGGTGCTGCCGCGGCTCCGGCGGCTCCTGGAGGAGACCCGGCCGTCGATCCTCGGCTTCTGGGCGAGCGACGGCTTCGTCAGCGACGCCGACGCGCGCGCCTGCATCCGCCTCCTCGGCCAGGAGGTGCTGCCCGCGGTGCGGGAGATGGGCGACGCGCTGGGCCTCCTCGACCCCTTCGAGGCCAAGGCGCCGGTGAGCCTCGCCCACCCGGCGCCGGCCGAGCTCAAGGCCCCCCAGGCGTGAGGCCCGGCCGCGCCGCACCCCCGTGCCCATGAAGGAGCGCGCCATGGCAGAGCGGCTCATCTCCGGCGACAACCACATCGACCTGACCTACTGCCCGCCCGACCTCTGGTCCGCCCAGGCCCCGTCCAAGTGGAAGCTCCTGGTGCCCCGGGTCGAGGAGCTGGAGGACGGCCTCCACTGGTTCGTGGAGGCGCAGGACAAGGGGATGTGGAACGGCGTGGGCCCCGGCTTCCTCAAGTACCAGCCGGGCGTGTTCGGCCACATCGACGAGATGAAGGCCCTCGGCTTCGAATGGGACAACCGCCCGGGGGCCACCCCGCGGCCGACCACGCCCGAGCTGCGCCTGGCCGACCTCGACCGCGACGGCCTCGCCGCCGAGGTCGTCTACGGCTGCCTCATGATCAACGACATGATCGACAACGGCGAGCGGCGCGCCTGGGCCAACACCGTCTACAACGACTGGGCCGCCGACTTCGCCCGCCGCGCCGACCCCGAGCGCGTCTTCCCCCTCGCCATCGTCCCGAACAACGACCCCGCGGTGGCGGCGGCCGAGGTGCGCCGCTGCGCCAAGCTGGGGCTCCGGGGCGGCGATCTCAACTTCAAGACGATGAGCATCCCCCTGTACCAGCACGAGTGGTATCCCCTGTGGGAGGCGGCCGCGGAGTGCCGGTTCCCCATCGCCTTCCACTCGACCGGCTTCAAGAACGTCCGGGCCCCCGCCACCCCCGAGATGGAGCGGCAGTACATGGTGCAGTGGCGGCTCGTCCGCTCCGCCCTGTTCCAGCTCGACACGATGGAGGTGCTGGTGTCGGTCATCGCCTCGGGGGCGTGCGAGCGCTACCCGGACCTCCGCTTCGTGCTCGGCGAGTCGGGCGTCACCTGGCTGCCCTACGTGTTCGACCGGCTCGACACCGAGTACGAGGACCGCGGCCGCGCCCTCGGGTTCCGGCTCAAGCCGAGCGACTACTTCCGCCGGCAGGGCTACGTGACCTATCAGCAGGACCAGTACCTGGAGGCGATCCTGCCCCTGGTGGGCGAGGACAACATCATCTGGGGGGCGGACTACCCGCACCCCGACTGCGTCTGGCCCGACTCGCGCACGACGCTCGAGAAGAACCTGGGCGGCCTGCCCGAGCGCACCCGGCGCAAGATCACCCACGACAACGTGGTGGCGCTGTACGGCCTGCCCGAGGGGACGGCGGCGGCATGAGCCGGCGCCGTCCCGCGCGCCCCGCCCCGTCGTCCCGGACCCGAGGAGGAGCCCCCCGATGGCCTACGACCTCCTGATCAAGAACGGCACCGTCATCGACGGCTCCGGCCTGCCCGGCTACCGCGCCGACGTCGGCGTGCGCCACGGCACGATCGCCGCCATCGGGCGCATCCGCGAGCGCGCCCGCGAGGTGATCGACGCCGAGGGGCACGTGGTGGCGCCCGGCTTCGTGGACGGGCACACTCACATGGACGCCCAGGTGTTCTGGGACCCCCTCGGCACCTCCTCGTGCTGGCACGGCATCACCACCGTCGTGATGGGCAACTGCGGCTTCACGCTGGCCCCGTGCGCCGCCGCCGACAAGCACTTCGTCGTGCGCAACCTGCAGCGGGCCGAGGACATCCCGCCCGAGGCCATGGAGGCGGGCATCCGCTGGACGTGGACGACCTTCCCCGAGTACCTGGACGCCGTGGCGGCCCTGCCCAAGGGCATCAACTACGCGGGGTACATCGGCCACTCGGCCCTGCGCACCTACGTGATGGGCGAGCGCGCCTTCGCGGAGGCGGCGACGGAGGACGACCTCGCCCGCATGGAGCGGGAGCTGCGTGACGCGATCCGGGCCGGCGCCATCGGCTTCACCACCTCGCGCTCGCCCGCCCACGAGACGCCCGACGGCCGGCCGGTGGCGAGCCGGGCGGCGGGGTGGGACGAGGTGCGGCGCCTGGTCGGCGTGATGGGCGAGCTCAACGCCGGCCTCTTCGAGCTGGCCGGCGAGGGCGTGGACCGCGCCCCCGGCGACCCCGGCCTGCGCGAGTACCACGTCCGGCTGCGCGACCTGGCCGTGGAGACGGGGCGGCCCGTCACCTTCGGGCTGTTCACCCGGCGCGGCGTGCCCGACGTGTGGCGCCGCTACCTCGACCTCCTGGAGGAGACGGCGCGGCTCGGCGGGCGCATGTTCGCCCAGGTCCACAGCCGCTCGCTGTCCGCGCTCCTGTCCTTCAAGACCCAGCTCCCCTTCGACCGGCTGCCGGTGTGGGCCGAGCTGCGGGCCCTGCCGCTCGCGGAGCAGCGGCGGCGGCTCCGCGACCCGGACCTCCGCCGGCGCCTGGTGGAGACGTCGGGCGCCCGCGACGGGCGGCGGCCCGTCGGCACCGAGGCGCGGCCCCCCGACTACGACTGGCTCCTGGTCTTCGACACCGTGGAGGGGCCCCACCGCACGGTGGCCGAGGTGGCCCGGGAGCGGGGCCAGCACCCGGCCGAGACCATGATCGACCTCGCCCTGGCCCGGGACCTGGACCTCTTCTTCCTCCAGCCGGTGGCCAACGAGGATCAGGACCTGGCGCTGGAGCTGATGCGGCACCCGCGCACCGTCACCACCTTCTCCGACTCCGGCGCCCACGTGTCCCAGCTCATGGACGCCTCGCTCCAGACGCATCTGCTCGCCCACTGGGTGCGGGCCAGGCAGGCCTTCACGCTCCCCGAGGCCGTGCGCATGCTGACGCTGGTGCCGGCCACCCTCTGGGGCTTCGCCGACCGCGGCCTCGTCCGGGAGGGGCTGGTCGCCGACCTCGTCGTGTTCGACCCCGACACCATCGCCGCCGAGATGCCGGAGGCGGTGGACGACCTGCCGGCCGGCGCCCGCCGGCTCGTACAGCGCACCCGCGGCGTCGCGGCCACCGTCGTCAACGGCGAGGTCCTGCTGCGCGACGGCAAGCACACCGGCGCCCTGCCCGGCCAGCTCCTGCGCGGGCCGCTCGGGCGGAGGCCCTGAGGGCCCGGCGCCGCCGGGCCGGCCCCCCCCCCGGGGTCGGAACGTCCCTCGCCGGCCGGGGGTTCTCTCGATGCGGG
>Ga0187892_10003967_pt1 | contig 25883 bp, 25 predicted proteins | sample MA1701073metaG_FD_139345 | JGI IMG/M metagenome (GOLD analysis project Ga0187892, IMG submission 139345) | Bio-ooze microbial communities from a basaltic lava cave in the Kipuka Kanohina Cave System on the Island of Hawaii, USA - MA170107-3 metaG ... | reverse complement strand
CTTGCGGCTGGACTGATCAACTTTTTCAATTAAGGCCTGGAGGCTCATTTAACCTTAACATTATAAGGAAAGGTGGCGCTGGGAGCAACCTATAGCGATATTAAAAACCGCTCCTTGACTTCCGTGTCACGGAGCGGTGCTTGCGCGGATTTCGGTTGGCGATTTATCAAATCGCGGAGGCCGCAGTAGCTTGGCCAGTTTTCGAGGACTAGGCGGCTCCTCGGGAATCAGCTTATCAAGTTTGCCATCGAGCAGCAGATTCAGTCGCTCCCAAAGGAAGCTCGCTACGCTTGTAACGCGGGCGTTGGTGACGAACTTGCTATTGAAAGCGATACCTAGATTTCCATCTTGATCTCTGACGACGTGCTCCAGGAGTCTTCGCCTAGGCTTCTCTTGTAGCTGGGGCAGGTAGGCCAGGAGAAGGTGGGCGAACAGGTGAATTGTGCTTTCACTTTCCAGGAAATCGTCGTTAAGAAAGCAGCGGAAGTTGAGCGTCTCTCCAAAACGGCGACAGCTCTGACCGGCGATGACTGGACCAAGAACCTGCTCAATGAGGGCGGCTCTCTCCTTGCTTACTTCCCTCTCTTTCGGTGACGATAGCATTATCACGGTGATGTAGGCCGGGTGCTCAAAGTACTCGGCTACCTCTCCCATCACCTTCTTATAGATCGGGGAGCCATGCACATACCCAGCCACCCCAAACAGATCATCCGACATTAGGTCTACTCCTTACCTTGCGTTGATAGCAAGGTCAGTGGCCGCTTTTTGGGCGGCCACATCTGGTTCGGACGGATCAGCTCACTCGAGCTGGTCGAAGGTGTGTTGGAAGAGGTCCCGCTGGTCAGTGTCGGCGAAACCAGCTTCCCGGCACTCACAATCACTTTCCTGGCAGGAGCAGAATCGAACGTGAGGGATCCTCCCCCGCGACAGGCCGAGCGAACCGCTCTTCCTCTCAACGACTTGCGCCGCTCCTCCCAGATTGTCAACGAGGGCTAGATTGCCCTCGATGAAGCGATCTGCGGGGATGTACAGTGTGCCTGGAAGGGACAAGACATCACCTTCGGCTGCTTCGGTTTCGGTGGGGAGCTCAACGATTTGCCCCCCGATTTCGATCTTTTCCATATTCCTCCCTCCATGTCCTTCCATGGAGACTGGTCGTGGGCCGATGGCCCGATGACGATGTTTAGGTGCTTGACCTCACATTAACAAAGACCTTGGCGCGGTCCTTACCGGTGAAGTCTCTGACCTTCCTGGTCTGGAAAGCCACGGTGCCATCCTTGGTGGCAAAGATGGTATCGTCGCCTCCCACCATTACGCCTTCACCAGCGTAATACTTTGAGCCGCGCTGACGCAAGATGATCATTCCTTTTTTAACGAGCTCTCCCCCAAAGCGCTTGACGCCTAACCTTTTTGAGGCGGAATCGCGGGTATTTTTTGAACTACCTTTAGCTTTGGTGTGGGCCATAATTGGGCTTAGTTTAGATTATTCCCCAGACCAAGTCAAGTCTCAAAAGGCCGCAAATGTGAAGCGACGAAATTGGCGCTAATTGCCGACTTTGCTACAACGAATATACCGATGGTAAAACCAGATTTTGTTCATCTTCACGTCCACAGCCACTACTCCTTACTCGATGGTCTGGGCAAGATTGACGGGCTAGTAAAGCAGGCGAGCGAGCACGGGATGAAGGCGCTGGCGCTGTCTGACCATGGGGTGCTGCACGGGGCGATCGAGTTTTACCTCAAATGCAAAGAGGCAGGCTTAAAGCCGATCATCGGCCAGGAGGCCTACGTTGCCCGAGGGGCCTTGAACGATCGTGGCCGCACCGACAGCCGGCCGTATCATCTGCTGCTGTTGGCGAAAAACTTTGAGGGCTACCAAAACTTGATTAAACTAACGACCGCGGCGCACCTAGAAGGTTATTACTACCGGCCGCGACTGGATCGGGACCTACTTAGCCGGCATAGCTCGGGTTTAATTGCTACCACCGCCTGCTTGGCTAGCGAAACCTCGCAGCTGATTATGAATCAGGAGCTCGACCAAGCCAAAACAGTTGTCCAAACCTACCAGGAGATTTTCGGCAAAGAGAACTACTACCTTGAAATCCAACATCACGCCGCAATCCCCGAGCAGCAGGTGGTCAACCAGCACCTCAGAACTTTCTCGGAGCAGTTGAAGGTGCCGCTTGTGGCCACGAATGACGTCCACTACGTCGCTCCGGACGAGCGGGTCGCCCACGATATGTTGGTCTGTATCCAGACCGGCAAGCTGGTCAGCGACACCGACCGGCTGATTTATTCCGGCGATTTCTCACTCAAAAGCCCCGCCGAGATGGCACAGATCTTTGCCGAGGTGCCGGAAGCAATTGCCAATACTGTCAGAATCGCCCAGGCAACTGATTTAGAGATTCCGCTCGGCGGGAATTTGCTGCCGAAATTTCCGCTGCCCGGTGGCGAGACAGAGGAGTCGTTGCTGCGCCGCTGGTGCGAGAAAGGTCTGCATCAGCGCTACCAAGAAATCACCCCGGAGATCAAGGCTCGACTAGAAGACGAGCTTCACACCGTCTTTAAAACCGGCTTCCCGGGCTACTTTCTGATCGTTGCCGATCTGGTGAATTTTGCCAAATCACGCGGGATCTACGTCGGGCCGGGTCGGGGCAGCGCCGCTGGATCATTGATTGCTTATGTGACCGGCATCACTAACATCGACCCCTTGCGCTACGGCTTGCTTTTTGAGCGCTTTCTCGATCTGAACCGCATCTCGATGCCGGATATCGACATCGATTTTGAGGATACCCGCCGCATCGAAGTGATTGATTATCTGCGGCAAAAGTACGGCGACAATCGCGTTGCTGGGATTATCACCTTCGGCACCATTATGGCCCGGGCGGCGGTGCGTGATGTCGGCCGAGTCTTGGGGGTGAGTTATAACAAAGTTGACCAAATCGCCAAAGTGGTCCCGCCGCCAGTCCAAGGCCGGCATATCCCGCTCGAGCGCTCGGTAGAAGACAGCCCGGAGCTGCGCCGCCTATACCAGCAAGATCCTGAAGCAAGGCAGGTTATTGATGCCGCCATCAAGCTAGAGGGAACGGTGCGTCACGCCTCCCAGCACGCCTGTGCGGTGGTCATTGGCAAAGAATCGCTTGATCACTACGTCCCAGTTCAGCTCGCCCAGGGCGGGGACGTTCACCAAATCACCCAGTACGCGATGGGACCAATTGAGACGATCGGCCTGCTTAAGATGGATCTGCTTGGCTTGGCTAATCTCACCATAATGCACCAGGCCACGGAGATTATTCAGGCTGTTTACGGCAAGGCAGTTAATATCTACGAGCTGCCGCTCGATGACAAAAAGACTTTTACGATGCTTGGCCAGGGCGAGACCACCGGCGTTTTCCAGCTTGAGTCCTCGGGAATGAAACGTTACATTCGCGAGCTCAAGCCGACCCGCTTGGAAGACATTATCGCTATGGTCTCGCTCTATCGGCCCGGGCCGATGCAATGGATTCAAAGTTTCATCAACCGAAAAAACGGCCGCGAGAGCGTGCGCTATTTGCATCCTTTGGCCGAGAACGCCCTTAAGGAAACCTACGGCATCCCGGTTTACCAGGAACAGGTGATGCAGCTCTCCAAAGACATGTGCGGCTTTAGCGGCAGTCAAGCCGATACCTTACGCAAGGCGATGGGCAAAAAAATTCCCAAGCTGATGAAGGAGATGCGCGCCAAGTTTGTCGAGGGCGCAGTCAACAAGGGCGTAGGCAAGGCTCAAGCCGAGGAGATCTTCCGCCAGTTGGAGGACTTTGCTGCTTATGCCTTCAATAAAAGTCATGCCGCTTGTTACGCCACCATTGCCTATCAAACGGCTTATCTTAAAGCCCACTACCCGGATTGCTTTATGGCCGCACTAATGACGAGCGATCTTAGCGACATTGACCGATTGGCAATTGAGATCGCCGAGTGCGAGCGGCTGGGACTCAAAGTCTTGCCGCCAGATGTGAATGAGTCATTCGCCGATTTTGGCGTCGTGAAACGGCAGCCGAATTCCGAGCGCAGCGAGGATTTTGGCGTCGTGAAACGGCAGCCGAATTCCGAGCGCAGCGAGGATTTTGGCGTCGTGAAACGGCAGCCGAATTCCGAGCGCAGCGAGGATTTTGCCACGGCCAGAGACACCAAAGCGCTGCGCTTTGGCTTAGCGGCGATAAAAAATGTGGGTACGGCAGTGGCCAAAGCCATTGTTAAGGAGCGCAAGACCAACGGCGTTTTTGGATCCTTAGAAGATTTCCTAGTGCGTAACGGTCCCACCCTCAACAAAAAGGTCTTGGAGAGCTTGATTCGTAGCGGCGCCTTAGATCGATTCGGTCGCCGCGCCGAGCTGTTCGCGGGACTGGAGCTATGCGTCAGGTATGCTGCAGGCAGTAAAAATCCTTCCAACGGCCAGCTAAGTATTTTCGATCGCCAAGCGGCAAAATCTAACCTACCGAGATTAAATCTCCCCACTGTGACCGAAGATCGCGCGCTCTATCTTTCGTGGGAGAAGGAGCTGCTCGGGCTTTACCTTTCCGACCACCCCTTAAAGCAACATCGAGACAAATTAACCGAGCTAGCGGCACCGATTAGCGAGCTTGGAGCCCAGCGTGCCGGTGAGATGGTGCGAATCGGCGGTATCATCCAGCAGCTGAAGAAAATCACCACGAAAAACGGGCAGCCAATGGCGTTTGCGGAAATTGAGGATCTGACCGGCTCAATCGAGGCGGTAGTTTTCCCGGGAATTTTGGACGAGTCGTCGCAGTATTGGCGTCCGAGCAATCTCGTGCTAATCGACGGGCGGGTGAGTTTTCGCGACGCCGCTCTCAAAGTTATCGCCGAGCGGATCGTGCCGCTCGAAGAAGCTAAGGCAGGCGAGCTGCCGCCGTTGCAATCGTTGAAGCGATCGCCCGCCCCGCCCCCGGTTCGTTCCTATCTTATTGAACTGCCGGAGGCGGCTAGCAAAAGCTTAATCGGCCAGCTCAAAACCGTCCTCACTTCGCACCCCGGCTCAACCCCAGTGGAGCTGCGGCTCTTACAGCGCGGTCAAGCCCGATCGCTACAGACCTCACTTCGAGTCCAGCCGAGCGCCGAGCTCACCGCCCAAGTTAACCAACTGCTTAACGGCTCGGCCTAGAGGAGGCGCGGCCCTTTAGCAGCGGTGCGATCGAGTTTCTTTTGGATACCAACGATAACTTGCTGCACTGAATACGGGTCACTCAAATCGTCAAGATCCATCCGTCCAGTCGTTGAGGCGGTCTGGATCCGCACGGTGCCAAAATTAAGCAGGGTTCGAACCGGGCCGTGAATCTCCGTTGAGATCTCCTGAATCCGGTCGATCTCGGCTTCGGAAATGACTCGGCTAATGAGGCTCACCTGATCGATTTTGATCACCCGTTCGCTAGTCACAATGTAATCGGAACTGTTCCAGGTGTACCAGATATAGAAACTATAAAACCCGCCCATAAGAGCGGCGACAACCATCGCCATTGAGCTTGTTGCCGAGAAACCGAACCACCAGATTAGCGCCGCAACCGCAGCGATTAACAGCAGCCAAACCACAACCACTGGCATCAGTAGCCAGATGTGCTGCTTTGTCACCAAGATCACGTTCTCATCAGGGCGCTGACCCCGGAAGGAGTACTCCTGCCCAGCTGCCTCGGTCATGGCTTGGTTCTATCGTGATCGGATTTTCTGGTTTGAGCAAGGCTATAGAAACTGATCAAAGCCGCCATCACCACGAGCGCGGCCAAGAGCGCCCAGAACTTCCCTAAGGTCTGAGTGTTGAGCGCGATTAGACCAAAGAGCAGGGCGGCGCCGTAGAAGATTCCGTTAATCTGCCAGCGTTTCAGACCGATCTCAACCAGTCGGTGAGCGAGGTGGCGATGGTCAGGTAAGAAGGGTGATTGGCCTTTGAGCAGTCGTAAAAAGAGCACCACCAACGCATCTAGAAACGGGATTGCCAGCACCAAAAAGGCGGTTGCGACCTTCCCGCCGGAGATGATCGCCATTACCCCGATGGCAAAGCCCAGGAAGACCGAGCCAGTGTCGCCCAGAAACGCCCGGCCGCCAAAGTTAAAGGGCAGAAAACCGATCACCGCCCCAAATACAATCGCCGCCAAAAGCGCGTTCTGGGGCTGTTCGACAGTTGGCGATAGCGAGAGATAAAACAGTACCGCCACGGCGATCGCCGCGACTCCACCAGCCAACCCATCAACCCCGTCGAGCCAATTAACAACATTGCCAACAGAAACTAACCAAATCACCACAAACGCCCAGTCAAAGCCTCCTAAAGCGAGCGGCGGCCCAAAGGGGTTGGAGAGCCATTGAATTTTAATCCCGAAGAAAGCAATGACAAGTGCGGCGATAATCTGAAAAAGTAACCGAGGCGCCCAGGGTATCGGTCGATAATCATCAATAACGTTGACCGCACTTAAAATAATCACCCCAAGAATCAGGCCGAGCAGATTACGGTCTACTCCCCAGACTCTTTCGTCGGTAAATTGCAGCAGCTCGGGTTTGGCAAAATAGGTGATCGTTACCGCCGAAAGGAAGCTCACGACCACGGCGATCCCCCCAACCCGTGGAATTGGATGGGTGTGATAGTCCCGGGGCCGAATCTTTGGTAGAAAGTAGCCTCTCCGGCGAGCAAGCCCGGCCAATAGATGGGTAAGCACCCCGCTAGAGAGGGCGGTTAGCAGGGCGATCCAGACGAATGTGGCCATTGAGACTCTGGCCTAGCCGTGAGTGTGCGTCTCGGCAACCGTCTTGTAGCGCACTAGCTCTGAGGCGGCAAACCAGACTTTGATCTCTTTAGCAGCTTCCGCCGTCGAAGACGAGGCGTGGATCACGTTTTTCAGCCCCAAGCCACGCTTGTCGGCCCAAGCTACACTCATATGGGAGAAATCGCCTCGGATCGTCCCCGGCGGGGCAGCTTTAGGTTCAGTTGGCCCGACCATCTTGCGCACTAACTCCACTGCCTCTACCCCCTCAAGAACAAGAGCAACCACCGGACCGCTGGCAAGAAGGTTGACCATTGTCTGGCGAACCTTCTCACCGCGGCGGTTAGCTAAATCTTGAGTGTAATGTTGCTGGGCTAAAGTTTTATCGACTCCGGTCATTTTTAGGCCAACAATTTTTAAGCCGACGTCCTCAAACCGGCCGATAATCTTGCCCACCAATCCCCGCTCCACCCCGTCGGGCTTGACTAAGACCAGGGATTGCTCGATCTTCATTACCTTAAATTTTACCCTATCGCCATCTAGCGATCCAGAACTTGACGAAGAGGACTCGCACTATTGTGGGGCCCGATTACTGCCAAGGTGAGCCGATCTTTGGCAAATAAGCGACGGGAGAGCTGCTGTAGTTGCGACGCAGTGATGGCCCGGATTATTCCTTGTGCCTCCTCGATGGTTTCGTCGGCGCCAAGTAGCCGGTTAACCCCGTACCACCGACAGAGCTCCAGCGGGTCATCAGAGCGTAGCTCATAGGCACCGGTAATCAGCTCTTTGGCCTTAGCTAGCTCTTTTTCGCCAATCGGCTCGTCTTGCAGTCGAAGGAGCTCGGTTTTGAGCGCTTGAAGGGCTTCGATGGTTTTCTCGGTATTAACGCCGCCGTAGATGAAAATGCCCCCGGTCTCTTCAAAGCAAGCGGTCTGTGAGTAGATGGCATAGGCCAGGCCGAGCCTCTCGCGAATTTGCAGAAAAAGTCGGGCGCTCATGCCGCTACCCAAGACGGTATTAAGTAGGACACCGATGAACCGCGATTGGGCTTTTAAACCAAGGCTCTTATCAGCACTGCCGAGCATAAAATGAGTCTGATCGGTCGGCTTGGTCATCAACTTTATATTCTGGCGGCTCGGACCGGTAAAAGGTGTCGCCGAGCTGACCGGCCGCGGTCTAAGGGCAGCGGTTTGGCGGGCAAGATGCTGCTCGATTCTCTCCGATGGTGGCAGCCGACCGGCTACCACCAATAGCGTCTGGCTGGGCGCGTAATGAGTCTGATGGTAGGCCTGAAAATCGTCCCATTTCATTGTTCGAACCGCTTGCTCGTTACCAATCACCATCCGTCCCAGCGGATGATTGGGGAAAGTGATCTCGCCGCAGAGATCATCAACAAAGCGCGCTGGATCGTCGCGAATCATCCGCATCTCCTCTAGAATCACTGACCGCTCTTTTTCAATGTCGCTTTGGCGCAAGCGCGGGAAAAACGCCAGCTCTAAGGCAACCTCCAACGAGCGCTCCCACCACTTGGCCGGCACTGTGTTCCAGTAGACGGTGTGATCATTGGCTGTCCAGGCGTTAAAATGGCCGCCGACTCCCTCGATGGACTCCGCGATCTCTCTGGTGGTAGGGTACTTAGCGGTGCCTTTGAAGACCAGGTGCTCCAAAAAATGGGCGATGCCGGCATTGTCTTGGCTCTCAAAGCGCGAGCCGCTGCGAACCACCAAAAAGCTGGTCAGCGAGTGAAGTGATGGCAGGCTGATCTTCACCAACCGCAGGCCGTTGGGCAGTACTTTTTGGCTGGGAACAACGAAGGCCATTGCGAAGAATTCTACCGAATTTACCCCAGAGTAGACAATTCTCGTTGACAGCAGTGCCACCAGCCCGTACTCTGGAAGTAGATTTAAGGAGGGAAAATAATCTCTGTGCCGATCGACAGAATTGTGCCGCTCACTGACGCTCGCGACAACTTCTCGCGCCTGGTGGCAGATATTGAGAACGCCACCGAGGGTATGTACGTCTTAACCAAAGGCGGCAAGCCCTCCATCGCCCTCATCAACATCCAGTATCTGGAAGATATTATGGCCGGAAAAACCGGCGGGATCACCGCCCCGAAGCCGCCGAATCTTGAAGAGAAAAAACCCGCTCCGGTTACCCCGCCACTGCTAAGCCAGAGCTCGCCTCCGACTACTGTGCCAAAAATCAGCCTTGAGTCTAAAAGCGAGGCCCCAAAACCCACCCCGACCGCTGGGTTATCCGAGCCCAAACCGGCTATCAATCCCTCGTGGACCGGCGAAAAACCCAAGCTGACGACAGTCCCACCGTCACCGGTTACCAGCCCACCACAGCCAACCGCAGTTAACCCCTGGCCAATCGCGCCAAAGCCGCCGGCTGTGGCGGCGAAACCCCCGGGGATAGCGAGCGCTCCACCGCAGGCCGCTCCGCCAGCAGTGCCACCGGCCCCACCGAAGCCTACCCCGCCGGCACCGGCAGTTGCCCCGGCTGCCCCGACGATGAAAATTGTGCCGCCACCGACATCACCAACGCCACCGCCCCCGACCCCTCCACTGACCGCTGTGTTACCAAAGCCGCCACTACCGCCGCCGCCGGCGAATCCAACGAATATCCCCTTCGACAGTCCGCCCAAAACTATCCCCGAGCCAGGTGAAGCACCGTCACCACCCTCAAATGTCCCCGCTACCCCAACCGCCGGGCCGCCCAACGCAGATGACCAGACCACGAAACCTGATCAAGCAGCGGTCCACGATCTGGAGATCTGAAATCTTACTGTCGCGAACTGAAGAACGCGCCAAGAATTAGGGTCATTAAGCTACCAACCAAGGCCCCGCCGATTATCTGCGCTGGGGTGTGCTGTTTTAAGGTCAGCCTTGCCCAAGCAATCGGTAGCAGCAGCAAATAGCCGTAGACGAAGCTGTCGCTACGAAAGAAAACTAGCAGACTGACTAAGGCCGAGAGCGTGGTGGCGTGTAGGCTGATCTTCCAAACCAAGGTGATGATCGTTAGCGCCATCACCACCGCCACAAAAATATAAGAGACCGTGACTAGGCGCTCATCGATGTTACGCTCGCGCAGCAGATAGCCACCGATCAGTGCTCCAAGACTGGCCAGTACCAGCGGCACCACTCGGTCCTGTCGGTTCGAAAGATCGATATCAACCGCTTTTTCTTTGCGCCAGATAATCGCGGCGTAGAGGACACCGGGCGCGATTAATAGTGCCGTGCCAGCTACCGCCCAGCGCCAGAACTCACCTTGATTATCAGCGTAACGCCAGACTAACACCAGCATCGCCGCCAGTAAAACTAACGCCGGGTTAGTCAGGGCGGAGACAAACTTCGCCGCTACTATTTTATTGCCCATTGCCGATTAGCTTAAGCGACCTAAACACCCGACCAAGCAGTCTGGTTAGCGGCCGATCGAGTGCTCGCATCAAGCCGACTGCCAGTAAGGCCAGGAGCCAGCCAGCAATGATATCGCCAAGATAATGGAAACCAACTGCCACCCGGGCTAGGGAGCTAACGATTGTGGCGGTCAAAAACCACCACCCGGCCCGACGCTCACCGTAGAAGAGCAACATTAGGCTTATCGAGAGAAGGAAGGCAGCGTGATCAGACGGAAAGGATTTGGCTGGTTGCTCAAAAAACAGCTCTTGGTATCCGTCGGTGGCAAACGGCCGCTCTCGAAAGCCGTAGAGCCCGTAGGCGATCACCCCCACCAAATTGCTCAAGACCTGCCAGGCTAGTAGCGACCCCAACAGTAACTTACCGGCAACAACTCGCAGTGTTGGCCGAAAGACCAATAGATAGAGTAGGTAAAGCGGCACCGCGTAAACCGTTAAGGCGCCAATCAGGTAAGCGGCCAGCTGTCCTGTGCCATCGGCAGCCGTGGCTCGAAAGAAGGCCAGACTTAAAGCTTCGTCAAGCTCCCGTAACCCCATCAACTCACTCGTGTTAAAGTGTAGCTGATGAAACGGCTAATAGGAAAATATTTAACCTTCTATGACGATTAAGCGGGCGATAAGCGAGTACCTACGCCACTGCCAGATCGAGCGTAATTTTGCTGATAGTACCTTGCGCAACTATCGTCTGTATCTTGAGGCTTTCAGCCGCTGGGCCCAAAACCACGGCTTAAAAAAGATCGAGTCGCTAGGCCGCGGCGAGGTTGCTAAGTTCGTCTCATATCTTGCCAATCAGCCGGACAAAGTGCTAAGTAGCAAGACTCGTAATTACTACCTGATTGCCCTGCGCAATTTGCTGAAATACCTCAACAGCGAGGATGTCCCCGCCCTGCCGGCGGAAAAAATTAAGCTTGGTCGGATTGCGATGCGCCAGATTCATTTTCTCGATCGCGACGAAGTCGGGCGGCTACTGGAAGCGGCCAACGATCAAAGCTTAGCCGGCAAACGCGATCGAGCGATCCTTCAGGTGTTGCTCTCCACCGGTTTGCGCGTCGGTGAGCTGGTCAACTTAAAGCGTAACCAAGTCAGTTTAGTCAGCGGCGAGTTTAGCGTGCGCGGTAAGGGGGGCCGGATTCGACCGGCTTTCCTCTCCGATGAAGCCTTGGAAACGCTCGCCGATTACATCGAATCACGTCGCGACAGCAACCCATACATTTTTATCCGGCACTACCGGAATCCCGCCCTGGAAAACAAGGCTCGCCCGCTGACGGCTCGTTCGATTCAACGATTACTCAAGCACGTTGCCGCCAAGGCCGCCATCACCAAACCTGTCACCCCGCATAAGCTCCGGCACAGCTTTGCTACTGATCTACTGCGTAACGGCGCCGATTTGCGCTCGGTCCAAGCGATGCTCGGCCACGCTTCGGTGGCGAGCACCCAGATTTACACCCACGTCACCGACCAAACCCTCAAGGACGTTCATCAGCGCTTCCACCGGCCGTCAAGTGAGCCGACTGCTTGATTAGTCGTCCTGTCTCGGTCATAATTCGAAAAGAATGCCAACTCGTCTGGCTCAAAGCAGCGTTGCTCCCTCCGAAACCTCAACCGAGGCGCCAAAGCAGTATTTAATTACTGCCTTAACCGCTGATCCAGCTAAAGCCCTCAAATACCTGGAGAAGATGATCGATGAACACTCGGGAGCAATCAAGAAAAGTGAGGACTTGGGTCCGCGAACGCTCGCTTATCCAATCGACAGACAGCGTGAGCTCAATCTTGTCTCGGTCTTTTTTAGTATCTCGCCAGCTGCGATTAAGCCGCTCAATGATAAGTTGGCTGCCCAGGACAGTATTGCCCGATATCTGCTCACGATTTGGCGGGCGGATATCGATCAAACCAAGCCCAAAGCGGCTAAGAAAGCGACAAGGGCCAATGTTTAGCTTAAATCGCGCCGAGCTGATCGGTAATCTCACTCGGGACCCCGAGACGCGGTCGTTGCCTAGCGGCCAGACCGTCTGCTCGTTTGCGATCGCCACCAACCGACGCTGGAAAGATAAGGACGGCAACCAAAAAGAAGATACCCAATATCACGAGATTACGGTTTGGGGCCGGCTTGGGGAGCTGGCCGCAACCATGCTTGCGAAAGGGAAGAAAGTCTACGTCGAGGGTAGGCTGCAAACTAACTCTTGGGAGGGCGGCGACGGCGCAAAGCGCAGTCGAACCGAGATCGTCGCCGAAAACTTTATTCCCCTTTCGCCCAAGGACGGGGCGAGTCCCGCTTTGAGAACGTCAGAAGAGGGCATTGGTGTCGAGGAGCCGAAGGGTGACAAAAAGAAAAAAACTGATGACAAAGACGGCAAAGCCGCCAAAGCACCAGATGAGACAAGCGAGGCTAACGAGATTAATCTAGATGATATTCCTTTCTAAAGAACAGATCTGATGAAACGAAGGGTTGACTGTTACTTTGCCAAAAACCAGCTCAAGGAAATTGACTACCGGGACACCGAGCTATTGAGCCGGTACCTGACCAACTGGGGACGCCTCAAAAGCGCCCGCGAGACCGGTACTTCCACCAAGTATCAGCGCCGGTTAACTGAAGCGGTAAAGCGGGCGAGATACCTGGCGCTGTTGCCCTACATCAAGCGTTGATGTTGCCGTTAAACCAGGTGAAGATCGGCCAGAAGATTGTTTTTCGCCACGGCCCTTGTGAGGTGCTTAGCGCCAGACACCAGAAGCTCGGCCGTGGCCGGGCGCGATTAGCAACAAAGCTGCGCCAGTTACTCGATGGGACAGTCTTTGAGCATACTTTTGGCGGCGATGAGCGTCTCACGGAAGCATCGGTCAACTATCGCCAAGCCCAGTTCCTCTACGCAGATGGGTCACAGGCGCAATTTATGACGGCGGATGATTTTCAACAGTTTACTCTCACCTTGCCCCCGGCTCGCCTGGCCTTTCTCAAAGAGGGCCAATCAGTTGATTTAGTGCTTTGGCAAAATCAAGCGATCGATCTCAAGCTGCCTTCTAAGCTCGGGCTGTTAGTGCGCTACACCGAGCCCGGTTTCAAAGGCAACACCGCCAATACCCCGCAAAAGCCCGCGAAGCTGGAAACCGGCACCGTCATCCAGGTCCCGTTGTTTATTAAAACCGGTGATAAAATTGTCGTTAACACGGAATCCGGCAAGTACCTCGGTCGCCTCTAAGGAATGGTTTGGCTAATACTGAAGACCCCTCCGCGGACGTTCACCAGCAGCGCCCAAGTTACCCCGCCGTAATAGCCGATTATCCGGTAGGTATCAGTTTCGCCAAGCGTCTGGGCGATACTCAAAAGCGCAACTACATCTTCGCCCTCCGGCAGCCAGCTAAGATACCGGCCCTCGGGACCAACCTTACACGAGCCATCGGCCTCATAAATCGCGCAGTAACTGCTCGCCCGGCCGTTTAAGGCCTCTTTGCCTGGTTGATAGACGATTCCTTTACCTATTCCCATCGCGGTAACCAAGATCGTACCCTGACCTTTGCCGTTAGCATCTTTCAAGCGAGCGATACCGCTTATCATCAGCGTCTTATCAGATGCTGCCTCGGTATAAGGATAGTAGCCGTCCTGGCCGGAGCGCTTCGTGGTGGCATTATATGAGCGCGACGGGCCGCTCAAAATTATTGAGCTACTCCCGCCATCAGCCTTGAAAGCACTGCCAGGGTTTTGGATCACCCCGGTGTAACCGGCGGTTGCGCCAGCAAAGGCACTGTAAGTGCTGCTGAACCGGCCGAGGCTGCCTAGGTGCCTGATATGATGACCTTTACAGGAACCACCCTCGGGTGAGTCAAGTTGGCCGACATAGGTGCAAGTATCGTTACCAAGGTCATTTTCCGTCAGACGGAAGGAGTCGCGGCCAGTTGAGTTTGGGGCAAGAAAATCATAGATCCCGTTAATCGCTCGCCGACCGTCAAGTAGCGAGGCTTGATCGGCCAAGGTGAAGACCGTGTCGCTGCCGGGATCAGCGCCTTGTGGCACACCCAGCAAACGAGCACCGAAATGGGTCCGACGATCGCTCCGGAAGCTGTCAGTGCGCTGTTTGCCGCCGAAGAAGACGGCTTTATTGCCCTCATAAACCTCGAGTGCCCCGCCAAACACGTTTGGCAGCTCCTCGGCTCGATTGACCGGCGCCTCTTTAAGCTGCCAGCCAGCCCCAGTGGTGTGGCCGGCCTTATCCTCGCGCCAAAGAGACGACACTGCCCCGTAAGTCCCGCCAGTAAGATACAGAACGCTTTTTTTATCACCAGGGGTACCGCCAAGATCATCAACAACCATACTGGCCACCGCCGTACCCTGACGGGGGGCAGGCCGGTCGTTAACTTGACTACTGCTGTCCTTGGCCGCTACCCTGGCTTGCCAAGTGACCCCGTTGGCTGGCAAGGTAGTCAGATCAGTTAAGAGCCATTCAAGAGCGCCGCGGGAGTAATCATCGCTCCCCCCGGGCTTAATTATAGGCTGGTAAGCTGACTGTGAGAGTAGCCCGACCTGGGTGGGCCCGGTACGGGTCAAGGCAACAGTTGTTGCAGGATTAGTCAGTGGCGCCGCCTTTAGCCCGCCCTCGAAGGTTAGGGTGACCGTGGAGCCGACGTGGGTGCGCTCCGCAACCACGCCGTGATATAAGCCCTTTACGGCGCTCTTGCCCGTTGTCCCAAGATAGACCAAGACGCTCGCCCCGCGGGGGACTTGCATTAAATCGGGGTTGCCGTTGGCACTGATCCGGTCCTCGCCACCAACCTCGTTGTAGTTAAAATTACTCAATGGCTCACGGCCCTCGATAGAGGAGTAAGTGGCGGCAATTTTGGCAAAATTGCTATCTCTTGCCAGGCCGTTATCGCCCGGGAACGCCGGGTCGTGCTTGACCTGAATAACGTACGGGTCGCTGTTTTGACTGATATTAGTAATGATGCCGTGAAACGACTCTATTGCAGTGGCGCCTTGGCGCTCAATTGTTACTGGCGCGCCTTTCGCCAGACGAGAGATCATGGCGTGATCACTTGCCCCTGAGGTAGGGGGCAACCGCAAGTCCCAAGTTTGGCTATCCGACCAGTTGCCTTGGTTATCCGGCATCATTTCAGGGTTGTCGGGATTGCCCGGATCCGGCAGGAAAACAAAGGGGTTGTCGGGGTAGTTAACTACCTGCATCTCTTGGACGGTCGAATTGGTGATTTTAACCGTTGGGTTAAGTTTGTACATCTCCCAAGAGATTGGGTCGCCAACAGCAGCTGGGACTCCGATGCGCCAGGCTTCGGGCATATTAAACCGTTCTTGCCAGTTGCCTTGGCCGCCTTGCCAGAGCAGCAGATACGGCTCGTTATTGCCGCCGACGCCAGGCGGGTCATAAAATTGTAAGCCCGCCCCCCAACGGGGCGCCGGCTGTTTGAAAGCGTTGCCTAGGCTATAAAGCCCCAGGAAATCATCGTCACGATTCTCCTCGGTCACTGGTGAGATTAGATCGTTAGCGTTAGCGGCGTACCCCCAAAGCATCGAGACCAAGGCGCCAGAGGCGTCGTATTTTTCGAAGGAGAGCATATCGCCGGTGGCGACGCCGCCATCGCCCGAGATATCGCAGTAACCAAAGCCAAACGCGACTAAGCCGGTACAGACACGGCCGTTGGGCGAACGATTCAGGTACTGAATCACCAAACTCGACAGCGTCACCCTATCGCCACCGGAGTAACCATAAGTACGCCAGCGCATCTTCACCGAGCCGCTCAAGTTAGCCACACCAGTAACGCGGCCCCAAGCGCGAAAGTCTCGCTTGGGCTGGTCGTTGGTTTTGCCGATAAGGAGGATCTCATCACCTTTGGCAAAGCCGGCAACGCTATCTTGCATCGTGATCAGCTCTGTCTCCACCCCGCCACTAGTATCCAGCGTTAAGGGGAAGTGGCTGCTGGCAATCGCGGCGTTCCAGAGTAATCCTTCAGCGCCGGAGCGCTCGCTGATGGTGGAGAGAATCCGCACGGTGTAGAGCTGGTTATACTCGAACTTAGCGTCAGGCTCATTAGGTAACACGACGTTCGCCTTACTCCAAGAGCGGTTAGATAGAGTGAGGAAATAAAGCTTGTTGTCGAAGCGTTGAGCCAGACGCTGATTATTACGGTTGGCCGCTAAACAGGATGCTTGCTTGGCGTCGGTGCAGTTCGGCCCTTGGCCTTCGTGCCACGAGCCGCCAAATAGAGCCAGGCGCTGGTTGGTCGAGTCATAGGTTAGGCTGGCGCCAAACCGAGCCTCGAAAAAGTCGCCCTGGGGACGGATGTACTCCCAGGCATTAGTTGAAGGGGTGTAGAACCAGAGATCACCCGACTCGCTAACAAACCCGGCATCGTACTCGTTTGTAATCATCCGACCGCCGTAGATCGCTACCTTCCGTTTATTCCCGTCAGTTGGATCGGTGAAGCTGGTGTGAGCGTAGTCGCGCACCGGCAGTGGCCCTCGGCGGAACTTGTCCACCGAGAAGCCAGCATACTTATTACAGGTGCCGCCACTACAATCGATGTTAATCCCGTCAACCACCCCCCAGAGCGGGACGATGCTGTTGTTATTGTGGTAGAACTGCACGATATCGCCTAACCCGGGGCAGACGGTGATTACATTAAACTGGGCGATTAGCGGACAGTCTCGATCGGATCCGTTTGGCAACCCCACGTCGTTTGCCCCACCAGCGTAACTAAGGCTGACTGCGCCGGGCGCCCGAGAAGTAGAGAACTGCGCCGGCGCCACCAGGGCCACCGCCGCTAGATGGTCGCTCTTGGCGTACTCTCCTGGTATCGGCTCGCCGCCTGGCCCGGTGACAACTGGGGTGTCCAACTGACTACTACTTAGCTCTAGTCTAAGAGTATACTTATCGCCGAAAGAATCGGTTGTCTTGGTAATAGCCTTGACGGCGACGTTATAAAGCATGCCTTGATCGTCGGTGCGACCGTAGAGCTGACCGTACGGCCCCCAAGCACTCATTAATCTAAGCGCGACCCGGCTGTTAAGGCGCACCCCTTGAATCGAACCGTAAAGGGCAAGGTTAATGGTCGCTCCAGGGCTAAAGGTGAGGTTCGTGCCGGGCGTAAAGAAAGCAAACGGCTTGGCCCCACGACGGATCACTGCCGACCATTCATTGCCAGTGGCTGGCGCCGTCTCAACCGGCAAGCCCTGCTTTGCCCAAGTTAAGGCACTGCCGGTTTCGATATCACTGGTTAAGTACGGTCCCCAACTCTCTACCTCCTTAGTGTCGTTCCAAAGTGAGGGCTGAAGCCACTCAAGGCGATACTCGCTCGACTCGACAAAAAGATCACCCAAGCCGTATTGGTAAAGCAGCTCATCAGTCATCGCCGCATCCAACCAAACTTTCAGGTTGTTTTGTTTGATGACGTTCTCAAAAAGTGCTCTCAATTCCAGGGCCGGCAATCTAGCAAACTGGGTGGTGGCGCCGACGGTCTTGTTTAACCCGGAATCAGTAAACCGTGGCAGGTAGGGAATATAGACCAAATCGAGTGATTTATAGAACGAGCTTGACCCATCTTCAGCCTTTCTGGTCAAAAACTGGTCGCTCGGGCCGCCCATCTTCAGCAGCCAGTAGTGCGGCGTGTTCGGCTCCTGCCAAGTGCTGGCAAAGGGATTGTAAAAATTGCCGAGACTGGTCAAGGCGCTCACCAGACGCTCGTCGCTGCGCAGGCTCTCGTTGCCAGGAATATCGCTTAGCCTGGTATCGTTAATGATATTGGCAAAGTAGAAAATCATAGCCGGGTTAGATTTTGCGAACTCTTCGAAAAGATACTCGCCGGCGTTGACCCAGGGACTCAAGACTGCCACCGCCAAGCAGCGTGGTAGATGCGCCGCCTCTTGCTCTAGGCTATAGATGCTGTTTCTGGGGGTCGGGTGGAAGTTTGAGGGGTCGGTAAAATTGAGGGCTTGGTTACGAGTTAGGTCATATGCGTAGGGCAGATTAGACTCAACGCTGGCAAGCCGGGCGCGTAGTTCGGCTACCCCTGATTCGGCTGCCAATTTGGCAACTGTGGCGCTGTTAATCTTGTCGGTTGAGGCAAGCTGTTCGTAGCGCACCGCCGCCCCCGTTAAAGCCATGCTGGTTAAGACCGAGACCACCATCACCGTAATGAGCAGGGCCGAGCCACTTTTGAGATTACCGGTCATAGCTCCAGCCCAATTGCCGCCGAGGAGATGATCTCTAACGTCGCCCGGCGCCGCTCGGTCTCTGCACTCTGGGCAATACCACTTTCGCGCAGGGTGAATTTATAGCGGATGAAAGCACAGCTATTGCCGCACCCCGCGGGGACGATCTTGCTAAATTCTAAGGCTAAGGCTTCAACGCCCGGTTCGGTGAGACGACCCTGATAGATCAGCTCGGAACAGACGTTATTCTCGAGCAGCTTATAGGTTTTGGCCGCCAGAGTGTCGCGACCGTCGCCAGTAAACTCAAAATTTTCCGTGCCCAGCTGCTCATCGAATGAGTAGCGCGCTAGGCCAATATAGGTGCAGACATTCGCTGCCTGATCCGGCGAGAAGCCACGAAAAACAATCACCTCGTTTCCTTCCAGAACGATATCGCCAGGCTTGGCGTTAGCGGCGAGTCGGCGCACTTGATCGGTTAGAGTGCGGGCTCCCTCAACCACAGCCGCTCGAGCTTCAGCTCGGGCGATCAAATTATTGGCTCCGATTGTCGCCGAGATCGCGACCGTTATCGCCAGCAGAAACAGCCCTACAGCGACAAGCAACTCAACCAAGGTGAAGCCGCGCCGCATCTACTTCTCCAGAAAATAACTGGCCTGAATTTCGCGGTTGATGCCACTACCCCAACTCACACTGGTGTGAACCAAATACTTGTCGCTGCCCGCCGGAGTCTCGCTAACGCGAAGCTGGCGCACAAAACTCAACCGGGAGCGTCCTAGTTGGACAGTGTCAGGCATTTGCTCAAGCGAGCACTCTTGATTAAGTTGGGTCACCGAGCAGCGTAGATAACAGCCGCTAGGCCCGTCGCAGTCCTTCTCTCCTAAAACTAAAGTCTCGAACTCGGCGATGCTTTTAGTGTGAAACAGCACCGCCAAGTAACTTATCGCCTCATCGTTTAAGGCATAGGCCGTCGTTTTGGTTTCGGAGCTGGTGATTAGTCTTAATGAGGCAACGTTTAAAGCAATTACTGCCAACCCAACTAAGATCAGGAAGGCGACACTAAAAAGGACCTCGAGTAGCGAAAAGCCCGCTTTTTTCATTCGGAGCTGGTTCCGCCGCTAGTGCCTGGGTTCGGGCCGCCAACATCGCTTGGTGGATCAGTCGCCCCAGTTCCAGGGTTTACCGTGGTGCACTGCCAGTGCACGCCTTTGACAAAGTTAAGCGCTCTGTTCGACTGCGGAGTATGACCGTAACGATCGTACGCCTTGAGCTCAAAGCGTAGGTTCTGCGGTTGGTTAGGGATTGAAACCTGGCCGGTAATGAAGCTGTAAGTGATGATGTCTCCTGCTGGACTCTGATCGAAGGCAAACCGCCGTACCAATGGCTGGAACAGCTGGTTATTGATCGCAAAATTTATATCGTAATAAACCGGTCGGGCCGGGTCTTGAACGGCTTGGTTGCCCTCACCGGAGAATTGATCAACTGCGCGCGAATAACGCAGGACCAGCCGGGCGTCACGTCCTCGGCACAGTGCCACCACCGTAGCGCTCTCCGGCTGCTGCCAAACTGGCGGCCAACCATCGCCCAACGGCTCGAAGTTAATGTTGGGGCTAACTCGGCTGATTGAAACGTCAGCGGTGTAGCGGTTGATCACCACAAACCGCGAGCTAGTCAGTCGGGCCGACTTAAGTTCAACATAAGAAACCGAAGAGAGCGCTTTTTGGTTGATATTGGGCGCCAGCTTCACCACCCACTGATCGTCTTTGCCGGAGACCAGCGACTCGGGCAACGGCAAGTTGTCAGTGGCTCCGCAGCGATAACCCGGCTTGCCGGCAACAAACCTGATCGCGGTCTCGTAATCCTCGGGGTTGGTGGTGATGGCCGGGAAAAAACTTTGGATGAAGACGGCGTTAGGCAGTCGCAAGCTTCTAAGCTCGGTAACCCCGCCGATCTCGCTATTGCTGCACTCCGTTAGGCCTTTTTCCAAAACCGCCTCGGTGGTGGTGCTGTTGCCGATAGCAAGATTATCCTGGATCCCGCCAGTTTCGCTAAAGTCGCCAAAACGTACCTGATAAAACTGGGCCGCCCCCGGAGCTTCGCCTTGGCTTTTGTGGGGCGCGAGCGAGCGCACCCGTGCTTCCAAAAGTAGCTGACGCACCTGATTGGCGGCGTTGTCCAAAAGGTAGCGGTCGTTAGCTCCAAAAAAATTCGGCAGGCCGGTGGCCGCCAGAAGCGCGAGCACGCCCAGCACCACCATCAGCTCAATTAACGAATAGCCACGGCTTCGTACCTTCATCAATTAATCAATCGAACCGCCTCCACCTGACGCCTCACGGCCAAAGGCGCGAACCACTTGCAGATCAGTTGCTAGGTTGTCGCGGCAGCTGCTATTTTTTGCCCATGTTCCGCCGCTAAAGATAATCGGCTGGAAGGTCCCGGAGGAACGCTCATCGCGTGTTACGGCCGTGCCGTCGCTCTGTTTGACAAGACATTGATACAGATAGAAGCCGTCGTTAAGGTTATTGCCAACGGCCACCGAGCTGAAGAAGCCTAAAGGGCCGCTGGGCCGGATGTGGCTATCATCAGCAAGCTGCCGAGCAGTCTTTCCGGTGCCCTCGATGTAGCGCTTGTTGGTGGGGTTAATGTTGAAAAGCGTCTCAACGCTCGGGTCGTTGGGGTTTTCGAGCTTGGCGCTGACGATCATCTCGGCGTAATCAAAGGAGACGCGGTACTGATAACCACCGGCAGTATCGCTAGCGGCAATCGGGTCTTTAACAATGTTCTCGGTGTAATTCAAACAAATAAGAAAGCTATTAATCGCGTCAAACCCTTGCAGTAAAACGGCATTATCTAAATCGGTAGGGGCTGTGGCAAACAAAGTCGGAGCACCGCCAGGCAGGTTAGTACACTCGTTAATCTCGGGCGCGAGCTTGAAACTTGAGTCCTTCGCCCCTAGATCTAAACTGTTATCGCCTAGGTAGAAGGTGTAATTGGGGTAGATCTTGAAATCAGCCTTGAAAAGATCAAGCTGGCCGCGCATTAGTGCCATATCGGCTTTACGGCGCGAATCACGGCTCCGCCGCTGAACCGAGGCAATCGAGACGGTAATTAAGGTCATCAGGATGCCAATGATGGTGATGACAATGAGAATTTCAATCAAAGTAAAGCCGCGTTTCGGTTTCATCAAAAATCCCCCGTCAAGTTGTAGATTGGCTGCAGCACCGAAATGATTATTCCGAACCTTTGAGGTGAGGAATATGAATTTCGTCGGTCGAAGAGTTTGGTGCTTCTACTCGTCATTAAAACTCCCCTGTGAGGTTATAGATCGGCTGCAACACCGAAATGATTATAAAGGCAACCGCCACACCCAAAAGGGTAATGATAAACGGCTCTAGTAGAGCGGAGAAGGTCCGCAGCCGCGAATCTACCTCATTTTCAAAGTAATCAGCTAAGGTGCCGGCGGCTCCGCCCAGGTCGCCCGATTGCTGGCCGACAAAAAGGAGTTGCGTCATCAGCCGGGGAAAATACCGACTGTTTTGCAGTGAAACCGAGATCGGCGAGCCCTGCTCGAGCGAGCGGGTTAGATCGGTGAGGGACTTTTTGAAGATAACATTGGTGGTTGAATCGGTCACAATCTCAACGGCCTCGATGATCGGCACCCCTGCCCCCACTAGAAGCGCCATTGTCCGGTTGAAACGAGCCAGATAAACCTGGCGAGCGAGCACCCCAAAAAGGGGGAAATTCAGCGCCAGATAACTCCCGAATAGCCTCCCCGAGCGCGTCAACAGCCACAACCGATAGATCACAATTAGCCCAACCAAGCCAAGTAATAACCAAATCCAGTAATCGCCGATTATGTCAGTTGTCTTAAGCAGCGCTCTGGTGGAGAGCGGCAGCTCGCTGCCGGTGGAGGCAAAGATCTCTTTGATCGGCGGAATCACCCTGGTGAGAATAATCACTCCAACAATTATCATCACCACAATGATAAACGTCGGGTAGATCATCGCCCCGCGGACTTTACTGACAAACTCTGCCGAACGCTCGGCAGAGATCGCTAAATCTTGCAACACCCGTACCAAACTCCCCGTCGCCTCGCCGGCGCGCACCACTCCAACCTCAACCACCGGAAAGACTTTCGGGTGGCCCGACATCGCAACGGAGAGCGGAAAGCCATTCTCCAAGCTAGCGGAGATCTCCCGCAGCACCCGTCGCAGCCGCAAATTCGGGGTCTCGGCGGCGATATCAATCGCTTGAGTGATGCCCACCCCAGCCTTAAGCATCGTCGCGAGCTCGCGGTACATGATCGAGCGGTCTTTGGCGGTGACCCGGCCCAGACTCAACTGCTGCCAGAAGCTTTTCTCTTGAGCAATCGAGACAATGGTGTAGCCGCGGCTCTGAAGCAAACGTCGAACTTGGCCCGAACTGGCCGCGGCCGCGCGGCCAAAGCGGATCCGTCCGTGCTCGTCTTTAACTTTGTAGCGGAAAAAAAGTCGTTGCTGTGCCGTCGGTCCCTCCCCGGCTCATTGTAGAGCAAGGGGTGGCCTTTTGCTAATCTGGTAGTAACGATGCTGATTGAGATGACCACACTACTCAAGCTCCCCGTCTACTCAAGCTCGAACATTAAGCTTGGGGTGGTCGATCGGTGCTTATTTGATGAGACGAAAGTCGCCTTGGCGGCTCTACAGGTAGCCAGAGCGCAAGTCCTCACCAAATTCCTCGCTCTAAATTTTAATGACATTCTGTCGCTGTCGCGCCAGGCGGTGATTGTCGACAACGAAAAAGTTTTAACCGACAACTTAGGGGAGCTAGACGAGCTCAAGTCACGCGCCGGGGCGGTTCTTGGGGTGCGCGCCAAAACCGAATCTGGCAAAAGTCTGGGTCGGATTAGCGATGTTTTGATCGAGGGGCAAACCGGCGGCATCACTCGATTTTACCTGCGCCAGTTCCTCAGCGAGCGGATCATCCCCCGGCAGTACCTTGTCGCGATCACCCCCGAGGCGGTTATTTTCAAAGACGTTGTCGAGGCACCGGTGTTCAACCAGCTGGCCAGTGCCAAAACTGTCTCTGGTTGAAGATTACTACGTCCAGTTGGTTAGTGAGAATAAAAGAATAAAAAAGACCGGCTCCGTCACCTAGCCAGGATTAGCTAAGGACGGAACCGGACGCCGTACTTCGTGATAATTATGTTTCCATCACCATGGAAGAACGGGACTAGGTCGATCCGAAACGGCAACCTCACACGGGTACCGCTGACGACCATTTCGGATTCCGGACGCAGGTCTAAGGCTACGAGGTAGTTTAGACCTGGTCGAACATCGATGCCTGGTTCGACCTCTTCGTGAATAAAGCTGACCATACCCTCTGGCGTTCTTGGTGATGGCGGCTTATTGACGTAACGAGAGTCTCGTTTCAAGCAGCCGACCAGCATTCCGCGATCCTCCCAGAATCGGCCTGGACCGTCGTTGATGAACTTTTTTCTTACCAGACGAAGCTGCTGATGAAGCAACTTTATCGCTTTTCCAAGCGGCAGGCTTGGCAGTTTCCCGTCTGAGGTCGAGTCAACGAGCTTGAGGCGGAAGGCTCGGGTAAAGATACGATGATCCCAATTGACCATGATCAGCGGGCAAACAATCTCCGAGAACCGCTTCTGTGCCTTGGTGCCAATAGTGGCTGCTGGGGTAAGCTCTAGCTCCCCAGTAAGCATAGTGTCACCGGCCTTGGTTGACCGGATTCTGGCTGGGTCGTCTTTTCCGTCGGAACGACTAACCACTTCAGCCATCAACAGCTCGTAAAGACCGTACTGTCGCCTTAACGCTTTGTCGGTCTCAGCACTGAGTGCCGCAAGTTGTTTGAGCGACTGCTGCTGCTGCTCCACTAGCTCTCTTCTCAGTTTTCCAATCTCCTGCTCTTCGGCTTGAGAGTTTAGAACGCGAGCGAATTGTCTGGTCTCGCGCTGCTCAGGAGTACCGTACAGATACTCTTCAAGCAGTTGGGTCAGTTGAACTTCCGGCAGCGCCATAATTTCGTCGAAGGCGGCGTTAATTTCACCGGCCGTGACAGTATCAATGGGGCTAACGTCGGGATGGAAGACTGGCGCAATCGCTCGACGGAACCGGCGGACCCCCGCGATAACAGAGCCAGGGCTTTTTAAGAGGACTTCCGCAACTAGGCGCGGAAGTCCGATAGCCGTGAAAGGATTAGGGTCTTCGTTTCTCATAAACGCCTCCTTAGTCATAGTCGTGCTCAAAAGCCGGCGAGTTGGCAACGAAGACGCTCATTGTGTCTCGGCGTCCTTTGACCACCTGGACGAAGCCTGCTTCATCGTCGAGTGCCATGCGGTAGGCAGCCAGGATGTCGCCGTTGAAGGCTTCGTCTATCCGGTGAAGTAGTCGGTGAGCAGGAAACATCCCGCCAAGCTTTGACAACACATCCTGAAAAGTCTCGAAGACCTCCAGGAGGTTGGGGTTGACACCGGTAAGATGCCTCTCGTGGAACCCGATTGCCTCGACGCAGCGATCAATCAGCCGAACAGAGTCACGAACGTGATACTGTCGCCTGATCGCTAGACAGGTTTCGAGCCTTTCCAGCGTTATCCCGTTTTCAAGCCACTCGAGGATCGCCGGCAAGCTAGTTCGATGCACGGCGATGAGCGCAAGCGCTCTCTTGAGACCTCGCTCCTCATCTAGGCCCGCCTTAAGACAGCGTCGAACGAGCTTTAGCGAAGCTTTAGGAGCGACCTGACGGACGAGAACAGCTGTTGCCGCTTCTCGATCCGAAACAACGATTTGCGAAGCTCGTCGTATTGACACTCACTTCCTCCGAAAGAATTTGGTTGTGAAGATCGAAACGCCTCAATCTTAGTTATTGTAGCGCAAAAGTCAAGTCATTTTGCGATGAAATTCGATTCATTTGCTGACCGCTGCCAAAACTGTCTCTGGTTGACTGATGATCTCAGGAAAAGCCGCCGGCAGGATGCTTGTGTGCTGCGCCGGCGGCCGACAGAGTCCGAGACGGTCTTGGCCGTCCCATCTGGTTTTGATGCGCTTGTCAGATCGTGGTCTGCCTTCTCCACGGACGGCCACGGTCTAGGAACCTCAACGAAAGAACAATCATAGGCTTCCTCCCGATTGGGCTGAGGGCTCTTTCCTTGCCGCTACTATCTTGGGCTTAATCTTTGGCTCTGTCAAAGATAAGGAAAAGGAGGGCGCGCACGGGTTACGCCCTCCAACCGGATCCGGCGCCGCTTTGCGGACATCCCGGGTGTCAAGCCGTCCACACACCCTGTCGGATGACTAGGTCCCAGCGCGGCACTGTACGAACCTAGCAGCGCCTTCTATCTTGCTTTTCTTGGCTCAATTACAACGTAGCGAAGTCTCGGCCGCTTAGCAAGAGGCTGTGACGGTCTCGATCTCTTCAGCAAGACGAAGCAAGGCGTCTCTTGGGGTACCAACCTTAGCCGGCGGCTTAGTGATTGGCCTGCCGATTACTACAAAATTCGCCCCCGCGTCCAAGGCAGCCGCCGGAGTGACCGACGAGGTATGCCTCTCATCTTTAAACCAAGCTGGACGGATGCCGG
>Ga0187892_10003966_pt1 | contig 25891 bp, 16 predicted proteins | sample MA1701073metaG_FD_139345 | JGI IMG/M metagenome (GOLD analysis project Ga0187892, IMG submission 139345) | Bio-ooze microbial communities from a basaltic lava cave in the Kipuka Kanohina Cave System on the Island of Hawaii, USA - MA170107-3 metaG ... | reverse complement strand
TCTCCGGTCCCGTTGTTTGAGTTCGATTGAGTAAAAACTATCAAACGACCGGAAAAATTCCACGCGCGATTTAAGTTTGTCAAAACCAGCGTTGATTGTCCGGACAGCACATGAGGTAAGTCCGCCGTGAGCGTAGCGAACAAGGACTTACCTCATGTGCTGCTGCCACCAGGTGCGTACAGCATCTCCCCCTGACTTCCCATGGATCAGCAGGGGGGTACGATGTATGTTCCGTTTCCCATATTTCAGATGTACTTTTCGTTTGTCTTTCCGCCAAAATGTTTTAATTTTTATACAGCGACTCTTTGTGAACTTCATGATCTCGAATTGATATGAATTATCGCCAACGTATTTTCTTCTTGCTGGCTGCTGCAATTTTTTTTGCCAGCCACTCGTTTTCGCAGTCGCTTGCAAAAATCGAAGGCCGTGTTTATGACCGGCAAAGCCGCCAGCCGCTGATGGGCGCTAATGTTTTTTTGATTGACACCCAGCTCGGCAACGTCACGGATTCCACCGGCTATTTTGAAATCACTCGTATCGCGCCGCGAGCATATAAAGTACGCGCCACCCTGATCGGCTATGAAGCGTTTGAAATCAGCTCGCTCAAACTTTCTGCCGGCGAGCGCCGTCGCTTGGAAATTTTGATGACGCCAACCTTGATCGAAATGTCGGAAGTGACCGTCGAAGCCCGGCGCCAACGAAGCCGGCAGGACATTCTCAGCACCGGCTTGCACGAACTGTCGCCGCGGCGCGCCAAAAATCTCGCCGGCGGCGGTGAAGACGTCTTTCGAGCTTTGCAAACTATTCCCGGCGTGCTCGGTCGCAGCGATTTTAACGCGCGTTTATACATTCGCGGCGGTAGGCCGGATCAAAACCTGGTGTTGATGGACGGTGTGAGTGTTTATGATCCCTACCGACTGTTTGGGCTGGTCAGCATGTTCAATCCCGAAACCGTAACCGACGTCAAGTTGCTCGCCGGCGGTTTCCCGGCCAATTACGGTGATCGCCTGTCGGCAGTATTAGATATTAAAAATCGTAATGGCAATGACGCCAGCCCGTTTCGCGCCAATATCAACACGAGTCTCACCAACGCCAACGTTGTTTTTGAAGGCCGGCTTCCCGGCCGAAAAGAAGGCGCGTGGATTTTTTCGAGCCGTAGAACATACTACGATTTAATTCTGTCGAATCTCACCGACGCCGGTTCGTTTCCGAATTTTTTCGACGTGCAAGGCAAAATCAATCTCGCCACCGACCCGGCCGGAACACTCGACCTCACGCTCATCAAAAGCCGCGAGCGCACCGATATTCTCACCACCGACGACGATGCGGCAGACGCCGAGAAAAGCCGTCCCGATTCAATCTCGGCGCTTGACCGCCAGGATCAAACTATTCTTGCGCTGCGGCATCGTCGTTTGCTGTCCTCGAAATGGTCAAGCACGACACTGCTTTCGTATTATCACAATGGCAACGCCAGCAATTTCGGCGCGCGTTTTCCCCTGCGAGGATTCGTTTTTTCGGCGCAAGCGGATTTGCGAACTATTGAAACCGCCTTGCGGCAGGATTTTACTTTTGCGGCCAACTCGCAACACGCGATTGATTTTGGCGCTTCCATCGCCCGCCAGCGCGCGCAAAACGCCTGGCGATTTTTCACCGACAATCCGGCCATTATTCTTGCGGACGCCATCCGTTTCACCGAGCATTCGCCGGCGTTTTTCAAATCCGGCGCGTACGTGCAGGATTTGTGGCAGGTTTCTTCGCGAGTAACCGTTCAACCCGGACTGCGGTGGGATTATTCGTCTTTCGTTGACCAGCATGTGATCAGCCCGCGATTGAGCTTGCTTTGGGATGCCAACGTTCTCACACGAATCCGTTTTGCCACCGGCCTCTACAGCCAATTTCCCGGCTATGAAACATTGCAGGGCGAGGGCTTTCGCGTGTCATTGCAAAATGTCAAGGGAATGGGAATCAACGCCGAGCGCGCCGCGCATGTTCTCGCCGGCGTGGAAAGAAAATTGAACGCGCAATGGACGCTGCGCCTCGATGGCTATTACAAAAGTCTGCGTGATTTGCTTTTTCCGCAAATGGGCGACACGACCTGGCTGGTGGTCACGGCGCGCGACACCGTTGGCGTCCGCACCGAGCTGCAAGCGGCAAAATATTTTACTTTCCAGCCGAAAAACAACGCCACCGGTTTTTTGCGCGGCCTTGAAATTCTTCTTGAAAAACACGCCGACGGCCAGAGCAAACTCAATGGCTGGTTGGGATACGCTTATGCGCTGGTGCGCGGCACCGAGCCGGACAACGGCCGCTTCTTTTTGCGCTACGATCAACGCCACACCATCACCGCCGTTGCTGAGTGGCGATTAGGAAGCAAATGGCAGCTCGACGCGCGCTTTCAAGCCGGCAGCGGCTTTCCTTATCAAAAAACCGTTTACACCATTGAAGTCGTCGAAGACGCCAATCACAACGGCCAGCTCGATGTTTACGAAGATCGCAATTTGAACGGCCGCCTCGATCCCGACGAGGATCGCAACGGCAACGGCAAATTGGATACGGTGAATCCGCAAACCGGTTTGCCCGACGAGCGCACGATTGAAATGTCCGACGACATTCGCAATCGCGTCGGCGATAACCGCCTGCCCTGGACATCGCGTCTCGATTTGCGCGTGAGTTATTTGCCAAAATTCTGGAATGCCAACTGGATTTTCTATCTCGACGTAATCAATGCCTACAATCACAAGAATGTGCAGGACTTGAATTACGATCCCAAAACTCGGCAGGACGAGCCGATTTACGGCATTCCGCTGGTGCCGACGATTGGCGTGAGTGTGAAATTCTAGTTGCTGGTTGCTTGTTGCTGGTCGGTAATGGGCTAGTAAAAAAATTGCTATGAAATTCCCGTGTCTTATGATCGCCTTGTCTAATTGGCGTTTGATCTTTTTATCTTTTTCTCTTTTTTCCTGCGAAAGCGGTCCGCCGCCGGAGATGACTGATCCCGGCGCGCTGATTTATTACGGTTATTTCAACAAAGACGCGCAGTGCAGCCGCTGCCACGGCGATGAAGGCCAGGGCGGCATGTTCGGCCCGGAAATTCGCCAGGCCGCACAAAAACTCGGCGCCGATAGCATACGCACCGTCATCATCAACGGCCGGGGCAAGGGCGATAAACGCATGCCGGATTTCGAGGAAGAATTGACCGCTGCACAAATCGAGCAGGTCATCAGATTTTTGCAAACTTGGAATATTACGGCGCCTCTTGATTCAATAGCGGTCAAGTAATTTTTTCTTGTCTTTGATTTTCAATTAAAATTGCTGGCACATTTTACACCGGTTTACGAATTCAGGTCGTCGCGTGAAAAGCCCGATTAATGCTCAAGCCAAAACACCAACTGAGAATGAACCGCGAACGGCGCGCCGTCGTGCTTCATTCAATGAACCGCGAGCAAAGGCCAATTCGACGCCAAAACCCACCATTGAATTCTTTCGCAGCTCCCGCAACGGCGAGAAGATCGAATTGAACGGCGGCACCTGGCAGATCGGCACGGCGCCGGACTGTGAGATTCTTTTCGATTTCATCCTCGACAGCGAAGTCGGCGACCGTCACGCCAAAATTATTTTTGAAGAAAACGATTATTGGATTATTCCCGCTCCGGCCCATCGAACTTGGCTGAATCACGCGCTTCTGCAAAGCAAGCAAAAACTCCTGCACGGCGACAAGCTCACACTTGGTTCCGAGCATGGCCCGGAAATCGGCATCGCCTCTCCCGAAACAAAGGCCGCGGCGGCGAAGGCTATACCTGTCGTGCATCTTCATGTCGAAAAAGGCGAGGTGAATAAAAGGTGGGAAAGTTTCGCGCGTGATTTCATCATCGGCCGCAGCGAAGATTGTGATATTCAGATTAATGATTCTTATGTGAGCACGCGCCACGCCCGAGTCATCTGGGATCGCGACCGCTGGTTTCTTGAAGATTTGCAGAGCAAGAATGGTACGTATTTGAACGGCACACGCATCCAGCGTGCGGCCTTGCCGTCTCGCGCCAAAATCGCCCTGGCTCGCGGCAACGTCATTCTGGTGTGTGAAATCGAATCGCCCGCCCCGCTTCAAGCTTCAAAGCCAGAGCTTGCCGAAATTGCCAAGCAAGCTTCCGAGCCTGATTCACCTGAAAATGCCGGCGCGCAAACCACGCTGAGCCATCAGACTGTTTTGCAGACGCAACGCCACCACGCCGGGCGCTATTGGATCATCATCGGCGTCATTTTGATTATGTTGGCGATGACCGCCAGCGCTTTGTATTATCAGAGCCGGCGCATCAAAAAGCAGGAGGAGATGCACGCCCTTGCCGAAAATGTTTTTTACGCGATGAAAGCGCTCGAGCTGCAAATGGCGACGCTGCGATCCGCCGTCGCGCAACATCCCGATGCGCAACTCAAAAAACAATTTGAAGAAAAATCACAGCAACAACGAAAATTGGAAGATAACTACAGCACCTTTGCCCGCGACGAGCTTGGCATTGCACCGGGCAAGCTTTCGCAAGAGGAATGGCTGATTTACAAAGTGGCGCGGATTTTCGGCGAATGCGACGCCAGCATGCCCGTCGGCTTTGTGGAGACGGTGAAAAAATATATTCGCATGTGGCGTTCCACCCAGCGTTTTCGCGAAGCCATGGCGCGCGCCAGCGCCAATGGCTATGCCGAGAAGATTGCGCAAGTGATGCTGGCCCACGACATGCCGCCGCAATTTTTTTATCTCGCTTTGCAGGAAACCGATTTCGATTTAAAACGTTGCGGCCCGAGAACGAAGCACGGCATCGCCAAAGGCTTATGGCAATTCATCCCGACAACGGCGACTCGCTACGGCTTGAAGCTGGGTCCGCTCGTTGAAGTGCGGCGCTATGACCCGCGCGACGAACGGCACGATTTTGAAAAATCGACGTTGGCGGCCGCGCGCTATTTGCGCGATCTCTATCAAACCGAAGCGCAAGCCTCCGGCCTTTTGGTGATGGCCTGTTACAATTGGGGCGAGGATAATATTCAACCGCTGCTTCAGCGCATACCGGAAAATCCGCGCGAGCGCAATTTTTGGAAGCTTCTGTCGCACGGCAAAATCCCGCAGGAGACCTACGATTATGTGTTTTACATCGTGGCCGCCGCCGTCATCGGCGAGAATCCGCGCTTGTTTGGGTTTGATTTCGATAATCCGCTGAAATTTGAATGATCCGCTGGGTTACAAAAATAGGGTTATGAAAATAGGGGTTATGAAAATTTCCTTGCTTTTCACCGGCTGATTGATTATGTTTGGTTATTCTTGGAGAAGCCAACGAAACTGAAAATTAATAATATTCATAGTAGAAAACCCATGACAACTTCCGAGTACGCCGAAAAAATTGTCGAACTGATTCACGAACGGCCACCAGGGGTGAATGCCAGCAAATTGCTGTATGAAATCTATGTGAAATTCAAAATTGCCGAAGGCTTGCGCGCTGTAAAAGATGGTCGAATTTATAAGCACGAAGAGGTGGTGGAGGATATGTGGAAAATTATCAATTCGAAATCGTCTGGAGCGAGCCGGCAAAATGGGACTTCGAGAAAATTATCTCCCAAATCGCGGAAAACGCGCCGCTGAGAGCTGCTGCCTTCGGCGAAGGTTTATTGCGTAAGGTTGAGTCGCTTACCTGGAGCCCTTTTCGTTGCCCGCCTTTGTACGAAACTCCAATCTGCCGTTATCTCTTGTTCAAAAAATATCGTATTGCATTCCACATCGACGAACACAAAAGAGCCGTTCAAATTATTGCCATCTTGTTTCCTTATCAACAATTCGACGCATTAAGACTTGCATGGATTATGTAAAAGTGGCAGTGGGCAAGGTATTGATTCGTTTAGAAAATCTCTCCAAATATTACGGCGCCGGCAGCAACGCCATTGCAGCGCTGCACGAGGTGAATCTCGCCATCCAAGCCGGCGAGTTCATCGCCCTCTATGGCCGCAGCGGCTCCGGCAAGAGCACGCTGCTCAATCTCATTAGCGGCATCGACCAGCCGACCGCAGGAAAAATTTTTGTGGATCAAGCCGAAGTCACGGCGATGAATGAAAACCACCTCACCCTTTTTCGCCGCGACCGCATCGGATTTGTTTTTCAATTTTTCAATTTGCTTCCCACCTTGACGGTGTTAGAGAATGTTTTGCTGCCCGGCCAGCTCAATAGTCATGCTGCGACGGCTTTGCATCAACGCGGTATGGATTTGCTCGCGCAACTCGGCATCGCCGAGCGCTGGAAAGCCATGCCCGATCAGCTCTCCGGCGGCCAGCAGCAGCGTGTGGCAATCGCCCGCGCGCTGATCAACGATCCCCAAATCATTCTCGCCGACGAACCCACCGGCAATCTCGATTCGGAGACGGGTTTGCACATTTTGGAAATTTTAAAAAAGCTTTCGCAGGAGCAGGGGAAAACGATTTTGCTGGCAACCCACAGCCTCGAAGCGGCGCGCTTTGCCGATAGAATTTTTCAAATCAAGGATGGTGCGTTGGTGGCGCAAACAGCGGGAATATGATAATCGAAGCTCTCCCAGAAATTCCGATTACGCTTTTATTTTTTCCAAATCTAAAACTTTGAGAAAAGCTTTCGGTGTGACGATCTGAATACTTCGATAATGCTTCAGATCTAAAAGATGAGGATCACCAGAGATAATATAGGCCGCGCCGGCTTCCAAGGCGCAGGCAACGATCTTGTCGTCATCCGGATCGTCGTGAACTATGCTAACTTCCAATTTGCCTGCTACAACAAAATGACTCCAATGCAGTTCAACGAGATAATTCGTGATCCACTTCTCGGTCAAGTAGATTCTCTTTTGAATCCTGTCGTAGTGAAGAACCCGCTCTAAATCGTTAAGAATAGGTTCCGAAGTACATGGCATAAATTCGCCTGCCCGCCTGAAGATTTGAGCGGCATGGCCGTCCTGTTTGATGAGACTGCTTACATAAACATTCACATCAGGAACGGCCTTCAACATTTTACGCCTCGCATTTCGTGGATAGCTTCGACAATCTCTCTATCGACTTCATCTTCGGACATATCATGAGGAATCTGCGTGTGAACTTCCGACATCACTTTTTGCAGCCTTCCAACCGCCTTCAGCCGCTGCTCTTCGCGATACTTTTCGTACTCCACTTGAGAAATAAGCACCGCCATTGGCTTGCCATTTTCTTGCAAAAAATACTGATCGTCCTTGCGCCGTTTAAGCTTGCGGATGAGCTCGATCAGCTCGCTCTTTGTCGTCTTTTTTAAGTTAATCGTCTTCACCATATTCGAATCTCCCGGTTTATGTTATGTTGAAAAGATACGCAATTCGCCGCTTTCGTGCAAGATAAAAAGCGAGAAACTAAAAGCGATAAACTTCTTGTTTGCAAACTGAAAATGTTTATCTTTGTGGATTGAACAATCGACCATATCGCCTCAATGCTGCGCCTCCTTCGCCTCTTCAACCTCCGCCATCTCCGCCGCAAGCCGTTGGAGACATTTCTTTGCCTGCTCGGCATCGCGCTCGGCGTGGCGGTGATGGTCGGCATCGATCTCGCCAAACAGAACGCGCTGCGATCTTTTAGGCGGACCGTCGAGACCGTAACTGGAAAAACCACCCACCAAATTTTCGGCGGCCCCGCCGGCATTCCCGATTCCCTCGTCGCCGCGATTCTCGCGCGTTCCGATCTGCACGCGACGCCGATGCTTGAATACGTCGCCGGCGTTCGATTGCGCGTCTCGACGAAGGACACGGTAACTAAAGAGGCTTTACACATTCTCGCCATCGATCCTTTTACCGACGCCGAGTTTCGCGAGTATTCCGCAGCGGCGTGGAACTCAAACGAGAGCGCCGCCGTCAAAACTGTGTCGGATTCCGCCGCCGCGATAACCTCCGGCTTCCAATTTCTCTTGCAGCCCGGCGCGGTTTTATTGGATCAAGCTTTTGCCGAAACGCATCATCTCGAAATTGGCGACACGCTCGACGTGTTGATCGGGAACGAATGGCGGCAAATCCATTGCGCCGGGCTGATTGCACCGCGCTTGTTGTCACAAGCCGGCATCGAAAATTTGGCGCTCGTCGACATCGCCACCGGGCAAGAAATCTTTGGACGCCTCGGCCACGTTGATCGCCTCGATCTCATTGCCGGCGAAAGCGTTGCACAGCAACTCGCCGCGCAACTGCCCACGCCGCTGCGCCTCGAGCCGCCGGCGCGCCGCAGCCAGCGCACCGATGACATGTTGCGCTCGTTTCGGCTCAATCTCACCGCACTGTCGTTTTTGGCCGTGTTTGTCGGCATGTTTTTGATCTACAACACCATGATGTTCTCGGTGATTCATCGCCGCAAGCAGCTCGGCATCTTGCGCTGCCTCGGCGTGACCCCGCGGCAAATTATTTTCAACACCCTGCTGGAAGCCTTCGGCCTCGGCGTCGCCGGATCGTTGCTGGGTTTATGGCTCGGCGTCATCCTCGCCGAATATGCGACGCGCACAGTGACTGCGACCATCTCCGACTTGTATATTTTTCTCAAACCGTCACAGGTGGCGACGGATTTGAGCGTTCTCGTCAAAATTTTCCTGATCGGCTTATTGACAACGCTGCTGGCCAGCGCGTTGCCGATCATCGAAGCGGCAAAAGTGCGCGCTGCCGTGGCGGTGCGTCGCTCGGCGTTGGAATTTCGCGCGCAGAAATTCGCGCCGCGTTTTGCCGTCGCCGGATTGGTATTTCTCCTCATCGCCATCGCGTTGTCGCTGGGATCGACGCAACAAAGCCAAATTGCCGAGGGATTTTTTCTCGGCCTCGGCGCCGCGCTGGCCGTGGCCTTGGGCGCCATATTTCTCACGCCGCTGTTGACGCTTGGACTTGTTCGCATGGCTAACAACTTCATGCACAAAATCGCCGGAATAATCGGCGTGCTCTCCATCCGCAATATTCAAACGGCGCTCAGCCGCACGGCAGTGGCGATCGCGGCGCTGATGATCTCTTTATCCATGGTGCTCAGCATGAGCTTGATGATCACCAGTTTTCGCCGCTCCGTTGATGATTGGGTCAAAAGTGTTTTGCAGGCGGACGTCTATTTGCAAACGCGCGGCTTCGCGACGGCGAAGTGGGAGGCGCTGTTCTCGCCGGATTTTATCCAACTCCTCGAGCAGCAGCCGGAAGTCGAAGCGATTGATTTGTACGGCGTGACGGCGTCATCCTACCGGCAGCAACCGATTTTTTTGATCGCCATCAGTGCGGAAGTCATGATCACGCGCACGGATTTTATTTTCACCGGCGGCGACGATCGCGAAAATTGGCAGCGCCTTATCGCAGGCGAGGTGTTTCTCTCGGACGGTTTCGCGCGGCGGTTTCACAAGGCGGCCGGCGATACGGTGACCTTGCCGACGTTGCACGGGCCGCAATCATTGCGCGTTGGGGCAATTTTTATCGATTATTCTTTCGAGCAAGGGCAGGTGATGATGGATCACCGCACCTACAACGAAAATTGGGGGCCTTCGCGCATCACCAACATCGGGGTTTTTCTCAAACCGCAGGTTGACTTCCGGCGTTACGTGGCCGATTTGCGGGCCGCCGTCGCCGGCCGTTACGCCGTGAATATTTTGTCGAACCGCGAATTGCGCGACGAGGTGTTCAAAGTCTTCGATCAAAGTTTTGCCATCACTCACGTTATGCAGATTCTCGCCGGCCTCGTCGCGTTCATCGGCATCATCAGCGCCGTCATGTCGTTGCTGGTCGAGCGCACGCGCGAGCTGGGCATTTTGCGCGCCGTCGGCATGCGTTTCGCCCAGTTGCGGCGGCTGGTGTTTATCGAATCCGGACTCATGGGCGGCTTTGCCGCGCTCATCGCCGTGCCCGCCGGAACCGCGCTGGCGCTGGTGATGATCTACGTCATCAATTTGCGAACCTTCAATTGGACGATCAATTTTCAGTTCGATTTGGGCGCGTACATGCAAATCGCCTGGCTGGCGCTGGTGGCGGCGCTGTCGGCGGCGATTTACCCGATGTGGCGTTTGAAAAAGATTTCCATTGTCGCCGCGATAAGGGAAGAATAGCGATGTTACGTTTTATCATTTACGTTTTAGTCGTTGCTTTTTACGCGCCGCCGGCTTTAACGCAATCTGATTTCGCCAAAGTGGAAAAGCCGTGGCCTTGGCAATTCCCCCGCGATCACGGCCGGCATGCGGAATATCAAACCGAATGGTGGTATTTCACCGGGAATTTGCGGGCGGAGAACGGGCGGCGCCTTGGCTACGAATTGACGTTTTTCCGCCAGGCGCTTGCTTTTTCCCTCTTGCCGCGGCCGTCGTCGTGGGCATTTCGCGATGCTTACGTAGCGCATTTCGCCATAACCGATGCCGCAAACGAGCGCTTTCTTTACGATCAGAAAACCGCTCGCGGCGCGTTGAACCTTGCCGGCGCCGATTCAACTTCACTGGCGGTGCATCTTGGCGATTGGTTTGTGCGCCAAGAGACTTTGGTTGATGGCGCCGACGATGGCAAAATTCATCTTCGTGCGGCAAGCGCATTTGGCCGGATCGATTTTACGTTGACGCCGCTGCAGCCACCGGTTTTTCACGGCGAGCGCGGCCTGCTGCCGAACAGCGCTTTGCCGGGAGATGCGGCTTACTACTATTCTTTGACTTCGCTGCAAACCGAAGGCACGCTCCTCGTCGACGGCGAAACTTGGCGCGTGCAGGGAACGAGTTGGATGGATCACGAATTTTTTACGCCCGTGTCAAATCCGGATATAATCGGCTGGGATTGGCTGAGTCTGCATCTCTCGGATTCCACCGCAGTGATGCTGGCCAACTTGCGGCATGTTGGCGGCGCCAATTCGCCTTTCTCAGCCGGGACGTTTATCCACCGTGACGGCTCAACACAAGCACTTTCGAGTCGTGATTTTGTGTTCGCCCCGCAAGCGTGGTGGACAAGTCCGGCTTCCGCAGGAAAATATCCCATTGAATGGAAAATAAAATTTTTAGATTACGAGATGCGCTTGACGACGCCGGTTAAAAATCAGGAGTTGGATACACGGCGCACGACCGGAAAAATTTATTGGGAAGGATATGTGGAAGTCGTTGGGAAAAAAGGGAAGCAAGCAATACGCGGCGAAGGATATTTGGAGATGACGGGATATACGAAATAGTGGCTGGCTGAAAATGGGAACATCATTACAATGACTTATTTTTCTTGATATTTTATATGCTCCGATGTATATTGAGGCATACATTCTTTTTTCACATTTTGGATTATGTATGCCGGGAAATTCTCACGGAAAGTCCGGCTACCCCTGCAGGGTTTGGCATTGACGCCCACCCCGCTGCTCATTTTATCTTGCCAGACTTTTCTTGAAGGGATGATGAAAAGCCCGACCTCTCTTTTTCGAATGACTTTCATGAATAACGCAACATCTTCCACGCAAGATGCTCTCATCGCCGGCCGCGAAGCCCTGGCTCGCGCTGCCTGGGAGGAGGCCCGCGCCAGCTTTGAAGCGGCTTTGAATTTGGAAGAAACACCGGAAGCTTGTGAAGGCCTCAGTTGGGCGGCAACCTGGCTCGAAGACGGCGCCACCGCCATCGAGGCCCGTGAACGCGCTTATCGTCTGTATCGGGAACGCGGTGATCACTCCAGCGCCGCGCGAATGGCGATATGGTTGACCAGCGACTACTTCGATTTCCGCGGCGAGCCTGCCGTCGCCGATGGTTGGCTTCAGCGCGCCCGGCGTCTGCTCGAGGGGCTTGCTCCCACTCCTGAGCACGCCTGGCTCACTTTCATGGATGGCTATCTCGCGCTGCTCTTCGATCACGACACGGCCACTGCCCGGCGGCATACCGAGGAAGCTCTGGCTTTGAGCCGCGCGCTCGGCCAGATTGATATTGAGATGGCCGGGCTGGCGCAAAAGGGCCTGGCCATGGTGAGAGAGGGCGAAGTGGCCGAGGGCATGCGTTTGCTGGACGAGGCGGCAACCGCGGCAATTGCCGGTGAGCTCACCGACCCGACCGCGATCTGGGTGGCGTGCTGTTATCTCGTCAACGCCTGTGAGCAGGTGCGTGACTATGAGCGTGCCGCGCAGTGGTGTGCCAAAGTTGAAGAGTTCTGCCAGCGCTATCGCATTCGTCCCATGTTTGCCATTTGCCGCGCCCACTACGCCAATGTGCTGATGTGGCGCGGCGCTTGGACTGAGGCAGAGAACGTATTGCAATCGGCTAACGGTGAATTGGCAACTCGTCCCGGCTGGATATCAGAGGGAATCGTGCGGCTGGCCGAGCTGCGACGCCGGCAGGGCCGTTGGGAAGAGGCGACGGAATTGCTCGCACAGGTCGAATACGATCCATTCGCGCAACTGGGCTGTGCCGCACTGGCATTTGATCAGGGTGATCCGGCGACCGCTGTGGATCTGGCAGAGCGGTTCCTGCGCCGCATGTCGTCCGGGAACCGGACAGAGCGCGCCGCTGGTCTGGAAGTGTTGATACGCGCCCAGGCCAAGCTTGGCAATACCGCTCAGGCCGCCGGCACGCTCGCTGAATTGCAGTCTATTGCAACTATCATTGCGACGAATCCGTTGCGGGGTTCGGTGAATTTTGCCGAGGGCATCGTTGCTGCTGCCGCCGGTGATGGCGAGACGGCACGACGCCGGTTCGAAGACGCGGTTGATTTATTCAAACAGAGCGGCGCGCCGTTTGAGACCGGTCGGGCGCGCCTCGAGTTGGCCAAAGTTCTTACCGCTTTGGGACGATTCGATGCCGCCGGAACGGAGGCGCGCGCAGCGCTGAACTCACACCAAAAGGTAGGCGCCGTTCGGGAGGCTGAACGTGCTGAAGCTTTCTTGCGTGAGTTGAAAGTGGCCACCCCGGCGCCAACCAGCGAGGCTCCCAATCTTACTGGTTTGACCCGGCGTGAGCAAGAGGTTCTGCGCCTCGTCGCGCAAGGTTTGAGCAATCCGAAAATTGCCGCCCGACTTCATTTGAGCGAGCACACGATCCATCGGCATGTCGCCAACATCCTCACCAAGTTGGACCTTCCCTCCCGCGCCGCTGCCGCGGCTTTCGCTGCCCGCCATGGGTTGAGTTGATTTCCTTCAACGTTAACTGTTAACCAATTGCTTGTTACGTTTTACGAACCACGATCACGTAACTCGTAATGCCTAAAACGCGAGACGTCTGAAAAATTTTCTCTTTAGTTTTTAACTCAGCATGGCCCGAACGGGCCATTTTTATTCACGCGTAAAAATGACCCGAACCGGCGAAGTTTTGAACCCCACCTTTCTTGTATATTTATCCAGCATCAAATGAAACTATGTTTCGTAGTCGTGTTTTCAGGCACTGTGGCGTAATGAGCGCCCGGCTTCTAAAGGATCTACTACGAAAGTTATTCCATAGAAACTATGCCACGAACACAAAAACCCAAGATTATTGGCACGGCCTCAATCCAGGGCGAGATTTGGGGAGCGCGGGCGAGAGATTGGGCCGAGGCACAAGAAGGCTTGTGTGCTCCGCTTTTTGAGACCGTACTAAGCAAAGCGGGAATCCGTCCGGGAATCTCCCATCTGGATATCGGCTGCGGGGCCGGGATGGCCTGCCAAATTTCTGCCAAGAAAGGAGCCTGCGTCTTTGGCATGGATGCGGCTTCTGCCCTCATCGCGATCGCAAAGGAGCGAACGCCACAGGGTGATTTTCGGGTAGGAGAAATGGAGAAATTGCCTTGGAAGGACAATGCTTTCGATCTTATTACCCTTTTCAATTCGTTTCAATATGCGGCAAATCCGGTGAACGCGTTGGAAGAAGCGCGCCGCGTTGCCCGCGCACAAGCGCTGATCGTCATCACCACTTGGGGTAATCCCAAGGATTGTGAGGCGGCGGCTTATCTCAACGCCATGCGCGCGCTCTCACCGCCTGGGGCATCAGATCCTTTTGCCTTATCCGAAAAAGATAAGCTCGAGGCCGTGGCTGCCGAAGCCGGACTCAATCCCGTCAAAGTAGAAGACGTTGACTGTCTATGGTCTTATCCCGATTTGGAGACTGCGTTGGCCGGGCTTTTGTCGGATGGAACGGCGGTTCAGGCGATCCGAGCCTCGGGCGAAGAGCGCGTGCGGGAAGCTGTCGTCAAGGCGCTGGCGCCATTCAAGACCGTATCTGGCGGCTACTGGCTGGAAAATAAATTTCGTTATCTGATCGCGGAGACAATAATATGAAGCTCAACTCAATGTCAGCACTACCTTGCACCAGTAAAGGAGAAATCCATGAACTCAAAACATGACAGTCCGGAAAAGACGAACCCTTCGAGTGGCGCTGAGAGCGCCACCCTTTCTCGCCGTGAGGCCTTGCGACTGATGGCCTCGGGCGCAGGGTCTTTGCTCGTCACCCTTCAAAGTGGTTCAGCAAACGCCACTCCGGATACGACCGCAGAGGTTGCGTCTCAGGACTGGGATTATTTGCAGAGAAGGTTGGCCGGCACGCTCGTGCCTCGAGGTCACGCGACCTATCCGACCACACGCCAGGCGATGATGTGGAATGCGCGCAAGATCGCGCGGCAGCCGGAGGCTATCGTGCGTGTGGCGAACGAGGTGGATGTTCGCGAAACCGTGCTCTATGCGCGCGCCCGTGGTTTGAAAATCGCCGTGCGCGGCGGTGGCCATAACTGGTCGGCGCCAGCGTTGCGCGATGGCGGCATTCTGCTCGATCTATCCGGGTTGAACAAATTGGAAGTGGACGTTGACCGTCGCACCGCCGCGGTGCAACCGGGCGTTAAGAGCGGCGAGCTTGCGGCCAAACTCTCGCCGCTGGGCCTGGCCTTTCCGGTTGGCCATTGTCCGACGGTGCCGCTCAGTGGCTACTTGCTCGGCGGCGGGATCGGCTGGAACAGCGGCACTTGGGGGCCAGCCTGCATGAGTGTCAAGGGCATCGAGCTGGTCACGGCAAAAGGCGAATCCCTCTACGCGGACGCGCAGCAGAACCCGGATTACTTTTGGGCGGCGCGCGGCGCCGGGCCGGGCTTCTTCGGCGTCGTCACTCGCTTCCACCTCGGATTGTATCCGCTGCCGAAAGCCATTCGCACCAGCACTGTCATCTATGCTTTGAAGGACCTCAAGCGTGTGGCGACATGGTTGCCGGAGCTGGCGCGCTCACTCCGGCCCGAGGTTGAGTTGATTTGCATGATGGTAACGCCGCCCAATCCACCGGGAGCTACGGAGCGCGTTTTCGTCGTCAACGCCACCGCCTTCGCTGACACGGAAGACGAAGCGCGCGCCTGGCTGCAACCGTTGGAAGGCGGGCCGGCGGCCATCGCCATCCACCAAGAGCTTTATGTCGATACGCCCATGGCAGCGCTGCTCGCGACACTGGACAACGCCTTCCCAACAGGATTTCGCTACGCGGCAGACGTTTTCTGGACCAATGCGGCGCCGATTGATTTCCTGACGCGCGTGGGCGATACCAAGATTGCCGCACCCTCGCCCCGTTCCATTTTATTGTTTGCCATGCCGGCCGTTCCTCCCCCGGAGGCGCCGAAACCGGATGTGGCCCTGTCCATGATTGGCGGCGCTTATGTGGGAGCTTTTGGCATCTGGGAAAACGCCGCTGATGATGAAAAGAATATCGCCTGGGCCAAAGAGATCACCGCTCGCATGGAGCCCGTGACGATCGGATACTACGTCGGCGAATCCGACCTCACGCTTTCTGCCAATCGAGCCCGCCGGTGCTTTGCGCCCGCAAACTGGGAAAAGCTGCAGCGGCTCAAGAAGAAATACGATCCGGAAGAGGTGTTCTACTCGTTTCTTTTGGCAGCTTGAGTTGAAGATGATGCCGCCTCGAGGTTTTTCCGGTGCATTTCTCCCATCGGCAGTAGCTCAATATATGCCGGTTGAGGGCTAATTTTTGTTCTTCATTCTCTGCTGCAGCGCTTCGCCGACTTTATTAATGGATATGACGCGACTCTCCAACAACACCAGCAAATTGTAAATGAGATCGGCAGCTTCTTCCGCGAGTTGTTCATGCGCCGTTCCTGCTCGCATTGACGAGAAGATCGACGTCGAATGAAAAACCGACCGCCGGCACGTCGACGCCGAAGCGCGAGATCAATTCGTCGTAGCGGCCGCCGCTGCCCACTTCCGCGCCGGCGCCGGCGACAAACGCGCGCATCATGACGCCGGTGTAATATCCGAAGCCTTCGACTTCACTCAAATCCAAAAAAACTTTATCCGCCTGCGGATGTTGCCGAATCATCTCCAACAAAGCTTCGACGCGGTCGCCGGCTTGGCGGGAGATTTCATTTGGCGCCAAACGCCGGGCTTCGGCGAGAATTTCCGGGCCGCCGTGCAGATTCGGCAGCCGCGTCAAAGCCTCGCGGACGGACGCAGGCAGCGAGATCTCTTCGGCGACGCGCGCCAGGCCGGCTACGTCTTTGCGCTCGACCAAATACTTCAGCGTTTGCAAGGCCTCGCCATCGATGCCGGCCTCTGCCACGAGGCCGTTGAAGAATTCGATGTTGCCGATGGCAACGCGGGCGTTGTTGATTTTCAGCGCCGCCAAGCCGTCCAAAATGCAGGTCACTGCTTCGGCGTCGGTTTCGACGTCGTTGGCGCCGAGAATCTCAAATCCCACCTGCCATTTCTCCCGGCTGCGTCCGGCGTGATGCGGCTCGGCGCGAAAAACCTTGCCGGAATAAAAAAGGCGGATTGGCGCGACCATGCCGACGAATCGGCTGGCCGCAATGCGGGCGATCTGCGCGGTGAAATCGGCCCGCAGCGCCAGCAAATTGCCGTCGCGGTCGATAAAACGATGCACTTTTTCGTCGAGGGTGTTGCGGCCATGCCGGGTCTTGCCCGCCAGCAAAAAAACTTCGCTGTATTCGATGGTGGGCGTGATGATTTCGCGATAGCCCGATCCCGCCAGCAAATCCGTCAGCCGGCGCTCGACGGCGCGACGCTGCATGGCTTCGTCGAAGAGAAAATCCTTGACGCCGGGAGGCAGGCGGAGCGCTTGATTTTCTTTCTCCTTTAAAACTTCCATATTTTAAAAATACGTCGCTTTCGCCAAAAAATCAAGCGCGCTTCAATCCAACAAATCAAACAGCCGGCTGAACTTGACAATGAAGCTGCGGTCGCGCAGGCCCAATGTCTCGTCGAAAGTGTCCCGATTTTCATTATAAACCACGAAAAGGCCGGTATTCGCCGATTGCAGCCAGCCCAAACGCAGGTTGGTCGACCACACGTCGTCGAGATCGTTGTATTGCAGCAAGCTTTGCACGAAGATGCGCGGCGTGAAGGAATAAGAAAGGCGCGCGCGAAAAATATCGGTGTTGAAGGCGCCGAACGGCAGATCGTAATAATTCTTGCTCCACGTCAATTCGGTGTTGAAGGTTTCACCGAGGCGAAATCGCGCCGTCGAGCTGGCCGAAATTCTATCGCCGCCGTAGGCGCCGCCGATGGTGAATCTTCCGCTCACGCTCAACGGCGCGCCCTGATTGCTGTTCATCACGATCTGCGCTTCGGCGTGATTGTACGTGCCGGCCGGAACGGTGACGGTGTCGTAAATCGTAAGCGGCTTTTTCTGCTTGCGATAAATCGTGAACGGCTTTTTCAAACCCTCGCGGGTGAAATTGACGCCGGTGTGAATCTCGACGCCGCTTTTCCATTCCCAATGATTGTCGAGATGCAGAAACCCGGTTTCTTGAAAGCCGGTGAAATCCCAAAAGCCGCGATACGACACGTGCGGTCGCAGCTCTTGAAGCCGGAGAAAATTTTTCGGACGATAACGGTGCAGAATCAGCGTCTCGGATTTTCGGTAAGCGAATCGGCGCAAGAAGCCGACTTCGGGATTGAAATTCTCGGCAATCTCCGTGTAATTGGCCTGGAGGAGCCACGACTTGGAATCGTGATTGAGGCCAAGCTTGAAACCGTGATCGCGCCCGCCGCGGCCGGGCGTGGCGGTTTTCGCAACGAATCCGGCGGCTTGCGTATATTTGCCGATACCGAGGCGCGCATCGGCAACGAAAGTTCGATTGTATTCCGTTTCGCCGGAAATTTCCCGATCGCCGGTGGCTTCACGATTGATGAACATCACGCCGACACCGGAACGATTGGGGAACTCCTGGCTCACGCGCGCCACCGAGAAATTGTTGGCTTGCGTGATCTGATCGACGCGCTCGGTTTGCATGTTGAGAAAGCCGAGATTCGTCGCGCCGATTTTTCCGGAGAGCCGGCCGCCGCCGACAATCGGCACTTCGCTGCCGCCGGCGCCGATGCCGATGCGGCGGCTGAAAAAGATTTCGACTTCGCCGGGCGTACCGATGGCGAATAATCCCGCATTCTCCAAAAAGAACGGCCGCTTTTCCGGGAAAAAAAGATTGAAGCGTTCGAGATTGACTTGCTGCTCATCCACCTCGACTTGCGCAAAGTCGGTGTTGTACGTCGCGTCCAGCGTCAAGCTCGGCGTAAGGCTGTATTTCAAATCGCCGCCAACCTCGCCGTCCCATTTGGAATCGGTTTGGGTGAAAAAATTTCGTGTCGCCTTGCCAAGCGTGTACGGCATGAACTTAAAATTGCGTTGGCTCGAAATTTCAAGGCCCTGCAAAACGCCGGCTTGCGACAGGCGAAACAAGGTGAATTGGCGCGGCATGCGCGTCCAAAAAGAAGTTTCATTTCGCCGGCGCAAATTGCGCTGAAAGTTGACGCCCCAGCTTTGTGACTTTCCGTTATTGTTATATCGCAGCGTGCGAAAGGGAATCGCAAACTCGGCGCTCCAGCCGGAATCGGAAATCGCGGTGCGAACTTTCCACGAGGCGTCCCAGTTGAGATTGAAGCCGCCTCCGGAGCCGGCTTGCTGCCGCCCGCCAAGCGCAATATCACCCTGGCCCTCGTTCGTCACTTGCCCGTCATACTCGATGCCCGCCGGATTCGTGCCGAAGACAAAACCATTCTGCTTGTCGTGAAAGGTGTCCAAAATAATTTGGAAGCAATCGGTTTCATCGAGCGGCGAGTCGCGGCGGCTGTCGGAAACCACCATTCGGCTCGGTGAGCGGTCGTAGCAAACGACGCCGAAATAGATCTTGTCAGTCGTGTAGATGATGCGGACTTCGGTGCGCTCAGTCGCGGGACGGCCTTCATCGGGCGCGGTTTGCCAAAAACCGGATACCGGCGCCGCATCAGCCCAAGCGGGATCGGCAAGAACTTCGCCGTCCAAGATTGGCGCCACCTCGACGCGCCTCGCCGTCATCACCGGCGCCAACGCGGCTTCATGATTGTTGCCGTTGGACAAATCTTGGGCAACAGAAAAAGAAACGCCTAATAAAAATAAAACCAACGTCGCGCCCTTCAAGGCGTGGGTGGTTTTAAGCATAGCTTCCTCCTCTCGCGCTTATAAAAACATTGGAAATTTTAAAATGAAAATTTACAATTTAAAATTTAATAACTTTTATTGTCTTTCACAAACTAAAAAATGTTTTTCAAAAACCGAACCGATAAGCAATTTTTGCTCAAATACCGCGCCGACGCTCGAGGCAGAAATCTCCTCGCCGGCGTTCAAATAAATCTGCTCGATTTGGTAATCGCCGTTTTCGCCAAAGCTGATTTTGAGAATTTCCGACGGCGAGTGTTTCGCGGGGTCTTTGGCATGTTTGGTAAACGTCAACAACTGCGGATGCGCCGCCGCCCACAAGTTGCCCTCGGCGTCCAGCTCGATATTGTCCACGCCCGTGCCGAGCGGAATTTCCTTTTTCAATTTTAGCGCGCCGGAGGCGATGTCCCGATCGTAGACATGGATTTTGAGTCCGGTGCAAGCCGCGACGTAGAGAGTCTCACCGTCGCGGCTCACATTGATGCCGTTCGCATACAAAATGCCTTCCGCGGCTTTTTTGAAATGTTGACCGTCGTAATAGAGAACGTAGGATCTGGCCAACTGCAAGTATTCTTCCGCAGTGCGCCCGAGCGCGGAAACATTGCCGTGATCGTTGGTGACGTAGAAATTGCGCGGCCCGACGGCGACGACGTCATTCGGACTCGTCATCAGCTCGCCGCGGATCGATTCGCGATGCACGAGGCTGCTATCTTGATAGTCAAATATCTCGATGAATTCGCCGTCGGGACGATGATTCACCACGAAGAGCGAGGTCTCGCCGTTATCGCCGAGATAAAGACTGATGCCATGCGGGTGAAAAGGTTGAGCGAAATCTTGCGTCAAATTCTTCAGCGCCGGCGTTTCCGATTTCACATCATAAGCGTAAATTGCGCCTTGCGTCTGCTCGCCGGCCAAAAGCGCGCGGCGATCATTCGACGAAATGAACGCCACGCCGGTTTGCGGATGAATCGTAATATCCTCGGCGCCGACCGCGCCGCTGATTTTTTCGCATCGCCCGCTGAAATGCGGTTCGATCGTTTTAAATTCACCGGCATGGCGAATGGTGTCGACGACGCGCCAGACGACGGCCAACAGCAAAAAAATCGGAATGACGATTTTTAATTTCATTGCAGTTTCCGTGAAAATGATTTGCTCGAGATAAATAAAAAGCGCCAAAACCGCTTTGGCGCTTAGGAAGAAAAAACTTATACGTTTTTAAAAACGGGCTTATTCGTTTCGTTGGCTGTTGGCTTCGCTAAGACGCGGTGAAGGCCTTTCCGGATAATAAAATTCAATCTCTAACCGCCGGTTCAGCTTGCGGCCCAGCGGTTTCTCATTGTCACCGATCATTTTGCGGGTGCCGTCAACGTACTCGATCATCATCGGCCTGGACTCGCCGAATCCCTGCGCTTTGGCGTCCAGCCGCGCCTGGATTTTTTCAAAATTCTCCGGATAATTCTTCTTGATCTGGCGCAAGAAATAAACGCGAAACGTGTCGGCGCGCTGCTGCGACAGCTTCATATTCACGTAGTCCGGCCCGATGGCGCAAGCGTGGCCGGCAAAACGCATTCGCATATTTTTGTCTTCGAGCAGGCGATTAACGTGCTCCATGAGTCTGGGCCAATAAAAATCGTACAACGGCTCGGTGCCGCGGAATTTGATCGGCCACGCCACCCGCTGTTCCCGCAAAATCGATTGCGCCGCGAGATAAGTCCGGCGCGGCTTGGTGCGAAATTGCCGGTTCAACGAATCGGCTAAAATGAGCGTATAAGCCGCGTCGTTGCCAACCCAGTCACCGCGGCTTTTATCGCCGGTTTGAGGCGGCTGCCAAACAACTTCTTCCTGTAAATTCGCGCTCCGTGGCGCGGCGTTGATGGCGATTTGCTCCCGCAAGTGCCGCGACTCGATCTCGAGCCTTCTGCCGTTGAGTGGCACCGCGCCGGTAATCGCCGCGGTAAAAACAACCGGCGAAGGCAGCGGTTCGTTCAAATTAAAAGCCACAAGCTGAAACAAAACCGCTTCGCTGCTGCTCGACGCCGTGATGTTGACGTAGCGGCGCTCCTGCATCACCCAGCGCGAATCCGTCGCGTCACGCGGCGGCTTGCGCAGTTTGATCACATTGCCCGGCAAAATTTCTACCTGCTCGCGATAAACTCCCAAAGCCAACAAAGAATCCCGCACGGCCGCGGCGCGGGCATCCGCCAGGCTCGCGTCGTTCTCGCCGGAATTGGGATCGGCAAAACCTTGCAACGTGATTTTCAAATCGCGATTTCCCCGCAGCCGTTGCGCCAGCGTCACCAGCGGCGGCTCCAAAATCGCTTGGCGCAAATAATCCGGCTTGACTTCGGCGCTGCTGGAATCAAAGCAGATCTCGGCAATGAACGGCACCTCGTAAGCCAGGCGGGATTGCTTGAGCACGAGCGCGGTATCAGCCGTCGTGAAACGGCCTTTGGGGATAGTATAAAACGCGGCGCGAAACCGATTATTTGTTTTATTGCTCTCGCGAAAACGATTCTCTTCATCCAGGCGCGCCGTGATATGATGCAATCCGGCTGCCGATGTGCGCCATTCCATTTTGATCGTATCCACCGCGCCGGCTTGCAAGTTTGGAATCATGCTTTTTGCCATCGGCTGGTGCGACATCGCGCCATCGGCGAGAGCGGCCAACGAATCATAAAGCGTCAACGAAAGATTTTTCGCCGCGCCGTCGCCGCTGTTTTTGATGATGATTTGCAGCGTCCCTTGCAGATCGTCCTCAGTAATCCACGGATGATAATCGAACGTAAGGCTGGTGATTTCCAACTCCGGAACGGCGATACGGAAATGCCGAATGTGGCGATTGCGGCCGCCGGCAAAACGCGCGTGCCGGTCGCGGTCATACGCCATCACCGTCCAGTAATAATCGCCGCCTTCAAGCTCGGTCAACTGCAGCATCGAGCCGCCGGCTTTTTGATTGATGAAAAATTTCGAATTTTGCAAAACGCCGAGCAAATCGCTGCCGCTGTTCTCGAGCGTGTTGACGGATTCCGCCAGCTTCACGCTGTCGCGCGCCACCATCAGCCAATACTCGACATCGTCGTACAAATCCGGATCTGTCGTCGCCTGCCAGGCCAGCCGGACGCTGTCGGCTTTGATCAACGTGCCGGACACCGGCCCGGCCAATTCAAATCCCTCCGGCGCAATCGCCTGATGCGTCACGCTGCCGCGATACGTCCGGCTGAAAAGGAAATTATCCTCCACCGACGCAACGTCGAAACGCATCGCTTTGTTGCGGCCCGGAATCACGCTCGTCGGCGTGTTGCGATCATCCAGCCGCAGCGTCAGGCCGAAACTGAAATGGCTGAGCAAACAATTATTGAAATCGTAGCCGCCGCGCAGCGCGAAGATTTGGCCCCATCCGATTTCCGAGCCGAAGCTCAAAAAGCCTTGTTGATCACGCGCCTTTTTGTAATCGGCGGTGAAATGCAATTGCAAACCGCTGTGCGTGCCGGTGTTGAAAGCGACGCCGGCGCGAAACGTTCGCGGCAGCGGCGTCGCCGCGGAGATGAAAGTGAGCGACTGCCCGACTTCCGTCACCGCGATGCCGGCGGAAAAAATTCCGTAATCCAGAAAATTGCTGCCGGTGTTGAGAAACCGAAAGCGTGCCGAACGGAAGAGCAAGCCGGTATCGACCATCCAGGACGAAGCGTCATATTGCGCCAGCTTGCTGCGGAGATATTTGACATTGGCGCCCCAGGCGACGCGCCAGCTACGCCCGTAGGGGCTCAACGGCTGTCCGAAGCTCAAGGCCGCCACCAAATCATTGGCCGCAGCCGCTGCGCCCGCTTGCGCCGTGCTGTTGAAATCGGCCATGCCTTGATACGCGACGCCGAGGGCGAAGCGTGAATGCTCGCTCCACGGCGTGTGCAGGCGTTTGCCGTAAATCAGCGAGGCGCTGTACACGTCGGCAATCCATTGCGCGTACGTCGCCGACCATTGCCATTCGCGCATGAAACCGGCCGCGCCCGGATTGGCGTACAGCGCGTGCACGTCGTCGATGACGCCGGTCAAGCTGCCGGCGATACCCTGTTGCCGCGCCCCCGGCGTGAATTGCAAAAACGCCGCGCCCTGGCGAATTTGTGCGGTCGCCGGCTTGACCGTCCAGGTCGGCAAGGCGGCGCTCAAAAAAACAAAAAGCAGCGCCGCGCCCGCCGCACGATGTTGAGACGAGAAGAAATTTTTCATGGTCATCGAGCGATTATACATTTTTTCCACGCCGTAAATTCGCCGGAACGCAACGCGATGATATAAACGCCGCTGCCGACCTTGCGGCCGTCCTCGGTCAAGCCGTTCCAATGATAAGTATTCCATCCGGCGTTGAAAGGCCCTTCCGCCAGTTTCGCAATGCAAACGCCGTTGAGATCGTAAACGTCGAGCCGCGCGACGCGGTTTGAGCTTAATTTGAAATTGATCCCGAGCGGCGATTGATTTTCGGCTTCGAAGACATTGCGGTCCAACACCATGTCGTTGTTGCTGCGCACCAACACCGAGGCGCTCGCCGTGGCGAAATCGCCGAAAATGTCGCGGCTGCGAATCTCAAAACGGATTTCTTCCTCTTTGGCGGCGGTAAACAAACGCGTGTTGGTGAAAACCGGCGTCACGTCGTGCCAAACGTTGGGCGATAGCCGTGTGGCTTTGATATAGGCATCAGCATACGAAGAGTCGATTTGGTTATTGGCAAAATAAACCCACAAATCCCACGAGACAGTCGGCGCGAGGACTTGCACGCGCACGCGCACGTTCTCGCCGACTGCCACCTCCGGCGGCCTCGCTTCAATGAGCGGACGCGTGCCCGCCGGCGGCGGCACCACGACGCGCACCGTGTCTCGCGCGACATTGTTGGCCGGCGAATTGTCATTCGCCGCGAAAAGCGTCAGCCGGCTGATGAGCCGATCCAAATTCTGCGGCACTTTCGGCGCAAATTGCACCATGACGTTGATGGAATCGCTGCCGCCGGCATTCAACGCAGCAAGCTGCCAAACCAACGAATCCCGGGTCGCCACCGCCGGCGCTTTGGAAGCGGAAATGAAATGCACCGAATCCGGCAGCGATTGCCGCAAACGAACATTCTCCGCGCGCTCCGGCCCGAGATTGCGGACTTTCAGACGATACTCGTAGCGCTGCCCGGGCTTGACGGCGTTGACATTCCTGCCATTTTCAAATAAAATGATATCGGTTTTGGAGGCCAGCGTCACGGCGAGATCAGTCGGCCCGAGCGGCGGCGGCAACACCACGCGAATGGTGTCCGACGCCGAATTGTTCGCCGGTGCATTGTCGTTGGCTGAAAATAAATCCGCGCGGCTGATCAGCCGCGTCAACGTCGCCGGCACTTGCGAGGCGAATTGGACGGTCACGATAATTGAATCCGCGCCTCCGGCGGTGAGCTGCGGAATTTGCCAAACCAAAGAATCTTTGCTGACCACGGCCAGAGCTTTTGAGGCGCCAATGAAGCGAACGGAATCAGGAAGCAGTTGCCGAACGCGAATGCTGCTCGCCGGTTGCAGGCCGAGGTTGCGCACACGGATTCTATAGTCAATCGGCTCGCCCGGCTTGACGGCGTTGATGAGGCGGCCGTTTTCAACGATTCTGGTATTGGTGCGGGAATTTAGCGAGAGAGCAAGATCAGTCGTTGGTGGCGGCGGAATGACAACTCGTACCGTATCCGACGCCGAGTTGTTCGCCGGAGAATTGTCGTTCGGTGAAAACAAATCCGCGCGGCTGATCAAGCGTGTCAAAGTCGCCGGAACTTGCGAGGCGAATTGAACCGTCACGGTAATCGAATCCGCGCCGCCGGAATTAAGCTGCGGGATTTGCCAAACCAAAGAATCTTTGTTCGTCACCGCGAGAGTTTTTGAGGCGCCAATAAAGCGGACGGAATCCGGCAGCAATTGCCGAACGAGAATGCTGCTCGCATTTTCCAAGCCGAGATTGCGCACGCGAATTTTATAATCAATCGGCTCGCCGGGCTTGACGGCGTTGACAATGCGGCCGCTTTCAACAATCGTGCTGATCGTGCGGGAATTTAGCGTGAGAGCAAGATCAGTCGTGGGCGGCGGTGGAAATACCACACGAATGGTATCCGACGCCGAGTTGTTCGCCGGGGAATTGTCATTCGGTGAAAACAAATCCGCGCGGCTGATCAAACGTGTCAACGTCACCGGAACTTGCGAGGCGAATTGAACCGTCACGGTGATCGAATCCGCGCCGCCGGCGGTGAGTTGCGGGATTTGCCAAACCAAAGAATCTCTGCTTGTCACCGCGAGAGTTTTTGAGGCGCCAATGAAGCGGACGGAATCAGGAAGCAGTTGCCGCACGCGAATGCTGCTCGCATTTTCCAAGCCGAGATTGCGCACGCGGATTTTATAATCAATCGGCTCGCCCGGCTTGACGGCATTGACGAGACGACCGCTTTCGACAATCGTGCTGATCGTGCGGGAATTTAGCGAGAGAGCAAGATCAGTCGCGGGCGGCGGTGGAAATACCACGCGAATGGTATCCGACGCC